>Ga0335072_10016555_pt1 | contig 10450 bp, 10 predicted proteins | sample Lox_Sample_21_FD_206725 | JGI IMG/M metagenome (GOLD analysis project Ga0335072, IMG submission 206725) | Soil microbial communities from Loxahatchee National Wildlife Refuge, Florida, United States - Lox_Sample_2.1 | ecosystem: Environmental > Terrestrial > Soil > Wetlands | place: USA... | reverse complement strand
TGTACTCTCGGCAGCCATACGCTTGCATTTTGCCCATGCCGAAGGAGGATTGGTGATGAAAGGCGATAAGCCGGAGGAGTTCTCCATTGCTGGAGATGACCACAAATGGTACTGGGCTGACGCGCAGGTATCTGGTGATACAGTCATCGTCTCGTCAACCCTCGTGCAGAATCCCAAAGCGGTTCGTTATGCGTGGCAATCCAATCCTGCGGCAACGCTCTATAACAAAGCCGGTCTTCCAGCTGTCCCGTTCCGCACGGACAACTGGCCCGTGTCCACAGAAACCGCGAGGTCTTATTAGCGCGAGGCGATGAGCTCTGCGCGTCAGCATGGCAAGAAGTGATTTCTTCGCTGCGGTTCCGAGACTCACACCTCCTTTTTGTTCAGGGCAGAGTATGTGCAAGCAGCCACCCATATCGATCCGACCCGCAGCCACGCTGCTGCTGAGCCTCGCAATCGGTTCCGCGTTGAGCCATGCAGCGGAGTATCCCGAGGCCAGGATTTCGAATGGACAAATTACCGCAAAGATCTATCTGCCCGACGCGAAGAACGGGTACTATCGTTCAACCCGCTTTGACTGGTCCGGAGCGGTCTACAGCTTACGGTACAAAGGCCACGACTATTACGGGCCGTGGTTCGACCGGATTGACCCAAAGGTCATCAACTGGATCTATCAGGGGACTGAGATCGTATCCGGGCCCTGCAGCGCACTTGAAGGTCCTGTCGACGAGTTTCAGGCGCCGCTGGGTTGGGATGAGGCGCAACCCGGAGGGACCTTCATCAAGATCGGTGTCGGCGTGCTTCGAAAGAGCGGCACCGAGTACAACCGTTATTTTCCCTACGAGGTTCTGGACACAGGCAAGTGGTCGGTTAAGAGACACAGGGATTCAATCGAATTCCAACAGGAGCTCTCCGATCCGAGTTCGGGCTACGGATACGTCTACCGCAAAGTCGTGCGGCTCATGGAAGGGAAGCCCGAGATGGTGATCGGACGCAGCCTCAAAAATACAGGCAGGCGCGAAATCATCAGCACCGTATACGACCACAATTTCGTAGTGCTCGACAGGCAGCCTCCCGGACCGGATTTCACGTTCAAGGTGCCGTTCCAGATTAAAACGCCCCGCCCACCGAATCAGGACCTCGCGGAAGTGAAAGACAATCAGATCGTCTATGCGAAGCCTTTGTCCGGAGAAGAACAGGTGGCGGTGCCTATCCAGGGGTTCAGTGACAGCGCCAAAGATGCAGAGATCGTCATCGAGAACAGGAAAGTCGGCGCAGGTCTCCGTATCCGCGGCGATCGCCCGCTTGTAAGGGAGCTATTGTGGTCAATCCGCACCGTGCTGGCCGACGAGCCTTACGTGGCCATTGATATCCAACCGGGTAGCGAGTTTACCTGGAACAATACAATCGATTACTACTCGACACCGGCAGATGATTGAGCGGACCTGATTCGCGCGCTACGGTGCTTCGCGCTCACGTGTACTGCGGTTGCACAAAGGTACGAAGTCTGATGAAGAACGCTCTATCAACATGGTTGTACTCGAACTGCGGAGGAAAATACTCATGAAAACAGCTGCAATCGTTTTGGCGTTTCTAGCTTCGGGAATCTGCTGGGCGCAGCCGCCGGCTGACTGCAAGCCATCGTCGCTGAATATTCCGGGAGCACCATATCCCTGTGTTTTTCCTGACCACCGGGCTATCTTCCGGGTGTCGGCGCCCGATGCCGAAAAGGTGCGGGTCCGCGTGGGCACCGGGTTCGATATGGCGAAGCAGGCCGACGGGCTTTGGTACGCAACGACAACTCCTCTCGTCGAAGGCTTCCACTACTACATGATCAACATTGACGGTGCCTCTGTGTCTGATCCCGCGACACAAACGTTCTTTGGCGGTGGCGAGTGGAGCAGCGCCATTGAGATTCCCGCGACCGATGCTGATTTCTACAGCCATAAGGATGTGCCTCACGGCGTGGTCCGTGATCAGTGGTACTTCTCCACCGTCACACAGCAGTGGCGCCGCTGCATGATCTACACTCCACCGGGTTACGACACGAATACGAAGGAGCGCTATCCGGTCCTGTATCTTCTGCACGGCTGGGGAGAAAACGAGCTGGGTTGGACCTTCCAGGGCCATGTGGATCAGATCATGGATAACCTGATTGCGGAAAAGAAGGCCAAACCCATGCTCATCGTAATGGACAACCTGAATGCGGTGAAGCCGGGCGAAGACGGCTCAATCTATAACGCGCGTGGCGTGCTGACACAGGCGGTGCCTGAGCCGCAGGCTCCCCAAGGTGGAGCTCCCGGAATGGCAGGAGCGCGACCGGCAGCAGGTGCTGCGCCTGCGCGTCGACCGATGTTCCGGCTGAGCACGACATTTACTGAGATGATGTTCACCGACCTGATCCCCATGGTCGAGAAGAACTACAGGGTTGCGCCGGGCCGTGACAACCGCGCGATGGCCGGCCTGTCGATGGGCGGAATGCAGACCTTCACCACCGGACTTCAAAATCTTGATAAGTTCGCCTATCTTGGCGGCTTTAGCGGCAATTGCGGCAGCTTCGGCGGTGCGGCATTCGATCCCAAGACAACCTGTGGTGGCGCCTTTGCCGATCCTGCTTCATTCAACGCGAAGGTCAAGCTGTTGTTCCTGTCCACCGGCTCCGTCGAAGGGCCGCGCGTGAAGCAGTTCAGCGATGCTCTGACCGCGGCAGGCATCAAGAACGTATACTTCGAATCTCCTGGCACCGCGCATGAATGGCTGTCGTGGCGGCGAGCGCTGTATGATTTCGCCCCAAGACTCTTCCAATAAACCCGCTCAACCGTAAGGAAACATTCACCTGCGCTGCGCGAAAGACAAACCGTGAAGCTGGAGGGACAAATGGCTAAGACGAAGGTTATCGATACGCACGCCCATTTGGGCGAGTGCTGTGTCTTTGGCTTGTTCGCCACCAAGGAAGAAATGATGCGGCGTATGGACGAAAACGGTATTGACGCAACCATCGTTCAGCCCTACCCCGGAGCCAAGGATTTCCTGAAGAGGCACGATGAAATTGCAGAGCTGTGCGAGCAGAATCCAGGGCGATTCTTTGGTCTGGCGAGCCTCAGCCCCCACATCGGCCGCGACCGCTATCAGCGCGAGGTCGAACGCTGCGTCAAAGAGCTTAAGTTTGTCGGCGTGAAGCTGCATACGATTGGGCATGGGGTCAGTCCTCTCAGTGAAGACGGGAATCTCGTCTTCGAGACCGCCCATGAACTTGGCATTCCCGCCATGGTGCATACCGGGGCAGGCATCCCGTTTTCATTGCCAGCCCTTTGTATGCCAGCTGCTCAGAGGTATCCAGGTCTGAATATTGTTCTCGCCCACGCCGGAGGCGGGATTGTATCCGCCGAAGCGCAGGTAGCGGCATCGATCTGCAACAACCTTTATCTCGAGACCTCCTGGTGCCTCGGAGAGGACATTCGCTGGATGATCTCGACCATTGGACCTGACCGCGTGATGATGGGTGCCGATCTGCCAAGCAATGTACCGGTCGAGCTCGCGAAGTATCGTGCTCTGGAACTGGAGCCCGGCGTGTACGACCAGGTTATGGGCAAAACCGCGATCGAGGTTTTCAATCTTCGCTGGCCGGGCGATGCCGCCGAGGCTGCGCCAAAGGAGGGTCGCTCCAAACTCGAATCGCAACTGATGTAGTGAACGCTTCGCGTCCATACCTGCTGCGGCTCCGAGCATTTTCGAGCACCGCGCAAGGGATTCTATGCAATGACGTTTTCCAGATGCATAACTCGCTCTCTGCAGTTTGCGCTTCTGGCCACAAGCGGGGTCGCAACGATTGCCTGCGCGCAGACAGATTTACCGGCCGGCCCGGGACGTTCGGCTCTCGAGCAGATGTGCACGCGATGTCATGGTCTGAACGTCGTGACTGGACAAAGGATGACTGCGCAGAAATGGTCTGACGAGGTACGGGATATGATGTCCCGCGGCGCGACCGGCAGCGATGATGAGGTAAGGGAACTGATCGCTTATCTGGCGGCGAACTTCGGTCCTGGAAAATCCCCGCCGGCTGAGTCTCGTTCTGTTGCCGCAGCCGGAGTCTCAGACGGCATATCTCCTTCTGTTCCTGCGACACTTGAGGACGCGTTGCCTGACCCGAAAGCTGGAGTCACGTCGCAGCGGCTTCTCCATGCTGACGATGAGCCGCAGAATTGGCTCACGTTTGGTGGAACCTATAACAACCAGCGTTACAGCCTTCTGAAGACGATCACTTCTGAAAATGCGCGCAATCTTGAACTGAAGTGGGTATTCCAGGCGCGCTCCCTCGATCCTTACGAGACTACGCCGCTCGTCGTGAATGGCGTTCTATATACCATGCAGGGCGACGACGTGGTCGCTCTGGACGCGAGGACCGGACGCCTCTTCTGGATCTATCGCTACACGCCGGACTCTGAATCCCGTCTGTGCTGCGGACGGATCAGCCGCGGTCTCGCCATCCTGGGCAACACGCTGTATATGGCCGCGGTGGACGCGCATCTGATCGCGATTGACGCCAAGACAGGCGCAGCCCTTTGGGACACGAAGGTCGCGGATACCGCTGCGGGCTATACCATGACTCTCGCCCCGTTGGTCATTCATGACAAGGTTCTCGTCGGTGTTGCTGGCGGCGAATACGGCATTCGCGGCTTCATCGCGGCTTATGACGCCCATTTCGGCAAGCTCGCGTGGCGCTTCTACACCACCGCCGGCCCCGGCGACCCAGGCCGCGATAGCTGGGGCGGGGACTCGTGGATGCATGGGGCCGGATCGGTGTGGGTAACAGGCTCCTACGATCCGGAAAGCAATCTCACCTTCTGGGGAGTCGGTAATGCAGGGCCGGATTACAACGGCGATGTCAGGCCTGGCGACAATCTCTATACCTGTTCCATGGTGGCTCTCGATGCGGACACGGGCAAACTGAAGTGGCATTATCAGGCGAATCCACACAATGAGTTCGACTGGGATGCAGTGCAGGTTCCCGTGCTGGCCACCATTCCGTGGAAAGGTCATCCACGCAGAGTGATTCTCTGGGCAGACCGCAATGGCTTTTATTACGTCCTCGATCGCGACACCGGAGACTTCCTGCTTGGAAAAGCCTTTGTGAAACAGACCTGGAACGACGGATTCGATGCGCATGGCCGTCCGATCATCAGTGCTGCAGCGAAATCCAGCGCCCAGGGCACCCTCATCTATCCGGACAATCAAGGGGGCACCAACTGGTTCACCCCGTCGTTCAATCCAATAACGGGTTTGTTTTATGTCAATGCCCGCGAGAACTATTCGAGCCTCTTCGTCAAAGGCGACCAGGATTATGAGCAAGGCAACCGCTATGATGGACGCGGACATGTCTCCGGCCCGAGGCCTGCGGCCGTCGTGGGCGCAGACGAAGAGAAGTACACCGCCGTCCGGGCGCTCGATCCGGAAACCGGCGCGCTGCGCTGGCAGTTCAAGCTGAACTGGGGCAACAGCCTTCATACGTTTGAGGGATGGCAGACCGCTGCCGGCGCCGCGGGAATCCTCACCACCGCCGGCAATGTGCTGTTCACCGGAAGTCGTGAGGGATATTTTGTGGCCTTGAACGCTCGCAATGGCACGCTTCTGTGGAAGGCCGACCTGGGCGGCCCAATGCTCATGGGCCCGGCGACCTACGCAGTGGATGACGAGCAGTACGTTGCGATCAACGCAGGCAATTGTCTCTTTGTTTTCGGACTGCGCGAAGCGGCTACCAATCGAATCCTCGCCGGTCAGGAATGAACATGAGGAGAAAACAAACGATCACGCAGTATCTCGTCATGGCGGCTCTGGCCGCGACCACTATCGCGCTAGGGCAGGCGCACAGAGCGGGATCCGAAGAGAACAGCTCTTCCGCGGCCTCGATTGCCCACGGTGATCCGACGAATGGAAGGGTAATCTTTGATGGCCCCGGCGATTGTCTCACCTGCCACCGCGTCGGCGCTGTGGGAGCTATTCTTGGCCCCAACCTGAGCGATGTCGGATTGCGTCTTTCACCGGAAGGCATCGCGCAGGCGGTGCTGACGCCGCCCCCACAGGTAGAGCCGAGGTATCGGCTCTATGAGATCGTCACCACGCAAGGAAAGATGGTACGCGGAAAGCTCCTGAATCAGGATCCATTTAGCTTGCAGATGCTGGAATCCGGCGGTGAGCTCGTTGCGTTCTCACGTTCACAGGTTCGAGAGGGCCGTTTCGTGAAACCGCCGGAGATGCCGTCTTATCGGCATAAGCTGACGGGCGTACAGATCAGAGACCTCATCGCGTACCTTGCTTCACTGCGAGCGCCTGACAAGCGTTAGGAGAAACAGTCATGACTTTGTTCAGACTCTGCGGAAAGTCTTTAATCCTTGCTCTGCTTATCGCTGCTGCGGGACATGCACAGCAGCAGCTGTCGTCACCCTCGTCGCGCACCATCGAACAGCGCATCGTCCGCGCCGATCCGGGCAAATATCGGCATCTGACAGCTGTGCACGATGGTCCGGGCACAATGGACTTTCGAGTAATGCTGGGGACTGATGCGGTTGAACCGAACCTTATCTTCTTCCACCGTGGCGTCATCAATCCGAAGAGTGGAATTGGCCAGCATTTCCATAATCGGTGTGAAGAGATGTTCGTCATTCTCGACGGGAAGGCTGAATTCACAGTGGATGGGCGAACATCCGTTATCGAGGGCCCTGCAGGTGTGCCGGATCGAATGGGGCACGCTCACGGAATCTACAACCCTACCGACCAGCCCATTCAGTGGCTCAACATCAACGTCGGTATGACCAAGGTGTACGACGCTTTCAATCTCGGCGACGCGCACCTGAATACAACCATCGATCCTGTGCCCCAATTCATCAGCTTCCGGCTGGATCGCGCCCTGCTCAAACCAGTGAACGCAATGGACGGAGGAACCGGAACGGCACAGTATCGCCGTGCGCTGGATCCTACCGTATTCTCCACCACTTGGTCGTATGTCGATCACCTGCTCCTGCCTCCGGGGACCTCCGTCGGGCCCAGAGCAAAGCCTGATTTCGCTGAGGTGTACTACGTGGTGACCGGGGATGGGAACGTGACTTTGGGATCCGAATCGGCGAGTATCCATGCCGGGGATGTCATTCCCGTGCGGCTCAACGAGACGAGAGTGTTCACGAACTCCGGCAACGGCCCGCTTGAATTTCTAGTCATCGGCGTGGCAAAGGACATGAGTGCCAAAGAAGCCCTTATGGCAACTCCGCCGCAACGCGGACGCTGACTTGGAGGGAGTAAAACCATGACGGTCAGGGTGAATTTCGGCGCGAGTTATTCTCTGTTGTCTCCGGCGGGAGAGCCGGTCCACGCAGGCACGCAAGCGCCCGGTTCTGGTCGCATCGTGCTCTATTGCGATTTGGCCGTGGATCCCAAACGAGAGCAGGAGATGCTGGACCACTTTCATCGCGAGTTCAAACCTGCGGCTGAGAAATTCGACGGATTCATTGATCTCAAGATGCTGAAGCTCCGGAAGGTTATTCAGGGAGGACCAGCGCCCGAAAAGGGAATCAATTACCGTTTTCAGCTCACCTATGAAAGCGAAGACAAGCGTCAGCTGTGGATTGCTTCGGAGGTTCACAGCCGGGTGTGGCCGCTTATAGAAAATACATTGATGGACCAGGGCTATCTCGTTCTCCTCACAGACAGCGTGTAGAGAGCAGAAGCGGCCATCCGTTAGAGCGGTTCCACAGTTCCTGTGCCCTTGTTGGAACTGCGAAAGGCAGCATTTTCTTGAGGAAAATGCCACTCTGCCGCGGCGGTTTCGGGATATAGCAACCGTGAAACCGCTGTAGACCTCGGGAAATGCAGCGCAGGCCTTCGACTTTCCCAAAACCAGGTCGCCTCGGGGACGGGGCGGGGAAGTGCTTCGACTCGAACGCCAGGCTCAGTGTCTTCTGCCTGGAGGGATCGAGGGCCGGATCTTGGCGCACGCAACAATGCCCGCGCCTTCTTCGACGCAATAGAAGCGATCTGCAGCGAGATTCGTCAGCACTTCGTCTCTGCCGGACGGCCAATGAATGTCTACACTGTCTGCCTGGCGATGGCTCCCGAGGCCGAAGTGCCGGGCAAATCGTTTTGCGACATATAGCTTCCCCCGCTCCGGACCTCGTCGATCTGGGAGAGGTCGCCCGATGTGACGCGAACTCTCGCATTTAGCGCTAGTCTGTTGCTCTTCGTTCCAGCCAGTTCGAGGCTGATCCAATGGTTGTGTGGGCCGCCCTCGGGGCGGAGAATCATTGGTTCGCCTTCCAGATTCTCGACTACAAAATCGATCCTGCCGTCGTGAAAGAGATCGCCGGCAGCGACGCCGCGGCTCACTTGAGGAATCTGAAGGGCCTCTCCCGCGCTGTTGCTCACGTCTCTGAATTTCCCATTTCTCAGGTTCATAAAGAGAAGCTTTGGTTCCCTGTACTTTGAAATCAGATGGGCCCCATCAACCTGTGGGTAGACGTGACCATTCATCAGAAACAGATCGACCCAACCGTCGTTATCAAGATCCGCGAAGCAATCGCCTCGGGATAATTGCCTTGGAAAAAAAGCAGCACGCCTAGATTGCCTGCGGCATCGGCGTTTGCTGGTTCCAGTTTGACGATCTCGCGCAGGAGAGGAATGGCGAGCTGAGGCTTCTTGTTCCTGAAGATCCTTTTGCACCTGCTGGTTAAGCAAGTCGACTCTCTGCAGGGGGTTGTCGGTGGCCTGTGCGGCCGCGCTCAACGACATGAGGAGCGTTGCAATGGCGACACAGAGTCGGATGGCCAACCACGTTGTGTGAATGCCTGCCATCTTCACTCCAGATCTGGGGGTCGAGTCGATTCTCATCGGGGGAGAGATCGAGTTGAATCGTATTCACGAGCGCGAGACTACACGTTATAGCCGGAAGAAGTCCGGATGCGACTAGGAAACTGTAACTTGACAGGAGCCGGGTAACTCGGTAACGTGCTTTTGCGGTAAGCGTTTTCCGAAAAGAAGTCCTCTGAACGACTTGGGCGAGAGAACTCTCGTGCCAAGTTGCGAGGATGAAAAGTTTGCAATTGAGAAGAGTTGAGGGGCAGGAAGGGAGTAGGGATGCCAAATTTAAGCAATGCAAATGGTCCGCGGCTGAGCCGTCGCGAGGCGCTGCTGATGTCGGCCACGGCAGGGATGGGCCTCGTGGTCACAAAATCTGCCGGCGCGTCCGACAGCATCAAGACCGGCGTTCACCAGCAGCAGCCTCCCTTCTGTTCCACTCCGCGCAGTGCTGTTGCCAACACGCAGTACGGCAAAGTTCGAGGATTTGTCAGCGGCGATGTCTTGACCTTCAAGGGCGTTCCTTATGGTGCCACCACGGCCGGCGAAAACCGCTGGCTTCCGGCCAAAGCTCCTGCGCCATGGAAAGACGAGTTCCCCGCGCTTGTCTACGGCGCCAACTGTCCGCAGAACCTTCACACCTGGACGGGCAATGAGCAGACCTTCATACAAGATTGGGATGATGGCTGGCAGAGCGAAGACATGCTCAAGCTCAACATCTGGACGCCCAGCCTAAGCGGCAAGCGGCCGGTGATGTTCTATATGCATGGCGGAGGCTTCTCCTTCGGTTCCTCCTACGAACTGCCCTCGCACGAGGGCGCGCAGATGGCGCGTCATCACGATATCGTCCAGGTCTCGGTCAATCATCGTCTCAACATTCTCGGCTTCTTTGACGTTTCCGAGATCGGCGGCTCGGCCTACGAAGACTCCGTCAATGTGGGCATGACCGATCTTGTTGCCGCGCTGCAATGGGTTCATGACAATATCGCGAACTTTGGCGGCGATCCAGACCGCGTGATGATCTATGGACAATCCGGCGGTGGGTCCAAGGTCACAACGCTCATGGGCATGCCCTCGGCGGTGGGACTCTTTCATCGGGCGTCCGCCCAGTCCGGCGGCGGCGGCAATATCCCCAGCAAAGAGCAGCAGCGCGAAGTCGCTCGCCTGGTGATGAAGGATCTCGGTCTCGCTCCGAATGACCTCGCTTCACTCCAGAAGATGGAGTGGTCGCAGCTCAACGCTGCCGGCAACGCGGCTGTCGCCAAGATCAATCCGCGTGGTCCGGCGATGATGGGCCCGGGTGCTCCTGGTTCCCCGCGTGTGGGCTGGTCGCCATGCGTCGATGGCAAGATCATCAACTGTCGCTCTTTCTTTGATATCGCTCCGGATGTGTCGAAGAGTGTGCCGATGCTTGTCGGCTCAGTCAGCGAAGAAGGCAACCATATGTCCTCCCATCCCACTGAAGAGGAGTGGCATGCCAACCTGGCTCGCGCCTATAGCGACGACAAGGCCAGCGCAATCATTTCGACTTTGAAGAAGTCTTACCCGAACAAGGCCATCCAGACTTTGTCGTATATGTGCAGCGGCGCTCCCGGCCTCAATGGCCTAG
>Ga0335072_10016553_pt1 | contig 10451 bp, 8 predicted proteins | sample Lox_Sample_21_FD_206725 | JGI IMG/M metagenome (GOLD analysis project Ga0335072, IMG submission 206725) | Soil microbial communities from Loxahatchee National Wildlife Refuge, Florida, United States - Lox_Sample_2.1 | ecosystem: Environmental > Terrestrial > Soil > Wetlands | place: USA: Florida... | reverse complement strand
TGCAACAACGGCAGCGGCGGCTCGTGTCCCGCCGGCGTGAACGTGTCGACCAGCATTCCGTTTTGGGCCAGCCCGTTCGTAACGGTGACGGGCATTACAAAGGGTTGTTACTACCTGCCGGACTCCTACGGTGGGGCAGAGTCGATGTGGTCGAATATCTCGATCAAGATCACCGACCCGCTCGAGCCTTGGGTCACGGTGGCCGGAACCGTCTGGCTTCGAATTGCGGTAACCCACAACGGGACTACCTACACGCAGGCCGGCGCGACCGAGAACCTGTTCGCGAGCCTCTAGAGACGATCGCCCCGGGGAAGCCGGCCTTCCCCGGGGCCTCGCTGCGGTCGGCGGCTCCGAATGTCACGCCACGGCCCGAGCCACCGCGCGCCCGGCCGCGCGCCCGGAGAACAGGCACCCGCCCAGGAACGTGCCCTCGAGCGAGCGGTAGCCGTGGACGCCGCCGCCGCCGAACCCCGCCACCTCGCCGGCGGCGTACAGCCCGGAAAGCGGCTCGCCGTTGCTCCGCAGCACGCGCGACGACAGGTCCGTCTCGAGCCCACCAAGCGTCTTGCGGGTGAGGATCCACAAGCGGACCGCGATCAGCGGCCCGGCGCCCGGGTCGAGCAGCCGGTGGGGCTTCGCCACGCGGCTCAACCGGTCCGGGATGTAGCGGCGCGCGCCGTGGATCGCGGTGATCTGGAGATCCTTCGTGTAGCGGTTCTGGAGTTCGCGGTCGCGCGCCTTGATCTCCCGCGTGAGGTCGCCGGCGTCGAGCAGGTCCTCGCCGGTCAGGGCATTCATCCGCCGCACGAGCGTGCCCAGGTCGTGCTCGACGACGAAGTCGACGCCGTGGCGCTTGAACGCCTCGACCGGCGGTGGCGCGCCCTTGCTCAGCCGGCTCGAGATCACCTGCCGGGGATTGCGCCCGGTCAGGTCGGGGTTCTGCTCGGAGCCCGACAGCGCGAACTCGCGCTCGATGATCTTCTGGGTGAGCACGAACCAGCTGTAGTCGCAGCCGGTTTTCATCAGGTGCTCGAGCGTGCCGAGCGTGTCGAATCCGGGGAACAGCGGCACGGGCAGGCGCCGGCCGCGCGCATCCAGCCACAGCGACGAGGGGCCGGGGAGGATGCGGATCCCGTGGCGGGTCCAGATCGGGTTCCAGTTCTCGATTCCCTCGGTGTAGTGCCACATGCGATCGGGGTTGATCAGGTGGGCGCCGGCGTCCTGGGAGATCTGGATCATCCGGCCGTCGACGTGGTCGGGCACGCCACTCAGCATCCGCTGAGGAGGCGTGCCGAGCGTCTTCGGCCAGTTGGCGCGCACGAGCTCGTGGTTGGCGCCGATTCCGCCCGAAGTCACGATGACCGCCGGCGCTTTGAGGTCGAACTCACCCACGGGGGCGCGTGAGCTGGGCTGCCCCCGCTGGGCCGAGCTTGGCTCGAGAATGGTGCCGGCGACACCGTTCAGCACGCCGCCGTTGGCGGTCAGCTGGTCGACCCGGTGGCGAAACTTCAGGGTGACGTGGCCCCGGGCCGCGCCTTCGCGTACACGCCGTTCGAACGGTTCGATCAGCCCCGGTCCGGTGCCCCACGTGATGTGAAAGCGCGGCACCGAGTTGCCGTGCTCGGTGGCCAGGTAGCCGCCGCGCTCGGCCCACCCGGGCGTCGGCAAGAACCGCACGCCCTGGTCGTAGAGCCACTGGCGCTTCTCGCCCGCGGCGAACTCGACGTACGCCTCCGCCCACTGGCGCGGCCACCTGTCCTCGGGACGGTCGAAGCCGGCGCTCCCCAGCCAGTCCTGGAGGGCGAGCTCGGGAGAGTCCTTGACGCCCACCCGCCGCTGCTCGGGGCTGTTCACGAAGAAGAGGCCACCGAAGGACCAGAAGGCCTGGCCGCCCATCGACGCCTCGGGCTCCTGGTCAAGCAGGATCACACGGCGGCCGGCATCGGCGAGCTCTGCGGTGGCGACGAGGCCGGCGAGGCCCGCGCCGACGACGATGGCGTCGGCGTCGCTCACTGCGTCATCTGCTCCAGCTTGCACTCCTGAGGGGCCTTGTCCTCGCGCCAGCGGAGGATCTTCGTGCCGTGGCGGATGCGCCCGCCGCTCGCGTGGTCGAACGTGACCTCGACGACGAGCTCGGGGCGCAGGGAGATCCACTCGAGCTCCCTCTCGCTCTGCCAGCGGCTGGGGTCGCCGTGGCCGCGGTCGCCGGTCTCGTAGGGCGCCAGCTTGGCGACCAGCGAGCGCTTCTCGGCTGTCTTGAGGCCTGACGAGTGACCGACGATGTGCATCTTGCCGGCGTCGTCGTAGAGGCCGAGAATTAGCGAGCCGACCGTGTCGGGCTCTTTGCCGGGCCGCCAGCCGGCCACGACCGCGTCGATCGTGCGCACCCGCTTGATCTTCATCATGCCGGTGCGCTCACCGGGCTTGTACGAGGCGTGCACGTCCTTGGCCACGACGCCCTCGCCGCTGCGCAGCCACGGCTCGGCCTCGGCGGGGTCGGTCGTGAGGGGGGTGCAATCGATCCCGCTCGAGCACAGCGCCACGAGCTTGGCGCGGCGCTCCTTGAACGGTTTCTCGAGCCATGAGTCGCCCTCGACGGCGAGCAGATCGAAGGCGACGTAGCGCGCGGGCGTCTGCTCGGAGAGCATCGTGATCCTGGACAGGGCCGGATGGATCCGGTTCTGGAGGGCGTCGAAGTCCTGCCCGCCCTCGGGGTCGTCGATCACGATCTCGCCGTCGACGACGTAGCGACCGGCCGGGAAAGACAGCTCGGGGAAGTAGCGCGCGAGCGGCTTCCCGCTTCGGGACTGGATCACCGTCTCCTCGCCGTCGACGAACACGATCGCCCGGAAGCCGTCGTACTTGGGCTCGTAGGACCACTGCTCGCCCACCGGCAGGCCGGCGCGGGAACGCGCGAGCTGCGGCTCGATCGGGGGCTTGATGGGAAGGTCGAGCAAGGCCGCGATGCTAGGCGATGCACGGCCGGTACGATCCGGTCATGACTTCAACGCGCGGAACCGTAGCCGAGCAGGAGTACCTCGAGATGCTGTTCTGGCTGTTCGAGGCCGGGTTGCCGATGACCGGCGCCAACCTGGCCCGGGCCATGCAGCTCTCGGCCCCCACGGTGCACGAGATGATCGGCCGCCTGGAGCGCGACGGCTACGTCGTCCGCAATTCCGAGCGCATGATCGAGTTCACACCGGAGGGCCGCGAGCACGCCGAGAGCATCGTCAGCCGCCACCGGATGATCGAGCGCTTCCTGACCGACACCGTGGGCGTGCCGTGGGACGACGTCCACGAGGAGGCCGAGAAGCTCGAGCACGCGATGACGCCCCGCTTCGAGGCGTACGTACGCGCCTCGGTGGGCGACGCCACGACATGCCCTCACGGACACCCGATCCGGGTTCACGAGCGCATCGACGGAGTGCCGCTGGCCGACTGTTCGGTCGGCGCGAAGGTGACGATCCTGCGCCTCGAGAACGAGGCCGAGGATCTCCTGCACTACTTGAAGGAGGCTGGGATCGAGCCGGGGCTGACGGGCGAGGTGGCTGAGAACGACGGCGAGACCGTGGCCGTCCGATCGAACGGTGCGACCGCGACGATCACCGCGAGCGTGGCCGAGACCGTCTGCGTCGTGGCCGATCCGTCACCGCCGCCGCGGACCGCTCTGCCCGAGCAGCTCGTGCTCAGCCGCGAGCGCTGGGGGCGCTGAGGCCGTGATGGATTTGCTCCCATATTGGGGGGAAATCCAGCAAGCTCCGTCGAGGCCCGCCGCCTAGCTCGTGGCGTACGCGGGCAGCGCGCGCTGGCTCTGAAGGCAGCGGCGCATCTGGGCGAAGATCGCCGGGTGGTTGAGCAGGTCGAAGTGGTTGGCTTGGCCCAGGTGGAAGTAGTGCTCAATCGGGAAGCGCATCCGTTTGCCCTTGCCTTCATGGGCCCAGGCGCTCGGCGTCAGCACGAGCAGGTCGCCGATGATCCGGCCGACGGCGGCGTCGGGCTCGCGGGTCAGGGTGGCGCAGATGAAGTAGTGGCGCGCGGTGGCCAGGAACGGGATCTCCCGTGAGGTGTCGCGCAGGTACGCATCGCAGTCCCGGTCCATCCAGCACTCGTCGACGAGGTAGCCGTAGCGGAGGTCCTTGATCCCCGAGCTGCGCAGGTTGAGGGCGTATGCGATTGGCCGCGTCTCCGGGACGCGCGCGAGGGCCGCGCTCGCTGCGTTGGCCGCCTGCTCGAGCGGCGCGCCGCGATGCGGCGTCCCCAGCGTGAACACGTGGCGGACCTTGGCCACCCAGGCGCTGCCGGCGCCGTAGTGGCAGGCGCTGCGCGAGACCAGGCCCCCCATCGAATGGCCGATCAGGCTGATTTCGTGGACGTCGGTGGGCCAGTTGGTGACCAGTTTTTCGAGCAGCTCGGCGAGCTCGCGCCCGTTCTCGGAGATGTGGCGACCGGTGTTGTAGCGCAGGTAGACCGGGGTGTAGCCGAGCTCGACCTCCATCCGGTGCCCGTATGGGACGTGCCGAGCGGCGCCGAGCTTCCAGGCCTCGTCGGTCTCGCACAGCCCGTGGACGAACACGGCCAGCTTCGGCTTGGCGTTGGGGTAGGCGTCCGCGAGCGCCGCCCGGGTGAGGTTGAGATCGCGACCGCGGCGCCGGACGGTCATTCGCAGCGCGAGCGCGTTGCGCCGGCGCACGAGCGTGTCGCCGAACGCGCCGTTGAGCGCGCTGAGGACCGCGCGGCCGGCGGGGGAGCGCTGGATGGAGTGAGACTCAGGGGTCTGTGTCGCGCTGGCGGCGAGTGCGCCGGCGCGAAGTACGGCGCGGGTCAGCTCGCCCGCGGCGGTGTAGGCGCCTTTGGCGATCCGGTCGTGGGCGATCCGGACCGGCAGCGAGGCCGGCCCGACCCGTTTCCACACCCGGCCGGCGATGCCGGTGTGCAGCTCGTGGATCTGCTTGGTGGCGCCGGCCGCCGCCTCGCCGGCAAGGTCTCCGAGAGCCGCGATCTCCTCAGGCCGCATTCGCGCCCGCCATGGCGGACAGCTCGTGGTAGGCCTCGGCGAGACGCTTTACACCCTCGGTGATCTCGGCCGGCGTCACGCCCGAGTAGGCCAGGCGCAGACTCGACTTCGCCCCGTCGAGCACGAAGTCGGTGCCCTTGACGAATTGCACGCCGCGTTCGGCGGCCGCCTCGAACAATGCACCAACGTCCGTGCCGCGGGGGAGGTCCACCCACAGGAAGTAGCCGCCGTGCGGCCTGACGAAGCGCGCGTCGGGAAGCTCGCTTTCGAGGGCGTCGCAAAGCGCGTTGGCGCGTTCCCGCAGCGCCTCGCGGACGTTCTCGATCGACCGCTCGATCGCCCCCGACACGCAGAACTGATGGACGATCCCCTGCGCGACCATGTTTGGGGAGATGTAGGTCTGGGTGCCGAGCTTGACGATCCGGGCGATCACGTCGGCCGGCCCGACGAGATAGCCAACGCGGATACCCGGGCACACGGTCTTCGAGAACGACGACGCGTAGATGACGGTGTCGCCCTGGTCCATCGAAAGCATCGTCGGAAGGGGCGATCCCTCGAAGCGCAAAGCGACGTACGGGTCGTCTTCGAACACGGTGAATTCGTGCTCGCGTGCGAGCTCGAGCAGCCGGCTGCGCTTCTCGGCCGACAGCGTGTAGCCGGCCGGGTTCTGGAAGTTCGGGATGATGTGCGCGAGCTTGGGCTTCACGCCGGCCGCGAGCAGGCGCTCGACCGCCGCCACGTCGATCCCGTCGGGCTCGAGCTCGACCATCCGCACGTCCGCCCCGCGGTTGCGCAGCGACAGCAGCGTCCGGTCGTAGGTCGGCCGCTCGACGATCACCGCGTCCCCGGGCTCGACCAGCGCGTCGAACAGGAACGCGTCGGCCTGCATCGAGCCGTTGGTGACCACGACCTGCTCGGGCGTGACCTGGTGGCGATCGGCGATCCACGCGCGCAGCGGTGGGTAGCCGATGGCCGTCCCGTACGCGGTCATGCCCCCCGGATCGGCGGTGAAGGCAGCGTCGGCGGCGGCGCGCAGCCCATCCACGTCGACGATGTCGAGCGAGGGCGCGCCGCGGGCGAAGGAGATCGTCGAGGGCATGGACTGAAGAGTACGGACTTCGGTGGCGGCGCCGCGCGCCCTAGTCGCCGTTCCGGTCGAGCCGGACCTCGATGATCGCCCGGTCCGCCCCCTCGTAGCCGCGCACGGCCACATCGCGGACGCCAGGCAGACGAGAAACGGCCTGTTCGAACTCGTGTAGCGCCTCGACGCTGGGGAACGGCCCGGCGGCCACGGTGACGCCGGGGACCTCGCGGCGGCGGGTCGGCGAGGGGCCCGCGGATTTTCGCGATGGAGGGTTGGGCGAGGCCGGTGGCGCCGGCGGGATGCGGACGAGGAACCGTTCGTAGCCGTCGAGCAGCTCGCGCATGGCGGCAAGGAGGCGAGCGGCGAGGTGGGAGAACGCGTGGGCGAGATCGTCGTCGGTGGCGGCAGGGCCGACCAACCCGGATGATGCACCTGAATCTGGGGCATTATCCTTGCGAGTGGGGACCGAGGAGTCGGTGGCAGGTGAGGGCCCGGCCGCCGCCGGCGCCGGGTCGAGCGGCGGCGCCGGGTCGAGCGGCGGCGCCGGGTCAAGCCCCGGAGCTGCGTCGAGCGGCGGCGCCGGGTCGCGCTGGGGCGCCGGGTCGGGCTCGGGCGCCGAGTCGAGCGGCGGCGCCGGGTCGCGCTGGGGCGAGAGCTCGACCTGGATCTCGCGCAGCAACCGGTCCATCTCCGCGAGATGCTCGAGGTTGCTCACGCCTTCGTCCGTGGTCACGACCAGCGCCAGAGCGTAACGGCCAGCGCGGCCGCTGAGGCGGCGCGAACTTCCCCGATAAGTCGTCACTCGGTGCCCGCCACTGCGCGAGTGACGGATTGACCGTGCCCTAGCCGGGTGGACGGCCGTTCACCCCGCGGCGGAGCGCGAGTGGCGAGTTGACCGCACGAATTTGGGCCGGCGGGGCGCGGAGGCCGGCGGGGCGCGGAGGGAAGTCCGGGGCTCAGGCCGCCGCTGCCAGCAGCGACGCCGCGACCTCGGCCACCTCGGTCGGCGTCCGGCCGACGCGCACGCCCTTGCTCTCGAGCGCCTCGGCCTTTGCCTTGGCGGTGCCGCGGGAGCCGGACACGATCGCGCCGGCGTGGCCCATGGTCTTGCCCGGTGGCGCGGTGAAGCCGGCGATGTAGGCCACCACCGGCTTGGTGACGTTCTCGGCGATGAACTCGGCGGCGCGCTCTTCGGCGTCGCCACCGATCTCGCCGCACATGACGATCAGCTCGGTCTCGGGGTCCTGCTCGAACATCCCGATGATGTCGATGAAATCCGAGCCGGGTACCGGGTCGCCGCCGATCCCGACGATCGTGGAGTTGCCGAAGCCTTGCTGGGCGATCACGTTGCCGATCTGGTAGGTCAGCGTCCCCGACCTCGAGACAACCCCGACGTTTCCCTCGCGGAAGAAGGCGGCGGGAATGATGCCGACGTTGGCCTTCCCGGGCGACAGGATCCCGGGGCAGTTGGGCCCGATCAGCCGGGCCCGGCCGTTCTTCTTGATCACGGAAAAGGCCCTGAGCTCGTCGTGGGCCGGGATTCCCTCGGTGATCGCGATGATCAGCGAGATGCCGGCGTCCTCGGCCTCCAAGATCGAGTCGGCCGCGAACCGTGGCGGGACGAAGATCATCGCCGTGTTGGCCCCAGTCTCGTCCACGGCCTCGTGGAAGGTGTTGAACACCGGGATCCCCTCGACGTCCTGGCCGCCCTTGCCCGGGGTGACGCCGCCCACCACCTGCGTCCCGTAATCGCGGTTGCGCAGCGAGTGGAAGGTGCCCTCACGCCCGGTGATGCCGGACACGACCAGCTTCGTGTTGGAGTCGACGAGGATGCTCATGCCGGGACCGCCGCCGCCAATTCGACCACCTTCTCCGCCGCTCCGTCCATCGTCGACTCGGTGTACACGTTCGGGAGGTTCGCCTCGGCCAGCAGCTGCCGGCCCTCGACATCGTTGGTGCCGTCCAAGCGCACGACGAACGGCACGGTCGGGTTGATCTGCGCGAAGGCCTCGATCAGACCCCGCGCCACCTCGTCGCAGCGCGTGATGCCGCCGAAGATGTTGAAGAGCACGGCCTTGACATTCGGGTTGGACAGGATCACCTCGACCGCCGAGGTGATCGCATCGGCCTTGGAGCCACCGCCGGCGTCGAGGAAGTTCGCCGGCGACCCGCCGGCCTGGGCCACCACGTCGAGCGTCGACATGACCAGGCCGGCGCCGTTGCCGAGGATCCCGATGTTGCCGTCGAGCTTGACGTAGGTGAGGTCCCGCTCCTTGGCCATCCGCTCCTGCGGGTCCTCGCGGGAGGGATCACGCAGCTCGGCGTTGTCGGGGTGGCGGAACAGGGCGTTGTCGTCCAAGGTCACCTTGGCGTCCAAAGCGCGGACTTCGCGCGCCGGGGTGATGATCAGCGGGTTGACCTCGACCAGCGTCGCTTCTTCGGCGACGAAGACGTCGTACAAACGAGCCAGCATCGCGCCGACGGGCCTGACGACATCCGCGTCGACGGCGGCCTCGAACGCCAGGCGCCGGCCGTGGAACTCCTGGAAGCCGAGCAGCGGGTCGACGTGGAGGCGGGCGATCGCGTCGGGATCGGACTCGGCGACCTCCTCGATATCCATACCGCCCTTGGTCGAGAGCATCACCAGCGGCGCCTTGGCCGAGCGGTCGAACACGACCGAGGCGTAGTACTCGGCGGCGATCTCGGAAGCGGCCTCGACCCACAACTCGTGCACGGTCAAGCCCCGGATGTCCATGCCCAGGATCGCCTCGGCCGCCTCTCGCGCCTCGCCGTGATCGCGAGCGACCTTGATGCCGCCGGCCTTGCCGCGCCCGCCGATCTGCACCTGGGCCTTGATCACACACGGATAACCGATGTCGTCGGCCGCGGCGGCAGCCTCGTCGACGGTCTGGGCATGGCGGCCCGACGGCACGGGCACGTCATGACGCGCAAACACTTGCTTTCCCTGGTACTCGAGCAGATCCATCCGCGGCTGGACTGTAGTAGGTCAGGCACAAAGGCTGCCCCGAGGCCCTTGAAACGCCTGGAAAAGCACGCGGCTCCGTCCCCATGGCATCATGGCCGCGCCATGGCGATCCCAAAGGACATCACGTTCGTGACGTTCGACGTCTACGGGACCCTGATCGACTGGGAGACGGGCGCGTACGACGCGTTCCGGGCCGAGGCCGAACGGGACGGGTTCACGATCGAGCGCGAGGAGCTAATCCCGCTCTTTTACGAGGTGCAGAAGCAAATCCAGGCGGGCTCCTACGAGCTCTACGCCGAGGTGCTGCGCCGCACCGCGGTGCAGATCGCCAAGACGCTCGGCTGGCCGCTTGAGCCCTCGCGCGCCGGCTTTCTGCCCGACTCGGTGCAGCGCTGGCCGGCGTTCAAGGAGACCAACGGCGTCCTCCAGAAGATCAAGAAGAAGTACAAGGTGGGCTTGATCTCGAACATCGACGACAAGCTGCTGGGCCAGACCCGGCGCCACATCCCCCTCGACTTCGACCTCGTCGTCACCGCCCAGCAGGTGCGCTCCTACAAGCCCGATCCGGCGCACTTCGCAGAGTGCGAGCGGCGCATCGGCGGCAAGAAGGGCTGGGTCCACGTCGCCGCCAGTTACTACTACGACGTCGAGCCGTGCCTCAAGCGCAAGGTGCCCGTGATCTGGGTCAACCGCGACAAGGAGACGCTCGAGTCCAACCAGAAGAAGCCGGACGCCGAGGTGAGCAACCTGCGCGAGGCGGCAAAGCTGCTCGGCGTATCGTAGGACGGCGCCCGACCGCAGCTCGTAGATGTGCGCGCGCTCAGCGTCCACGCCGACCTGATCGTCTTCATCAGCCGCTACTGGCAGACCACCTGCACGGCGGTCCGCGCCGGCGAGGAGGGCTTCGTGATCGACTCCCCGATCTACCCGGACGAGCTCGAGGCGCTGTCCGGCGTGCTCGAGCGGGCGAGCTTCCCCGTGTCCGGGCTGCTCGCCACTCACGCCGACTGGGATCACCTGCTCGGGCGGCTCGCGTTTCCAAACGCCTCGCTCGGGTGCGGAGAGAGCACAGCGCGACGACTGGCCGCCGAGCCCGGGGCCGCCCAGCGTGAGCTGAAACGGTTTGACGAGGAGCAGTATGTGGAGGACCGCGGAGTGCTCTCGCTGGCCGGGATCCAGTCGCTTCCGGTGCCGGGGCGGCTGTCGCTCGGACGTGACGAACTGGGGCGCGAGATCGAACTGCATCCGGCCGACGGGCACACCGCCGACGGCGCGGCCTACTTCATCCCGTGGCTGGCAACGCTCGTCTGCGGCGACTACCTCTCACCGGTCGAGATCCCGTGGATCTCGCCGGGCGGCTCGCTCGA
>Ga0335072_10016552_pt1 | contig 10451 bp, 7 predicted proteins | sample Lox_Sample_21_FD_206725 | JGI IMG/M metagenome (GOLD analysis project Ga0335072, IMG submission 206725) | Soil microbial communities from Loxahatchee National Wildlife Refuge, Florida, United States - Lox_Sample_2.1 | ecosystem: Environmental > Terrestrial > Soil > Wetlands | place: USA: Florida... | reverse complement strand
CTTCTTTCTTCTTTAGCTTTAGATCCTCGTCTTTAGGACTACCAATTGTACAGGTTGTCGCCCATTTTATGTGTGACCCATACCTCGATTGACTGAGCCCGTGACAGTTTATAGCTCTTCTTTAACAGCCTAAAGAATCACAAATCAAATACAATTATCAAATTAGTATTTGCAGTTAGTAATACAATTCCTCCTTATATTAGCCTTACAGGTCAGTCTTCGTCATTAGCAGCATGAATATCATCTTCAAAAGTACGCAGAACATTGACATCAAGCTCATGAGTAATAGCGAGATCTCTCTGTAATTCATTCGGATCGTAATTCTGTTTGAGTTAGTCATCCTGGTTTACAGCAAGCCCCATTGATTGTCGCTGACCTCAGTTTTAGTGCAAATTATAGCGACACCTTGTGATCGCCTAAGATTTTCTAAGTTGCGACCCGCTTGCTTCCTCAATATGCCCTCAACGCCCTCGTCTGTGGCAGCACGAATAACTGGAGTAACAATGAAGACTTCATGGCATTGATAGAGTCTTGTCTCAGTCAGCTTAACTCGTGCTCTGTTGAGGTCACGGAAGCCTACACCAAGTTAAAAGTTACACCTGTCAAGTCTCGACAAGCATACCTGGCATATCGACTAAAACAATCCCATTTCTCAACACTGCGACGCTCAGGCAAATGCTATGAGAACCCTATGTCAATTTATGCAAAGCGTAGGTATCAATAACACTCACCGCATCACCTTGATAAATGGCCACAAGGATCCTGCCAGGTATTCTTCGACTCTGGCCTGACAAGCTGCAGGTGTCACACAGCCAATGATAGTTCCGTGAGCATTGGAACCTGCTGGCTAGAGAAGCTCATTCTTCTATCTAAGGATCTCTCGTTGCACATGATCAACATTGCTTTCCACATCCCGGAGGAATAATTCAGTGCATTCTGCTCGACCTCCAAAGGCTGTCTTGAGAGTATCCCATGCTAATCGAGCCTTCTTTTCGAGTTCTGCCTCCACGACGTCATCAAATGTATCAGCTGCCAGGAGATGGTATTGTCTGTAGTCCACAACAAGTTGGCATCACCTCGTAAATAAATCTGCTTTCCACACTCGCACAAGTACATTTTCCCAGCTCGCGGCTGCTCGAAATTTGTCCATTTCCTATGGGTGCTCGAGAGGAGATGCCGATCTACTTTGTGCTTGGCTGTACCTCTGAGCTTTGCCCCGCAATTACAGAAATACCATTCCAATTTTGCTATTCTCGCCTGTACCCGTTTCTTTCTAGGCGGATTTGCCTTTGGGGGACCTAGAAGTTTATTCGAGTAATGCCCAGATCTCAGGAACTGTTAGGATCACTTGCAGTAGCAACAAGTGTCCACCGGTCTTTCTGATCGGAATCGATTCTTTCCATCTCTGCGGGTCTCTTTGTGGGTATTAAGATATGCTTGTCAGATCTGGTTTCTTGACTTCTACAATCGATAGATGCCTCGTTATCTCCATGATCGTTTGTGCGCTCTTGATTTCCATTTCCTGGGGAGATCGGGTTTGGTAAGAAGTTTTCCGCAGTCTTTGTCCCTTGACGGAAGGATGGCTCAATCAGGATATCTGTTGGAATTTTTGAAAGGCGAGAAAACGGGCATCTTAACTCTTGCTCTGGTCGCGAAAGTAATATAGAGTCAGAATCACGATGAAGGTCGCTGGAAGTTATGGAGGTTGGGCGATTGTAAGGAACCATGCATACATCGTGGGGCCGCTCTTCTGGAAACCAAAAGTGGTCTATATTTCGCTCTGATGGTAGATTATCAAGTCCTACACGAAGTAAGACCATTCGGTAAAGCATGGAAGTGTCGTCAGATGAGTTATGATTTTTCCGACGAGGAAGCTCCTTGGATGTGTTATTGGAAAGATAATCTCGAGTCGCCAGGTCGGGCACGTCGGTAGCGCGTTTTTCCAAGTAGCAATTTGGGAAAGCCCTATCTTGGGGTTGACAATTCTATCAAATCCAAACATTATTAGAGTTTGAGACAGTAACTGTAGGTCACAGGTTCCGTTGGCACTCCACTCAATAAAGACGGTGTTTATATCCAAAGCCTTTGCAGCTTCATGGCAAAATCTTGAAAAGTCATCATTGATTTGCTTATCATTGTCTTAGAAAACGATGAAAATCTCTTCCTAATTGTATCCAGCAAGATATCTTCGGGTCGTAATGCATGAAGCTTTATGAAGGTACTCATGAGGTCTTGTTCAGTACTGCTCTCTTTGAGTATTTGCCAACTGTGCACCCAATCGATGTGCGTGTCCATGATGCGAGCCCCATGTATATCGATTATTGTTATCTCGTGGAGCTCAGTCGTCATGGCAAGGTGAGAAAATTCGATATCAATGAACACAAAATGATGAGGATGAGCTTGCGTTTCGTCTCTGTTGGTTGTTCTCGCTGCGTTCAGAGCCTCCTTCACAGGTATCCATTCAGCCTCCAATGGAGCATGCAGCTGATTTAAAAGGTGAGGCAAGTTGGTTGGCGCAGTAGCAATTGACGATCTCACTTCTGCAGAACGTAGTATATGGTATCTGCGAAGAAAATGGGGGCCACAAACCGCAGATCGTGGTGCGAACCTGTCCTTGTCGTACGAATCTACAGTACAGGTAGTTCCGGAGGTTAAAGTATATAACTGTAACCTCTTTAGCTCTATATACAGAGCGAACATACTATTACAGCTATGGCAGCGAGGTCGAAATCCAGGGTATTTTTCGAATCCATCAGCGTAGGTTTTTTTCGCGGATATGAAGGCGACAGTTGGACAGATTCAAAACGTTATTGTCAATGCGTGGCTCATGCATATAATCGACGAGTGAATAGAGTGACGGTCCAGGGCATGGCTTCGTCTTGAAACAATGGAACGCGGCGGGAAGGGTTTGAAACTGTATTTCGGATAAATAACTTTCTTTTCAGCAGCAGGTGATTAACTCACTTATCACAGCTTTGTTATATATAAGCATAAACGTATCGTCCTGTGGGAACTTAGTCACATATGCTTTAGCACAACAACAGACAACAAACTAGTGGAACCCCATCAGATAATTGGTTCCTGTACTGTTGTATAATATAACGATCCTGTTCGTGAGGTTCGTCACCCTGATCACTCTGTAGGCGGATATAATTTGCGAGACTTGGCACATATGATGCACGTGACTGGAGTTGATCATTGTTCTCAGTATCAGTTGGCCCTTCACTCTCGTATTCACCTTCACTCCATGCATCATGCTCAGCCTTTTCCTCGGCATCTATGATTTGACGTGAAGGTATCTCTAGAGTAGGTAGCTGAGTAGCAGGTATAGCGTCAAGGCCGTGTTCTTTGTGTCTGTGGAAACGGAGGGAGATGTAAGATCCTGTGAAATCACATTGACCTTGACCACATTTGATTTCCCCGTGACATCTGCGCACATGTAGAGATCGGATTGAAGAGAGAAGATTTAGCGCTCCACGTGAAGAACACCAAAATGCCAGGAAAAAGTAAGGTTATCGCATATAACTTTAATAATAATCAATGATATTACTAGAAATAAGCCATTGACCCCTAAAGCCAGCTCGCGAGCGCAGAGACTGGCTGAGCGCGAGCGGATTGGGATATGCAACGTCTCAGGTTAGGTATCACGTGCTTAGGTCTAAGGCTTCCACTAGGCCAAGAATACGCTAATAATATTTTTTTGGTTCAAACTACCTGTCCGCAACGAACGAGCAACGAACGAACAACGAACAACGAACAACGAACAGGTGTTTTCAGCATGCCAGCCCCAACTGCACTTTTACGCAGTCGCAACAGTGACGCGGACGAGGAACAATTCGACTACAACAAGACACAAGGTGGACCTTCTTTAATCCTGTCAATCTGTCAAACCAAAAACTGATATCGGTTTTAGCTGGAGATGATGCCGCCGCCGAATTCTACTTAGATATGAGCGCTCCTCTGCTTGCAGACCCTAAGAAGATTGTGATGCCAACCGAGCACACTCACAGCAACCGACCTTACCGAATCGAGAGCCGCAAAATTCCAATTCCCCCCCATCGATACTCCCTACTCAAGTCCTCATGGCACTCAATTTATCATCCCCTAGTCGAGCATCTCCAGCTTCAAGTACGAATGAATGTCAAGAATCGAACAGTTGAGTTACGAACTTCACGGCATACGACAGACTTGGGGGCATTACAAAAAGGCGAAGACTTTGTAAAGGCGTTTGCTCTTGGGTTTGACACTGCAGATGCTATTGCACTGTTACGTCTAGATGATTTGTTAGTCATAGGCACTTTTACCCTTCAGGGAAGTTACGCTAACTTGGTATAGGTATCTCGAGACCTTCGAAATCAAAGATATCAAGACTTTACAAGGCGAGCATTTATCGCGGGCTATCGGTCGTATTGCTGGCAAAGATGGGAGGACAAGATTCGCAATCGAAAATACTTCTAAAACTCGTATTGTCCTTGCGGGTCAAAAGATTCACATTTTGGGCGCCTTTGCGAATATCAAGATTGCAAGAGAAGCAATTGTTAGCTTGGTACTCGGATCACCTCCTAGCAAAGTATATGGCAATCTGCGAAAAGTTGCTTCCAAGATGAAAGCGAGGTTTTGAGTTACATTTGTAAATAGAACTGAAGTACCACTAGTTTTGGAGACAACGAAATAAGGCTAGTGTACCCACAGACTCAAGAGAAGTGGGCATCCCAATCAAGCTTGAGTTGGTGCATTCCTCCCTCGAGAATAATTGCCTAAAATTTACTTTGCACAGAACGAATATTTATCTGCAACCAAGCAAAATCTTCGCCGCATCGCCCTAGAACAAGAGATAACACCTTGTTGAGGATCACAAGCAGCGCCTAACTCTCATCAAAACCATCCATATTCACAACCGCTATCCTAGCTCCCTTCCTGGTGTGTCCATGGCAGCGCAGACGAATGTCGAGAGATTCAGGGCATATCACCAAGTTGCCATCACATTCAGACCCAGCCAAGCCTGAAAGGAGGCGGAGCGTAGTATTCGAGGTCTGAGTCGAGTCGCTAGTGGAGCACTGCCCCCTTCACATTAGTCGCTGTCGAAGATAATGAGATTTTACCCTGTTCCTTTGCGCATGCTAACTGTCTTTCTCCCCAGGCGAACGCTTCTATCTCACACTTTATAAATGGATGACTGCCTAGTCACCCAAAAGTTTACTGTAAAAAGCACGATGCTAAGGGTTCTGGCCTCTTTCTCATTCAGTGAGCATCACGTCCAATACCAAAGTGTCACCTTGCCAGTCTACAGTCGGTGCGGTGCTGATTTAGAAATTCTCTAGATTTCAATATTATCAGCCGGAGTAGTTTGGGTTTGGGGGTAAAATTTCAGCTTGTTCTAAGTTCTGCTAGGCCCCGATTCATAGACTTCAAGCCCAACTAGTCCGAATTGTAGCATAAATAAAGCACATACGCTATCTGGTAGTATGTCAAAGGGCTATACTTTAAACGCAACCACTTCGACGTACAGTCTTTCAAACAAACATGCTCGCAATTGTAGTACTCCAAATGCTAAAAAAAATAGTTTCGGGCAACGGCGTCTGGGGAGCGCTGCTAGTGAATGGGAGCCGAATTGGGCCCAAGGCACTGGCGTGAAGAATTTGCCTTGAGAAATCGAAGGATGTATTTTTGGGAGGATCCTGTTTTGATCTCCCTGGGAGCCGATCCGGTCCTCTCGAAGTCGGAGAGCAGGAACGTGATGGAGCAAATCAGGGTGAGGCGAGGGTAAGTAGCACCTGAGCAAAGCGGCGATGCTGACTAACCGCGTTAGAAGCGAAATGGAATAAATATCGTCTGAGATTACTAGTAGAAGGGTGAGTCTTTAAGATTAAATTGATTTAGGAATGCTAAAATTAAAGTTTACGTGAAAGAAAGTTGCTAATAGAATTAGCGTAATAGAAGCTTGATGTAGTAACCGCTTTTCAACATTTCGGAATCTAGATTCCACACAGTCTGAGTAAATATATTATTATATATGCCGGATATATATGGATCGCAGTAAAGGTAGAACCTAGGCTGCCAAACACCAGATTAGATGCTAAGCAAACGGCGTTGTTGGCCTAGACTATTTGTGTCACCCTAAATAATCCATGGGCAGCACGTATTATAGAGAAGCGCTTGTGGCCTGAGTATCTTGTTGGAATACAGCTATCGTGGCTGTTGATCATTGGTTACACAAATTAATTATACCGGACTGCTGGACGTCCTCGGACTCTTTAGTGTTGGAATTTCAGCTATAGTAGACCACATACCCATGACCAGCTGTATGGAGTGGCAAATTGGGACATCCGTAGCTGAACTTTCAGCTATGGTGTTAGTGGCAACTACCTAGGTGGCGACTGCGATACAACTGCTTTGCCACTGCTATTGTGTATATAATACGGACTTATGTCCTACAAGATCAAAAAGCAATTCAATCAATTCTATGCTGCGCATCTACAATCACTACCTATAACCTTGTGATTCCAACAGTTAGGAGTCTAAGGACTACCGGCTGCGGACTACCGACTACGGACTTCTAGCTGTTCGGAAGTCCCTGGAAGTCCCTGGAAGTCTTATACTCATTATATATAGAGGGTGAAAAAACTGTATAGTGGAGTATTGATTAAGCAATAGAATCATTATGCTGCGCGTTGAATTACTACTATATACTATGATTCCAACATATCTAGACCTCCGTGGCCTGGGCACTCGTCGGCGTGTATGACCCGGTACGAATGGCCTGGTGGTGTGACGGTTCTAACAGTTACAAGTTGCGCTAGGGCATGTGCGCGCGCTAGTGTTTCAGGCTGAGGATAAATGCGTCAGCTCCTGTATATATCATCCTTTCTTCCTTGTCTATTGTCCTAAGAATAGAGAGCACTGTCTTGATATTGCTGGTCTTGAGTGCCTCCGTTACAGGTGGGCATGTACGACCTGGGCACCTGTGTATATACTAAATAGATTGAACGTATTTTGTAGCTTACTATTAATGTGTGCCTTGCAGTGAAGCTTCGATTCTAACTGCAGTCTTAGGGTTCGTACAACCTAAGATGCTGCTACTATTCAGTCATCCATCCAGACTATAGCTACTAAACCAAAGTTGCTCCACCAGGTAAAGTGCGTATGCGTAAGGTGAACCGCATTGCACGTGTAAGTTAGAGGTCTAATCCAGACACAGGTCATGTGCTGGTTCAAGGGCTGTGTAGTTTACTGCTATTGATTCACTTTACGTTAGCAGGTTGATGTTGTTTGCAGAGCCAAAAGTAAATGGACGCAGGTCGGGCAGGTTGAGCGTCTCAAGCAGTGGCGCCTTGTAAAAGAGTAAGAGTATTGGTGGTAGTGGGGACACTTGTGGTCCTCCCGCTGCCGAGAGGCTCCATCGACTAGTAAGATTGTGGTACGTTCGGACAGGAACGAACGAACGGACCGTCAGTACGAACCATAGCGGGCTATTTACTATTTTTAAATAATACAGAATTGAAGCCCAGGGCTAATAGTTATTTCTTGCATGGCCCATGATCTGCGGTTTATATTTTACATTTTTGCTCACAAGTTGCAGAGCGTGTGATTTGGTTAGAAACATCCCAACACTAGTAAATGATTGCACTATGTTGTTGATCCTTGCTTGTATCTATAAGCGTGGCCGTTGACATGGTTTTTTATGATAAGACTCTATCTTTCATGCATGGCACAATACCCAGCCGCCCGCGAAATCAGAAATGCCAATCGCCACAAATCATGCAAGTCATTTTCTCGTCAGATTAGCCATTTAAGCTGTCGGTTCAGTGATTAGCTTGGTAATCTTTCCGATGGCTATGGTTTGTCCCTGGATGTTATAAGCATCATATATGAGAGATCATATAGGAATACATACTTGATCCCTGAGAGTAAATCGGCCAAGCTGGGGATAATCCTCGAATCGCTCTACACACACAGCTCCGGCGCCGCCGATCACCTCCATTCTAGCAATTATGCTCTCGCCCCTCTTCGCATGTGATGGTGGAACCTTGCTCTTTCGATTCGTGCCCTTCTGTAGCTTGTGTAGTAATGCTGCAAAGGTGACCTCCTCTATCGCCGAATGGACGTGCATGACGCAGTTGAATCCAGCTGATAAGATGCTTTTCAGTTCCAAGACACGGATTTGAGCCTCGAAAGCGGCTACACAGTGAACCAAACGCTTCGGCGAACAAAGAACAAAACCTGGCAAAATGTCTTCTTCTTCAATCCCGCGTAATCTCAGTCGCACCTGATCTCCACATTGCGCAGCCACAACTTCTTCTTCAGTCTCTCCGTAAACAGCTGCAACATCAACTTGATTCCTGTTGGGCATCATTATCAACGACATGCTTTTCTTCACAACTCCTGATTCGATCTTGCCCTCCACGATTGTGCCCATATCACGATATTTGCCATTAACAGGCATCATAAATGGGGCGTTAACCTTGCGCTCAAGGGTCTTCATACCGTCTAGATATTCGAGTAGAGATGGTCCATCATACCAATCTGCAATACCTTTCGGAATGCGCTCTTTGATTCCTATTGTTTGCTGTGCTGCGATGGGCATGAAGAAGACATCCGTCTTGAGGTTGTATCCAGTAGCCTTGAGGAAAGCACTGAGCTTCGTCGTACACTCGGTGTACCGATCCTTTGACCACTCCACCGTTGGATCATCCATTTTGTTGATGACGACAACGAGCTTATTAACGCCCTGTGTCTTTGCCAACATAGCGTGCTCTCGGGTCTGGCCGCCCTTTTCGAAACCTGTCTCGTATTCCCCTTTTCTCGCACTAATCACCAGAATTCCCACATCGGCTTGTGACGCACCACCAATCATATTAGGTACGTATGTCTTGTGACCAGGAGCATCCAAAATACTATACCGCCGCTTGTCGGTTTCGAAGAATCCCCGGCCGACTTCAACAGTTTTGCCCTTGGATCTTTCCTCCTTAGTCAAATCCAGGGCCCACGATAGATACCATGTTTCTCGACCCATGTCTTTGGCCTCTTTCTTGTTTTTCTCCATTGTTCGTTCATCCACCATTCCGGTTGCGTAAAGAATAGCTCCACCAAGGGTCGACTTCCCCGCGTCGACATGCCCAATGAAGATAATGTTCACGTGTTCTTTGCCGTATATCTCCTTTAATGTCTCTTCATCAACGTCTGCTGCTTGTTCTTTTTCCACAACGTCGACTTCGCGGGTGGCAGTCTTCTCTGTTCCCGCTCGTGTAGGACTTGAGCGACCGGATGACGGTGAAGGAGAAGTCTTCCCGCTCTCAGATGCAGTTTTACCCTCAGTCTTTTCAATAGCCTTGGTTGCCGTGACTTTTGCACCTTCTGCTGCTGGTGCTGGCGCATCTTTCTTTGGCTCCTCCTTCTTTGCCTGAACTGGTCCACCTACAGACAAAACCTTCGCTTTTGGTGCAGGAGCGTCACCGCCAATGCTTAATACCTTAGGACCTCCCTCTTTAGTCGTCACGGGTTTGTTAAGCGTCCCAGAAGCTGCCGAGCCCATCGATCCGTCCGTAGGTCGCTTTGCAATCGTAGGCACCTGCATAGGTGGCTTCTCTTGGGCTGGGGCAGCTTGCGGCTGTTGTGCATATCCAGGATATTGTTGCCCTTGAGTGTGAAATTAGGTAAATTGCGTATAACTTCTTTATGGGTGGTAATATACCATATGTTGCGTTATAGCCACCTTGTCCATAGACTGCACCATAGCCGCCTTGCGGGTACTGTCCGTAACCTGCCTGTGCGCCATATTGAGGATAGCCATAGCCTTGCCCTTGTCCTTTATATTGCTGGTACTGATCATAGCCGCCATATTGCTGATACTGTTGACCAGGTTGGAACGGCTGTGCGCCTGGCTGGAATGAGTTGGCACTAGGGCGGAAACCGCCTGACGGAGGGGCATTGTTGAGATTCATTTGCTGTGTCTGCCGGGGAAGATTGTCATCCTGCACGGCAGGGTCATCTTCCCAAGAGTTAAGATCGGACATGGTGGCGGTGATTTTCGATTTCGAGGAGGTCGAATGTCGTCGTGGGAATGGTGAGGAGGGGTCGTTTGGATTTAACAACCTTCCTAGACCAGGATACAGCTCCTTTGATAAGTTACAGGGCAGCGCGGTTGATGTGAAGTTGTATTTTATGACTCGGAATGACAGTAGAAATATCTCCTCGTTGCGATGAGTGCTAATGAGTGTAGTTGTATGGAGGAGAAAATGGTCTTCAAGAACCCCACTGCAACGAGCCACAAAAGACGGTATTGAATTTTGCCCGGCGCGCCAGGCGAAGGTGACGTCTGCGATGATTCGCTGCTTGAAAGACGCTAAACCGCGTTAACTTCGCCAGTAAACTTCGTACGCGACTGGCTACAAAAACATATCAGTCACAGGCAGTCATAATGACCGAACAACAACAAATAGACCTATCTGACA
>Ga0335072_10016551_pt1 | contig 10451 bp, 12 predicted proteins | sample Lox_Sample_21_FD_206725 | JGI IMG/M metagenome (GOLD analysis project Ga0335072, IMG submission 206725) | Soil microbial communities from Loxahatchee National Wildlife Refuge, Florida, United States - Lox_Sample_2.1 | ecosystem: Environmental > Terrestrial > Soil > Wetlands | place: USA... | reverse complement strand
GACGCCTTCTCGGCTGCCTGCACCACTGCCTAGCCACAGACCAGCACTACGACGAAGCCACCGCATTCCCAGCCACCGCTGCAAAACTTCCCCGCGCAGCTTGACAACTTAACCGCATCGGATGTCTTGGTCGGCGCAGCCGGGATGAAGCCGAGGAACCGCGGGCTGTCAGCGGAAATCACCGCCGGCGCGAGCATCGACGTGTACACGCCGAGAACCTGGTCCGGGTTGTGGCCCTCGCTACCGAGCAGCCCGGCTATCGCGAAGTCCAGTTCGGCTGGATCACGCGAGCCCGAATCCAGCGGCACCGGGTCAAGCCGCAGCCGGTTCTCCGCGTAGGCGAGCACGGACCGGATCATCATTTCCGTAGTCGGGTCCACGCTGTGCATGGCGGCAACCTAGCGCAGGATCTCCACCAGCAGAACCCACACGTTGATCAGCCCGAAGATGATCGCTGCGAGGACGCTCGGAACCAGCCAGTACAGGCCCCCGCCGGCCTCGGCCGCGAAAGTCGCGCCTGCGAGCACCAGGCAGCCGCTGCTGAAGACTGCCGGGAACACCGCGCCGATCATCCGGCGCCAGAGCGTGACTTCGTCGCCTTTCTCTGCGGTCAGGTCGAGGTACAGCTGCACGCCACCGATCACTAGCCCGGTCGCCATCAACTCGGTAGCCAGCGCGATCCTGGCCTGACCAGGGGTGATCACCAGCAGAGCGACGATCAGCGGAGTGACGAACATGATGAGCGTCTGCGCGGCCCTGGTGGGCAGGCTCGCGAATTCCAGAATCTGCTTCAGGTTGATCGACACCGCGATGAACAGTAAGCCAGCCAGCGCGGCCGCAGCGGTGGCGACGGCTTCGCCGAAGCCGGACCACGCGCTAGCCAGGTATCCGGTGGTCACTGCGGCGCGCCCGCTGAAGCGCCGTCGTCGGTGGCGTCCTCTGGCTCGCTGACCCAGGCCGAGAAGACCGGCAGGCCGTGCCACGGCCCGTGGCTGGCACAGTCGTCTCCGCCCTGGCCATCACCCTCTGGGTCGGTGGCGATCGCAACAGCGGCATACGGGTGCGCAAACCGAAGCTCGGCCTCGCGCCGCCTGCCCGACGGCCGCATCGCGAGCTCGATCCCTATCGCGGTAGCGGCCGCCGCTTCGAAGCCCGTCCGCGAGTACCTTGCCATCGCCGACTGCCTGGCTTGCCAGGGGTCGGGCGAAGGCGCGATCGAGTTCTTCGCGGCCGCGAAGCCAAGCGACGGATGCTTCAGGTTGTGGCTCGAGCTTGCCGACCAGGCGGGCAGCACCGCGACGCACGTGTCGGTCGTGGCGGTGACCTCCTGCAGCAGCCAGAGCGCTCCCTCACCCAGCGCAAGGTCCGTCAGCTGGCGCCGCCGCACCACTTGACCTGTCGCCTCCTGAATGCCTATCCGGTGCGCCACCGCGAGCACGGTGTTCGCTGCCACCTCCGGCGCGGCTGCGACGGAAACGACCAGAAGCCCGCCGACTGCGCGAGCAACGTGAACGATCACGTCCCCGGCATCGGGTGAAGCCGCGATGTACTGAATGTGGTCGCCCTCGCGCGGCGTCCGCAGCACCTGGCGGAGCCGGGTCGCCCACGGGCTCGCGCTGCCCAGGCTGGCGCCTGGAGCAAGGTCGAACGGGACCGTCCATGAGACCTTCGTAGCCAGCGCGGAGGCCAGAATCAGGTACATGCCGTCGCCGTCAAGCGGGAACCGGTCGATGAGGCCGAAAGTGTGCTCTCGCACCCAGCGATCCAGGCCGGCCTGGCCGGGCAGGTCGCCCACAGTAACCTGCGGCGGCAGACCGGAGCGCCAGCGTGCGAAGCCGGGGCTGAGCTCGACTCCGCTGATCCGCCAGAGCGCGGCCGCACTGGCCACCACCGGATGGGGCTGGGCGAGCAGCTCCGCGGCCGCCCGTGCGGCTGCACCGGCATCGCAGCCCAGTACCTCGGTCAGCGTGTCACGATCCGTCCCGCTGCTGGCGGGCGCGGCCAAGGCCAGCAGCAGCCAGGCTCCGAGCGGCGAGGCGACATGGTGCTTGGCCCCGATAACAGCGTGCAGTCGTGCCGCATAGCCAGCTACGCAGTCGGCGACCAGGCTCGTCTCCGCGGTCATAGGACCAACTGTGCCGCACTGACGCCGCGCCCGCGAAGCGCAACGGGTCATGGCGCCGTAGGCGTCAGACCGCCGACGTTACCTGAGCTGCGGCGCTTTCGGCCTCGCCAGCCTGCTTGCGGCCCAGCCAGAAGAAGCTGAACACACCGGCTACTAGCACCAGCGCAGCGGCCAGGTAAAGCGCGGCATGCAGCCCGGACTCGAACGCGTTATACACCGCCTGGATGACCTCGCGGTAATAAGTGAGCTGACCGGCAGTCGCACCCGCGCCGTTGGCGTGACCTACCGACGGCACATACCCGGTCTCGACGCCGTTGATGACGATCTGATCGATGCTCTTCGGCAAGCCAAGCGCATGGATGCGGGTTGCGATGTAGGAAGACAGCCGGGCCGACACCAGCGCGCCCAGCACTGCCACGCCGGCGACCGCACCTATCTCGCGGCTGGTATTGGTCGTGGAGGCCGCCATGCCCGAGCGCTCCGGAGGTACCGCCGACAGCGCCGACGACGTGGCTGGCACGACGGTCGCGCCGACGCCGATACCAGTCAGTGAGAGGGCGCCTGCCAGCAACAGGTAAGCCGGATGCGGGCTGATGGTGAACGAGGTCAGCAGCAGCCCGAGAGCGAACAGCAGGCAGCCAGTGAAGATCGTCCACCGGGGGCCTATCACCACTGTCGAGCGTCCCGCCAGGAGCGCCGCGGCAGCCAGCAGCACCATCATCGGAAGGAAGATGAGCGCGATCCGGTAACCGCTGTAGCCCCCTACTTCCTCGAGATAGAGGGCGGTGAAGAAGAAGACCGCGAAGGTGGCGAAGTACGCGCAGAACGCGACGACGTTCGCGACCGCGAAGCTGGGCACCCGGATGAAACGCAGATCCAGCAGCGGATGTGCCGCCCTCGCCTCCCACCAGAAGAAGGCGATCACGGTCACGACACTCACGCAGAGCAATGCGATTACCCGCGCTGATCCGTAGCCGGAGTTCTCGGCAAGTATCACGGCGACTGCGGCGGCGACCAACGCAACCACTCCGAATGCCACGCCCGCGGTATCGACACGATGCGCGTCGGGGTCGGCGTTCTCCGGCAGCACCACGAGCACGCCGAACAGCGCAATCGCGCCGACGATGAGGTTGAACCAGAAGATCGCGCGCCAGTCCCACTCGCCGAGCAGCGCGCCGCCGATCACCGGGCCCATCGCGAGCGCCACTCCGGTAACCGAGGTCCAGACGGCCAGCGCCCAGGCCCTGCTCCGCTCGTCGGTGTAGATATGCCGGATCATCGACAAGGTCCCGGGCTCGCTTGCGGCCGCGCCGAACCCCATGATGGCCCGGCCGGCTATCAGCACGCCGATGCTGGATGCTTCAGCAGACAGGATCGACCCGGCGCAGAAGATAACGATGCCGATCACCATGACGCGCTTGCGGCCGAACTCGTCTCCGACCATGCCAAAGCCCAGCATCGCGCCGGCGAAGGTCAGGGCGTAGGCGCCGACTACCCACTGCAGGCCCGCGACACCCGCGTGAAGCTCGGTCTGGACGTTCCCGAGCGCAACGCTGACGACAGTGTTGTCGAGAAACGTCAGGAAGACGACAACACACAGCACAGCCAGGGCAAGGGACCGACCGCCATGTCTCGCGATCGCGGTCCCGCCCGCATGAACCTCGACCGAGCCGGCCACTGGCTAGGCGGCTGTCTTGCAGGCGGCAGGCAGACCCGATGTCTTGCCAGCGTTCTCGATGGTCAGCAGTCCGCAGAAGCTCGCCACGCCCACCTTCCAGGTCCCGTTCTGGAGCACTGCCGTCCCTGTCTGGTTCTTCAGCTCGGGAGTGCCGCCCACGAGGATGTCGTACTTCACCGTCGCCTGGGTAGCCGAATTTACGGTGACATTTGTGACCTTAGCGGTGGCCAGGGCGGCAAGGCTAGAGCCTGACTGGCTCTTGATCACCGAGGCGAACTGCGTTCCGTCCTGCAGCAGCGCCACGCGCTTGCTGTCTGACGTCTTGGCGCTGAAGAACGCCTCCCAGTTAAGGGTGATCGCCGGCGCCGCCCCGGCGTTTGTGCTGGCCGCCGCAGACGTCGCTGGCGACGTGGGGGCCGCCGAAGAAGTGCCTGCCGGAGCAGACGAGCCCGCCGAGCTCGGGCTGCTGCTGCCGCCGCAGGCACCAAGGGTTATGGTCAGCGCGGCAAGCGCGCAGGTCCCGACCAGCTGCCAGATATGGCCACGAGAATTCATTGAGCAATCCTCCAACTGTCCTTCAGCCGGTGGCATTCCGTCCTGGACCTGATCTTCTCGCACTTATCGGCCGGCGAGTTAGTCGCGAGGTGACGGCCGTGTCATGCTTGCCCCGTGTCACACTGGCGCAGTGTCCGACCTTGAGCTGCTCCGGGGCCGCGTTCGCCAGTTCGCCGCTGACCGGAACTGGAGCCGCTACCACGACCCGAAGTCAGTGCTGCTTGCCCTCGTCGGCGAGGTCGGCGAACTCGCCGAGCTGTTCCAATGGCTGCCCGCCGACTCGGCAGCCAAACTCGCCGCATCCGAGCCGCTGCGCAGCAGGGCGGCTGAGGAAATATCGGACGTGCTGCTGTACCTGATCTTGCTGGCTGACGTTCTCGGAGTCGATCTGGCCGCCGCGGCCAACGCGAAGCTGGACGACAACGCCCGCCGTTACCCGCCGGGCCAGCCCTAAGCGCGCAACTGCTTAGTCGCGCTGGTCCACCTGGCTAGCTCGGCGAGCAAGGCGGTAGCAGCGTCCTCCATGATCTGGTTCGGCTGCAGTACCCGCTGCTCGTCGAGGAACTGCTGCACGAACGGGATGTGCACCGCGTCAGCCATCGGCACCATCTTGACGGCCGTGATGACCTGCTTGAGCATCTGCACGGCCCGGGTTCCGGCGGCAACGCCGCCGTAGCTGACGAAACCCAGCGGCTTGTACTGCCACTCGGAGTTCAGGTAGTCGATGGCGTTCTTGATCGCGGCGTTGAACCCGTAGTTGTACTCCGGGACCACGAAGACATAAGCATCGCCGCGCCTGATCGTCGCACTCCAGTCCTTGGTGTGCTGGTGCACGTACTCGCCGAAACGCGGATGCTTGGGCTCGTCGAACATAGGCAGGTTGACCTCGGCAAGGTCGATGAGCTCGACCTCGAAGTCGCCCGTCTTGATAGCCCTGTCCCGGAACCAGGCCGCTACCGACGGCCCAACCCGGCCGGGGCGCGTGCTGGCGATGATGATCTGCAGGGTCGGGTTGGTCAACGTTGCCCTCCGGCACTCGAAGAAGTTGAACGCTTGACTTTACCCGCCCGCCATCGGTGCGCCCCACAGGGCCTGCAACTCGCGGTCCACGCTGGCGGCCAGCGGCGCCATCGGAGTCAGCACCGGCCGGGGCGGGACGGCCTGGATCTCCTCGCAGTGCGCCAGGGCGGCCCTGCTCAGGAACCTGGTCAGCTGCCCGTAGCTGTGCCGGTCGTCGCGGGCCATCCGGTGATGATGCATCCGCAACGGCGCGTACAGGTAGAGCCGGTCCCGCGCCCGGGTGACGGCCACGTAGAACAGGCGCTGCTCCTCTTCCAGCCCGGCCGGGGTGGTCAGCGCCATGTCGCTCGGTACCGCGCCGTCGACCAGTTGCGGCAGGTGCACGACTGGCCACTCCAGCCCCTTAGCCGAGTGCACGGTGGAAATCACCAGGTAGTCGTCATCGAGCCGCGGCTTGCCGGCCAGGTCCGATGCAGATACCGGCGGGTCAAGCGCCAGCTGGACCAGCGCGTCGTGGAGGGACGGGCTGTCCGCGGCCGCGTCAGCCAGCCGCTCCAGGTCGGCAAACCGGGCCGCGGCGTCGGCGTACCGTGCCCCCATCGGATCGTGCAGCGCCGACAGCACTGACGCCGCCCGGTCTGCTGTCCGCTCCTGCCGTGCTGCCTGCGCGAGTTGCCCGACGGTATTCCCCACGGTCGCGGCGCACCGGTGCGGGAGCAAGGGCTCAGCGTCCGGCCAGCGACCGAACGGCTGCGGCTCGGCGATCCGCATCGTCTCGATCACCCGCCTGGCGAGGACCGGGCCGACTCCCTCGTGCAGCCGGAGCAGCCGGAACCAGGCCAGGTCGTCCGCCGGGTTCGCGACGATCCTGGCAGCGGCGATGAAGTCTTTCACGTGAGCCGCCTCGGTGAACCGCAGCCCGCCGTATTTCACGTACGGGACGCCGCGCGCGGCCAGCTCAATCTCCAGCAAGTCACTATGGTGCGCCGACCGCACCAGTACCGCCTGCTGCTGGAGCCGGACACCGGCTTCGTAGTCCGCCAGCACCCGGGCAGAGATCTCGCGGGCCTGGGTTGCCTCATCATGACAGCGGATCAGCAGCGGCCGGTGCCCCTCGCCTCGCTCGGCCGACAGCGCTAGCTCCAGCCCTTCATACTGCGGGCGGACGACGTTCGCCAGGCCGAGAACCGCTTGCCGGGAGCGGTAGTTACGGGACAGCCGGATGATCGCGAGGTCGCCGTAGGTACTGGCAAGCGCGCGCAGGTGCGCGGGGTCGGCGCCGCGGAAGGCGTAGATCGCCTGTGCGTCGTCACCGACGCAGGTGAGGCCGGACCCGTCCGGCTGCAGCAACCGGACGATCTCGGCCTGGACAGCGTTCACGTCCTGGTACTCATCGATCAGCACCGCGTCGAACAGGCCCCGCAGCGCTGGGCCGGCTGAGGGGTCGGCGAGGGCAGCCCGCCACAGCAGCAGCAAGTCGTCGAAGTCCACCAGGCCGTGCCGGCGCTTGTAGCTGACGAAATCGGTGAACAGCCCGGCTAGCTGCTCGGTGAAAGGCACGCACCACGGATACCCCTGGGCGACGACATCGGCTAGCTGACTGCTGGTGCTGACGCACCGGGAGTAGATCTCGGCACAGGTGGCAGCCCGCGGACAGCGGCGTCCGGTATTCGTGCCGACCAGACCGTGGGCATCGCGCAGGGTGTCCATCACGTCCGAGGAATCCGCGGGGTCGATGACGCTGAACTCCGGCGGCAGCGCGAAAGCTTCGGCGTGGGCCCGGATGATCCGGTGCGCCACCGCGTGGAAGGTGCCACCGAAGATCCGGTCGGCCGCATTACCGTCGGGTGGCTGCGCCCTCGCAAGCATGTCATCGGCGGCCCGCCGGGTGAAGGTAAGCAGCAGTATCCGGCTCGGCTGGATGCCCCGCTCGCGCAGCCATGCCGCACGGGCCACGAGGGTGCCCGTCTTCCCGGTGCCAGCCCCGGCAAGTATCAGCAGCGGACTGCCCTGATGGGTTGCCGCCCGGCGCTGATCCTCGTTGAGCACATCAAGAACACCAGGCAGCGCTGTCATGGAGAATGACTGTAGCCAGCACTACTGACAGCGCCGCTGCGCACACGCGGCCCGGATTCGAAAGATCAGGACCGCGATGGCAGAGGCGCGACGAGTGGCGCTAGTCACCGGGGCATCAGCGGGAATCGGCAACGCATGCGCGGACCGTCTCGCCGCGGCGGGCTGGGCGGTCACCGGAGCCAGCCGCCGTGGCACCGGGGGCTCTGCTCCCGGCGCTGTGGCAGGCGACAGCACGGCAGACGGCAGGACGTCAACGCCCGGCGCAGCCTGGACTGGACTGGTCATGGACGTGGACCAGGACTCGTCGGTCCAGGCAGGCGTCGCGGGAGTCATCGAGCGCCACGGCCGGATCGACGCGCTGATCGCTGCTGCTGGCTGGGGCATCGCTGGCGCGGCGGAGTACACCAGCATCGCCGAGGCCAAGGCACAGTTCGAGACCAACTTCTGGGGCTGCGTGCGGGTCGTTCAGGCGGTTCTCCCGCACATGCGTGAGCAGCGGCACGGGCGCATCGTGCTGATCAGCTCGATCGGCGGCGTGATCGGCATCCCGTTCCAGGCGTATTACAGCGCGAGCAAGTTCGCGCTGGAGGGCTTCGCCGAGGCACTTGCGTACGAGATCGCACCGTTCGATATCCAGATCACGCTCGTGCAGCCAGGCAATATCGCGACCGACTTCACGGCAAACAGGCGGCGTGCGGAGGCCGGGCCAGGCGACGCGGCGTATGCAGAGGCCCTGACCCGTGCGGTGAGCATCATGGAACGGGACGAAGCTGGCGGCGCACCTGCCGGGCAAGTGGCCGTGACGGTGCAGCGCGTGCTCGAATCCAGTCGGCCGCCGCGCCGGGTCTCGGTCGGTAAGGCCGGGGAGCGAGTCGGCCTGATAGCCAAGCGGCTGCTGCCATTCCGCGTCTTCGAAGCCGGAGCGAAGGGGAGCCTCGGGGTGTGACAACCGCGCGTTCCCGGCCCGATTGTGAAGTTCTTCCATGCCGCGACTTCGTCGCGCATGCTAGTGGTAAACAGATCGGCGCGGCCGATTTGGCGCAAACGTGGGTGCGGGAGGCCCGATGACGGCATCGGCGCTAGTGGCGTCGCTGCAGCGCATTAGTCAGGTCCAGGCGCATCTGTCCGGACCGTTGTCGGCGGCGCTGGCGATCCTGGCAATTGGCGCCGCTTTCTTACGCTGGCTGTGGCCGGTGACCCAGCACATCACCACCATGGCACACGAAGGCGCGCACGCCACCGTGGGCTCCGCCATCGGCCGCCAGGTCAAGAGCATGAAGTTCCAGCCCAACGGCTTCGGAGCCACGGCTGTGGCGGGCAAGGGCGTCCTCGGCAGTCTGTCCACCGGCATCGTCGGTTACCTCGGCCCCAGTATCTTCGGCATCGGGGCCGCCGAGATGATCAAAGCTGGTTACATCGTCGCGGTGCTCTGGATCGGCATAGCGGGACTGCTCGCGATCATGACGGTCCTGCGGGGGATATTCAGCATCATTTCAGTGGCCATCGCGTTCGTGCTGCTGTTCGGAGTCGCCGGCTTCGCGAGCGTCGCAGTGCAGGTGCTGACGGCTTACGGACTCGCCTGGTTCTTGCTGATATCCGGCGTGCAGATGATCAGGATTGACGTGAAAGCCGGCGCGAAGGATGCCGAGATACTGCGGGGCCTGACCAAGATCCCGGGTCGATTCTGGTCGGGATTCTGGCTGGTCGGCTCCGTCATCGCGCTCGTGTTCGGAGGGATTCAGCTCCTCTAGGCATAGCTGCCCGAGCGCAGTCCTCGCTCACCAGCCCAGCTCCCGCAGGCGCTTGTCGGAGATCCCGAAGTAGTGCCCGACTTCGTGGATTACCGTCCGGCGCACCTGCTCGACAACCTCGGCCTCGGAATTGCAGATCGCGCAGATGGCCTGCTGGTAGATCGTGATTTTGTCGGGCAGCACGCCGGCGTAGCCGGAGTCCCGGCTGGTCAGCGGGATCCCCTGGTAGAGGCCCAGCAGCCCACGCGGTCCTGGCCCGTGCTCGACGAGGACGGCCACGTTTTTCATTCGGTCGGCGAACTCGGCGGGAAGCGAGTCGAGTGCCTTGGCGACCATCTGCTCGAATGATTCCGGCTCAACGGTGATCACCAGTCCATTGTCTGCCATCCGGGCCGTAGCCTGGTGGCTGTGACCAGGCTCGCGCGTGCTTCCGCCGCAGCCCGCGTGCCTGCCCGCCCGACGCCGGCTGACATCGCGGCGGCCCGTGGCCGGACGATTCCCGACCTGGCCGCGCCGGGGCTGCGGGTGCTGTTCTCCGGGATCAACCCGAGCCTGTACTCGGCTGCAACGGGCTACCACTTCGCCAGGCCCGGTAACCGGTTCTGGCCCGCCTTGCACCGGTCCGGGTTCACTGATCGCCAGCTTCAGCCAGCCGAGCAGCACCTGCTACTCGACGCGGGCCTTGGCATCACGAACGTGGTAGCCCGCGCCACCGCGAGGGCCGATGAGCTTGACGCCGGGGAACTCCGGGCAGGCGGCGCGGCACTCAGCGCCATGGCGGCCGAACTCGAAGTTGCGTGGCTCGCAGTCCTGGGCGTGACTGCCTACCGAGCCGCCTTCGGCCAGCCCCGGGCAGCGGTCGGGCCGCAGCCTGACCTGCCTGGCGGGGTTCGAGTGTGGGTCCTGCCGAACCCGAGCGGCCTTAATGCCTCTTACCAGATGGACCGCCTGGCACAGGAGTTCGCGAGGCTGCGGGAGGCCGCAGCAGCGTGAGCCAGCCTTAGCGCGGAATGGCGGCCGGCTCGCCGCTGCGATCGTCAGCGAAAACCGGCAAAAGGCACGAACCAGCGCGCAGTCGAGCTAAGCGACGGCCGCGGTCCCGATCACGACCGTGGCGTCCAGTTCATCATCGGTGGAGACCACCGGCGTGAGCCCTGCGGCCGTCATCGCTGCCGCGGTCTGCGGGGCCTGACGTTCGCTGGTCTCGATCAGCAGGGAGCCACCAGGCGCCAGCCAATGCGGCGCA
>Ga0335072_10016550_pt1 | contig 10451 bp, 14 predicted proteins | sample Lox_Sample_21_FD_206725 | JGI IMG/M metagenome (GOLD analysis project Ga0335072, IMG submission 206725) | Soil microbial communities from Loxahatchee National Wildlife Refuge, Florida, United States - Lox_Sample_2.1 | ecosystem: Environmental > Terrestrial > Soil > Wetlands | place: USA... | reverse complement strand
TGCCAGGCGCTCCATACGGTGGTCTCGCGCGGCAAAGGCATGGGCTCGATCCTGTTTCACGCCTTTCCGCAGGAGGTGATCGACTCGATTGCGGTCCGCACGGGCGGCATTCGCACCCAGGTGCAGTGTCCGACGCAGCGGGTCCGCGTTGTGGTCGAGAACGATTGCCTCTACTCAGTCCGTGGGGAGTCGAAGGAATTCCTGCTCCGCATGGATGGCGGGACGAAGCAGATCGTAAGGGATCGCTGACGGACGCGGCAGGCTGCAAGAATGCCTGTTCGCCAACCAATGGACGCCAGCCACCCGGCGGAGCAGCAAGCGAACGGTTTTGCTCCTCCCGGGGCGGACCTTCGCCTGCTGTTGCTTCCGGAAAGACAAGGGAGAACAGTATGCGGTTCTTCAACTGGCGCAGGACGGACGGAGCGGTACGGGTTTCCGTTCGTATCCAGCGCACGCCCGAGCAGTGGTTCTTCCAATGGAAAGTGTGCGGAAGGCGACGCTACTCGAAGCGCGAACTGCTTGACCTTGAAATGAGGGTCAGGAAGTTCGTCAACCGGTGTCCGGCGACAGGACCGGCCACAGAGACTCACGCCGTATGGCTGTGAGAAAAACACTCGGGTGAAGAGGGATCCACACAAAGGCGCCCTCTTCTTCCGGGAGAAGCCAGGGAGACGTTCTCATGCTCCTTCATAGAGCTGCACTTCCCATCCTCCTGCTGGGTGGAACGCTGGCCGCCGCTCAGAGCGTGGTTCATCAAAATGTTCGCCCGGACCGCGTGACCCCCATCCACACCGCCCTCGATCACATCAGTGTCATTGCCCTGCCGGAGAGAATTACACGGGTCGCGGCTGGCAGCCAAGCCATGCAGATCGAGTGGCATGGCAATGACGTTTTCGTGAAGCCCCTCCAAAGCGGGCAATCCACCGACCTGATGGTCTGGACCGAGCACCAGTTCTCGACCTACGAATTGGAAGCACCTGGCGACGTGAAGCAGATGACGTTCGTCCTCGATGAAACCAGTTCGCCGGTTCCCCAGGGGGCGAGATTAGGGGATGCCCGAGCCTCCGATCCGCCTGCCAAAGCGACGGATCAGATCACCCAAGCCGCGATCGGCTCGACTCTGCTCCAGATCACTTCGGTCACTGCGCGCGGCATTCACCCTCAAAAGGACGGGGTCAACGTCTCGATCAAAGATGTCGTGCGCGACGGCAGCACCTTCTACGTGCGCTTCGCGATGACCAATTCGAGTCCGCTGCCGTATCGGATTGAGACGCCTCACGTCTTCGAGATCGCGCCGCGCCAGAGCGCCGACCTTTTGCCCGCCATGAAGGACGAGCAGGTTGCGCCAAAGACCGTGGCTCAGTTCGACGCAAATCAAACGGCGCAGGTCTCCGTTCAGCGCTCTGACATTCCTCAGAAGGATCTTTCGCCAGGGCAGACGGCACAGGGAGTCGTCGAAATCCAGCCGGCAGACGCGACAAAGCCCGGAATCTATGAGTTTGACTTCGGCGCCGATGGCGGCCACGCCGTCAAGGCAACGGCGGTGCTCTGATGGAAAAGCTCGAATTCATCTCTGCAGAGGAGTCGCGGGCCCGGCTCCGGGTTGCTTACCTGCAGTCCGGCGACGAGAGCTTTGTCGAGACGCTGCAACGGCCGTTCCTGAACCCGGTTGAGAAGAGAAACGCCAAGGGAAAGCGCAATCTGCATCCGCTGTTCGTTGTTGGCGCGGTGTTGCTGCTCCTGGCCGGCGCCACGATGGCCTTCTTCAACGTCGGGCTTCGGGGGCTTTAGAGGAGGAGCGCCATGCAGCGCGAGGTTCGCTATCGCCGGCACACGGACGAACAAGACGCGCTGCTTCTTGCGTGGGTGCTCATCCTTGGGGTGCTCGGAATTGCGTATTTCATTGTCTGGGACCGGCTCCATCTTCGCCCGGCGCAGCTCATCGAGATGACGGTTTACCCGCTTCTGGTTTTGGTGTTCCTGTGGGAAGTCCTGCGCCACCGCGCAACCCGGATCAACAAAATGGAAACTGCGTGGCCCCGCCCGATACCGCATGTGACCCGCCGGCAGGACGAGCGAAACCTCGAAGAAGCGCGCCGGAATTCCTCCGTCCTGCTCGGCTACGACATCTTTGGGGAGCCGTTCTACTGGTCGGATAAGACGCGGACCATGCAGTCGAACGCCTTTGGGATGACAGGGGCGGGCAAGACCAATTTGCTTGAGACCGTCACCGAGCAGGACATCGCTCGCGGCGTGCCTATCATCTTTATCGACGGCAAAGGCGACAAGAAGCTTCTTTCTGAGCTGCTTCCGTCGATCGAAGCCGCCGGGAGGATGCCGGATCTTCGCATCATCGACCCGATGCGGCCCGACATCTCCGCACGCTACAACCCCTTCTGGGCGCCGCAGGGGAACGCCGAAGAACACGTGGCCTTCGTCTTCGAGTCCTTCAACATGGAAAAGGACTTCTTCGAGGGCCATCAGCGCGTGTACCTCGAAAACATCGCGCGCGTTCTCCATTACTCGGGAAAACGGTTCAACTTCCACGATGTTCTGGTGTGCGCCTACGACCAGTCCATTCTCAAAAAGCAGATGAAGGCGGCGCTTGATCGGGTCGACAAAGACCCGGCGATCACCGGCCAGCAGAGGCTGACGCTCACCATGAGTGTGCGCAATTTGCTCGAATCCTTCGAGGACAAGGAGCGGGTATCGAAGATTCAGGGCCTCATCAACGAAATGATGACGTTCATGGGCGACGAAATGGCCATGATCACTGGCCCCTACGATGACCTGCTTTCGCTCGACGATGTGATCGACAAGGGCCTGATTCTCTTCATGAGCCTGAACGTGAACGTCAATGAACGAGCCGTCACCGCGCTCGGCAGGATGCTGCTTCAGAACCTGCAGCTGATGATCGGCAGACGGTATTCGCGGGCCGAAGAAGGCCAACAGCAACCCTTCGTCAGCGTCATCATGGACGAGTTTTCGCCCTTCGCGTACGAGAACTTCGCGCACATTTTGCAGACGGCGCGCGGCGCCAACGTCGCCTTTCTGTTTGCGCTACAGAGCGCACCGCAGCTCCTCCAGGTCGGACGGGGATTCCGTAACGATGTTTCGAGTGCGCCCAATACGACTTTTATGCTGCGCACCAAAGACGAGGAAACCGCCAAGTATTTCCTCAACGCGAGCGCACGAGTGCGGCAGATGCGGCGCAGTATGCACGTCGAAAAGAGAGGCGTATTCAACACACAGTTCGAGGAAGGAATGGAAGGCAGCCAGACGGAGATCAAGGACACGCTGGCGCAGGACGAGCACATCAAGAAGATGCCGGTAGGCCAGATGGAAATGCTGGTGACCGATCCGATCCTCGGCACGATCCACAAGCACCTGCACATTCGGAAGGCGTCGAGCCACTGGCTGCCGCGCGTGCCGATGAACGTGTACCCGAAACTGCTGACGCTCGCTTCGGACACGCACGGCCTGAACCTGAGCTTTCCGACACCGGAGCTCGAAGAGAAGAGACAAAGGAGGCGGAAGAAATGAAGCATCATGCACTGCTCGTACTCGTCTTCCTGGCGCTGGCCACAAGTGCAAATGCTCTGCAGGCCGATCGCAGTTCGTACGATCCAATGGCGCACCAGTGGAAGGCACAGCAGCACAAGGGGATAGTCGAGAAGACTCTCGCGGGGATCAATCCCCAGGACAAAAACTACGGCGCCGTGGTCGGAGACTGGCGAACAGAGGTCTTCGAGAACACGCTGCACCAAGTCTATTTCTGGAGCCTGATCCTGCTCGGCATGGGCTTCGGCATCTCCCTTACCGGAAACGGCTGGTTGCTGAGAGACCGGGAACGGCGGCTCACGATCTCCGCCGACATCGTTACGCAGCTCTTCAATGCGTACATCGGCTCGCGTGCCAAGGCTCTCGAAGTGATCGCCAGACACAATGCGCTGGTCGACCGGTACAACGCGCTCGACAGCGAAAGGCAGCGTCTCGTCGAGCAGATTGCGGATCTTTCCCGCGATCCCGCGCAGCCTGAGTTGGACTTTAATCAGGCGCGGGAGGAGCAAGGGGCGGCAGTTCAAACTACGGCTTTAGCGGCCACGAGTGCGCCGAATGGCTTGCAAGAGCGCGAAGCTCAGCAATCTGAAGTCGGGAGTCTGAGGGCGCAGCTCGCAGAAGTCCAGACCAAACTGCAGCGAAAGACGGCACAGCTTCAGGCCAAGGACAACCAGATTACCAACCTGCGTGAGCGGCTGAGCAAGGCGCACGACAGCCTCGAAGGGCAGCGGAAATCGAAAGCACAGACAGCCTGAAGGGGGCCAGCAGGTGGTGATTCGGTGTCTCAGCTTCGGATCGTTGTGGTGGTTGCGGCCTGGAAATCAGGCTTCCGATCCTTTGCGCTTTTCTGTTCGCGCAGCCGCCTTCAACACCACCGGCTTCCGCTGCGGTTCCCGTGAGCGGCGACTCTGGCATGTTTCCGGGGTGGTGAGGATCAATCTCGCGTCGCATACCCAGACGACAGGTGCCCGCAATTTCGAGAACGGCTGCTACCAAAGTCCGGGACCGGAAAGGCGTGGCGAATGGAACCGGCTCCTGCTTGGGAAACCTGTTGGCTCCGCTGTGCGCGCCGACTGCCTGCTTCTTTGCGCTCGGAGTACAGCCATTGGCCGCATCGATTTCGACAGTTGCTGGTACGACGGGAGCGTGGTCGTGATCGCCGCGAGCGCGCTGCGCGGCGTTCAGGAGACATTGCTGCTGGCAGTCCCGGGCGCCGAGTTGCGAACAGAAACTGGGAAATGGGAGGTCACATGGAACGGAATTCATCGCAAATAATGCCGGCGTCAGCAGAGCGATCGCCTTACATCCAATTCAGCTGGGAACGGGATCTGCCGCTAATGCTGGCCATCCGGAACGCCACGTTCATCTCCCACCGCCAACTGTCGGAGCACATTCAGGCCAACGGAATCGAATCAGCAAGGCGATCTTTCAACTGGAGAATTGAGCGGCTTGTACGCGCCGGGATGGCGGATAAGTTGCCTCCGCAGCCGCCCTTTGTGGGGCCGGTCTACACAATCACGCGCGAGGGACTCGCGTGTCTCGAATCCTGCGGTCAGGGATTAGTAAGCATTACGTCCGAATCACGAACGCTCGCCAAGCCAAGCCAATTGCACCATTACCTCGAACTGTCGGAAATCCGTGCAGCGTTTCGTAGGGCTGGCCTGCTCCGCGAGTGGGCTGGTGATCTTGAAGTCCGGTCCATTAACCAGTCGATTGATCTTCCCCTGGCCAAGGATTACGACGCGATTGCGGACGTCCAATGGGAAGCAAATACGTTCAGGATCGCGATCGAGTACGAGCGGTCTCTCAAGTCTTCGGACCGGTACCGCGAACTCATCTCCATGATTGCCAGCGAACGTCAGGTGCGGCTGGTCCTCTATTTCACCTCTTCAGTCGATCTCCTCCACCAGTTGAAACCGGAGTTCGATCGTCAGGAGTTCCCGGTAGCCCTCGTGCCGTCACACATCTTCCGGATCAACCCGCTCACAGCTCGGCTCCTTCTGACGCGCCCTTTCGGGGCACAAAGAGCGACTCTACCGACAGTGCTGCGGACGCTTTCAGCCGGCAGGATTGGTGCGACGGCGCAGTAGGCGCCCTCCCGATTCTCGAGATGAGATCATCGAGCACACAGACTGCCGCGCTGTCCTGCCGTAGACGTGTGCGAAAAGTGCGTGCTCGAAGTGCACCCCGTTCCGGTAGAAATGCCCGTACAAAATCCCAGATTTCGAACTTCTTCCTGCAGTCTGCCTCTTGAGCAGCCACGCCTTCCTCTTGGCTGGTTTTGACTACCCGGGGTCGTTCGAAGCCCCTGCGCGAGAACAAGATAATTCTGACTATCCCCTAAAACACATCGATTTTGTGACTAGAAAACACTGATGCCGGTTTTGCCTTTATATTGGCCCGGTTGGAAGGTGATCGCGACCACAAATGAGTGAGGAATGTGGACTCCGGGAAGTGTTACTCCGCACGCTCAATCACTCGTTTCAGGTATTCGAGCTCGCATCGAGCGTGCTTGCGATCACGCTCAATGATGTGAAGAATGTGCACGGAATACCATTCGAGGAATTGTCCGAAGGCACCGGCAGGAAAGCGTGCCCACACATGAGCGGACAGAATCGAGCTGCCCATGTCCGGTTCAATGCTCCAGGGACGCCTTCCTGAATCGCGAAGCGAAAGCCATAGTAGCGGTAATTTGCCACCCCTTCCCAGGTCGCCGCGAGGCCCGGTATGAGGCTAGTGACGGTACCGGAAGCGCGAGCTGTGATTCCAGCTACGCGTTCTCCGAACGCGATCTCTGTGCCAGCCACAACGCTTTTGTCCGGAGAACCAATCTCAAGAAAGATGTGCTCAGGGTTCGATTTGAGCCACCAGCTCTCGACATTTGCTAACCGTGACCAGACACTTTCGGGGGTTGCGCGGATCGAAAACTGACTCCGTGAACTCGAACAAAACTGCCCCCGGACCACGTTGGAGATGATGAGTGGCTTCAACCAGTAAGCCACTTATCGGAGTGTCGCTGGGCAAGCGTCACATTTCAGGACGCGCCCGTGACTAGTGCGACTGGTGTTGACTTGCGCTTCTGTGTGGCGCTTTCCCCACCGAACAATTCTACGAGCCTGAGCTTCGGGGCCGCGAGGTAGTCATGCATTCCATTCGCCTTACTTTTCGGGAACTGGCCATCGGCCTTGGCCTGTTGCGGCCGGTACAGACAGCCGAGGAGAACGACGCCCTGCGAAAGTGCACGGCGTACCTCGACTTCAGAGTGCGCTCCTGTTCGACAATTCATGCACTGCTGGACCGAGAACTTGCAGTTGCTTGCCTTGAGCGCTGGTTCGCCTTGTAAGCCATTCGCACGATCCTTCCGCCAGGCAATTCCCACCACCGTAGTGTTCATCTTCACCGAATCCACCTCTTGAGAGGAGACTGTGCCAACAGCCTTCGTATACCGTCGTGCGCTCCGCCGCTTTGCGACGAGCATTGTGTTCACCATCCTCAACCTTGCTGTCTGTGTCCTGATGATCCATTGGGTCGCGGGGCAGAAAGTTTCGCCGGCTCTACTGCTCCTGATCGTGCCGCTTGCGCTCACGCTGGGGAACATGTGGTGCTGCATAGTGGCTGATCTCGGCTACATCGGGACAGCCCTTTCTGTCACTAACGCTCAAACCTCGGAACGGGCTCGAGCGGAGGTCTGATTCAAACTCTCAACCCGAGAATGTCCGCGCCCCGCCTTCAGGCTGGGGCTTTTTCATTTCCAGCCAAACACACCCTGAGAAGGAGGAAGTGTCATGTCGCATCGCCATCGCCGCTATTCAAAGCGCGAGCTGCTCGGCAGCTTGCACGTGGACTACATCATGTCCGTCACCGATCTTGGCCTTGCGGCCAGAACCAATCGCTGGGATGTGCTGCGCGCATTTCTGGCCGCAGGGGAAGCCCGCGCGGAACGGCTCGTTGAAGAAGAGGACGGCTTTCTGATCCTACAGAGCGTTCCCGGAGAGCCGAACACCGGGGGAATCTACCTCTTTGCGGAACCGCTACAGTCCTTTTTCTGGCTCCGCTTCGATCTGAAAGAGGACACACTCAACGGCAATGACTTCCAGATCGCCCTGCGGGTGTACCACCTGCTCGACCTGATCGGCAGCAAGCGCAGGAAGTCTCACCGCCGGCACGTTCCGGGAAACCATCCGGTTGGACCAGGGCCGGAGTTGAGCCTTAGCGCTCCAGCTATGGCCGTTTCTGCCTGCTAAGACGGGCGAATCCCGGCCCATTTGACCGAGTTTTGGAACCGGGCTACAACAGCACAGCTTGACCGGAAAGGAGCACCCGCCGTGGCTCAACTTGCTTCAACGTGGAAGGCGCCGCGACCGCAGCCGGAGATCCTGCCGGCTACGGTCGGTCAGGCAGCCGAATACATGGCGTGGTTTGTGAACCGGCGGGCCTATACCCGGCAAACGGACCGGCCAAACGAAGACTCGGGCAAGTACTACTTCTACCAGGCGCGGGACCGGCGGACAAAAGAGCCGCTGGGTCTCGACCCTCTGATGATCCAAAAGCACCTGGCGGGGGAACAGACGGTCGGCCTCTATGCCATCAATCCCGAGACGCAATGCTCGAAGTGGGTGGCAATCGATGCCGACTACGAAGGCGCTTACCGCGATCTCCGGACGCTTAAATGGGAACTCGAACAGGATGGGGTTCACGCCGTCGTCGAAATGTCGCGGCGCGGCGCGCACCTATGGATCCTATGCGAGCGGCCATTACCGGCCCGCCTCTGCCGCACCTATATATATAGTCTCGCCCTCCGTCTGGACGTCCCAATCAAAGGAACGTTCAGGCAGGTGGACGGCATCGAGGTCTTTCCCCGCCAGGATGAGATCGGCTCCTCCGAGTACGGGAACGCCATCCGCGGACCGCTCGGCATCCACCGTGCCAACATGCACCGCTACTGGTTCGAGGATGCGCCAAGCACTCTCGCCGACCAGATCGCGTACCTGCGGTCCGTGAAGCGGCTCACGGCGGCTGAACTCGAAACATTCACGCAGGGTGTGTCGATCGGAGAATGGACGTTCTGGGAAACCCTTTGCCTCGAAAGACGTGAAGTGGCTGGTCGCCGCTACATCGAGAGACGGCCGCAAGGGCCGCGTGACGCCCTACGCAGATCCGCGGGCTTACACGGACCGTCTGAACCTTATCTTCACGGCGGGTGGCTGGACCCGGGAATACTCGGTTCACACCCTCTCTCCGATAACCCGGATGAAGAAGGACAAGCCCATCCAGACCGGAAAGGTGCTGGTGACCTGCGTGGTGTCGATCCCCGGCGTCGGAGCGCACAGTGGGAGCGGCGAGGAGTGGGCGGACGATGAGAACGCAATGACCTCGGCGGAGGCGCAGGCGTTTAAGCGGGCTTGTAGCTGTTTTGGCCTCGGTCGCTACTTTTACAACTTCGCCGAGATGTGGGTGGATCTCGATGAATACAAGCACCCGCGCGAAATCCCGACGCTGCCGTCGTGGGCGCTGCCTGAGTGCGAGCGGCGAGCACCGGCCCAGAACGGAACCACCCGGAAGGACAACGGCAACGGGACCCCTTCGGTACAAAAAGGTCCGCTCGACGCCAGCGTCACGGGCAAGATTGAGGCGTGCCGTCGGGATCTCGGGCAAATGCTCTACAACAATGTTCTCGGGTCTGTGGCGAAGGTACGGTCCGCACGGGACATCCCCAATCAGCGCGTCCAGCAGGAGGTCCTGAAGTGGATGGAGAGCGGCGTCCGTGGCATGGGGCAGGTGCGCCGTGTGGCGTCGGAGATCGCCGAAACCGAGTTCTACGAGATTCTTGACGGGCTGGGTATCCGGCGACTGGACAAGATCCAGAACTTCGGGACCCTGGCAAAGCTCGTCGAGAAGATGAATGACGCGCAATCGAGAAGGCCCGCGGCCTGAACGAAAACACGAATTACTGAACGAAGAGGGCTGCGAAAGATCGCGGCCCTCTTCGTATTTGAGGTCAACCCATGAGAGTCACCGAGTGCTCCATGTGCCGACGGCCAGCGGCGTGGTTGATCGACACGGAAGTCTTCTGTGAAGGCCACAAAGAACTCATCATCGAGGCTGCCGGCGTCGATCGGTTCAGCATCCGTCGGCTGACGGACGCAGAATGTGCCTTCCGGAGTGGCGGCCGGATTTCACGAACGGTGGCCGTAAAGAAGGAGGCACAAAATCCCCATGGCGAAATTGCTTGAACTTTCCTCTGACAGAGGCATCTGTGCAATACCGCTGAAACATGCGGTCTACTGCCGGAGATGCCGGACCGTTTCCAATTCGCGACCGAATCAGTGTCATCTGTGCGGCAGCGATCGAGTTGTACGTCTCGAACCCATCCTTGATGGTAGCCCCGATCCTCCGGTACAAGGCGCGCAGCCGGTTCGTCTGGCTCTGGTGAGAGCCGTGAGCGCGTAGATCCAGGCACTTCTCTCCCCCAATTCAGGTACAGGAGGTGACCATGGCCCGCAGCGCCGCCCGTCTCAAGATGGGCTACTATCCACTGCCTCAGATTGAGGCTCAGAACATCCGCTCTCTGCTCAATTTCTCAGGGCCCTGTTCTGTGATCGACCCCTGCGCGGGGAGAGGAACGGCCCTCAACCTGATCTCGGCTGGTGCGCCAGTGCTTCGGTTTGGTGTAGAGCTCGACACCGGGCGTGCGGAGGAAGCCGCAAAGACCGGGATCCGGATGATCCAGGGCAATGTGTTTGACGCCCACGCGAAGGTCGAAAGCTTCTCATTCCTCTATCTGAACCCGCCTTACGATTCGGAGATCAATCTGACCGGTAATCGGCGCCTGGAGCGGCTGTTCCTTGAGCACACGCATCACTGGCTGGTGCAGTACGGAGTGCTGGTGT
>Ga0335072_10016548_pt1 | contig 10452 bp, 18 predicted proteins | sample Lox_Sample_21_FD_206725 | JGI IMG/M metagenome (GOLD analysis project Ga0335072, IMG submission 206725) | Soil microbial communities from Loxahatchee National Wildlife Refuge, Florida, United States - Lox_Sample_2.1 | ecosystem: Environmental > Terrestrial > Soil > Wetlands | place: USA... | reverse complement strand
AGGAGAACCACTTCCATTGATACCTACAACTTTACTAGAACCAGAAGCAATTGCAACAACGTAGACCGTATCGCCTGCTGCCATACTATTAATAATACTAAATGGTAAAGTAGCATTATTATTTGCATCTTTAATATTAGCTAAATTACATGGCATTACTTGATAAGTTCGATTAGTGAATGGGAAATTTAATATACCGGCGGTATTTCCTCCTTGGACATTAGAAAATACAACTTGTCCAAGAAACATGAAATTACCCGCATTTAAAGCTGTAAAAATTCCGGTAGAACTATTATAAGAACCGCCGTTATTTACATTTACCGTATCGAATGGAACTGTATAATGTGTCCCATCTCCCGTAACTCCACCGATATTAGCACTTACATATGCAGCTATTAAAGGTTGCTTAGTACTATTTATTGATCCAATAGCACCTACATTGTTAATGGTCACACCCGCAATTGTGGCCATGGTAGTACCTGTGTAATAAACCAAGGTACCAGGATTAGCAAAAGAAGCTGATGCAACTTGATAAATAAATAAAGTATCCGCACCACCTGATGTAGTATCGATGAATGACACGAAAGAATGCGCAATTTGTCCACCTACTATCGTGAATAGAGTGGTACCAGCATTATTTTTTATCGTTACAGTTCCAGTATTTATATTATTAAATATAAATGGTTGCCCGTATCGCGCGTTTCCGTTTAATTTTGGCAAAGTAAGCGTGAATCCAGAACTTGAATTACAAATTATATAATTTTGCAAGGGAGCTGTTAGAGTTTGCGTAGTAGTATAAATAGCAGGGGCAGAATTTTGACCCATCGTCAGGTCATACATTTGCCCTAAGCTGGATTTTTCTAGCGATGAACTTTGATTGACCAAGTACAAGTCAGCCATCGTGCTTGCGGTGACTGATGTTTTTGAAACTATGTCTATAAAGTTGTTAGTGGCGTTATTAGTAGCCATAATTAATACCTACATTAAATAAGCAATAGTTATATGTATTTCGCCAGACGTGCTGATAGATATAGGAGTGTTAGCACCGGCATTTGAAGTAACAAACGCACTAATTATGTTAGTTCCTGGAGTTAAAATCGATCCGATTGCAGTCCTACTAGTGCCACCAGGTAAAGAAATGTTTATGGTATTCACAATACTTTCAGGATTATAATTTGATAAATTTCTAGAGTTGAAAGGTAAATTTGTTATCAATAAATTTCCCGTCCCAGTATGGGAATTCCAAATCACATCTGCACTACAGAAAATCATATTACCGACACGCGTATAATATCCTGATTGAGTGGTGTAAGTAGCAGTACCAGCAGATGTAGATCCGGCAATGATTGGAACCCAAGAAACAGCTTCATTGTAGTTAGTCAAGACGTTTCCGCCTGCTGCTAAACTTAGCCCAGACGGGAATGAATTGTTTGTTGAATTGTTAGTTGCCATTTTAAGTTACCGTTAAATTGCCTTGAGAACTGTATGCACTAAATGTATTTGTACCTATGCAAGTAAACACACATTCGTCTGTTGGATTTGTTGACGCTATAGATCCGCCTGTGCCTAACGTTGTCGTAGATGTGCCCATAACGCATTGCATACCTAGTGATTGTGATGTTTTCCATCCTCCACTAGATGCACCAACAACATAGTAAGTGTCACCTATAGCAGCTCCAGCTGGGAAAGAATAGGTTACTAAAGTCGCTCCATTGTTAGTCACATATCGTGTATTAGGCGCCATGGTAACTGCTGATGAGTTTTGGTTTACATTAGTTATACCTGCTGCACCCGTGCTATTTAACGTAATGCCATTTGATCCGAAACTAAATGACATATTAGTACCGGCTACTAAGTTAAAACCATTTGCTACTTCTATGTACCATGTGGACACACTGTTTATATTAAATAGTCTGCAAGTCACCGCTGCTGTTTGATATTGGCCATTTCCACCAGGTATCGTGGTGGGACCATAGATAGTATTTCCAGCGGCGGCCGCTAAAGTAAGTGCTCCAGATCCAGAATTTGTTAAATACCAGTAAAATGTACCGTTTGCAGCATAGGCAGATCCATCTAAGGTAACTGTTTTTGGATTGGTGTTAGTAAAATCTACTTGGTCACCTAATCGCACGCCTTGATTTTTGTTGTTGAAGGTTGTCGCCGTTGTTGCACTCGATAGCCCAACTGGATTGAGTGCAATTGACAAATAAGCATTATAACTAGTAGTTGCAATATTATTTAATACTACGCCTGCAATCCAATGCCCCGATGAAGTAGTTAAACCACCGCTTCCGTCCTCGGCAAAGTAAATTATGGTTCCTGCTGCTATTCCGCTCGATCCTAGTGTTGTCGTGGTGTAACCCTGCGTGATTAAAGTTCCGATAGTACTTGCGGCAATATTTGCTGCGGCTATTCCCAACGGCATTTGAGATCCGTTGGCATATAGCTGTACCTGAGCATATCCAGAAGGTGAAGAGTATCCAGATGCAGAACATGCAGATCCAGCATTTATGGTGGAAATTGTTCCGTTTACCACGCCAATCAAATCTAAATTTGACTGTAAAGTTGTGAACGCCCCCGCTTCAGGAATACTAGATCCAATGACAGAATCATCTATAGTGGCACCTGACATGGTCACATTAGATACCCCACCACCTAATATGGTCACATTGTTTGCTTGCTGTGATGCTATAGATCCTAAAACTTGATAAGTAAATGCACCATTAGCAGTACTGTTGCTGTTTACCTGCATCATCAGTACTTGGCCGCCAAGAAGAGAAGAAACTATTGCTGTGGTATTATCTTGGCAATAGACACCGAAGGCGTTTGTTCCAGAATTAACAATGAAAAAAACTTTACCTACTGGATATGAACTTGTTGTGTTCATCGCAGGTAAGGCGGCTTTTAATCCCGTAGTAGATGCTGTTAACAAATTCCAAGTATTTAATCTGTTAGATAATGCTAAGTTAGATCCAAATGTTTGCGCGTTGCTTCCGTAATTATTGGAATTGAACAAATTTAGCGCAGCTTGCCTGGTGTTTTTAAAAGTTTGCAGAGAAGAATTATCCGTTGCTTCAACATCCGTCATCGCAGGAGATGGATTAGTGCCTAATCCAGATATTTGTAGATTTGCCATAACAAATCCTCTTATTTTTCTTTTTTAAACGTACCCATAAAATGATGCAAAATGGTGGTAGCCATCATGGACAGCAGACCCATAGTGCTTGCGTCTTTTGGTAAATAATTTAGTGTAGTTAAAAAAACATACACAACGAATGAAATTGTATAAATAACTGTTATGAATGGTATAAGCCAACCATACTTATTGCTATTAATCAGATCGATATCAAATTTTCTAGCACTTTCACTGTCTTTTTCATTCAATTTTAAAGATAAGCTTTTGTAGTGCTCTTCGACCTGTCTTATCTTCAATACACTTTCAGGATCAGTTTGTATTTTTTTGGTTAAGTCATCTGCATCAGATGCACCAAATATCATTTTTAATGCGCCTTGGATTAATCCACCCCAGTTCCCAGTAATACCGTCCAGTAAAAGTGGTGAGACATTTGACAATATTGGTGTGAGTTTTTGTATATCTTCTTGTAAGCTCATAACGCATAAGTCCTATTTAACCAGCCATTAATAAATATAGCTTGCGATAAATCTTTATTCACGATGGAACGATAGTAGCCAGCTCTCTCTGCTCTCATTGCAGGAAGTAACATAATTCCGTAGGAATTTGCTGCTCTTATTGATAAATCGCCGAAGATGCCATCATCTTCTATGTAATTTAATTTTTGGGTGAAAGCCCAAGTGGCGCGTTGAAAAAACTTGTGAGCTTGTTTGTTAGATTCATTGACAGCACTGTCAAATATGTACGTTATTAATCTTGTATTCGAAACTTTTTCATATTCTGGGAGCCAAAAAATGTCTTTGTAAATTTCACGTGCCTGGGGAATGGTCAAATCAATTACATCTTGCTTGTCTATGACCCCATCGTTGTTCACGTGATAATTTATGGATTGTAATAATTTAAGTGAAATGCCATATTTCGTTATTCCACCTTTATCGAGCAGATTGTCTTCAAGATTTCCTTCACTTTTTATCACATAATCAATTGCTGCATCACAATTGTTCATATCATCACCATAATTTATTATGAATAAGACCCAGCGTAGCCGCCAAGCGTCCTCTTGGTCTAAGCAAATTTCGTTTTTGCCCGATTAGTATGAACATTTTTTTTGCAATACGCAAATGGTGGAAAAAAAATCAAAGTGACTATGGGAAACTTAGGAAATATGGGAAACGAATAAGCGAAATTTTTCCCATATCGAATAATGTTGATTAAGGCTCCTAGCCATATAGGTTTACTGATTTTTTATTTGTGTTGGTGGGAAATTTTCCCACTACTTAAATGTGGAATTTCTAGGCATTCATGAATACTTGAATACTTACGCGAATACTTAACAAGAATTAAATATTTTACTATAGTTTTTAAACTTTATTTACACTGAAAAGGATTTATAAATGAAAAATAATGATAATAAGTTTATACCACTTGAGCTTGAAACACGTTCAGCAATACCAACGGATGCAGCAGCATTTCATCTCTGCAAACGCCCGCAAACTTTGCGTGCTTGGGCATGCTTAAAGTGTGGTCCAATTATTCCATTACGAGTTAATGGCAGATTGCTCTGGTCTGTTTCTGAGATTAAAAATTTTCTGAAAGTATAAAATGGTAGAAATTATTTTTTGAAAGGAAGCACGATAGAGTAAGCTACCGTGCTTTTGGTGAGGGCATTTCTAGTATGTGCAATATTCATTATCTGTTGGGAGTATGATACTTAGCAAGTAATTTTTGCATTAGCGCGTAAGATTCGTCCGGGGTCAACTTATCTATATCTAAATTATCGATCGTTTTCTTTTCTTCTATATCGCCTTTATACATCTTATCAGCGTAAAGACGTGGCACAAGTTTGGCCGCTACCCACTTTCTGGTATCTACTCTCAAACGCGATCTATTTATCCATTCATAGTCACATACTTCTTTTTCATATCCATCTTTTTCTATAGTCATCGTATCACGTCTAGCGTAATCTGCTATTTCCAGGCATTCCTCTACTAAGAAATCGGCCTGTCTAATTTTTGCACGAGCGTATAAATCGGAAAACTCTTTGTGCACTAAACGCCATTCAAAAATAGTATCCAAGCATGGCCAATGGTCATTTTCTTTGCATAAAGTTTTTAAACCTTTTGAAGTGGTTGAAATAGTCCTGCATATTTCTTCTGCAATTTCATCGTTATATTTTGTTGGTCTTCCGCCTTTATTCACCATTTTTCACCAATTCTGTTTAATATTTTAACAATTTTTTCGTTTAAATTAGATATTAATCTATTATTGTGTAAAATCCAAAAGAAAAAAATAGCAGGCAGGAACAAAAAAATCAATAAAGTTACAATTGCAAAGAAATAGGTCATAAAATACCTCTTGAGTAATTTACAAACAATTATATACGTATATTTCTGATATAAAATACAGAAATATAACAATAATTTTGTAAGATATATCTTACATTTTGTAGGATATTATCTATTGACATAATTTCTTAATGTAATATATTAAGCTTCCTTTACTAACTTGGTATCGGATAGTAAAATCTTTAATCACGGAGGATTCAAAAATGAAAATTAGTAAACTTTTAACTTTAATTTTTTGTTCTATGTCAGCCGTTATGCTTTCTTACGAAATGAAAAATTTAGTTGTGTATATTTTTCTCAATGTAGTGTTTTTCTTTATCATCATAAATACATTTTTTGATTTATTATCAGAATAAAAAAATAGCCGCCTAATAAAGGCGGCCAAATAAATATGCAATAATCAACACAAAACGAGGAATTTTCATTTAACCACACTAATTATTTTTCATCAAGTATTTTTAATCATTTTTAGATTTTCGCACTGTTTTTTCAAATCTTTAAAACAAATTATCGCTTCTTCAAGTTTATCTTCCCATTCTGTAGCCACAAATTTTGCGTAGGAGCGAAGATATTCTATATCCTCACCCCAAGATAGCCCTACAACCTTAATCAAGGCGTAAAGCTCATTTATTTTGATTTTACGGAGAGTTTCTTTTGCTACCATCCTCAATTCCCATTTTCTGCATGTAATCTTGCAAAAGAGATGAAGGTTTATCATCTCTAGGTCTAGATTCAATTTCTTTCATTATCTCAGATGACCATCTGAATCTATTACTATTTGGCTTAAACTTTTTACAAATATCTAAAAATTCGTTTATTGACGGAGGCCATTTTAAATTTTTCCTGCAATGGCTAAGTGCCATTCTTATTTCATTCACCTCTGTCTTTTCAAGAGCTTCTTTCCACTCTTGGCACCATTTGTCATGGTTTTCTCTAAATTTTTGACCGTATATTTCTTTTAATCTTTTGTACAATATGCTTACATGTTTCATATCCATGAAATAATTTCCTTTTTAATTAATCAAAATAAGTCTGATTCTTCGATGCTATCCAAAAATTCTTTTTCTTTCTCTTCCTCAGTCTTTATGTGTTCGATGATATCGTCTTCCCATCTTTTCCCATTCAGATAAGTTGATGGATGTGGGATATACGTAATATTTCTCCACTGCTCGTCCCTTGCATGCCTGTCCCTTACATCTTCAATAATTTCATTTGCTATCTTATCACATTTGTTTTTTATCCATGCCTTATGAGCTTTTATCTTGTCCTTTTTCTTTGGATATATTTTCCAAAATTCATCAAAAAAATTACTTTCTTGAGCATCGTTTTTTGATGTCTCGGAATATTTATCTTTGCTTTTATTGTTGCTTTGCTCTTTTGCTTTAGGAATTTGCGATACCTCATTTTTTACTTCAACCACGGCATCTGTATTAATTTCATCATCCGATATTAAGTGACAATCTTGACCCCTATTAATGTGACATTTATGTCCCCTATCAGCATAATTTTTGTGACATTTATGTCCCCTATTTTCCATTTTTTCGGGTTTATTATTGGTGACATTTTTGGTAGTTTTTCTATTAGGATTTTGATGGTAATTGATTAAAAAATTAGCAGGTCTATAAAGATTTTTTCTTAGATCTTTTGGGTCGTGCAATACTTGTATAAATCCCTTTTTCAATAAAGATTGAATTTGACGTTTTAATTGACGCGCGCTAATTTGTAATTCATCTGCAAGCACTTCCTGGGATATCCAACTGAACGCATTGCTGCCTACTCTAAAAAAAAGAGTGAATAATACCCCTCTTTCGCATAAAGTAAGGTCGCTGTCTTTTTGTTCTCGAAGATACAATGCTAAATCTAAAGATATGCTCATAATTTGACCTTAATTTTCCATTAAAAAATTGAAGATCAAATTATGAAGCAAGTTGCTAGGCAAAAAAATGAAATATTTCAGTAAATATTTGTAAGATAAAAACTATTGTTTCTTTTTGTATTTAACCCCAGATTTTCTTTTTCTCACTTGCTTATTCAAATTTTTTCCACTTTTGTAGAACCTTTGAGCATGGGCTGTGCACAACTTCCTTTTTTTTATTTTTACTTCTCTGTCACAACATTTTATCTTACATTTTTCCTTGATATTTTTTTTCACGTTGATAATTTCCTTTTGCAATTAACTAAAAGTATATTATAATTAATTTTCAATTTTTTAAAAGTAAAAATTTTATTTAAAGTATATCACTAGGAGATAAAAAATGTTTGATGACATGAAAGTTAAAGATGTAGTCAATTTAGTAAATGCATTGCAAAAAAAACAAACTAATGAACCTGAATTATGGTCAGTAGGTAAAAATTATTTCATTCGCACTGTAACTATGTATGTAGTTGGTAAATTACAGGTGGTAAATTCCAATGAACTTTTGCTTACAAACGCTTCTTGGGTAGCCGATACGGGAAGATTCCACAATTGCTTAAGAGATGGCGTATTTAATGAAGTTGAGCCTTTTGTAACAGATGTTATTGTTAACAGAACAGCAATTATAGATGCGTGTGAATGGATACATGAATTACCTACCCATCAAAAATAACATAATGTCCCATGCTTAACGGCATGGGATTTTATTTACCCATTTAAAATAAAGTATTTTTTTGGATCGGCCTGGTTTTTTGTCATGGCCATAAACAAAGTAATGGTCAAAAACACGGGTGTTGTTATTTGAATTTTCACGGACATGGCCGCGATCAATTTCATGGTCAGGATCACGGCGATTGTCATTGCCAGGATTACTGGCACGGCAATCATTAAAGTTAGTATCAGGGAAATGTAAATAGAGGTAATTACTATGCCAACATTAAAAAAATACAATTCGTTAGGTTCAAAAGCAAGTTCAAAGTCAGGGTCAGGGTCATGGGCATGGTCATGGTCGGCGTCATGGGCATGGTCAGGGTCAAGGGCATGTTTAGGGTCATGGTCAGGATTATATCCATAACTAGGATAAAGAATATTGTAACGATAGGAAAATAAAAATGGAAAATATTGTTTTTTTACCAGTACATGGAAATGAGCATTTGATTCCAGAGGGTGATGTATTACTTATAGTCAAAAATGACATTGGGACTAATTATTTTGTTGGTTACGCCATAATAAATCATCTTGGAAACTTAAATTTTTGTATCCGATTACCTACAATTAGCTTCTACGCAAATCCTGAAAAAAACATCGGTTTTGATATTTGGCACATATGCGACGAAGACAAAATGAACATTGTAACTCATTTTTGTGACATAGGGTTATCTGAATTAAAAGGTAAATGAAAAATGATTTTTAACAATAGAATTTCAAACATTAAAAAAATATCTGTATGTCAGTCAAGACCTATTTATATTGGTCATAAATTTTCTTTTCGTTACGATTCAGTTACTCAATCTAGTCTTACAGTTACTTATTTTTATTTACATAGACGTAATTTTAAAAGGTAATTTAAAAAGTTATACACTTATTTTTCTGGACATAGACGTATTTTTAAATCTAAATGATGGATAAATTAAAAGTGAAAATAAATTTAACACCAACACAATGCATGATTACTTACGCAAACATTATGAATATTTTTTCATTTGTTAATAACGTTCAAAAAAGTGTCACTAATAGTTACACTTGGATTACAACTGAATGTTCCTATAGTATGAGTGAAAGTGGATATTATTATATTTCTGTAGATAGAAGGCCGTTAAAATGACTAACTACCATCTCACAAAAATACAAATCGAAAACACGGGTTGGTTATGCCCAAAATGCAATATAGGAATATCTCCTAACTGGAATTATTGTTTGTTATGTGCTGAAAACCAAAATGCACGTAAGTATGTTGCAACCGTTTCTACCTGCGATGATAATGTAGACATAAAAATTACGGAAAATACCTAGTATTATCCTCGCACCTATCTAGGAACCAATCTAATATTGAAGAATAAATCTTATCTCCTTCAAGACAATCTTCTATTCCAGCGTCAATATCTGGATTATCATTTACTTCTATCACGTAAACTATGCCATCTTTTTCTTTCAAGTCCACTCCGTACAGTCCATGTCCCACGCATCTAGAAGATTTTAATGCCTGGTCTATTACCATAGGAGGAACTTTTTTTAAAGTAACGCATTCAAAATCACCGCATCTATAACCATTTTCTTCTTGAACTAGGATTCTAAAATCATCCTTAACCATGTAATACTTTAATGCTGCAATTGGTTTTTCATCTAATATGATGATGCGCCAGTCAAATTCTGTTTCTATGTATTCTTGTATCAATAAATGCGAATATAAAGATTCGCGCGCGCATATTTTTAAATATTCTTGTCTGTCATTGGCTTTGTATACACCCCCCGAAAAACAGGAGAAAGGATTTTTTATAATACAAGGAAATTTGAAGTCTAACTGATGATATGAATATGCATCACATTTTTTAGTAATTGGTATAGTAACGCCGTTTTGTATAAATAATTCAGCTTGCCTTATCTTATTTGAACCTATGGATATTGATCTAATATCATCCAAACAGGGTGCTCCACTAATATCAGCATAATTTGCTATCTTTCTTGTAACGTGATTTTCTACATCTTGTGTGGTAGTCCTGATAAAAAATGCATCAAAATCATCTAATACGGAAAAATTCATTTTATAAGGATTTAACACTTTAGATTCTATGTTTTTTTCTTTTCCAACACCGACAAATTTTTGTATAGCTTCTTTATTGGATGGCGCTATTGCTTCGTTCTCATCGACAAATATAGCTAATTTTAACCAATCATTTTTAGGCATAAAGATCCTTTTTCATGAGGACAGCAGATGAGCCGTCTTCATAGTAATTTTTCTTTGTTCCATATGGAACATATCCCATTTTTTTATAAAGTGCATATGCTTTATAATTACTGGGTTTAACAGCTAAAATGATTGACTTGATGCCATTCACTAA
>Ga0335072_10016547_pt1 | contig 10452 bp, 10 predicted proteins | sample Lox_Sample_21_FD_206725 | JGI IMG/M metagenome (GOLD analysis project Ga0335072, IMG submission 206725) | Soil microbial communities from Loxahatchee National Wildlife Refuge, Florida, United States - Lox_Sample_2.1 | ecosystem: Environmental > Terrestrial > Soil > Wetlands | place: USA... | reverse complement strand
ATATGTGTGGCTGCGGACTGGCGTGCATGTGGATGTAGATGTGAATTTGTAGCATAATCCTTAGTACTCAGAAGCCAGGTTTGCTACATATTGAATATGTTCGAGAATTTTATATGTTAGGTTGGTTTGAAATCAAGCAGAAGTGATGTGTATCATAGAGATGACACTGTGGCATGATAGGGAAGTCATGTAAGCAAGCCCAAATAATCTCGAGAATCAATGGAATCATGTTTAAATCAAGAGACCAACTGCCAGAGGAACTTCTGTTGGATCATATCCTTGGATATGATAAGTGTCTGAAGTGGTACAATGCTCTTCTTTTCCTCCCAACAGTTTAGTTAACTGCAGACGCAAATAACAACCATTTTTATGCAAAACTCCTTTCTAGTACAAATCCATCAAGCATAACAATGAGAGCATAACAAGGTGACGTCTCGGTCCTCTTGTCATTCTCTTCCAGACCATACAACCCAGCATTAAACCGACCATCAATACCGGAAACAAACACGACAAATATCATCAAACAGCAAAATCATCATATCATCGTCCAGGGAAACTCAGTCTATCATAGTACCAAAGGTCCCGTCGGTGGCAATCGCTTTCCTAGGGCTGCTTCTCCCATCATCACCCGTAGCTGGCTTACGGTGCCTGAAGGTAAAGCCAACGAACAAGGCCTTGCCCATGGGCTCTTCTCTATCAGCCATATTTTCAAGAGCGGTCTGCTTATCGTGGACCTCCTTGTATTTGGCCATATCAGCTTCATTACTAAAATCGTCAAAGTAGCCGGCATCGGTTTCCGAGTCGAGCTCTGGTACAAAAGGTGCTCTTTGCGAACGAAGTGTTGCCCAGTCGACCTCGGCGAAGTATTGATGACTATAGACTGCTTTAATTGAATCGAATCTTTTGGATTTCGAGGCGATAAGACTGTATCCCAATTACTATAACTCCTGAAGACGGTAAGAAAAACAAACCTGGTGATGAAACTCCATGTCCGATTACTGATAAAGTAATTTGGATCCTCCCATGTAGGTTTCTTGAGTACCTCTTTCCAGTGCTTCAAGTTCTTCCATGTCTCGTCAACGGTTGCCCCTGCAAAAGGCGGGAATCCAGTTAAGGCTTCAAATAGCATGCAGCCCAAGCTCCAGTAGTCGACCGAAAAGTCATACTCATCACCTTTGAGGACTTCGGGTGCCATATAGTCTGGAGAGCCAACAATAGACTTGGCATAATTGACATCCCTTTTCCTCAAAGATCGATAACCTTCACGACGTTCGGCGACTGTTCTCTGATCCATTGGCTTCCCAAAAGGAACAGAAGTCTCTCCAACTTGTTCGAGTTTTATCCGCATCGACTCAATCTTTCCTGGAGCAAGCATACCAGCAGCAAGTCCGAAGTCAGTGAGTTTCACATGACCAGTAGCATCGATGAGGAAATTCTCAGGCTTCAAATCTCTATGAATGTAGCCAAGCTGATGGAGTGCGTCAACTGAGCAGAACATTTCAGCGATGTAGAAACGAGCGTGGCGATTCGAAAGAACACCAGTGTTGTTAAGCAGAGTGCGGAAATCTCCACCAGGGACATATTCCTATGAAAGTTAGCCCCTGCTCATCATTTCTTCCATCTTACCGCGCTCACCATGGCCAAATAAATGCTCTTCTCATCTTGAAAGGAGTAGAGAAGTCGAACAAGCCATTCACTCTTTGCGTTTGTTAAGATATCTCGCTCAGTCAAAACATGTCTAACCTCGTCAAGCTTGAAAAGGAGCTTCTTGCTCATGACTTTCAGGGCGCAGACCTCCCTAGTGTCCTTTTTCTGCGCCAGGAATACTTGACCATACCCGCCCTGTCCAACTTGGGTTAAGATCTGGAAGTCTCCTTGTCGAAGCCGAACACGACGTTTTCGGAGGTTGGCACGTTCCCTACCTGCGTATTTATGCCACATAGGGTCGTACACTTCTGCCGGAGTTTCAGGCGGAGGAGGATACTCCTTGTGGAAGAGGCTGAGCCGATTATGCCGAGAGCCAACGTAGGTTAGCAGGTCGAAGTAATAGTCCAGGAAGTCTTTCTAAGTTAGCATGAAGTAACTTTAATTAGGTAAATACATACAGAGCTGCGTAACATTTGCCAAACGCTTCACATTGGGCTTTTGGAGGATCTCTAATTCTTCTGCCGTTAGGCCACGCTGAGTGTTATACTTTGGAAGGTTTGGCGAGGACTGTTCTCTAGACTGATAGATCTCCTGGCGTGATACTGCGGCTTGGTTCTGTGATGTACTCATGTCGGCAGCAGGACGCGTGCTTGGTGTAGTGTTCTCCTTCTCTTGCTTTCTCAATGGACTACCTTGAGGTGCCGCAGACTTGTGAATGATAGAATCATCAGCATTGATAAATGATCCACCAAAGTAGGAATCGTCTATAGCCATTGTATTGCTCTTGCCTGGTGATAGGGGTGTGCCAACTGCATTTTGACGGCTGTTCTTCGTCGGACTGCCAAAGTTTGAATGCGTAAGCTTCATGGCATTATCGAAGGCAGTAGGCAAATCATTCGCACCAGGAGGGTTACGGCTCTTGCTTGGACTGCCTTGGGGAGTTTGAACTGGAGTGATGAAACTATATCGTGACGGTGTACCTGGGGAATCCATGAACGGCTCGTTCTGGCTTGACAGAGTAAGCCGCTGAGGAGGCTGTAGCGGTTGGACGTTTTCATGCTTCGCATCTCGAGACGATGGAAAAAGATTTGCCATAAAGCTCGCCATATTGAGTGACTTCAAGAGCAGTTGGACGGCTCTTGAGTGTCGTCGTGGTCAAGGTTGGCGGAGGCCTGGAGGACTTGTAATGAAGAGCAAGACAAGTCTCCAACAACACAAGGCGATTGCCAAACAATCTGAAACCAGAAATAATGGGATTAGCCAATTGAGAAGCAGAGGCAGGATGAGATATTCGGTTGAATGAGATATTCGGCTGCTGAAGAGCATAAAAGCGCATTATTGGTGGGGCTTTTGTTGTGGTCGCTAGGAAATTATGTTGTAACAGCAACCGACATCTGACCAAGAGCCACCAAAGAATTTAGCTTAGGGGGCGCGGGAAGGGCCTCTTTTGCCAAATTTCGAATGCAGGCAATTATGTGACATTCTTGGATATGAGAGATCCACAAGGATCCCAGGCGGAAGGCAATGATCTCTCTTACTTTGCCGAGAATGCCCCCGTTATTTGCTATTCTCAAATCTTATTTCCAGAACAATGGCCGGCTTAAGATATCAATCTTTCTGGCAGCCCTGACGCTGCTTATTCTTGACTTTAATTTTAAGGGGCATCAAAAGCTGCAAGAAAAGGTTATGCAGCCTTGGAAGGGTCAACCAACGAAAGACGGATACCTTGCGCTATGCATAGCGATCCAAGATCAACATGAAGACCTTAGGGAGTTCCTCGTCCATCATTACAACCACATGAATGTGAGCCACTTCTATATCATGGACGACCGGTCTGATCCTCCTCTTTCGACCTTCGATGATTACCCCATTCCGCGCTCCGCCTTGACTTTCAATCATTATAACGAAGCTCAAGCCTCCGAGAGTCCACCTGGGTTTTTCCAATGGTGGATTTACAACGAGTGCATTCGTCAATACAAAGATCAACATACGTGGATGGGATTTATCGACGTTGACGAGTTTCTGGAGATCAAGACGAGCGAGACATTCGAAGATATCCTCAAAAGCCTCGAAACCAATAAAAAGATTGGTGCACTCAGCATAAATTGGAGAGTCCACACATCTGCAGGTCTGCTCGAGCGTCCTGAATCCGTCCGCCAAAACTTCACTGAGTGTATGGATGAGCAACTGGACATAGAGCGCGGTAATAAGGGAATAAATCGACATGTAAAATCATTCGTCAAGACGCAGTATTTCACTGGGCTCTATTCGCCTCACATGTTCAAATTAAAAGACAACGCCATCTCTGTTGGAGAGGACGAGAGAACATTCAAACCCGGAGTCGCCTGGCGGCAACCACCTACTTGGGATCGGATTGTCCTGCATCACTACGCAGTGAAGAGCAAGCAAGAATTTCAAGCGAAGCTAAATCGGTGGAAGGGTGAGGTGCCAAGGAATTGGGAGTATTGGGATGCAGTGCACGGCGGTACACCGTATAGCTGCCCTGAAATGACGAGGTTCTCTCCATGATAATGTCGAGTCTACGCCTGATTAGCCTCTAATGGCCTTGGTCAACATACCGCTCTCAAGCAGATCCTAACTTCGACAATATACATAACACAATCTGTCTATATTTGTATCTCATAGCCCTCACACACGACATATTCATCAGCTATGGCACGAGTGGCTCTTCACGCCTACCGGCTACGCTTTTCCCATTGCGCCCTGCACAACTAGACCTTTGGCCAGGAACCAGGTCTTCCTCTTCACTAGGGCAAAGAGTTGCGGTCCGCGTTTCCACTATGCCTTGTATATTCTAATACACTAATGTGTATTCTATATCAGTACAATAGTTCGCCAGCATACAAAGACAGGAGTATGGGAGTTTCTCAGCGGTTATTCGTTTTCAAATACGCGCGGTCTACCTTAGACAATAGACATGGCTGCATAGCCCCTGAATATTTTTGGGAAGGCTACCAGCATAGGATGCACCCCTTTGAGCCATTTGACAAAGTCAAGCTTATTAATATAAACCATCTATTACACGTTCCTGATCCTGATTTAAAATTTACTCTGTAATCCATATAATCACATGCAAAATTGACTCGGGCTGCAGAGTCGTGCACGAACGCCCTACGAGGAGGCAAATTTAGCATTTGACTGAACCTCAGGCACACCATCTCACCAGCTTCGAAGTGAATAATAACGCGATTTAAAACATCTGGAGCAAGTTTGCGACCCACAGCAGCGGTAATCAGATGCGTTCATTTAAATGCTAATAAATTAGGGGGCGCAGCTTGCTGGCTAAGCGAATACTCGAAACGACTGTATCTATTTTTCCAGATTCCCATATCTCAGGTATCGACAATGACATCAGCCTTTTTGAAATTGCATATGACATCAATTCTCACAAGTAGTCTCTTCTTTTCTCTGAGACATACGAGCATATTCACATGAAAGTCATTATTATGCTGTGGGACCTGTTACATGCAAGTAATCTTGATTTTTTGGATGACATTAGAGCTCGATGATTTTCTCGGACAAGCAGCCCGAGCGCCACTGCCAGTCATGGTCTGCAGCAGCAACGACCCTCAGTGAGGTACATGTGGCATTCTATCATAATATGCAAGATATAATTCTAGTAGCCAATGGAGTGCTTGTTTGGTGGGCCTGCAGGTGTGGCGGATAGCAACGACTACATGACGTCTTCCCACCGAGGCATTCATTGCCAAAGAGCAAGTTACAGGCATCGACGCGTCCCGTTTCAGTTGTTTGCCTGTTCTAGTAGGCCCTAAATTGTTTGACAGATCTCATTGCATCCATTGACGCAGTTCCATGCTAGCATACCTTGCAATCCGCCTATAAGTACCTCACTTTTCAGCCACCTTTTCCTCTTCTTCATATAACCATCGCAAGAGCCTGTCTATCTCAACGTACACCCACTTCAAACACCAAATATAACTCAATAAACCACCAACTTCTGTCAACATGTCTGATCTTGGGTGAGTCTTTGCATCTTCTTGGTCTGGACTTCACGTCTCTACGATATTGCCATTGATGTCCTTTCGACGCTGATACTTTATTTTCCTTCTTGACCTCTGCTAATCTTTGAACAGGCGCAAGGGCTTCGGCGAGCAGGTGCAGGAGAAGGTCACCCCAGACTCACAGAAGTCATACACTCAGAAGGCTAGTGAGAACATCAGCGGCACCTATGACAAGGTTGCAGGTGCCGTTCAGCCAGGTAAGCTACCACTGGCTGCATGCTTGAGCTCTATTTGCTCATTGACAAATTTTATAGAGAGCGAGAAGTCAACCACCCAGAAGGTCGGTGACAGCACCCGATCTGGTACCGATCAGGCTCAGACGGATGGCAAGGGAATGATGCAGTCCGCTCAAGAGACTGTTGGTAACCTCGCCGGTGCTGCTGCTGACAACGTCAAGGCCACAGGTGAGCAATCTCTCTCAGCTTTACTGTTCCAAACTCACTGACACTTGTAACAGCCGACTATGTGACAGGCACCAGCAAAGAGACTACGACTTCTTAAATATTTTCAACATCAAGCGATACCTCTTTTCCTTGACATCTGCGATGGATCTTATGGGTTTACACTTTGATGAATTTTCATAAGCTGTTGAATAGCTGTAGTCACATGAGATCGTGGATTAATGACCTTAATGAAATGTCTGCTTCTTGTGCCTTTATGGTGATTCCACAATTTTGATCAACCAGCCCGACTTTCCATGTAAGCCACTATCAATTAGAAAACGCCCCCTTTCCTGCCATTGGCTTCATTTCAGATTCCCAGGCCTTCCAGGTAAGAGGATAAGGTTAATAATAAAGCTCAGATACTTGGATCAATTGCTTCGTCTAGACAGCACATTAACAGAAGACAGGATGAGCACGTGCTGAAGAGCCCTCTAATTGCAGAACGCACCAAGATAGCCATGATTCGTAAGAACGTTAATTCCCGGGTATACAGCGCCTTGGAAGTGTAAAGCCGTGGACCATCTGATGGCAAAAGCGTCTAGACCACTCCTCTTTCCTTCTCATACTCGTCTTGTAGAAAATGCGACCCATAATCTGGATGAGTTCGAGGTGCATGCCCGGGATATCTTCCGTCATGGGGGAATCTTCCTGCTCACCGATGAATTGCGTCTTCTTTACCAAAGCTATTGCACGAGAGGCGTAGGCTTCAAAGGTGGCGTGGTTTTAAGTGGAGAGTGTGGGCTCGACGTGGCTACTGAGAGTATGCAATTTGTGTTACAGTGCTGATTGAGTAATATTGATCGATTCTACGATTGTATATTTACCCAATATGACTCGTGTGGATAGAGTTTGTGAGCTTAGTTCCCATTCCGAAAAAGGAAGTGACCGCGCTGCCTCGTTACACGAATTTACTATCCCACCAAACCGGTGAGGAACGGCAGAATAGAATAATGAAGCCTAGCCCCAGATTTGACCTGCAATTCATTCGAGAGTGGTTCCTACATGTCAACCAAACCATGTAGTGATAGCTAAACACCGAAACGTTGTGATAGGCAATCCACAGCACACCAGCGTACGGGTTCGGGTTGAAAATCAGCGAACATGCCAAAAGAGAGGTCCATTAATCCTGCGGAGGCGCAGAGAAAGGCCGAGAAGGCGAAAGCTATCAAGAAAGGTATGTTACTCTGCCTAATTGGGAGAATGCTAGATGTCGCCTCAATTCCTAGTTGGTGGCACCTTGCCTTCATGAGGCAAAGATATCATGAAGCTACCAAAATGTTCTTCGAGACTGACCACTTCTTGTTCACACAGGCAAAGCCGAAGCAGCCTCCCGGCGGAACGAGAAGCTAGCCCGCCGTAACCCTGACCGCCTCCAAAAGCAGCTTAATGACCTAAAAGCGATCGAATCCAGCGGCGGAAAGCTCACAAGTCATGAGCAGAAGATATTGGAAGAACTTGAGCGGGACCTAAAAGCCGTCCGAAAAGCAAGAGAAGCACTAGGAGACAGAGCGCCTAGTTTTGGGTCTGGAGCCCGAGGAGGGAGGGATCATGGGAAAGGAGGGGGCATATTAGGGAAGAGAAGAAGAGATGGTGATGAGATAGAGAGTGACGAGAGTGATATTCCCGAAGATGTGAAAAATATACCGATGCCGAGAGATACACCGCCGCCAATTCCGAAGGAGATACTGGATAAATGGTACCAGGCGAGGCGGGAAAAGCATGGATACGGTAGTGGTCGAGACGGACAAGACCGAGGGACGAATGCTAATAATACGCCGTTAGGGGAAACGTCAAGGTTTAGACCAGATTCAGGAGAAGGCTCAAACACTGAGGACTTACCGCCAAAGCCGGCTGTCGAGGTGAAAACCGTATATGAAGCGGCGCCTGTGATACGAGATTTGAGAAAGGAGGCCGTCAGTGCATTTGTCCCAACTGCGGTCAGGATGAAGATGCAGAAGGCGAAAGGAGTCGGAGGCCTAGTGGAGCCGGAGGAGGCAGATAGATTGGAAAAGGAGGGATATCTGGGAATGGCGTCCGGAGACAATAGCGGCCAGCGAGAAGAGCGATCAGTGAGAGACCCCAGGGCAGCCATGGTCGAGGAAGTCGAAGACCAGGACGACTAGAATGTGTTTCTATGAAAGTCAGACTAAAACCCTTGTGCGCATTTCTGCTTGGCCTCGAATGTCTGGCCTATCATCCCGTCTACGTAAAGTTTAAAACAAATCCTAAAAGATCTCTCAACGGATCCCAAAGACTGGTATTCTCCTCATTCCCAATACGGACCCACCAACCAGTCATCGCAAAGAGCTACGCCCTAGCGCCAAACCTGATGTCAATATCAAACTGGGATTTAGAAAGGAAATGATAAAGATTCCTCGGCTTTGTGTTGGGGACGTTATGGGTTCACGTGTTGTAAAGGAGGAAGCTGACACGACGAGAGATGAATTGACGGTAAAGAGGGAACAACAACAAATAGCTAAGCTCTCGGATCTTTGTTAGACGCTCTATAACAGATTCGAGCGTAAGCTGAGACATTCTTGGACCTTCCATAGCGCGGGACTGGACATTGAATATGGTATTGGCGCTGATATGGACAGCTCCATTAACAAGAGAAGCTCTTCTGCACCTCACTCTGCTAGGCATATATCCCACCATTTGATACCTCTTGCTATCTCCCACATCCCCCCTTCAGCCCTTCTCGTGATCCCTCCCCCTTTCCATCTCCCATCGTCGTCACTCAAGACCCCCTCCCTCTATCCACCTTCTCGCTGTCATCAAATCCATCAAGGCCAGCCTCAGCTAGCCCTAGAGCACTCGTAGCAGGATCCAAGGCGATTGGGAGGCGAGAAAAGTAGGTACTCCGCCTCAGCTATTATTGATTGTTGTATATAGCCGCCATCGCAGATGATATATTCCAAGGGGTCGGGACAGACATACCATAATGTTTCATTTCTAGGTTCTTAAAGTGGTTTATGGACGGTTTGGTATTTGAATTGTCTTTTTCCGTGCTTGGACTTTCTCTCCTGAGTGCCCGCGTCAGCATAGGAAAAGGGTGTGGGATGGAGGGATCTATCTAGGTTAGGAATAGCACGTCATTGAGGCATCACAGGGGCAGAAAGGTACATTTATTTCATCCCAATTTCATTGCTCAATATCCAGTCGCAATACCGACTAATCTAAAGAGCGGGGGTATCCTATCCATCAAGGACCCAGAACAAGATCAGAATCCTTGTTATCAGTCCCATCTATGAACAATAGCCTCGAAAAAGCCTCGGCTTAATCCAAGTACAAGGCCTGCAAATCATATCTGTCTGCCCAAAGTACGGCGCAGCAACAGCACATAGATCATAACATCTGTCCCATTATCCGCTCAGCGCCAAACCCCGAAGACTACCCCGAAGTATATCGACCCAAAAGCCAAAAGCTCTAAAGAGATGGTATCAAAGAACAAAACCCATATATCCCAGATCCATGTGTATTAAAAAAGTAACGGCAATCCGCCATGTCGCTAGTACGAAGCTGCCAGATGAAAATGCCTATGATAAAGAGCCAACCTAGAAATAAGGCCGGAACCACGCCGAGCCTATTAAGTGTGTTGTAGAATGGAAGGGCGAATGGACGCCATGCAATCGGGTAGTCCAGCCAAAGCTGAAATTCAACACAGGAAGTCAGTGCCATCGTAATCCGCTTCGTAATATGCTGAAAAATGTGTCCGATAATCGTGAGCAGAGGCTTTCCGTGGAGATCTTCACAAGCTCATAGTCAGCCATTCCCACTCCTGTGGCCCTGTCCCTCCTGGGCCGCCGACACCATTCGGGCCCACCATGCCCCCAGCACCCATCATCATCGGTCTCTGTGTCACCCCAAAACCATTTGCCAAGCCCATGTTCATGCCTGTAGGCCCTCCTAACATCATACCTCCCATTCCTGACATCCTGGACTCTACCACACCTCCGTTCGGTGTGTCGGGACTGTCGATATCCATTCCGGACCCTTCAACTGCAGAAACTGACTTTGAGTGCCGACGCTGTCGCTTTGGTGCTACTGCTACAGTTCGTGGTACGCTACTAGCTGCTCCTGGCCCCGGGGTTGACTTTGGAGGTGCTGCAGCAATAGGTACTACGGTCTTTCCGCCTACTGTTCCGCCACCTGAGCTACCGGCTGAACCATGATAACTGGTCGGCGTACTGCCGGCGGTGCTGCTGCCGCTTCCTGCTACACCAGAAATTGATGGTGGTGATTCGGATTCGTTAACACTGCGAGCGCGAAGGGAGTTTGGTGTTGTGACAACATTTGTATTATTGGTATTGTTGATGGCC
>Ga0335072_10016546_pt1 | contig 10452 bp, 7 predicted proteins | sample Lox_Sample_21_FD_206725 | JGI IMG/M metagenome (GOLD analysis project Ga0335072, IMG submission 206725) | Soil microbial communities from Loxahatchee National Wildlife Refuge, Florida, United States - Lox_Sample_2.1 | ecosystem: Environmental > Terrestrial > Soil > Wetlands | place: USA: Florida... | reverse complement strand
TGGAACGCATTTCTCGATTACAACCGCCAGATGCACGCCTCGGGCGAGCTGGGCGTGAGTGGTGAAGCGCGGCGATACGCAACGAAGTTGCTCGCCGGAGCAGGCTCATGGATTCATCCTCCGTTCTGGTATCGCGCCCTCACCACCGCGTGGATGCCACCAAGGTTTCGCGAGGAGTTTTCTCTTCGCTTCGGACAAGATGAGCAAACTGCAGCCGAGAAAGCCGCGCGCCGTCTGCCTAAGATCTACCGACGGCTGCCTGCCGCGATCCGGTTTGTCGGCCCTTGGCATGAGGCGCAGGCAAGGCTCGCTGGCCGTCGCATTGGATTGATGACGCGGCTCAGTAACCGCTTCTGGATCGGCGCGCAGCGTTTGCCCTTCAGCGACCAAGAATAGCGCCGCTCCAATGCCACAAGATCTTCCGGTTGGCGTTTCGAACGCCGACCAACGACAATAACGGAATGAAAATCTTCCTGGCTTCTGCACTGGCCGTCTTCACGGCATCGGGGGCTCTACCTGCGCTCCATGCGCTCGAGAAACAGCCGGCCAGTGCATATCATGCGCGGCGTGTCGCGCTCGGCAGCCGCTTGCACGGAGGGGTTGCCGTGCTGTTTGCGGCGGAAGAACCGCTGCTCGACTTCATGCCCTACCGGCAGGACTCCGATTTCTACTATCTCACTGGATGGACAGAGCCGGGAGCGGCTCTGATGGTAGTCGGCGACGCTCCCAACGAAGCCGCACCCCGCACGTACAAGGAGATCCTGTTTCTGCCCACGCGCGACCTGCGCATGGAGAAGTACACCGGCGTAAAGATGGATGCCGCGACGCCCAACGCCCCGCAGATCGCCGGCGTTGATGCTGTCGAGCCGATGACCGACCTGCCCGCCGAAATGGACAAGCTCATCGGTCCAGACCGGAAGCTCGCCACGAATCTTTGGACGCAGCCGCTCGCACCGCAAGCCGGAGCACTGGTCGAATTCAGCGCCGCTACGCTGGGCATGTCATCCACCCCGACGCCGCATGATGTAACCACGCTCATCGCACAAATCCGCGTGGAAAAAGATGCCGGCGAAATTGAGCTGCTCAAGAAGGCATCCGAGGCCTCGATCAAAGCGCAATTCGTCATGATGCGTGCGGCGAAGCCAGGGATGACCGAGCGCGCCATGGCAGGTTTGATGACCGCCGCGTGGATGGAGAACGGCTGCGAGCGGCCCAGCTACGCGCCCATCGTGGGCTCGGGCATTAACTCGACCACGCTGCACTACTCCGCCAACGACCGCACCATGCAGAACGGCGACATTCTCCTGGTCGACGCGGCCTGCGAGTATTCGATGTACGCCTCCGACATCACCCGCACCGTACCCGTGAATGGACACTTCACGCCGCGGCAGCGTGAGATCTATAACATTGTCCTCGGCGCGCAGCAGGCAGCCATCAGCGCTTTCGTCGCCGGCAGGTCAACCATCAACGACCGAGACCGGAAGGACCCGAATTCGCTCGATACCGCGGCTTACAACTACATCAACACGCATGGCAAGGATCTGCACGGTGAGCCGCTGGGCAAGTACTGGCTGCATGGGCTCGGGCACATGGTGGGCATCGATGTTCACGATCCTGCCGAATATCCTGCGGTGCTGAAACCGGGGATGGTGTTCACCATCGAGCCAGGCGTCTACATTCCCGAAGAGAAGATCGGCGTGCGCATCGAGTGCGATTTTCTGGTGGGTGAGGACGGCAAGCTGATTGATCTCGATGCAGCGTTGCCGCACACGCCCGACGAAGTGGAAGCCGCGATGCGAGGCAAGTAGAAGCGCTATGGACCCCCGCGATCAGATCGACCACGAACAACTCGACATGCTCAGCCGCGTCTTCAGCGATCAACTACTCGCATGTCTGGATGAATGCGCGCGTGGAAGGAGCGGATTGTTTTCTGCGGCAATTGACGAGGACGGCGAAGAGAGCTGGTCTGAGGCAGCGCGGCTCCGCGAACTCGCGCTGGCGATGCAGGGACTATTGGCGCAGCAGCAAGAGCGCAACGCCTTGTGCGACGAATTCCTCGATCTCTGCTCGATGCATGGCGAGCAGCATCCGGGCGAGCGGCGGCTGGCGCGCCTGTTTCTGGACCGGATTGAACGCGGCGAGGTGGGAACGCCTACCCAGGAAGAGAGAGAGTCATGGTAACGCTGCATGCGTTTCTCGCACTGCTGGCAGGATTCGCGACCATCGTCATCGGCATCGCGCTGACGACGGCATTGCTCAAGCGGCTTACGCCGGGCTGGGGTGACGCGGAGGGTCGTCCTTCGCCCGGATACGTCATCGTCAATCTGGGATGTCTGTTTCTGTCTGCCGCAGCCGGCGGCTACGTTACCGCATGGGCTGCAACCGCAAATCCGCTGCAGCACGTGCTGATGCTGGCCATCGCTGTTCTGGTTCTCGCCGCGCTAGGCGCGCTTCAATCGCGCGGCAAGCAGCCCGTCGTGTTTCAGCTGGCGATGGTGGCGATAGGGCCGATCGGCGTGCTGGCCGGTGGACTGGCGAGGATGAGAGTACTGGGGATTCTGTAGGCGAATGCCGCGTGCATGCAGAACGCTTTAGAAACCTACACGCGTGTTCCTACCATTGCACGCCCGGATACAGACTTGGCAAGCGGTATACGTGGAACTGGTCGGCGCCGGGAGTGAAGCCCTGCCACACCACCTCCTGCGCGTTCGGGTCTAGTTCCTGGACGATCCCTCCGCGTAGCGTGGCGCAGAAATTCACTTCCATGTTTCCATTTGAGAGCAACTCTGCATTGCCGCCGAAGAAGCTGTAATCGCTGGGCGGCGGGACATAATGCGTAATCATAGTTGCGGTCATGTTCGTCTCGTTGATTTCGAGCACAGGCATGGTCGAGTAACACTGCGCGGTGGTTGGCTTATAGGGAAGGCACAGCACCTGGCCGGTAGGGAAGATCCGGTCATTCCCGTTGTCCATCAATCCAATCCGGAAGACGCCGGTCGTGTTGGGAGTGAAGTAGCTCATACCGTGCTGCGCATAGAACCAGTCGGTGGGATCGGTGGCATTCACTAGCTTGAAGTCGCCCCCTTCGCCCAGGCGCCACATCACGTTACCTGAACCCGTGCCGTCGAGAAAATTGATCTTGATGATCCAACTCTGGTGGCGCATCGAGAGCAGCAGATTGTGGTCGTCGCTCGAATACAACATGCCGTTCGAGTGAGTCCAATCAGGAAAATTCATCGGACGCCGATTGATATCGAGATGATCGAAGGTGTTCCAGACCCAGTCGGGTTTGAAGTTCTGGTCTACATCCACCAGCGCGTCACCGATCACGCTGGTGGGGCCCGCTTCGCCTGACAGGTTCGTGAAGCTCCTCGTGTAGGTTGCCAGCAACACGAGATGCCCATTCGGCAAGGGCAGCACGGCGTGATGAAAGCTCCCAAGCTGATACACATTTCCTTCCGCGTCGCGGAAGTTTCCCGCCGCCAGCTTTTGATTGAGCTCGTCCATCGTCAGGTTGCTCACGGTGTTCCCCGCCAGATCGATTTCTCTGATTTCATTGATCACGCCGGAGCTTTGAGCCGAAGTCAAAGATGAGAGATACGAGATCACCATCAGGAAATTGCCGTTGGGCAGCAGTTGAATTCCCTGAATGAGATCCGCGGCAGTGTGGGAATACGTGTAAGTCCAGATCACGTTGCCCTGCAGATCAGTGGCAAATGCCTGGCTGTCACCCGCGGGAAGGATTGTGTTCCACATCTCGATGCCCGGCTGTGGTGTGGGTCCTGAAGCCGTCGTGACTTGCACAGCCGAAGTGGTCGGCGGTGCATCTGTCATGCAGGTATGATCTGCGTCGTTGTACGTGGCGCCATTGTCCAGAGTCACCTGCGCCTGCATGTGGTAAAGCGTCTGACCCTGCATGCCGGCAACATAGGTTTGTACATTGCCGCCATTTGCGGACGATGTCCGCACCTGCCAGGTATCGAGCCCGTAATTGGTTGTAGTCCCGAATCGTACATCCATCTTCCCCGGAGCGGGAAGGTAAAGCGCGTATTGAGCCACCTGCGGATTTGCAAGCTCAAATGGGCATGTCACCTGTGCCGGCGCAATGATCGATACCACCGCCGTGGCGTAGTTCTGCTGTGCCGATGAGGTCAGCGCCACCGTCACCGTCACATTCTCGCTCTGCGCAATCGATGCTGGCGCAGTATAGCTACCTGTTGTGGTCACCGTGCCGGCGGCTGCATTTCCGCCTTGCACGCCATTGACTAGCCACTCCGTTTGGCCGCGGCCGGCCACGGTCGCAGTGAACTGAAATGTCTGCCCCGGTGCCAGCGCAATGTACTGTGGCGTGATTGTGACCGAACCGCTCTGGCCCGCGGTGGGAGGAGGCTGGGCGGGAGGATTGGGGGATGGCCCTTTGGGGAGCGGCTCAGTAGGGCGCAACCTAGCGTTGCAGCCCGTCACGAGCAAGGCCGCTACGAAACCGAGAAGCGCCACCAGGGGAAGAATGGGGCGGCTTTTCATGCCCACTGTCCACACGATGCTCATTCCTCTGCCATCGACGGGCAGAGGAATGAGCTGTCAATTGTAAGACTCCACGCTACCAACGAACACCGAAGCTAATTGGCAACACCTTCGTCCCGGCAGCAACGCTCGTCGTACCAAGCCCGTTAGGTTGGGTGGTCACCGCAGGCGAATCGAGGTAAACGTAGCGCACTTCGGCAAAGAGTCTCGTCCTGCTATCGCCGTACATGCCACCCAATCTGTGCTGGTAGCCTCCGCCGATGTTAAAGCCGCCCTGGTTCGAGGAGAAATGACCCACAACCTGCGGCGTATATCCCACGCCGCAGTAGTAGAAGCTACAGAACTCCTGAGGCAGGACGTCTGTAAAGCTGGTCACCTTGCGATAGAAGCCTCCGCCGCCGGTGATATAGACGTCATTGCTGGACTTGGGGAAAAGTGAGACCACCGGATCGAGAGTGAAGGACCAGATATGATCATGGCCGCCTTGCGCGCCAGCCTCTGCAATAATCGCGCCGGGAATCTTGTCATCGATGAACTGGTATTCGGCCAGCACGGCTACGCGCCGGCTTAGGTTCACGCCGCCACCGAGGGTGAACTGACCACCCCAGGTAATGTAGGTCTTGTCGCCCGCTGGCGCATTAACGCCGCCGCTGGCTTCAAAGGTGAGCCGGTGAACAATGTCGTGGCCTTTCCAGCCGGAATATGTTGTATTTTCCTGGCCAGCGGGCGCGGAAGAGGCCGGTGCTGGCGCAGCCGGTAAAGCCAGGGAAGAGCTTTCGCCGTCGAGCGACGCCATCATCTGTTGTGAACTCGACTCGGTCGAAGGAGAAAAAGCATTGGCATTGGTGCGATTTTCTATGGACTGCGCACTCGCAAATGAGACTGCGAGGCAAGCCGCAGCTCCAAGTAAGCTGACACGCCGCAGCGGCGACATCCTGCAGGGGAATGACATGTCGGAACCTCAAGTACTAGCTTGATTTAATTGCAGCCGGGAAATCCCGTCCTTTTGACTTAGACACGGTTTTTAACTGGAGGTTGCAATGGCCCAGGGATTTTCCTGGTAACCTGACACGCTCGATTTGCGCCGAAATGCGCACCCCGGCTCAAGGTCATAAAGCATATAGACGAGTTGTGTTCAAAAGCGTCAAAGGCCGGAGCAATGCCCTGACCTTTGATCCTCCTATGCGGTACGCGAACGCGCTGGCTTGTTATCCCTGAATATCGAACTGCTCAGGATGCAGCGTGGGATCGCTCTTCACCAGGATGTTCTTCCCCACCAGGTCCTCGAATTCGGTGAGCCAGCGCCCGCTATTTGACTTCAAGGTCTTCACCGTCTCCGGGTTTACACGCAGCAGCACGTCCGCACCCTCAAAGTGTTTCCGCATCTTGCGCAGCTCCACGTAGATCTCATTGCAGACTGTGGCCGGGCTTTTCACCATGCCGGTGGCCTGGCAGATGGGACAGGGAACCGACAGCGTACGCTCGAGCGATTGCTTCACGCGCTTGCGCGTGATCGCCACCAGGCCGAAGTCGTTAAACTGCAGAACCTTCGTCGGTGCGCGATCGCTCTTGAGAGCCTCTTCGAGCGCGGCCATTACCTTGAAGCGGTTCTTGCGTTCGTCCATGTCGATGAAGTCGATCACGATGATGCCGCCCAGATCGCGCAAGCGGATCTGACGCACGATCTCCGGAACTGCATCGAGGTTGGTCTTCAGAATCGTGTCCTCAAGCCGCGCGGACTTGCCGACATATTTGCCCGTGTTGATGTCGATGGCTACAAGCGCTTCCGTCTGGTTGATGACGATCGAGCCGCCGCTCTTGAGCCACACCTTCGAGCGCAATGCCTTCGAGATTTCGTCCTGAATGCCGAAGTGCTCGAAGAGCGGAGTCTCCTTGGTATAGAGCTTCACCCGCCGTACGAGCGTGGGTGAGAAGCGGTTGAGAAATCGCACGATGCGTTCGTAATCGGCCTCGGAGTCGACCCAGATGTTCGAGAAGTTCTCGCTCACCTGGTCCCGTAGGATGCGTTCGATGAGTGAGAGATCGTGGTAGATGAGGGCGGGTGACTTCGATGCTTCGGAGCGCTGCTTGATGTCGTTCCACAGATTCATCAGGAAGCGCAGATCCGCGCGCAGCTCCTCTTCCGATGCGCCTTCGGCTGCCGTGCGCACGATGAATCCGCCCGCCGCGTCGCCGCGCTCATTGATGAGAATCCGCTTGAGGCGATGCCGTTCCTCGTCTGAGGCAATCTTGCGGCTCACCCCCACATGCGTCACCGTCGGCATGAAGACCAGGAACCGGCCGGGGAGCGCAATGTGACTGGTGATGCGCGCGCCCTTCTTGGCGATGGGCTCCTTGGCGATCTGCACCAGGATCTCCTGACCGGGCTTCAGCAACTCGCTGATCACCGGCAGGTCGGAGGTCTGCGCGGAGCGCCGTGATGGCCCGCGGCGATTGCCCTGCTGACGCCCACGGCGTCCGCGGCCTTCGCGCTCGCGGCGAGGCTGGCCGGTAGCGGCCGGCTGCGCTTCAGCTGCGGCCTCTTCTTCGGCTTCCTCCTGGATATCGTAGCCTTCTTCTTCCTCGCCGTTTGCCCCTCCGAACTCTAACTGGATCTTATGGTCGAGATGAGCTTCCTGCAGCATCTCGCCCAGCTCACCGGAGCGAATCTGTGTGGAGAGAGTCTCTTCTTCGTAGTCGTCGAGATCGTGTTCCAAGCTTCCACGGCGATGAGGAGCGGCCTCAACCTCCTCGCCTTCGATCAACTCCTCTTCCACCAGTCCGACGCCGGGGGCATAAGCGGAGGCCGCCGGCGCAGAGACTGCGGGCGCGGGCTCATCCACGTGGGCCGCAACCGGCTCTTGGATTGTCGGCTCGTCTTCCTTCTTCTTTTTCCCGCCGAGGCCAAATAAACGGAAACCGGAGGGAGAGGCGGGATCAATCCGGTGCGATGCAGATGCATCTCCGTCGACTTCTTCTCCTCCCGCAGCGGATTCAGCTGGTTCGTCTCCAGCCCACGCTATAGGTTCCGTGTCGGTCTCGGCCGGGTGTTCTTCCTCAGACGGCGGTTCGATCGAGTCGGCGACGAGCTGCTCCTCGCCGAAAGCAGGCACCCGCTCTTCCGGAGCGTGTTCGATCTCGTGCAGGGCGGGAGGCTCCGCTTCTTCCGCAGGTGTTGCAAGCTCCTCTTCGAGGACCTCTTCCTGGATCGCTGGCTCGGCGGAGACAGTTTCCGGGCTACCCTCCAGGCCGGATTCCTGATCGGGTTCGGCCTCCTGCCCAGTTTGGCGCTCGCGCCGGCCGGAGAGCGATTCACCGGGAAGAAGACCGCTGCCGTCCCATTCCAGAGGCGCTTCTATCAGCGTCGAGGGCTTTGATGTGCGGGCTGTCGACGCCGGTGCCGCAGAAACGGGCTTTGATGTTTCGGCAGCGGGTGCGCCGCCGTACTTGGATAGAGACTCACCCGGCAGAACGAAGGGAGCTGGAGTCTTGCCTGCACGCGGAACCCGCGCCTCCTCGAATGCTTCCGAGGCATGAATCTCGTGGATGCTTTCGTCCTCGGGCGCAGGCTCCGGTGTGAATTCCTCGGTTAGCTCGGGTTGGCCCACTGTGCGAGGCTCTTCGTTTGTCTGACCCCGGCCGCGGCGATGCCGCCGCCCCCGCCAGCGCCGTCCGCCTTGTCCGCTAGCATCTTCGCCGGCTCGTTCAAGCTCGGGCACAGTCGGCGCCTCGTCAGAGCCGGCTGCGTTCACTGTTGTCTCGTGCGCCGCAGCCTCGCCGGACCGGTCTTGTCGGTCCTCTGATCCGCGCTCGGATCTTTGCCCTCCACGCCCGCTCCGGCCGCCTTGATCGTGGCCATTCGAGCGCCGCACCTCGCGCGGAGGCTGGGCTGCGCCGCTCGACGCAGCTTTCTCGAGTTCCTCTGTGTCTTCCTGGTCTTCGAGCTCGACGAAGTCGGTGACGTAGAGGAAGGCGTCGCGTTCCAGGCCGAGGTCGACAAAGGCCGACTGCATGCCGGGAAGCACGCGTGTGACGCGTCCGTTGTAAATGGAGCCAGCTAGCGTGTATTCATTTTCGCGTTCGTAATAAATCTCGGCGAGCTGATCGTCTTCAAGGATTGCAAGCCGCGTCTCATGCGGCGTGCTGGAAATGCATATTTCTTTTGCCATCTTACCTTTCCGTCCGGCAGCTCAAGGCTACCGGCAATCACGGCCAAGTCGGATGGAAACGCGCAAACCGGAAGGCGAGGGATGGGCGGAAGGGATGACCTCAAGAAGGCTGGCGTAACGGCTTCCCGGCAGTGGGACGACCCACGGCGGGCGTCTGGGGAAACAAGCCGAACGAGCTTGAAAGTGCGGCGATCCGATTGCAGAGTGCTGGCGGCCAGCGCGACCGATAGAATCGATCGGTCGGTGGCGTATCCCTGGAAGCACAGCGCGAAGGGAACCAGGATATCTTCTCCCACTGTTCCCGCGCGGTCCGTGCAACGTGCAGACCGCTCACGGTCCGGGGGCCCCCAGCGACATGTCGTCGTCGGGGTGGAGCGGTCTGGCCGTCTCTGCGTGCTCATGAACCCAATCCTGCCGGGCGCGATCCATTGGGACCTGGCCGGCGAAATCTTAAAAATATCCTTCTCCTGCTGGGCCCAGTTCTTCAGTCTCGGCAGGAGCTAAACTTGGCAATCACCGCGACCGATCCACCGGGATCGGGACGCGTCAGTTAACGAACCGGCGCATGCGGACATTCATTGCCACGCCTAGCGCGAGGAACGCGAACAACACCGAAGATCCGCCGTAACTCATTAGCGGTAAGGGGATTCCGGTGACCGGCATAAAGCCGATGACCATGCCTATGTTAACCGCAATCTGGAAGGTCAACACAGCCACGATTCCCATAATAATGAGGGAACCGGACAGGTCTGCGGCTGTTTGAGCGTTTTGAATCAAACGCATCAATATGAAAAAGTATAGCAGCAGCACAAAAACCGCGCCGACAAAGCCGTGCTCCTCGCTGAAAGCGGCAAAGATGAAGTCAGTGTAGGGAATGGGCAGAAAGTATCCCTGCGTCTGGCTGCCCTTGTTTTGTCCCTTACCCCAGATGCCGCCGTCGCCCACCGCAATCAGCGACTGGCGAATCTGGTAGCCGCTGCCGCGCGGGTCATTGTCTGGGTTGATGAAGCTCGTAAGCCGCGCCTTCTGGTACGGTTTGAGGACCTTACCGCTGGACCATGCACCGACAATCAGAGCGGATCCGCAAACAACCAGGATGGTGGCCTGGCGCAGGCTGATGCCGCCCAGAAACAGGCCGGCGACCAGGACCGGTGCGTAGGTCAGGGAGGTCCCCAGATCCGGCTGGACAAGAACCAGCACCATGGGGATGCCCACCATGGCAAAGGCCTTGAAGATCTCCCGCCAGGTCAGGTTGCGGCCGCCCAGGTTGGCAAAATAGCGGGCGACCGCCAAAACCAGAATCAGCTTCACCCATTCCGACGGCTGAAACTGCACCGGCCCGATCGCGATCCAGCGCCTAGCGCCTAACGCCTTGTGTCCGACCAATTTGACGGCAACCAGCGCCACCAGAAAGATTCCGTAGGCCCACGGCGACCAGTCCAGCAAGCGGTGGTAGTCCACCTTGGCCAGGATGAACATGCCTGCCATGCCGGCAGCAATGAACATGAGCTGTTTGGATTCGAAGCTCGCAAACCGGGTGTGCACTGTGGTCGAGTAGATTTCGAGAACCGAGACGACGCACAGAATGAGAACCAGTCCGAGCAGCGCCCAGTCGAAATCGCGGAAGCTCAAGAATCGGCGCATTTAGTGGAGGTCTTCCTTGAATCGCAGCAGCGATGTGCTAAGCCAGGTCGGTAGCTGAGGCAGCGTCTCGCTTGCCAGGGCCTTCGGTTCAGGCATCGGCCCCGGATCGACGAAG
>Ga0335072_10016545_pt1 | contig 10452 bp, 8 predicted proteins | sample Lox_Sample_21_FD_206725 | JGI IMG/M metagenome (GOLD analysis project Ga0335072, IMG submission 206725) | Soil microbial communities from Loxahatchee National Wildlife Refuge, Florida, United States - Lox_Sample_2.1 | ecosystem: Environmental > Terrestrial > Soil > Wetlands | place: USA: Florida... | reverse complement strand
AATCTACGACGGATTTCGCGCAGCGATTGCAGGCGGATTGCCCAAAGAGCATGCCGGCCTACTGGTCGACGAGCAGTTTGGCGCATCGATCCTGACTGACGCCGCAGCCGAGGGCTTCCACACCGCGTGCCCCGCGGAAAAAAGCGGCCAGGAAGAATTCGACTTCGAGTACGGCGACGATTTCGCCGCGCACATTGAGAAGTTTCATCCGACTTTCTCGAAAGTGCTGGTGCGTTATAACCCTGGCGGCGACGGCGCGCTCAATCGCGAGCAGGCCGCCCGGCTGAAGCGCTTGTCAGATTATCTGGCGGGCGCAGGGCAGAGCCTGCTTATGTTCGAGCTGCTGGTACCCGCGGAAAAATCGCAGCTTGCGCAGGTAGGCGGCGACAAAAGCCGCTACGATCTCGAGCTGCGGCCAGGCCTTATGATCGAAACCATTCGGGAACTGCAGGGCGTGGGCGTGGAACCCGATGTGTGGAAGATCGAGGGACTCGACCGGCGCGAAGATTGCGAGAAGATTGTTGCCGTCGCCCGCCGTGACGGACGCGATAAAGTCGGGTGCATTATTCTGGGGCGCGGAGAAAACGACGCAAAAGTGCGCGAGTGGCTGTCGACGGCTGCCGCGGTTCCGGGCTTCATCGGCTTTGCCGTTGGCCGTACCGACTTCTGGGACCCGCTGGTCGCCTGGCGCGACGGAAAAGAGACGCGCGAGCAGGCAGTAGAGCAAATCGCCGCGCGCTATCGCGAATTCACCGAGCTGTTTGAGGCGGCAAGGGCCTCCGCGGCGTCCTGAGACTACATCGCGTCCGGCTTGCCTCCCCACACCTTCGGATGAACGTCTTTGACCGACTGCGAAAAGGTCCACAGATGTCCGGCGATATCGACTGCCGTGTACTGCCGCTCGCCATACGGATAAGTGACCGGCTCCTGGGTGACGCGGGCGCCGCCTTCGCGGGCGCGGCGGCAATGGGCATCGGCGTCCTCAACCCGAACCATTACCGAGTGCCCAATACCTAACGGCGCGTTTTCTTCCTCGGGTCGCTTTTCGCGCAGAATCACCGCGCCATCGCCGATGTTGAGCTGAACGCGATGACTGCCGATGGTTAGACGGACCGTGAATCCGAAAGCCTCGCACAGCCACGTCGCGGCCTGTATCACGTCGGGATACGCCAGCACAGGAATGACCGTGGCGTTTGGAATCGACCGGTTCGACTGCATCCTCTCTCCTCAATTTCGGTGGGGCGCAAAATTTCGGCCGGAACCCAATTTTTCGAAGCGCAGATCCGCTTTCAGCCCCACGCATGGACCGCGCTTGCGACCCGAATCCTTGACTCTATCGCATTTGGTCGGCCCTTGTATGCCGCAATCTTGCGGGCTGCCGTGCAACACTCGATAACGAGGCAGTGCTTATTTACGACGAGGACAGAGTGGACGGCCATTCCAACATCTTCGCCCGAATGATCCCGGCAAGCGATCAGTCTCTGCTCATCAGCTTTGGTGACAGGATCTCTATCGAAGATAGCCGGCGGGTCGAGTCCCTTTTGCGGCTGCTGGAGCAACAGCCGATCGCAGGTGTGCGCAACCTGCATCCCGCCTACAGCTCGCTGCTCGTGGTTTTCGACGCTCTGCGCCTGGACCATGCGGAATTGGAGGGAAAGCTAAGAGAGCATCTGGCTCGAGTGGAGAGCGTGGTGGCGGCCCCGCACCGGACAATCGAAATTCCGGTTTGTTACGACTCGGAATTTGGACTGGATCTTGAGGAAGTCGCAGCCAGTCACTCAATCACGTCGCAGGAAGTGATGGCAATGCACTGCTCGCGCGCGTACACGGTTTACTTTCTCGGCTTTGTGCTGGGATTCGCCTATCTGGGCGATCTGCCCGCGGAGTTGGAAACGCCGCGCCTCGCCGCACCGCGCCGTATGGTTCCGCGTGGCAGCGTGGCCATCGCCGGACGGCAAACGGCCGTTTATCCGCTTCCCACTCCGGGTGGCTGGAGAATTCTCGGTCGTACCCCCCTCGCCATGATTGCGCCAGAACACGATGGCATGAGCCTGCTGAAAATGGGCGACCAGGTTCGCTTCGTATCCATCTCGCGAGATGAGTTCGACAGAATGGAGCACATATGAGCCGGATGCTGGTGGAGTCGCCCGGATTGTTCACGACCGTACAGGACCTCGGTCGCCAGGGCTTTGGACCGCTGGGCGTGTCGCCCTCGGGCGCGGCAGATAGCGTAGCGCTGAGGGTGGGCAATCTGCTGTTGGGCAATTCGGCGAGCGCCGCTGCTCTCGAGATGACGCTGACGGGCGGAGTATTCGGCTTCCCCGATGGAGCCGTACTGGCGCTCACAGGCGCCGACTTTGGGGCGACACTGGATGACGTGCCAGTGGAACAATGGCAGGTAATTCATGCCGCTCCCGGACAGACATTGCGGCTTGACAGAACGCGTGGCGGCGCGCGCTGCTACCTGTGCGTGGCGGGCGGATTCGTCGTCGACAAGTTTCTGGGAAGCTCGTCAACCCATATTCTGAGCGGACTGGGCGGATTGAACGGTCGCGCGCTCAAACGAGGAGACGCGCTCGAAATAGGCGTTTGCGCTGCGCCGGTGCGCGATTCGAGAATTCGCCCCGATGCTCTCGCTCAACTTCAGCCGAGAAAAGTACTGCGCGTGACAAAAGGCCCACAAGCTGACTGGTTCGACGAAGATGCTCGGGGCGCTTTCTATTGCGCCAGTTATTCTGTTACTGAAGAAGCCAATCGCATGGGGCTGCGGCTCGAAGGACCGCGAATTCCGTTGGCGAGAAAGCGTTCGATGCTGACTGAAGGCGCGCCCCTTGGCGCCGTGCAGGTACCGGAATCAGGACAGCCTCTTATTCTATTTGTTGAGCAGCAAACCACCGGGGGTTATCCCAAGATCGCCAACGTGATTACGGCAGACATGAGCAGCGTAGGCCAGTTGCGCCCTCGCGATGAGGTGCAATTCGAGTTGGTAAGTTTTGAAACCGCGAAAAAACTGGCGATGGAACAGGAACGGCTCCTGTCGTCCGGCGATCTAATAGAGGAATTGGGATGACGATTGACAAGTTCATCGACCTGAACAGCGATATGGGAGAGGTGCCCGCGGCCATTTCAGACGGCACACAAGAAGCCACCATGCGGTCGCTGACCTCAGTGAACATCGCTTGCGGCGGTCATGCCGGCGACGAATTCACCATGCGCGAAACCATAAATCAGGCATTGCGCTCGCATCTTGCCATTGGGGCGCACCCCGGCTATCCTGACCGACAAAACTTTGGCCGCATCGCGCTAAACCTGAGCAGTCACGAAGTTGCGGCGCTGGTGGCAGAGCAGGTTTCGGCGTTGTCGCGAATCGCAGACGAATGTGGCGCACGTGTGACGCACGTCAAAGCGCATGGGGCTCTCTACAATCAGGCAGTGAACGACCGAGCGCTAAGCGCGGCAATTGCGCAGGGGGTGAGACGCTGGGGCGGCGAAGTTGTGCTGGTTGGCCTTGCCGGCTCCGAAATGCTCAAAGAGTTTCGCGATGCTGGATTTCGTGCCGCGGGCGAGGCGTTCGCCGATCGCCGTTACGAGCCCGACGGCACGTTGCGCTCGCGTCAGCTTGCCGGAGCCATGATCGCCAACCCTGCTGAGGCAGCCGCACAGGCAGTTTCAATCGCGGAGCATGGAAAGGTCCGCGCCATCGACGGAAGTGGAGTTGCTATCGATGCCGAGACCATCTGCATTCATGGCGATACTCCGGGGGCCGCGAGCATTGCGGCGGCTGTGGCCGATGCGTTGCGCCAGACGGGGTTCATCTTACGCGGCTTGGCGGCAAGCTGATATCGCCGCGCAGCAATGGAATTGAAGAACTTTCGATAGAGAATCGTTTGAACAGAGAGGGATCGAAAAATACCTTATGGGCGTAATTGAGGCATCTGCGCTGAGTTCTGCTCATGGAATAAGCGTGAACATTGAGAAATACAAGCTCGAGAACGGGCTTGAAGTCATCTTCAGCGTGGATCACCGGTTGCCCGTGGTGGCCGTGAACATCTGGTATCACGTTGGCCCCGCCAATGAGAAAGCAGGCAGGACCGGCTTTGCGCACCTTTTTGAGCACATGATGTTTCAAGGCTCAAAACATGTGGGCCCAGAGCCATTCAAAGTGCTTGAAACTGCCGGTGCGACGCAGGTGAATGGCACCACCGGATTCGACCGCACCAACTACTTCGAAACCATGCCGGCAGACCGGCTTGAGCTTGCGTTGTGGTTCGAAAGCGACCGCATGGCGTTTCTGCTCGACACTCTTACCGCGCGAAATCTGGCCAATCAGCGCGACGTGGTGCGGAACGAGCGACGGCAAGGCGAGAACAGGCCATACAAGCTGGTTCAGGAGGAGCTATTCCGCCAACTTTTTCCGAGCGGCCATCCTTACCATGGCTCCATCATCGGTTCGCACGCCGATATCGAATCGGTGTGTCTCGCAGACATTCACGAGTTCTGCAAGCAATACTATGTTCCCAACAATGCGACGCTGGCGCTGGCCGGCGATTTCGATCCCGCGCATGCGAAGCACCTGATTGAGAAATACTTTGGTCCGATTCCCGCGGGGAGCCGGGTTCAAAAACCCGACGTGCATACCCCGCCGATTGTGGCCGCGAAACATGTAACAGTTACCGACACGGTTGAATTATCGCGGATATACAAGACCTGGTTGACGGCGCCAATGTTCAAGCCAGGCGACGCCGAGGCAGATGTCCTCGCGCACATACTGGGTGGAGGCGCGTCGAGCCGTCTCTATCAACGAATGGTGAACGGGGAACAGATTGCACAAGATGCCAATGCCGGAAACCGGTCAATGATGCTGGGATCGGTGTTCATAATGGTCGCAACCGCCAAGCCAGGTGTCCCACTTGAAAAGCTGGAGAGAGCCCTCGATGAAGAGCTGACCGCACTCAAAACAAACGGGCCTACGCAGGACGAACTCGATCGCGTCAAGAATCTGATTCAAACTGAATTTGTGCTTGGGCTGGAACAGCCAGGCGGATTCAGCGGTGTGGCAGATCGGCTTAACACCTACAACCACTACCTCGGAGATCCAGACTACTTTGCGCAGGATCTCGCTCGTTACGAAGCAGTAACGCCGGCCTCTGTGCAACGCCTGGCGCAGTCGCTCACTCCCGATTCAAGCGTAACCGTGTTCGGGGTGCCGGGCGAAAAAGTGCTGCACGATGTACCGAAGCGTACCGACATTGAAGTCGATCTGGACCACGCCCCAAAGTTGACTGGCTTCGAATGGCGATCGGTTGCACCCGGGGCGTCAAACGTTACGTTGCCTGAAGTGCCGGCTCATCGCGCCTTCACCCTGTCGAACGGATTTGAAGTTCTGGTTCTCGAACAGCACCACGTCCCGGCTGTCTCCGCGGCTTTTGTGGCTTTGGCGGGCACGGGAGCAAATCCTGCCAGATTGCCAGGCCTGGCTTCGTTTACAACCGGCATGTTGATGCGGGGGACGAATTCACGATCTCAACTTGAGATATCGCAGGAAGCGGAGCGCTTGGGCGCGCGACTAAGTGTACATTCAAATGCCGATTCTTCTGCCGTCCATCTTGAGGCTTTAAAGAAGAATGCAGATCGCGCTTTTGAGCTGCTGGCCGATGTGGTGCGGAATCCCGCGTTTCTGCCGGGAGAATTAGAGAGGCTGCGGGCGGAGCGGATTACCGCGATCTCTCAACTGCGTGACGACCCTACAAGGATTGCAGAGATCGCGTTTGCCGCCGAGCTTTACGGAACGCAGCATCCTTATGGCTATCTCAACATCGGCGTGGAGGCCTCGAATAAAGCAATTTCGTCAGACGATCTAATGGAATTCCATCGCAGCTTCTTCGCGCCGGAAGGAGCGGGACTTGTGATCTGCGGCGACCTGGACGAGACTGAAGCGCGATCGCTCGCCGAGAAGCACTTTGGCGGCTGGCACGGAAACATGAGCAATGTTCCATCCCTCGGCGCCGCTCCTGATGGCGCTGGCCGGGTCATCCTGATCGATCGCCCTGGCTCACCGCAGACCCAGTTGGTTGTCGGGCAAGTCGGCTTTACCCGCCGCGATGAGGACTACGTTGCGCTTGAACTGTTGGATACGATTCTGGGAGGGATGTTCTCGAGCCGGATTAACATCAATCTGCGCGAAGTTCACGGATATACCTATGGAGCCAGATCGCGATTTTCATACCGCCGCGCGCCGGGACCATTCTCTATCTCTGCCGCGGTCAGAACGGATGCTTCGGCCTCCGCCGTGGTCGAAGTATTCCGCGAAATTGAAAAGTTGCAACAACACCCGGCTGAACCGCAGGAACTGGCAATTGCCAAGGAATACCTGGCGCGATCGGTGATCTCACAATTTCAAACCATCGGCAGCAGCACCAACGCGCTTTCGGAACTATTCGTTTACGGATTGGATGTTGACGCACATCGCACCGCGGTTGAAAAGATCGCAAGCGTCACTCTCGACGAAGTCCACCGCGCCGCGAATCGGCTCACCCGCGAATCAATGACCGTCGTTGTCGTTGGCGACGTATCGAAGATTGAGAAGAACCTCCACGAGCTGGTGCTTGAGCCGTTCAAGATGCCGCTGGTGAAGAGCTGATAAGTTCTGAGCCAAGCGTCTTATGCATCCCGGCGGCAAAGTCCCGGCCGGCCGTCGGCCTCGACTGCCGTCATCGTAGCTTGCGCGATGAAAAGCGCCTATCGCGTAGCGGACCGGCTCTTAGTCGATTTCGGCCGAGCCCAGGCGAAGAGCGCAACTTCGCTTGGAACGACAACCAAACGCCCCTCTCCCCGAATCTTGGTATACTTCCTCAGGTCGGCTTTGGAGAAGTTTTCCACATCCATTGCGGGAGTAGTTCAGTGGCAGAACGTCAGCTTCCCAAGCTGAATGTCGCCGGTTCGATCCCGGTCTCCCGCTCCAGATCTTCTAAACACTCGCGACCAGACCCCATAACTGGAACAGCTTCGCTGCGCACTGTTTCAGGCATTCGCCATCGTTGGGTTTCGGCGTAGACTTGGCCCATGTCTGCTCCCGTTATGCTGGCCAGGCCTTGGTTGGTGAACCTTCTCTTTCTTGTTCCTGTAATTCCATTTCTTCTGCCGAGGCAAAGGATCTGCCTCACTCGAAAGCAGCTTGCGACCGCGAGTCTTTTCGGCATTGCCTTTGGATTTGTTGAAGCGGCGGTTGTGGTGTACCTGAGGGCCGGTGCGGGCCTGTTGCCCGGACAGCCGTCAAGAGCACTTGCGCCGCTCACTCAAAGCCTGCTCAGAATCGAATGCTTCAGAGAAGCAGCGACCGTGGTCATGCTCTACGCAATCTGCTCGCTGATGGGGCGCAACCTCTATGAAAGAATCGCCGCGTTCCTCTGGGTATTCGCCTTCTGGGATGTGTTTTATTACATCTGGCTTCGCGTCACAATTGGCTGGCCAGCGAAGTTCGTCGATAGCGACATTCTCTTCCTGATTCCGACGCCTTGGGTCGCACAGGTCTGGCTTCCTTTGCTCGTCAGCGTCCTCACCGCGCTTGCAGTCTGGCTTCGCTGCGGAACCGGCAGACCTGTCCACTCGCTCCCTCGCTGACTTGTTATTCGGCTTCTCTGATCTTCATTACCAGGCTCGTCACCGTCTTGTCGCCAGCCAGCAAAAACTGATGAGGTGCTCCAGCCGGCACGTGAGCAACGTCGCCCACGCGGAGTTCCTGGCGTACTCCGCCATCGATTGAGTCGCCGCGTGTTTCGCCTGGCGCAATTGCGCGAGCACCCATCACCGTTCCGCCCACCAGCAGCGTTGCCGCGCCGGCCAGCACCACAAACAGGTCGGCCCACTGGTCATGCACCTCGACCTCTCCGCTACGCGCGCGAAACGACAGCATCGCCTTATGATTGGGATACTCGCCAATGGTCTCGCTCGCCGATCCGTTGCCGGCCCGCGCCAGTTTGCGCAGATATGCCGCGCGCTCCAGCAACACCGCGGGCGTCCAGTGCTGCGCCGGATCGTTTCGCTTCTTCCTGGGCGGCGCAGGCTCCTCACCCATCACCGCTCGCAACAGGTTTTCAGGCAATCGTTCCATCGTTCTTTATCCTTGACAGTAAACTCTGGGTGCCCCGGGGCTCTAGTCCGCATTTTTCACAAAGTGCGAAATGCGAGCGAATTGAGCCTCTTGGCGGCCTCATGCGGGCCTGGAGTCCCGCAGAGACAACCGGGCTGGAGCCCGGCGCTCTATTTTGAGGCGTCTGTGAGAAATGCAGGCTAGCTTTTGGGGACCCGGGAGAGCACGTTCTTATCAATTCCCGCCAGCACCCGCGCCCTTCTGAACACCTCAAAAAACATCGCCTTCGTCAGCTTGCCCGTGTTCGTGTTTTGCAGCGAGGGATGATAGCTGACAATCGTCTTTAGCCCGCCGGGCAGCTCGTGCTCGGCTCCATGTGCGAAAGCAAATTTGCTCTTGGCCGGCAGACCATGTGTCCGCGCCACATGCGCCAGCAGTCCGTCAAAGGCAATCCTGCCCAGGCAGACCACTACGCGCAGGTTTTTGAGCAGCGCAATCTCCGCGTCGAGCCACGGCACACAGTTCTTCAGCTCTTGAGGTGCGGGCTTGTTGCCGGGTGGAGCACATCGCCCCACCGACGTGATCCAGAGGCCCGACAATTTCATGCCGTCGTTGCGCGAAACCGCATTGGGCTGGGAGGCAAAACCCGCTTCATATAAGACCGGATACAGAAAATCTCCCGATCCGTCGCCGGTGAACGGCCTGCCTGTCCGGTTTGACCCATGCGCGCCCGGCGCGAGGCCCAGCGCCATCACCCGCGCCTTCGCGTCTCCGAACCCGGGCACCGGCCGGCCCCAATATTCCCAGTCAAGATAGGCGCGGCGTTTAACGCGGGCCACTTCGGCGCAGTACTCGCGCAGCCGCGGACATTTGTCGCACGCCACAATGGCCTCGTTCAGTGCTGCCAGGGTCGCAAATCCCGCTTTTGCTGCCGCTCTCTGCTCTACCCGCCCCATTCTGCGATTTTACGATTCTGCCCTCGCTCCCTCAGTCTTTAGTGCCTGGCGCCTTAGTCCCTCAGTCCCTTAGTCCCTCGCTCCCTGTACTTCCAGTCACACGACGTTCATACTCCGGCTGTGATAGCATCCGGTTTTCGACGAAGGCGCATGGAAATCTCTTCATTTCCGCCGCCGCGCCGCTGAGACCATCCGTATGGATGAGGAAGACGGGAGAACCGGACCCCGATCCCGGCAACCCGGCCGCTTGAACGCCCCCACCGGCGTCCCCGCAAGTTCCCTGCCCCGGACTTCTACTCGCTCAACTTTGTACATAGACGACCCGGCTCCCTCTCATTCGGGACTTCGGGAGGCCGGCTGCGCTCTCCAGCGCCCGTTCAATCTGTCACAACAAGGAGCAACACCATGAAAACGTACCAGGGAAGTGAGATCCGCAACGTAGCTGTAGTGGGGCATGCGCAGAGCGGCAAAACCACACTCATCGCCGCAATGCTGCATGCCGCCAAAATGACTCCTACGCAAGGCCGCGTCGAAGACGGCTCGGCCGTAACCGCTTACGACGAAGAAGAAGTTGCCCGCCGCGTCACCATGCAAAACGCAGTAGCCTTTGCCGAGTGGCAAGGCGTCAAAATCAATCTTGTCGACACGCCCGGCTTCCACATGTTCACCCACGAAGCCCGCGCCGCGCTGCTCCCCGTAGAGTCCGCCATCGTGGTAATCAATGCCCAGAGCGGTGTTGGTCCGGTCACCGAGCGCGTGTGGAGATTTGCCGAAGAAGCCAACGTGCCCCGTATCGTGCTGGTGAACCAGATGGACCACCCCAAAGCAGGCGGTGGCGGCGGACTGAACGCACTCATCGACGACATCCACGAGCGCTGGGGCCGCAACTGTGTTCCTGTCCAGTTGCCCATCTCCGATGCCAACGGATTTCACGGCGTGGTCGACCTGGTCACCATGGAGGCCTACACCTACACGCCCGGTGGCGATGGCCGTGGCAAGGTCTCTGCCGAAATTCCCGCTTCGCTGGCTGCGGATGCCAAGGCGCGCCACGAGGCCCTCGTCGAGCTGGTTGCCGAAGGCAAAGACGAGCTGATGGAAGAGTTCTTTGAGAAGGGCACCATTCCCGAAGATCACCTTATCGCCGCGCTCCACGAGGCAATCCGCGAAGACCGCATCTTCCCGATCCTTTTCTCAAGCGGCCTGGCCAACATGGCTCTCGATCATCTGCTCGACTTTATCAAGGTCTACGCGCCCTCGCCCGCCGAACACGAGCCCGTCGAAGTCAAGACTCCGGGCGGCGACTCAACCACGCGCAAGCCGGCAGACAGCGAGCCCGTCGCGGCCTACGTCTTCAAAACCATGAGCGATCCATTCGCCGGCCGCATCACCTTTTTCAAGGTCATCAGC
>Ga0335072_10016544_pt1 | contig 10453 bp, 5 predicted proteins | sample Lox_Sample_21_FD_206725 | JGI IMG/M metagenome (GOLD analysis project Ga0335072, IMG submission 206725) | Soil microbial communities from Loxahatchee National Wildlife Refuge, Florida, United States - Lox_Sample_2.1 | ecosystem: Environmental > Terrestrial > Soil > Wetlands | place: USA: Florida... | reverse complement strand
AAGGCAACTGTTACTTCAGACTCGTACTTCATGGGCAGTATTGCATCTAGACTCATAAAATGATGCCCACGTGACCTCCTTTGTCCAATCCGAGCATGTACTCTCCGTAAGGCACCCATTGGTACCAGCACATCACATACGAATCTTTAAGCGAGGGGATGATTCGCCTTCAACATTCAAATCATAAATCGCGTCAGGCCTCTTCACTTCAACTACTTCATTATACTTCACTCTCTTTCCCTTCTCTGTCATTGTTCTGCTTGAGGAGATCAATGTCTCCAGCTTCTCATACTCTTTTCTAATGCTCTTGAAATTCACACAGCTCTAAGTGCAATCCATCGATCGCTACTCCGGCGCGTCGGTCGTGTCGCATTTCCTGAGAGAGCTTGAATCAGCATCTGTAGCACTTTGAAGCTGCCTCATCGCGCCTCCATACTCTCGCAAAGATGTCGGGCTTTGGAGGATTTGGAAGCTTCGGCCAAAATAATAATAATAACCAGCAGGGTTCGGGATTTGGATCTGGGTTTGGTCAAGGTTCAAATACTACGTCAGGTAAGTCACGATTTCTTTCACACCCTGCAGATCGTGGCTCTGGAGAGTACAAAGATGGGAATGACGGGAATCTGCACGAACTTCTGGCTCACACCACCGTCTCTGCTTCGCACAGGCTTTGGATCTACCACAAACAATACCGGCTTTGGGAGCACCACGAATACTGGTGGAAGTCTCTTCGGCGGAACCAGTGGTGGCTTTGGTAGCACTGGAGGTACGTCAAGATTGGTTCAGCGCTCTGGAACTTTCTAGATCCCTGGTGTCTCGGCGGCCTGCAAAGACGTGATGCTGCGGGCTACATCTTCCCATCAACAGCCATGTCAAGTGCGAGGTAGCGGCGGTAGACTCTTTACAAAGCTGCTATGATCGGCCCTCACAGAGACTCTGACGATGAGATCGGAGATCCTGATGATTCTGATCACTGGGCTTCCCGGCCGCTTCAATCTAACGCAGGCAACAACACAGACAAATTGCTAACAAAACATTCTACAGGCGCTTTCGGCACATCACAACAGTCCACGGGCTTTGGCGCAAAACCCGCATTTGGTGCGTCTACCTCAACTGGTGGTGGACTCTTTGGTTCAAATACTGCAACCGCAAATACAGGCTCAGCCTTTGGGGGGTTTGGCTCTACAAATACTGCGACCTCTTCCCCTTTCGGCACGAGCAGTACTGGAGGTGGATTGTTTGGCCAAGCAAATAAGCCTGCGTTCGGCGCCGCATCTAACACCACTGCCTCCCCATTCGGTGGGACAACGACGACAGGTTTCGGTTCTACACCAAGCACGTTTGGCGCTACTGGGACTGCTCTCGGAGCTAATGTCGGCGATTGTCAAGGCACTGCCGCTGTTCCATTTCAGCCATACATTGAGAAGGAGCCCAACAGCGCGAGCAATCAGCAGAACGCTTTCCAAAGCATAGTATTCCAACAACCTTATCAGAAGTTCTCGCCAGAGGAACTCAGGCTGGCGGACTATGCGCAGGGACGTAGATTTGGCAATGCTAGTGGTCAAGCAGGAGCATTTGGCACAAGCTCGGGCTTTGGTGGTTTCGGCAGCAATAGCACAACTGGCGCATTTGGCTCGAGTAATACTGGTACCGGGCTTTTTGGAAGTACTTCCTCAACTACGCCTTTTGGCCAAAGCAACCAGAATACTACCTCTGGATTTGGGTCAACAAACACCGGTGGTCTTTTCGGCAACAAGCCAGCGACAACTGGAGGCCTTTTCGGCGCCCAAACTCAACCTGCTTCTGGCACTGGCCTCTTCGGTTCTACGGGTTCTACAGGGTTTGGCAGCACAAATACGGGGGGCTTTGGATCAAATACCAATACGGGAACTTCTCTTTTCGGTAATAACCAGAATAAGCCTGGGTTCAGCTTTGGTACCCAGCAAACTTCCACAGCTGGGACGGGTTTCGGCACTACAAATACTGGGACGACTGGTGGCTTTGGATCTGGTACTTCATTGTTCGGCAGTAACACAGCAACACAAAACACAACCCCATTTGGTGGCACAAACCAAGCTGCCAGCAATCCATTCGGTGGCTTTGGCCAAAGTTCAAATACTCAAACTGGCACTACATCTCTCTTCGGTAATATCCAACAGAAACCTGCTGGTAGTCTTTTTGGCAATAATCCCAGTACTACAACTGGCACGAGTCTTTTTGGCAACACCACAAGCACAGCCTCAAATCCATTCGGCGGCAATACTAACAACACTCAAACCACAAGTCTCTTTGCCCCAAAGCCTGCACCAACACTTGGGGGCAGTAGCCTGTTTGGCAGCAATAACAATACCGGCACGACATCGAATACCGGAAGTCTCTTTGGCAATAGCGGTGGCTTTGGTCAAAACAACCAGAACCAGCAAAATCAAAACACTGGATCCAGCTTGTTCGGTAGTTTGAATCAGCAACAACCGAAGCCTTCACTCTTCGGCAGCACGCAGAACCAGTCTACTGGAAGCAGTCTTTTTGGTAACACCACAAACACGCAAGGTGGCGGTTCGCTTTTCGGTAGCCTAAATAATAACCAAAATCAGCAGCCGCAACAGCAACAGACGTCGTTGTTTGGAGGAGGTTTTGGTGGCTCGCAGCAGACTCAACAAGCCCAGCCACAGTCTCTTACGGCTAGCATTAGCGATCCTACCGCTTTTGGAACCTCAATGTTCTCCAACCTTGCTACTCCGCAGATTCAAAATCCAGGCCCCCTTGCCACCCCACTGTCAAGCTTATCCAAGCAAAAGAAAAGCGGCGTGCTGCCAATGTACAAGATGAACCCGGCATCATCATCACATTTCAATACACCACAGAAACGAGGCTTTGGCTTTTCTTACAGTACATATGGGACGCCAGCAAGCGCGTCGAGCACCTCAAGTACTCCCCTAACATTTGGAAATTCGATGTTGGGCGGTGGATTGAATAGGGGACTTAGCAAAAGTGTATCAACAAGCAGTCTCCGTGGTTCATACACCAGCACTTTCAGTCGTGAAGACAGTATCCTCGCCCCCGGTGCTTTCTCTGCAAGTCCTGGCTCAAGGTTCAATAGTACAGGAAGCATGAAGAAACTAGTTATCAACCGGGGCATACGAACAGATCTCTTTTCGCCACCTTCGAAAGAATCCTCTCCAAGCAGCAATCAAAGCGGCATTCTCAAAAAACGTGTCAGCTTCGACGCAAGCACAGTTGGTGGGAATGCTAACGGGCATGTTAACGGCAATAGCCCTCTGAAGCAAGTCCAGAGTAGCGCAACACCGACCTCCGAGGAACCAGGTTATCTACGTCCTTCCACTCGAAGCAGCAATGGTAACGGTAACGGAAATGGCAACGGGTCAAAATCCAATGGTGCAGTTTCTCCCCCAGAAATGGAGCAAGTCAAGGGCAATGAACTTGCTATCGTACCTGAGGAAGAAGCGGCTGCGCCTGCTTTATCTAAACCACGAGCCAAGCCAACCTCACAAGAGGATCAAGAGCCAGGTCGTTACTGGATGAAACCATCGAAGGAGGAAATCCTGAACATGAACCGCATGCAGCGCCAGAAGGTTACTGGTTTCACAGTTGGCCGAGATGGCGTTGGTCAGGTTACATTTGACGTTCCGGTTGATCTGACAAACATTGATTTGGATGGAATTTTTGACAAGCTCGTAATCCTCAACATTCGCCAAGCAACGGTCTACCCTGACCAGTCGAAGAAGCCTCCCGTAGGCAAAGGACTCAACGTCCCGTCTACGATCAAGTTAGAAAATTCGTGGCCCCGTGGCAAGGACAAAAGGAATCCTAGTCATGAAAAGGCTGGGCCAAGGCTCCAGAAACATATTGAGCGACTTTCAAAAGTACCAGACACTGAGTTCAAAGATTATGATAAAGAAACTGGCGTCTGGACCTTCACTGTGGAACACTTCACTACTTACGGTCTTGAATATGATGATGACGAAACTGACGGAGAGGCGATGAGCGAGTTCGGCCAAAGCACACTTATTGCCCCTCCCGACACTCCCACGCCACAGAGCAGGACGTCCAAAGCAAAGGCTGACAACTCCTTTTCTTCAACGGAGATGAGCGGTTCGACCGAGTCGGATCCAGAAGATACCTTTGACTTCAAAAAGAAGAAGATTCTTCCTGGAGCTTTCGATAACCAGGCAGCTTTTGAAGAAGACGCGGATATGGAGGATGATGAACAAGATAGTCGGTCTTTTTTAGATGAGCGCTCCGTGGGTTCGCAGTCTGAGAATGGTGTCGAAGAGCCTATGGATCAGGACGACCATTTTCAGGGCCAAGAATTAGTCAGGATTGAGGATCAAGGGATGGCGGGTTCCTATCCCCAGCTTGACGATACCGCGGAGCAGGATGATGATTACTCGCAGGAAGATGATTCGATGGCTGTAGTCGCGGAAACACCAGGCGCCATCATGAGAGCCAGAATGCGTGCCATGCGAACAACGGGTTCACCTCTCAAACGGAAGATAAAGTTCGATGATAATGACTGGACAGAGATGCTACGGCAGTCAGTTAGCCCGCAAAAGCAAGACCGGGAACAACTAAAACGGATGAGAGATTCTATGAATAACGGTGCAGTGCTTGAAGACAGTGAAAAAGATGGCGCACCTGCTTCGACAATGAGAGCACGGGTAGTATCTGATGGACATGGGTTCGCGACTAGCATCGATCTCATGCATTCATTATTTGGTGAGGCGAGAAGTCCAGTAAAGAGTGCGAAATTGCCACAGAAGGGTAAAGGTTTTGAGGTTGGTCTTCCGTCCTGCACATGATTTCTGTCTATAAGGGGACGATTGATAAGGGCCGTCTGTTGAGCCTGCTCATGTATGTAATATAATAGAACAATTAGCTAAGGATGTGATCCATAGTGGCCATATGCGAAACAATCCAAGACCAGCGACCTGAACGAATCAGACATGGATGGAGGCGAGAGGGTTTTTCATGACGCCTTCAAGCCCAGTTGGGACGCCAGCAGTACCCTTGTCTATGCTGCAACTAGAAACCGGCAATCATTGTCCAGGAGCTTACGCGGCACTCGGGATCGGGATGACTTGCTTGTGGTACAGAAAGGCAAAGTTGTTTCCGGTGCCCGAGATATCATGTTCGCTCGGTTTTCCAAAGAGGTAAGTCATCTGTGGTTGGTTATCCTATCTTGCTAACCACTAGAAGTCAACCATCGATGCGCTTAAGAAGCAGAAATCGATCACAATCGTCACGATCCAGGAAGATGTGCCGTACGCCAGTCTTCCTCCAACCTTCAAATATAGTGAATTCTTCGACGACAAAAACTCAGGAGATCAAGCCACCACACATGAAAAACTTGTTTGGGAACTTGCGAGCCTTTTATTTGATGCTATTGATGTACCCTCTGATCTGCAGAACGTGCCAGCTGCTTCGAAACTTATGCGCAAGGACAATGTGTCAGCATTTTGGCAAAAACTCGTTGGACAGGCTTCTAATCGCTATGTTGCAATGGCAAAGTCGAGCGAAGAGAAGGTTATCGCCTGTCTCTCGGGCCATATGATCTCAGAAGCCTGCGGCCATCTTTTAAATGGCAAGAATTTCCATCTTGCAACCCTTGTCGCTTTGATTGGGGGCAACGAGAGAATGAAGAAAAATATTCGGGAGCAGCTTAACGAGTGGCAGAAGTCGAAAGTTCTTTCTGAATTCAGCCAACCCATTAGAGCGATTTATGAACTTCTTGCTGGAAACGTTTGCGTCTGCGATGGAACGAAGGGTGCTCCAATTGAGGATCGCATCGAGAGTTTTGTCATCTCCAAACGCTTTGGTCTTGACTGGAGACAATCCTTTGGCTTAAGGCTGTGGTATGCAATCCTAGGTTCTGACGATATCTCCCGCGCTGTGGAGTTATTTGCAGAAGATCTCGAGCAAGAGAAAGAGACTGCCAGGCCTCAGGCCTGGTATGCGGAGCAAGGGATCTCGCCTCTGTGGAATGATGAGGCTCTAGACTCTCGAGAGGATCTATTATGGGGCTTACTCAAGCTTTACGCCGACTCTAATACTGACCTGGAAGCTGTCCTTCGTCCAGAGAATTCGCAGTTGTCGCCTCTGAACGTCCGGCTTTCATGGCAATTGAGTCGTGCACTCGTGGCATCCGGGAAAGCATCATATGGCGATGACGGAGATGAGAAGGCGGACCAGCTTACACTGTCATTTGCGGCTCAACTCACGAATGAAGGGAATTGGGTTGATGCAACATTTGTACTCCTCCACCTGTCATCCGCTTCAGTACGTGCTAAAGCCATTTTGGACCATCTCGCCCATCACGCTGGCCGTATTGGCCCGGAAGACGGCCAGACCTTCGTAACTCTAGTCCAAGACTTACACATCCCCAGGACATGGGTATGGGAGGCAAAAGCGCTTTACATGCGCTCCGTTCAGAAGGACCCTAGAGGAGAGGTCGAATGTCTTCTGCACGCCGGGGCGTACGAAGAAGCCCATCGTACTTTCAGCAGAGAAGTTGCACCAACAACAGTCATCGAGCGCGACTGGGATACCTTGAGAGCGCTTTTGGCTGGATTTAAAGACCAGGAAGCTAGCATCGCTGAATGGCATCTTGGTGGGGAGCTATATGCAGACTACCTGCACATTATCGAGGCTCAGAAAAAGGTCACGGGCAAGATTGATGGGATGGTTCTAGAGAGACTATTGGCCGCTCTTCCGGCCATGGCGGAGGATGGGCGACATGCAAGCTTCCTAGAGACCGTAGCGGTGCAGGAAATCAGTGGAGTTGTTGCGCACATGGTGGTTGAGATGGGAAAGCAGGGACAAGTGAGTAGATTATACTTTCTCCAGAAAGCAAGCATGGCTAATGGATTGCAGAACAAGGACCTCTCGAGGGTTTTAAGGCTGCCGCTCACGGAAGACAAGTATCTGAAGCACACAACAGACCTTAGCCTGGGCTACTACAAAGGCATCATGGCAGGCGGGAGATAGCATGCTTATGCAAGTGATTAGTGGAGAATTCGGTTCATGAGAGCAGCAGGGAGTGTAGTTCTGTGTTAATCAGTAGCACGTGGGGATACTCATCCACACGGACATGTGGAGAAATCTTGGGAGGACGAATTGATGATGCCCAAGAATGTATACTGTACTGTATTTTACATAGCATAGCGAGCATAGCATGGGTTGTAGTTTGATTGCAGGGTCGCATCGTCCATTAGGTCACGTGAACCATGTGGTTCTTCCAATCGGTTGGAGAGTTCGTGACAGCGTCAACTGTGCCGCATCTTTGCATTTCATGCCGGCTTGGATGATAGGTAGCCGATATCTTCTTGGCATACATTGCTCTTCCGTTCCGCTAGCCAGGAAAAGCGGTGTCGTTTTTTGGCTGACAATTAGCGAGGCGACGAGTGAATGTCTGCCCGGCTGGGTAACCGTGAATAGTAGCAACAGGGCTTCCTCAACTAACCATTTCCTCCCCTTCAGGCACACACATTAAAGCCCTTTCACATCACACTTCACCCACATATACATGATGTTTAAAAGATATCACACCAGACTAATGTGTGATATCGTGCGATCACGCCCCTAAGCCTCTATTCTTTTTTTACACCTTGTCTTGGGAGTAAAGTAGTGCTCGACAGGGATCAGATTGGCGTTCTTGAAAGCTCCACACGGCAGCCGTAGGTAAGCGCCCAGCAATGTATCACACTTTAACGTGCAGCTCAAAAGCGCGCTACTACCACAACCCATCCAGCTATCGTCCCTCATTATTCGTCGGTGCCGCGGCCTTAACAAGGACTCCCGACAAGCTCTCCAGTATCAGCCAGTCACCGTCCAGCTCTGCAATCTACCTGGCGAATTCAGTACCTTGTCCGCCAAGACGAGAGCATGCAAAGTACAGGCATTCATGACTGGCAGCTCTTTGTGCTTCATGCAACAACGAGAAATGTGTTCCAGGTGGGTGATTACCGACTGCTATCTTTAAGCATGGCCCATGCTTGTCTTGAAGGCCTGTGCTCGTGGCCATAACTAGGGCCTCATTGTCTTCAAAAGTCGACGACGTGCTCAAGCTGCCATTGCTGTAGTCCCCAGACTAGCAACATGTATTGAACAATACAGAGAGGGGGGCTTGATGAGCAGCTTGGTGGTTGGTGGCACAAACCGCGTTTGGTCAACAGAACGACCCGAGAATGAGCGCCCTACGAGATGCTTTGTCCCGGAGACGTCAAGATCTTAATCCGCTGGCGACGACTCTTTCTTTTGGCCAGCAGCCATTCCAGCAGACGCCCATATCAGCAATCGGCTTAAGCTCTCCAAATGGTTATTATGCAGCACCATACAATACGCCGGCGACGGCTGTAAGGGAGTATAATCCACAGCAATGGGAACCATCTGCAGTAGGCCCAGAAAATGCTGTGCGCTATTCGCCTGCGGCTGCGGATGACACCGAGTGTATGTTTGGATGGTCAACCTTCTTCTAGCTGGAAACTAATCACATTCTTAATGCAGCGCCGGCACCTCCTCCGTACTCCCCTCCTCGAAGTAACCGTCCTGCAACTGTATCCCCCGATGAACCATCTCCCGCAGTTCGCGGATCTCCGGCGCAAATCCATAGACCATCGCCCGAGTCTTCATCAGCTCCAATATTTCCACCTCCTCCAGGTACTCGTGCACGAGCATTGTCCAGAGACAGGCCGCAGCCCCTGTTCAATTTAGGAGTTCTGGGACGGAGGGCAGCTGGTCCAGATCCTCAAAGAGTCTCCCCTGGAGCCACTAGGGATGTTAGGAGACCCTTACAAATTACCATCGAACCTATCCGGCAACCAGAAGAAGCGTATGACGCTCCGGTGCGCCCTCCTGCTGCGCGGAGAGCTGCGTCCGCAGGTGCAATCAGTACAGGATCTGCTGCTCATTCAAGGTCTACTTCGACAACAAGATGGGAACCGGGAATGCCGCTGCCTCCACCGCCGCCGGGGCCTCCTCCACAATCTCAGTCGAGGTCACAGAGCCTGAGTCGTACGCCAGACCCTATAGTATCCCCTCCGACTCGACGTCCACAAGCGATTTCGACACTAGGACCTATTCCACCAACACCAGCTGGCTGGTTTGATGAAGATATAACTCTGAGAGGTAGGTCGCCAAACCGAGGACTTCAAATCGATACCGCAGCCGCCGCTGCAACACCACCACCCATAGAAGTGAACTCCGGGGGAAACTCTGGTGGGCATTCTAGCGGGCTTTCTGGCGGTAGTTCAGGTGGTGGCCTATCTCGAGCCCCTGCGGTGCGCGGTGAGCCAAGAAGTATTCGTGAAAGGAGGAGCGAGAGCAGGACTGGGAAAAAAATATCAATGGACATTCCGTCTAACCCTAACATAACCTGGACGGAGACAGTAACGCCCTCTGATATCACGGTTCCTCCTATGACAGTACTTGGCAGACGGCCTACGATAGCGAAGTCTACGCCAAGAAGCGGAAGATCATTCGGTGCCGATACGCCGAACTCTGCAAGGACCGGAGGTACGAGTACGCCAATACTATCCGTGTTGCATACGGAGTCAAGGGGTTCAACGCCCCGGCCGAATGGTTCTGGTCGCCTAGAGGCTCCAACTCCACCATTCTCACCTGATAACTATCAAGTCTCATATCAGAATGATTCTTCAATGATCCCCCCAAGGTCGTTGCCAACTCCGCCTCCACAAGCTCGTCGAAGCATAACCTCTCCTTTAAGCCTTGATGATGGGATGCCGCCACCATTGTCTCCACGGCGCACACCTGTGCGGTCTAGTACGCAACAGTCATTTCCTCAGCAACCATCTCCATCAGATTTCAGTCGTGAAGCGATCCAACGCCACGACGATTTCGCACAAAAGGAGGCTGCCGCAACGACTGACGAAGAGCGGGTTAGGCTTTTCGCTGACTTCATTGTCACGGAATCCAGGATACGGAGGGAACGATATGCTTTCGCTATTGACGCCATGGGCTCTGAAATCCTCGAGTTAACTAGAGATTTGTTCCGACCATACTCTAAGACTCAGAAGGAGACTATGCGAAGAGAATCCATAAACGGCTATACAAGTAGACGCTCCTCGTCTAGAGAACCTGAGCACTCGGAAAGGGTTGGGAAGCCATTGAGTCTTCACATCGACTCGCAGGACAGTTCAAGGCCGGGATCTTCTTCTTCTGGCTTACCATCAAGCTCTCCAGCCCACCCTGATTCTGCTTACTATAGCAAAGATGCCTACAGGCCTTCGCTATCACCGATTGCCGCGAGTATGGCCGCTAGTGAAGTTAATGATGACGGAAGTTCACGAGGCCGACCCTCTGCAAGGTGGTGGGAAATGGGCCTTTCGGGACCACAGTCGCCGGGAGCAAAGATTGAGCGGTCGAAGCGCGAGTCGAAGTATATGGGTATACCTCGCGAAGCTCAAGAATCTTTACA
>Ga0335072_10016543_pt1 | contig 10454 bp, 6 predicted proteins | sample Lox_Sample_21_FD_206725 | JGI IMG/M metagenome (GOLD analysis project Ga0335072, IMG submission 206725) | Soil microbial communities from Loxahatchee National Wildlife Refuge, Florida, United States - Lox_Sample_2.1 | ecosystem: Environmental > Terrestrial > Soil > Wetlands | place: USA: Florida... | reverse complement strand
CGCCCTTCGGGGCGTGCCCGCACGCCCACATCCCGGTTCCCGGGCAGGCGGCGACCGCCAAGCCAGCCTCTGCGCAGCCGCCGAGCACCAACGGATGGCAGGCCTACAGCTGGTGGTCGGCGCCGCAGTGGCTGACCGGCATTTACTCGACCTATACCGTGCCGAAGGCGCCGGCGGCCGGTGGCTCGACGGACTACTTCTTCTCGTCCCTCGAAGATTCCAACGGCGGTGCGATCGTGCAACCCGTGCTGACCTGGGGTGGCTCATCGTGGTTCATCCAGTCCTGGTACGTCTGGGACGACAACAACAAGTCGGTGACGGGCTCAGCGGTCTCCGTCGCGCCTGGTGACACCATTTACACAGGGGTGGAAGCGGCTCCGTGCTCGTCGAACGGCAACTGCACCTGGGACATCTATGCCTGGGACAGCCGGACAGGTGGCGAGACCAGCCTCCAGATCAACGCGGGCCAGCCATTCATTAGTGCTCAGGGCGGCGTAATGGAGGTGTACGGCGTGAACGGCTGCAACCAGCTTCCGGCCAACGGCAGCATGGACTTCACCGACATCTCGATCTACGGTAGCAGCTTCCAGCAGGTCACGCCCTCGTGGTCTGTAAGCAACAATGGAAACGACAAGGGGTACTGCGGCGTGTACGTAGATACCAGCGCCGTCCAAACCTACATGCCCTGGACCCCGTAGACCGCGGCGATAAGGCATGACTCGGGGCGGCCGCCCGCAGTGACGCGGCCGCCCCGAGTGGCGTGCGGCGGGCCAGGCAGGCCCAGCGACCGCAGGATCTGCCCGGGGCCGCGCTGAACTTGCCCAGCGCCCGGCAGCGCGTGATTGCCGATGATTATCAGGAGAGCTAGCAAACCGCATCGCGAAATCCGGGCGTTGGGGTCCGGCAGCTCTCGCCACTATGTTTCTGGCAATGAGTACTGTCGATGTGGTCGCTGTGCGCCCGCTCGCCGCTTGCGGCCTCCACCGGATGGCCGACCGCAGGTAGGATGTCCGAGCGGGATTGGGGGACCAAATGGCACCGCGTGGACTTCGGCGTTGGCGCTGGGCCGTGGTGGCCTCTGTCTGGGTAACGATCGCCATTGGCGTGGTATCGGCCATCACCGCAGTAAGCCTGCCGGGAATCGTTCAGCGCCACCTGATCTGGTCATGGCCGGTGCTCCTGGGGCTGGGCGTGCTGGCCACTTACCTGACGATACGGGAAGACGCAATCGATGGGTGGGCGCAGCTAGATCGGGCTCCATCGGCATTGCCGACCGGCCGTGATCGGACCCGAGCGATTGCGAGCATTCGGAAGTCCGTTACTGACCGTCTGACTGAGGGATTGGGGGGACAGCCACTGCTTGATCTGACCACCGTGCCAGTGACGGGCCTACTCCCGAGCGCGGATCAGCCCAATTTCCAGCAGGCCAGCGCCACCTCATCGACGACTTTGTTGGAAGCGTATGAGTCTGCCGGTTCCATGGTGCTGCTGGGTGCCGCAGGCGCGGGGAAGTCAACATTGCTACTTCGACTGGCCGAGGACCTGCTGAACCAGGCAGAGCAGTCGCCAGACGAGCCAATTCCCGTCGTGATCTCGCTGGCCGGGTGGGGCCGACGGAAGCCGGCCGCACTGCGCCTTGACTGGGTGCCGCGGTTGCGCAGGCTGGGCCGCCTAGCTCGTCGCAGGCCAGACCTGGAGCGAATCCCTGACCCTCCGACGGAGGATCTCATCCGCTGGCTGACTCGCCAGGTTGACGATCGTTACCAGGTAAGGCCAGGTGACACTATCGCCTGGCTGAGGAATAGGCGGCTGGTGCTACTGCTGGACAGCCTGGATGAGTGCGCTGAGGAGGCCCGCGACCGGTTCGTGGCCGAGTTCGGCCGCCTGGCTGAACCGCGGGTGGTGCTGTGCTGTCGTACGCCCGACTTTGAAAAGCTGGTCGACCGGCCGGCCTTTCGCGTGGCCCGGTCAGTGCAGCCGCTGACCAGGTGGCAGGTCGAGCGGGCTCTGGCCGCCGATCTGGCGAACGCGCTGCACGAGGACGCTGGACTTTGGCAGCTGCTCAGCGCCCCGATCTGGCTGAGGATCATCAGGCAGCTAAACCACTGGCCCGAGCGGGTCCGCGACCAGTCGATCAGCGTTGCCGAGCGCAGCGGCGAACTGCTGGACGCCTTCCTCATGCAGGTCTTTTACAAACGGCCGCCCAAGGGGACGAGCACCGAGCAGATGCTCAGATGGGTCACGCAACTGGCGAGGCTCGCGGGATCGGCCGACGATCCCGACTCGGTCGATCTGAGGGCACCCACTCGCGGGACGCGCGCTTCCTCTCCGCCGCTGTTCCCGGTCGTTATCCGGGCGATCCCCGCCCTTCTTATCATTCCGTTCGCGCTCGGGTTCGTGCTGCCTCTAGCCCGGCTCTACGGCCTCGCTAGCGCTGGGCTAACGATCGCGCACGTTTTCGCCTACGCGGGAACGCCTGTTACCGCGTTCCTGGCGAGCGGGCTCGCGGGGGGATATGACCGCGCAGGCATCCCCACGAGACGAAGACGCCGCTGGCTGGCCGGTGGAGTTCTGCTGACGGGAGCCGCGCTCGGCATCCTTGGCCTTGGCCTCGTGCTCGGGTTCCACGCGCTCGCGGTGACCTCGATGAACACCGTGCGCTGGATCCTGGTTGCCGGGTTCGCGGTGCCGGCCGCGCTGTTGCTCCTGGTGTCAAAGAGCGTGAGGCTGCGGGTGATTGCCACGGGACTAGCCGGGCTGAGTATCGCCAGCGTGTTCGTCTCGACGATGGCTCCGGGCAACTTCAGCTTTGGCGTGGCCGGGGCGGTGGAGGGAGTCCTGCTCCCGCTACCGCTGCTGGCCGTCGCCGCGGCCGATGACTTCAACCCGGAGGGATTCCGCCTGACCCCGGCCATGCTGGTCGTGATGCCGGTAACGGTCGGCCTTAGCCTGACTGTCTGCCTGGTCCCCTGGTCGGCGGTGTGGCTCGGTCATGGCCAGAGCGTGGTCCGGTCACCGCTCGTGGTGGCTACTGAACGTGGCTGGCTGCTGGCCGCGTCTTGCCTGGTGGCTCTGGTATTGCTGTTGCATGAAAAGGCCTCCGCCTGGACACGCCGGCTGATACTGGCCTTGGAGGACAGGCTCCCGTGGCGACTGCAGCCATTGCTGGACAGGGCCGAGAGCAGTGGCCTGCTGATCAAGGCGGGGGCGGGGTACCGGTTTGCCCACCCGCTCATGCGACAGCACCTGGCCGAAATGGACATCCTGGACCTACGGCCCCTCACCGAGACTGACCCTGAGCTGAGGGAACGGGCTCTTTCCCTGGTCGGGCAGGTCATCAGGCAGCGGCGGGCACTAGCCGAACCGCCAGCCCGGTTTCCCGCATTGCTGTCTAGCGGAGGCCCTGTCAGCGAGCTGGCGCAGAAGCTGGCGTCGCCCGAGGCGCTGGGCGACCTCGAGGTCATCGACGGTGTACCCGGCTCGGGCCGCAGCCTGCTGCTGCTCGACCTGGCCAGCGAGCTGATCAGCCAGCCAGACGCGCCCGTTCCGCTCATCTTGCCGGCCTCGGTCTGGGGCGGGCCAGCCATCCGCGCCGACCGCACTCAGCCGGGGCGGGCGGAGGATCTTGGGCAACGCACCTTCACCAGGCTCCTGCTGCGGGCGGTAAACGAGGAATACGGCCTGACACCGCAGAGCACGCAGCAGTTGCTGTTCCAGGGAAAGGTAGTCCTCTTCCTCGACGACGGCCGTCTGTCCCGGCTGGAGGCATTGCGCTTCCTGCACCTGTTGGCTTCCTTCCAGCAGGCGTATCCCAAGGTGAGCCTGGTCCTTGCCACTGATCTGGCGGTTTTGCCACGGGTCGTGCGGGACAGCGCGTTCGGGCCACCGCTACTAGATGGCGCCAGCACGACGCGGATCATGCCACTGGACCTCGACATCCTCACCAGTCCCGCCTATGCCGAGTATCTGCGGCCGCTGGCGGAACTCGGGTTCCCAGCTGAGGACACCGCGAGCAACGTCACGACGCTGGGTCAGCTCCACCAGATAGTAGCGGCAGCCCAGGCCGAGTTGGGGAGTCTCGAACCGCTCGAGGCGGCCTACGTGACGAGCGCGCTTGCCCTCCAGCCCGGCGAGCGGTGGCTGCGCCGGGCGATGGGGAAGATCGCATGGCTGCACCGGCCGGACGATAGGCCGGCCATGCCGCCGACGTTCGGCCTCCGCGCACCGTTGTGGGCGATCCCGACACCCCTGCCCCTAGCTCCGGCGGTGGCGCGCTGCCTGGCGCCGGTGGCGCGCGGGCTTGTCCTGGCGATAGGGGGTGCTTACGCGATCGCCCCGCAGCTGGGCACTCCGACGGCGCTTGTGGTGTCCGTGATCCTGATCCTGCTGGACGTTGCCTGGCTGGGTCGCCCCGGGCGTCTTGGCGTCGGCGGACACATCCCGCTGCGGCTGCGCGGCGCGGCGCTGGTCCTCGGGACTGCGCTCGGGCTCGCGCTGGGATGGGCTGCCTTGGAACTGCGCGGCCCGCTTGTGCACTGGGTGGAAGGCTGGTCCCCGCTGCATCGGTCGCTCGTGTTCCCGCTGTCTGCGGGGGTAGTCGTCGCCACGGCCGGCATCTCGCTGGCACTGCTTAGGCCGGGCCGGGACCGCACGTGGCTGTGGGCCGCCGGGGTGGCGGGCCTGGGGGCCGCAGTCGCGTTGCGCTTCGCTGGCCCGCGGCCACCGGAGGACTTCTTTCCTGGCTTCGCCGCCGGGGTCGCGGTCGGCGCCTCGACAAGCCTCCTGCTAGCCCTCAAGGTCCTGTTCACCACTAGGATCACTGGCGCTTACCAGCGCTTGCGGCCACTGAGGGTCCGGATAGTGATCACCCTGGCCTGGTTCGGCGCCCTGTGCGTGGCCGGCTCCTGGGGCCACCCAGGAGGACTTCACCTGTGGCCGGCCGCGGGGCTGGTGCTGGGCTACTGTTGCAGTGCACGATTGCTGTTTTTCGCGACGATTGGACCTGCCTGGTTGATCTACGGGCCGGCGATATGGCTTCTGGCGGTATTGTCCGGACTCCTGCCCGGTCGACCGGGCCGGGCATTGCGCGAAGCACAGGCTCGAGGATGGATTCTGCCCGACCGGACCTTTAGCGATCCGCTGCTCCGGACCTTCCTCGCGGAGGAGGCAGAGCGAGCATGGTCACCGGATCTCAGGGCGGAGCGCGCGACAGTCATGGTGGAGCGACGATAGCGGGGTAACTCCGATCCGATGAGTGCTCGGCCGGGGTCAGCGCAGGATGTCGTACGCACCCGTGATCGATGGGCAACCAGACGGGCGCAACAGCCGACCGGGTCCGGGTCGTCATATCAGCATGAAGGTGCGCCTGCTGCTGGTTGTGGTCGTAGTGCTCACCATGGCGTGCGCCGCCAGCGTCGTCCGGGGCGCGGCGAGAGCGGGCTGTTCCGAGTGGGCGCAGGAGGTGTCGCTGACCGGGTGGGTCAACTGGCAGGTGCTCCTGGATAGGGGACCCGAGAGTGAGCTCGGCCCGAATGCTGAGCCCCTTGCCCTAGGCAACGTGGCGGTATTTGCCCAGGCGGGCGTGGTGCATGGCTTCCGGCTCGCTGACGGGCAGGCGCTGTGGACCTACAACAGCGGGCTTTCTGTCTACGGGATGTGGCGGTGGCGGGGCCTAGTCGTCGTGCTCAGCGGCCTGTCCGGAGGAGGCCCGGCCATCGCGGGTGAGACCTGGGGCGGCAAGCTGACCGGACTGAACGCGGCCACCAGTGCGGTCCGCTGGACGCTGTCGATGCCGGGCATAGGCCCGCAGGTCGATGCGGTGGCCACTGCGGACGGGGGGCTTGCCGTGGCCGCCATGACCGGGCAGCTCCTGGTCGTGGACCTGGCGGACGGCAGCGTTCGCTGGAGACATGCGATCACGGACTCGGCTGGCCTGGCCGCCACAGCGGGCCTGGTCCTGTACGGCTCGACCGGCAGGCTGACGGCCTACGACGACCGGACCGGGGTGCCCCGCTGGGCAGTCGCGAGCACGGACATGGACCTGCCGCAGATGCAGCGGGCGGGCGGGCTGCTGCTGGTGAACTCGGGGTTCAGCGGCAGCCCGGTAACTGCGTACACGCTAGCCACCGGCCGGGTTGCCTGGACTTTCGAGACGCCCGCCGCCCAGGCGGGCGCCTCGGCGTCCTGGGCGGCCGTAGCGGCCGGGACGGCCGGAGTGGCTGTGGCGTTCGCGAATTTGCCGGACCCGGGCCGGCTGTACCTGCTCGACGTGGCGACCGGCCGAGTGCGATGGCGGGCCGCCGCTCTGGTGGGCACCGGCCCGCTGCTGACGGCAGACGGCGTGATCGACGTCGAGGGCACCGCCGCGACCGGTCCGCTGGCGCTTGTCGACCGGGACGCCGCCGACGGCCGGATTCGCTGGCAGGACAGGCTGCCACAGTCGGTGAGCGCCGCCGGGCAGGACATAGAGCGGCTCGTTCAGGCGGGCCAACTGATGCTGGTGCAGGGCAATTCGGCTGGCCACCAGCCGGCCACGCTATCCGCGTACCGGCTGCAGAACGGCAGCCTGGCCTGGCAGACCATCCTGCCGGAGAACATGGCCGTTTCTCCGGTCTCCGTGCCCGGCCAGGGCGTCCTAGTTCAGCCCGACGCGCCCTCTTCCGGCTGCGGTCCGGTACCAGTGTGAGTAGGTAGGCGCGCCGCGCTAGCGTCACGGGTCATGGATAACGACGTGTGGGACACCATCGAGAAGATCACCGGCCGGCTTGACGCCAGCAGCACTCTCGCGCCCGACATGGACAGGCTGGTGCGGATCATGAAGCTCACCGAGGAAGCCGGCGAGGTCACCCAGGCGGTCATCGGGGTCCTGGGGCAGAACCCGCGCAAGGGCGTCACCCACACCTGGGACGACGTCCAAGCTGAACTGTGCGACGTCATGATCACCGCCATGGTCGCCCTGGCCACCCTGACCCCCGACGCCCAGGAAGTCTTCAGGGCCCATCTCGCCCGCGTCGCCAGCCGACCCTTCCAGCCCGACGAGCCTGCCCTCCCCTAACCGCCGTGAATCCATTCGAATCCGTCTGGGACCACTTCTGGAGTAACGGCCGGTGTTGACGCTCCTGCGCACGGGTATTGCGCTCATGCGCCTGGAATGGCTGCCACGCCGCGCGCACCCAGGAGGGAAGAAATGGAAATAGCGGGGTCTGTCGCGCTGGTAACCGGAGCCAACCGGGGGATCGGCCGCGCGCTCACGCGCGCGCTAATCGACAATGGCGCGGCCAAGGTCTACGCCGGCGCCCGTGATCCGGCCAGCGTCACGGACGCGGACGTCACGCCCATGCGCCTGGACGTCACCAAGCCCGATGAGGTCGCCTCGGCCGCCGCGACCGCCGACGATGTGACGATCGTGATCAACAATGCCGGCGCGGGCGGGACGGGCACCCCGCTTCTGGACGGATCGTTTGACAGCGCCCGCGAGGCGATGGAGGTCAACTACCTCGGCACCTGGGCCGTTTCCCGCGCGTTCGCCCCGGTACTGGCGCGGAACGGCGGCGGAGCGCTCGTGAACGTGCTGTCGCTGGCGTCCTGGGTCGGGCGACCCACGTATCCGGCCTACGCCGCGTCCAAGGCGGCCGGATGGTCACTGACGAACTCATTCCGCGACGGGCTGCGCGACCAGGGCACACTGGTCATCGCGGTGCACGCTGGCTTCGTGGACACTGAGTTCAGCGCCTGGACCGACGCCCCGAAGATCGGCGCCGACGACGTAGCCGGACAAGTCATGCAGGCCCTCGCCAACGGCACGCCCGAGGTCCTCGCCGACGAGGGGACCAGGAAGGTCAAGGCCGGACTTTCACGTGCTATCCAGTAATAGCTCGCCGCAGACGATCGGTGTTTAGGTCTTGCCAGGAAACGGGTAGCAAGTGAGCGCACTCCTGGGGGGACTAAACATGCGAGCAAATCGTGCGATCTTTATTGCCGCAGGCCTGGCGGCATTTATAGGAATGACTTCTGTTACGGCGGCGAAAGCCGCGGTTACCCTCGATTCCGGGCAAGCGCGGCCGCAGGCGCCTGGGTCGGATGGGTCGGGTGACCCGTCAACCTCCATCACGTTCACGGTGACCAGCGGCGCGCTCACGATGAGCGTGCCGGCCGCCGCGTACCTGGGGTCGGGCGCGCCGGGCGCGCTCATCAGCGCCCCGATCGGGGCATGCTTCGTCGACGACGAGCGCGCCCTGGCCAGCGCCTCCTGGACCGTGATTGCCCAGGAGACTGATTTCAGCAACAGCCCCTTCACGATCCCGGCCGGTGACGCGACCTACACCGTAGGCACGGTCACGACGACCGGGACGATCACGGCCACCCCCTCGGACATCACCCTCAGCAACAGCGCGCAGACCGTCCTTACCGGCAGCTCCGGTGTGGGCGACAACACCGCGAGCTGGAATCCGACCCTCACGGTCAACGTGCCGGCCACCGCCGTAGGGGGTCAGTACAGCGGCACGCTCACCCAGTCGGTCTCATGAGCGCCGCCCCCGGCAGGCAGGCCGCGCGCTGCGCGCTGGGCGCGCTGGCGCTGACGCTCGCCGCAGTCACCGGCCTTGCTCCCGACGTCCCGCACGCGAGCGCCGTGCCGCGCGCGCATGGCCTGCCGACCGACGGCCCACCGCCGGCGTCAGCGGCCGCCGCCCAGGCCGACCTGAGACGACTGAACTTCGGCGTCCGGCTGGTTGACGTCCCGCTGGACGAGAAGAACAACCCGCTCGCGCTGCACTACATCATCGATGCCCTGTCAGCCGGGTCGGTGATCCGCCGCCGGATCATGATCATCAATGATGAGCCCCGAACCGCGCACTTCACGGTCTATCCCGGGGCGGCCACGAACACGGGCGGCAAGTTCAGCGCCGGGGCCGGCGACGCAGGCAACGAGCTGACCAGCTGGATCAGCGTGCAGCAGCCGTCGGTCACGGTTGGCCCCGTCTGGCCGGTCATCGACTGGGTGACGATCCGGGTACCGTTCAACGCCACGCCCGCGAAGCGCTACGGCGTTGTCTGGGTCCAGCAGGCCGGGCTGGTGAATTACGGCCGGCACGCCACGATCAGGGAAGTGGCCCGGGTCGGCATCCGCGTCTACCTGACGGTCCGGCCCGGCTTGCCGCCGACGAGGTTCACCATCACCTCGCTGACCGGTCAGCGGACCTCGGCGGGCCAGCCGATGCTGTTCGCCCACGTCCAGAACACCGGCGCGCGGACCGTCGACCTCACCGGTCAGTTGCGCCTGACCGACGGCCCGGGCGGATGGATGGCCGGCCCGTTCAGCCAGCAGCGGATGGTGCCCCTCGCGCCTGGAAAGTCAGGCACGGTGGTCTTCGTGGTGCCGGCGAAACTGCCGGATGGCCCCTGGACCGCCGCCGTGACCCTGGTCGGCGGGCTGAACATGGCGACCGCGCGCGCGAGGATCGTGTTCGGAGTCAAGCTGGCGCCGGCATCGTGGACGAGCGGGACGTCGCTGCTGTGGGGGGCCGGCCTGCTGCTCGGGGCGCTGGTGATCGCCGTGGTGATCATCGCCCACTCGCGGCGGCCGCGCCGCGGCTGGCTGGCCTGACCCGAGGCCACCAGGCGGGCCCGCCGCCTGCTGGCCATTGACAGCGCCCGGGAGCCGGGGGACGATCCGTGAGAGCTTGTCGGTAAATGCGCGTTACCGGGGTATCCGCGCCCGCGATTCGCCGTGGGGACGCGGAGCGTTCTGGTTGTCAGCGCGATCGCCGCGATGAAGCGAGGACGTCATGAACCCTTCCCGTCGGCAGATGCTAACCGGTGCGGGCGCCGGGCTGGCCACCGCCGCCCTCAGCGGAGGTGTCCTGGCCAGCCCGGCGCGGGCCGCCATCCGCGGCACGATCGCGGGGCCCGCGGCCGGGCCGCAGCCGGGCGCTCGTGAGTATGACTTCGGCCCGGACTGGAGGTTCGCCCTGGTCACGGCCGAGGGCGTCACCGACCCGACGGGCGCCTACACCAGCGCCTACACCCCTGGCTTCGATGACTCGGGCTGGCGCGTCCTCGACGTGCCGCACGACTGGTCAGTTGAGCTGGCCCCGGTCGACGCCAGCTATACGGCCAACGGCAACGGCTTCCTGCCCGGTGGTCTCGGCTGGTATCGCAAGACGTTCGTCCTTCCGGCGTGGATGACCGGCCAGCGGATCTCGGTCGAGTTCGACGGCGTCTACATGAACTCCAACGTGTACGTCAACGGCCAGCTGCTCGGGAACCACCCCTACGCCTACACCGGCTTCAGCTACGACCTGACCGGCCTGGTCCACACCGACGGCAGCACGCCCAACGTGATGGCCGTGCAAGCGAGCAACCAGATCCCCAGCAGCCGCTGGTACTCCGGCAGCGGCATCTACCGCAACGTCTGGATCGTCGTCACCGAGCCGGTGCACATCGCCCGCCACGGC
>Ga0335072_10016541_pt1 | contig 10455 bp, 11 predicted proteins | sample Lox_Sample_21_FD_206725 | JGI IMG/M metagenome (GOLD analysis project Ga0335072, IMG submission 206725) | Soil microbial communities from Loxahatchee National Wildlife Refuge, Florida, United States - Lox_Sample_2.1 | ecosystem: Environmental > Terrestrial > Soil > Wetlands | place: USA... | reverse complement strand
GCTTTCGACTGCGATGACACGCTCGGGAAGCTATGGTGGAACGGATGCAGATCGCGCGATGAGAATGGCCGGCCAGCAAAGCTATGATGGTGGCCGCGGCAGGTGCGTTGCGGGATTGAACCTACTGTGGATCGTCGCTTCGATTACTTTCTGGCGCGTAGGCAGGGGTTCGTCTGGTTGGCCGCGATCATGGTTGGTTCGCGTCCTGCTCGGGATCAGAGATGCGTTTCACCACTTCATTCATGGTGTAATGCACAAATTCCTTGCCGAGCTCGGTAAGTACGTAGGGCTTACTATCCTCGAAGGTGGATTCCATGGTGGTGGGAGCATGTCCCGAAGGCCGGCGTTGCGGCCGTTTGCGCATGAATTGCCCCGCCGCATTGGTTTCCCGGGGTTGGCGGATGACGCCTCCGGTGTTCAATTCCCGAATCAGATAACGGAACAGATCAGCTTGCGAAGAATCTTCGCGCGGTGTGTTTTCCCCATATAGCGAGACCCAGATGTCGTAGCGCGTCGATCCGGGATTCTTGTACACCTCTTTCATCACAGCAAAATGGACTTCGTTGTACATGCGAATCCAGTCGAGGAAGATGCGGATAATATCGTCCGAGCAGAGTTTCGTGCCCGCACCGTTGGTCAATACGTTGGCCAGCAGCTTGCGCTTCTCTTCGGTGTCCGATTCATCCCAGATGCGAAAGGCCTTGCGAACCAGTGCGAGATACTCTTCACTCTGGATGCGTTCTTCGATTTCGCTCCCTAGATCCGCCAGACGGTTACCGATCTCCTGCAGTGTCTTGGCCAGCGCTCCGATTTTCCGTTGGTGCTCTTCGAGCCACTGGGTTTGCAGCCGATTCATCCGTACATTGCCTTCGTCAGTGCGAAAGCCCTCCGCAGCGCTCAGGACGCCACCAACCCAGGGGATCGAACTCAGGGCGGCGAGAAAGAATTTCTCGAGAATGCGGCTGCGCCGCGAGGGCTCGGCCTTGTCGATCTCGGCGCGAAGAGTCTCAATGATCGCGTCTTCGGGCTTCGAACCGTTGCTTTGCTGTTCCTCCATCGAATCTCCTCGCCCTATTACCTGCTTCCTAGACGATGACGTTTAAGGTTCCATTCACGTGCGTGGGCAGATTCGACGCATGGATCGTATAGTCGATCGCGAAACTTCGCGGGCCTACCGCCGGATCGAAATTGATATACATCACGTCCAGGGCGACCTCCATCCCGTGCTTGGCCCGCTCGACATGCACCTTGACGTCATAGCTGTTGGTCTTCTTGATCCTCGGCCCGCTGACATTGGACGGACCGGCGGGCATTCTAAGCTGGGCCAAGTCGGGAAGATACGCGTAACGGTCCGCAAGACCTACGGCAGTTGGAAAACCGACGGTGGCTTGCTCCAGTATGGACTTCGGTTTGCGTGGAGGTTTGGGAGCTTCCGGTTCCTTGTCGTATTCGTCTTCTTCGAAGAGTTCAAATCCGTCAGGAAAATGCATGAAGATGTCGACGTCGTCGGCCGGCTTCGACCCATCATTGAAGAGCACTAGGTTGATTGCGGCGGTCTGACTCTCCCACGCGTAGAAGAGAGCGAGTTTTCTAAGGTATTTTTCGTAGTTGCTGAAGAAGGTATCGAGATCCTCGTTATACCTCTTGATCGATTCGGGATCGATCACCGCAAGCTGGGAGGCGCCGTTAAATAGGGTGTACAGCGAAACCGGCGTTCCATCCGCAGGCGTCGTCGTCTTGGCGCTTTCGCGCATCTTCGGATACTCGTTGCTCAGCTCGGCCATGCGTGAGGCGATGTCAGCATCTGACAATGTTTTCGCGCTCTGAAAACGAAGAGCGAGATTATTAGTTGCTCCTGGAAATGTAAGTCTCAATTTCGGCCGCGCATTCTCAAGTTCCCGTACTTGCGCCTCCAGTTCCTTGATTCTCTTTTCGCTTGGAAGAGCTTCTTCGGGCAACAAGGCGGTGTCCGGCAACGTGGCAACAGAAAAGCCGTGTCCCCTGGCCTTGAGTTTGAGACCGGTGTCCCTGGTGAGCAGGACCACTGGACTCGGTAATGCTTCCGCCTGGAGTTCAATCAGTGCTGCGATGAGATGATCGTCGGCGATGTCGCGAACAAGATTGTGCTCTGCGAAGTCGATTCCGGCGTCGTGGATCGAAAACCGTATTTCTACTTCATTCCGAAGGACGATCGGGGACGGTAAGTCCGCCCATGCAGCCAGCCTGCGCAAAGCAGACGCGGCGCGATCGCGCAATTTTGCAGTCCGCGGTGCGTCCTTATGCTTGTTCAGCTCCCGGATGACGGGAGGGCAGACAAAAAGCAACACCTTCTTGTCCGGAAAAACCTCACTCCAGTCGATCTGTTCAAGGCTGACGAAATGGAGAAACGTATTGGTATCCAAAATCGCGAACACCGTTTCCATACCCATAAGGATAAGGATCGGGCAACGCCACTGACAATCCCGCGTTCAATGACCAAATGCGAGCACCCGTGGTCCGAAGCGCAGGCTCCGTCTCCATCGCCAGCCGGGCGGAGGGTGGTGAGTAAGGCGGTAAGTCTTACAGGCCATCATTTCGACCAGGATCACTACGACTATTGCGTCGACCTTGTGTCGCTGGTACCCGTTGCGGCCGCAAAGTAGCCACAAACAGGCGTCGCGCCACGGACCCTCACTGACCGCCGTATATATATGTAGGTGCGAGGGCTTGGCTCCTCGATGCACTTAATTAAGTCTTTTATTGTTAATAGGTTAAACATCTTGATCGGCACTCATGGGCTCCCTGTGAGTCGCCCCAATCGCAAGTTCACTGAGTGGTGTTAAGTTTCCTCCGTTGCACCTCAGAAAAAGCGTGGTAATCTCAATTTAAGTTTTTTCGAGATGTTCTAGACTATTTTTGAGATAAGGAGAATGGGCGTTATGGCGTCACAGTTTTCAGCACTGCGCGGCAAGATGGGCGAAATGGAGTATGCACTGGTCATGATGCGTCTGGGCGAAGTCGTCCGCCACATCGGCTACGCCGAAGACATGCAAGAGTGGGACGGGGGGATTCCGTCTGAGTTCAAAAAGCAGCGGAAGCTCAATATGTCCCGGATCACCAATGAAATGGTGCCCTACCTGACGGCTACGCCGGACCATTTCTATGCGGCGATCACCGCCGAGTTGGAGCGCCCTGGTGATCCGCAAAACAAGCTGCTCTTCGAGCCAGTGGCGGGCGGAGACGGGACGATGGGCACGCTGACGCTCGATGGCAGCGAGCAAATCATGGCGCTGGACGGCCAGCACCGGCTGAAGTCCATCGAGCTGGCGATGAAGACGCACCCTGACCTTTCGCGCGAATCCATAGCCGTCATCCTGGTGCCGGGCAAGGGATACCGGAAGTCGCAGCAGCTTTTCACCGACCTCAACCGCTACGCCAAGCAGCCGAGCAAGACGCTCAACCTGCTGTTTGAGCACCGCGAATTCTTCGCCGTCATCGCCAAGGAAGTGGGGAGCAACGCTCGGACCTTCCGCGACCGCGTGAACCTCGAAACCAACAGCCTGGGGCAGAAGGCCAAGCACCATATCACGCTGGGCGTCCTGTATGAGTGCGTGCTGGCGCTGCTTGAGGGCCACTACAACGACGGAGAGAAGTCGGTCAGCAAGATCCGCGAGGCGACCGATCTTGTGGTGCACGTTTATGACGACGTGATCACGCCGACGCTGCCGGAATTCGACCGCATGCTTGCGGGCGACCTGTTGCCTTACGACCTGCGCACCAAGTACATCTTCAACCACTCGGTTGGACAACAGGCCATCGCACGCGCCGTGCGTGCCGCGCGCGACGAATTCCCTGATACCTGGGAAAACATGGTGCGCAAGCCGTTTGTGGGAATCGACTGGCGGATTACCAGCCCGCAGTGGGAAGGCTCCGCAGTGCAGGGCGGCGCTATCGGCTCACGGCGGCAGAACATCGAGCAGACGACCACGGTGGTGAAGCTGCTGATGGGCCTCACCGTGCCGCAGAAGGAAATCGACTCGCTGAAAAACGCCCTTCAGGCGACCGACCCCAACCGTGAACTGCCGCAGCCCGTGATTGCGGCCACGATGTAAGGCGGGAGATGCCCATGCACGCATTCAAGGACGTACTGCATCGCCTGCGCAAGCAGTATCTCGGAAAGCAGTTCACGCTCGCCGCCACGGTCGGCTGCACGGAGGCTGCTGTCTCCTATTGGGAACACGGGCGGCGGCGGCCACAGCGAGAACTGCTGCCCCGGATTCTTGAATGCTTCCGCGCCAGCGGCGCGCGGGAACCGGAAGTCATGGAATTACGCGAGGCCTACGACGCGGGCAGCATGCCCTTCGCCGCTACATCAACCAGCCTGCCCATTGCGGCGGCTCCAACCTTTCAAGGAGAACGCCAGCTATGAGCAGCAGCTATGTGCCAGTGGGCAAGGGCGGGGCCAAGCCTAACCGAGATTGGGAGGCGACTTTCACCAGTTGGGGTGCCGCGCCGGGAACGACGGAAACAACAAAGTGCGATAACGCGGAAACCGCCGTGCGCAAGGCGATCACCGCCAGCGTCAAGCTGAGCGGCAAGGACATCAAGGTCTTCACGCAAGGTTCCTACGCCAACCGCACCAACGTGCGCCAGGACAGCGACGTGGACATTTGCGTGATGTACCAGGGCGCATTCTTCAGCGATTACTCGATGAGCGAAGGGTTGAACAAATCCGTGCTTGGCTATATCGACGGAACCTACACCTACGCCGAATTCAAGAATGATGTTGAGGCAGCGCTGAAATCATATTTCGGCAAAGACTTCGTGCATCGCGGCAATAAGGCTTTCGACGTTCATGCGAACACCTACCGCATCGATGCCGACGTTGTGCCCGCCTTCGAGCACCGCCGGTTCCATGGAAATGTGCTCGGCAACTGGTACAACACCGGCACGCAGATCTTGCCGGACAATGGCAGCGCCATTATCAACTGGCCGCAGCAGAACTACGACAATGGTGTGACGAAGAACAACGCGACCGGCCGCCGCTTCAAGGCCGTGACGCGAATTCTGAAACGGCTGCGCAATGAGATGGCCGACGAAAACTATGCCGCCGCGAAGCCAATTCCGTCCTATCTTATCGAGTGTCTGGTCTGGAACGTGCCCGATGAAGGTTTCGGTCACAGCACGCTCCGGGCAGATGTGCGCTGGGCTTTGGCGCACCTGTGGAACAATACGCGCAAGGTCGAGGACTGCAAGGAATGGGGAGAAATCAACGAGCTGAAATATCTCTTTTGGACCGGCCAGCCATGGACCCGCGAGCAGGTGAACATCTTTCTCCAGGCAGCATGGGACTATATAGGGTTTGAATAGCCATGAAAGCAGAACGCTACATCAAGGCCATAATCTACATCGCCGTGCTGGCGTGGACGGTCATTCTCTACGTTAACCATGAGACGATTCACTCTTCCTGGCTCAAGCCGCTCTCGACGGTGACGACCGTGGTGCTCTATGTGGTCATGGCTTTCGACCTGTGGCTGTGGAAGTTGCCTTTCTTGCACGGCTGGTTCGTCAAGCGCCCCGTCATCGACGGAATCTGGAAAGTCGAAATCAAATCGAATTGGGTAAACCCGGCGACCGGCGCGCATATTCCCACGGTCGAGGGATACATGATCATCCGCCAGACGTTTTCCACGCTCAGCATGCGGCTGCTGACGGCGGAGTCCAGCTCTGAGCTGGTGGGTACCGAGATTGTCTGCTCCTCCGACGGCCTCTACTGCGTCAGCGGCGTTTACCGTAACGAGCCGCGTTTCGGCGTGCGCGACCGTAGCGAGATCCATTACGGCGCGGTTTGGCTGAGAATCTCCGACGAGCCGCAGAAGAGCATCGCCGGGCATTACTGGACCGACCGCGAGAGCGCAGGCGAGATGCAGTTGAGCGATCAGCGGAGTAAGAAATTTCAGGCGTTTCAGTCCGCCAAGGCTTATTACGAGGCCAATCCCGCTAAGAGCTAGGTTCCTGCACTCTCACGCCCGGGATCACTTGCGCGAGCCTCAGCCCATCACATTCGATCACACTGGTCTCCGCATGAAATACCAGCTCATCGCCTTCATTGGTGATCCTGACTTCTAGCTTGTTGCCGATGTGCTGGCGTCTTTCCGCCATGGACAGGGGGCTGATCCTGCATCAGCCTCTCAGGTCGCTGCATAGCGGGCTGCAAAGATTTCGGGAATGGCGGGGGTTGCCTGTGGTGCGCCGTGCGGTCTTTTGGGTAATTATATACTTGACGAATCAGAGGCGAACGCCCATGATGGGGGTGCGCAATGATTCCGATTGAGGAGCTTGCAGCCCTGATTCATCCGGCAAAGGGGAAGCAGAAGCTCATGGTGATGTGGGGATTCAACTCCGACCTGAGTTACGACGGGAGTCCTCCCGGTAATGCCAGCGGACACAGGCATTCACCGAGAACCTACGTGGTAGCGGGAATTTTAGCCAAAGCGGAAGAATGGGCTTTGATCGGGGACCGCTGGGAAAGTGTTAATTCGACATTCAGAGTTCCCCGTTTTCACGCTGCACACCTGAATGGGCGGACGCATGAATACGAGGGTTGGACGCGACAAAAGGCGAAAGAATATAGCGAAGCACTTTTAGGAGCCATGAACGCGAATCAGGTTCCGTTAATGGTGTTTGTCTGCGGGATTTTTGCAGATCAGTATGAAGCGGCCCTGAGTCGCCAAGCGAAAAGGAAGCTGGGTACCCCATATAGGGTGTGCTTTAATTCGTGCGCGGCCTTAATAGCTTCTACGATGGACGGGGCCGGGATCCCTGAGGCTGATAAGTTCTCCGTGTTGCTAGACCGCGACGACGGATACGAGGATATCCAGAAGAGCTTCCACTCTATGAAGGACAATGTTAAATTCTCCCATCGCGCTCGTCTGGGAACCTGCACCCCCGCATCCATGGATGAAGTAATCACCCTTCAATCGGCGGACTTGGTAGCCTACGAATGGTTCAAGTGGCTAAACACGAGAGGAAGAGGAGAGGGCAGAATTCGGCCAGTGCTTCCGCCGATGATCAGACGACACGTTGTGATCGAAAGGTATTGGGACACGAAAAATCTGCAACTTTTGCGCGATCAAATAGAATCCGAACCCGCTGAAGATGGGCAGCTCATCATCATTCCACCTGTATAGGTCGTTTGTCTACGCATGAGAACTTCAGAAGAATTCGAGAGTTTCAATCGGGCGATGAATACAATCCTTCGCGCCGATCCGAAAGCGGTGAAAGCCGCGATGAATGCGGAGAAACGCGAACGCGAAGAACGAGCAGAACGAACGGGAAAGCGCGGGCGAGGGAGACCCCCTAAGGCGTCTTCTTCCGACCGCGCTTCTTCCGAAAAGGACTAGAAGGGCGTTTCGTCCACCTTGCCGGTGACTTCGGCAAAAGTGAGACGGCGATTCACCACCTGTGACAGAGCTTTGGAAAAGCGGTCTGCGTCACCTTTATTCAGGCGGTTGTTGAAGCGGAACATCTGTTCGTCAAGGTAGCGGTCCAAGTGGAAAGGTTCCACCGCAACATAGGTGCCGCTGAGGTTCCGCTTCAAGAGACTCCAGAAGTTTTCGAGGCTATTGGTATGAACCTGACCATTGACGTAAGTCTCCGCGTGATTCACAGCCTCGTGAATGTAGTGCCATCCGGTGCGGTTATAGGTCACGGCTGAATCGGTGTAGACCTTCGATCCGTACTTGATGTTTTTGAGGATTTCCTTTTGCAAAGTCTCGCGCTTCACATTCGGAATGACCTTCGCGCGGACCTCGCGCGATTCGCGGTCGAACATGCCCATGACAACGGTCTTGTTCGCGTACCGCTGAAAATATTCATCGGGGCTGGTCTCTGCCTGAGTCTCGCGCATCTTCTTCGCGCGGCCTTTGTGCATGTTCTCCAGCTTGCCGCCGACAAATGTCTCATCCACTTCGACAGGCGCACCGTCTTTGCCGCCGAGCTTGCCGATGTATCCCCAAGGGTCGGCCTTCATCGCGTAACGGATACGATGCAGCATGAACCATGCCGACTTCTGAGTGATGCCGAGAGACCGGGCGAGTTCGCACGAACTGACGCCATTCTTGGAATTGGTGATGAGCCAAACAGCCGGGAGCCACTTGTCCAGACCCAACGGCGAGTCCTCAAAAATGGTGCCAACCTTCGCCGAAAACTGACGTTTCTTGTGGACGCTCTTGCACTGCCACTTTCTCTGCTTCGCGAGGAAGGTCACATCCTTCCGCTTGCAGGTAGGGCAGGTCACAACTCCATCCGGCCAGAGATGGAACTTCATGAATTCAAGGCAGTTGTCTTCGTCCGAGAAGTGAACCATCGCCTCTTGAAGTGTCTTAGGCTTCATCATGATTCAACTCTATAGGAGGAGTCTTGATTCGTCAAGTATATAATTACCGTCTTTTGCGATCCCACCATAAATCGTCGATTAACTTGGAATTCGGTAAAAAAAGCTCATTCTAAAGGTCAATCAGGCCCTATCTCGAATTAGAGGGGTTACAAACCGCCATCAAGCGACTGTAACCCCTTGTTTTTCAGTGGGCAAACTTGCAAGAAGCGGGTCTCAACTTGCATGAATGGGGGCCGAACTTGCATTTCAAGCGGCAACCCACAGTTTCGCTGTCGCGGATTGAGGCTAGAAATCGAGTAGACATGGCTTTCCTTTAAGCACGCGTGAGGTAAAGTCGTCCGAATGATGAGAGGTCCCGGCCGACGTTGGTTGGACAGGAAGCGGGGCGCGGCGCCGCACCGCAACGATGAAGCCTGCTTCTCAGAACGAGCCGCAGTCTTCGCACGCAGGCAGCTTCTTAGAGATCGAAGCGAAATCAAGAACGCAAACGATTGTCAGTTGGAGCGAATCTCTCCGCGTTCCTCAAGGACCGCCTCAAAGGTCGAAGTCGCGGGCATCGGGGACATGTGTGGAGGTGGACGCTATACAAGTGAAATTAGATGGCGGGACATGAGGTCTGTAATTTCCGGCTCGAACGGACTCTGGTGAGTGGACCCTATACCCTCCGATCCACAGTCGATCACTGAGCGCGACCGCGTATCCGAACATCGCTAACTCGCTCTCGAGTTCGCCATTGATTGAGCCGGGCGGCACATCCGCGTATGGGCGGTCTCTGCCTTGCCTACCGGCTGTCCATCTGATCCAACGAGCGCGCCTTGGAGAATTCCGTAAAACGCCTGCCCGTCATCATTTCCCTTGATTGGATCCGGAACGTCAATTCCCCGGTCCTTTCGGGCAACTTTGCCGGCGAGATCAATCACGTTTTTCAGATAATCCCGCTCAGAGATTCTTTTTGCCTTGTAGTCACGGATCGTATCTTGCAGCAGCTCTGAAAAGCGGCGATAGAAGGTCGGATCCGCGAGCTCGTCCCCGAGGACGACGGCAGTATTTCGATCTCCCCGCGAGCGGAATAGCACGTCCCCCGGGCGTGCAAGATGCCGGTCCTGAATATCGCCGAGCTGCACGTGCATCAGCTTCGATGGATCGACCCACCCATTTGCCAAGTCTCGCAGCTGAATTACAGGGATCCCGCCAGCTGCAGCTGGCACGAGCTGACCGCGAGCCGTATACCCCGTAAAAATGGAACAAACCCCAGATAGCCTCATTGTATCTCTGTAGACGCATCTACAGAATCTTCGCCAGAATTCGAGATGTCAACTCAATAATCTCTGTAGACCTTGCTACTGAAACTGAATCTGGTAATCCGGGAGGTGAGACAGAGAACTGATGGCGACCTTATTTTCCTCATATTCCCATAAGGATGAACACCTTAGGGAATGAGGCGGCAATGCTGCATTTCGACCTTACACGATCTCCGGATCGCGGCAGGTAGTCGGGGCCGAGCAGATAAATTTAGTGGCGGGCGTCGGGCTGTTCGCGATTCTTCTTCGCGAGCAAGTTCAAGTTCAAATTTCATGCTTCCACCAAATTAGACCCGGCGGGCTGAACCTGGAACAGTCGGGACATGGAGTCGACAGGGCCAAATTACGTAGGTTAACAATGAATCCGCCCCTGAGTGAGGCGGAGCTCGCCGGATTTCGTGCTGCTAACCCTGGCCTGAAAATCGATCGTGAGCCAAGCGGAGTCATCATCTTCAGACGCAAGCGCAGGCGGTCCGACGAACCTGTTGACTGTGTGATGTCCGGCATCGATTTGCGTGACGAAAAGAGGCCGACTGTCGGGCCGAAGTCTCTCACGTCGCCAAGGATACAGAAACTCTACAAGCGCTTGAAGCACTGGAAGGTCGGCTTCTCCGGGAGCGGGAAACCTTCGAAGGCGCGCACGCGAGCCCGCTGAACATCGCGACCTGATCTGTGATTTCTGCCAGGAAGCTTGGAAACGACCGATTAGTGATAATGGCCACTCATCTGCCCCAAAGCAGATGAAACGATTATTGAATTTTATCGAGATTTGTGGTT
>Ga0335072_10016540_pt1 | contig 10455 bp, 11 predicted proteins | sample Lox_Sample_21_FD_206725 | JGI IMG/M metagenome (GOLD analysis project Ga0335072, IMG submission 206725) | Soil microbial communities from Loxahatchee National Wildlife Refuge, Florida, United States - Lox_Sample_2.1 | ecosystem: Environmental > Terrestrial > Soil > Wetlands | place: USA... | reverse complement strand
GTCGACGTGAACTCGAAGGATAAGGACGGCAGGACGCCGTTGTCGTGGGCGGCCGAAAGAGGGGATAAGGACGGCAGGACGCCGTTTTCGTGGACGGCCGAGAGAGGGAATGTGGAAGTGGTAGAGCTGCTGCTGAAGCGAGAAGACGTCGATGTGAACTCGGAGGATAAGGACGGCAAGACGCCGTTGTCGTGGGCGAGAGGGAATGAGGTGATGAGGCTGCTAGTTAAAGCGGAAAGACGACGACGTGAACTCGAAGTTGAAGCGGAAAGACGACGACATGAACTCGAAAACGGCAGTATTATAATGCTAGCCATAGGTTACTGCATTTTAAAATGTAGGTCAAAAATAAAAACCAGATAGTGTTCAGCCATAAAGCCGATTTCGAACTCTACTATATCAGCAAAATGTAGGTCAACATTAATTTATTAAGTGTTCAAGCCTGAAGCTAATTTCACAGTTTACTGTAACCGAAACGGATAGTACTTAAAGTTTAAACTTGAGCGTGAGGCGTAGAATGGACAAGAATTGGCTCCGCTCTGCGAAGACAGTTAGCAGCGGTACATTTGGAGTACAACGGGGCAAGGTGTGCACAGCCACAAGTGTTTAGAAATGGAGCTCGCTAAAATAAATTATCTAAAAAACCAGCGACACCCAATTCGCCTTCCACTGTATCAGCAGTTAAATAGCTTTCAAACCAAGCTAGTCATCCAAAAATGACAAAACAAAGGAGTTTAGGTCACATGATATATTTTCTTATGGCCTGAGGCCTCCCAGACTTGCAATTAAATTTTCGACAGGCCGCCAAGGCGGCCTGCAAATCCCTAGTAATCAATTATAGTAATAAAATTCAGAGATGAGAAAGAGGCTGTCTGTAGGGAGCAAATTGGCGACACAAGTATAGCACACAGCTATCCCTTGAACCGGGACAATGGTGTAGATGAGGTTGGACTGAGCATCAGCCGGCTCTCCTCTATGTACTCTTGTATCAAAATTTGGTTGCATGTAGAAGTTTTTCCTCATGAGTAAATTTTGGTACTTTGTGCGACTCAACTTCCTCAAATATAGGTACCGAAGTGCGGCCTCCCCAGATACTGAGTAACCAATTCCCATACGTAATGATATTTAACAGTCATATTTCGTATCAATCCTCTTAGTGTACAATGCCTTTGCCCTATATACAATCTACAACTTCGAACCCACCAAACTCCCACCGTCAAGTGCAATCGTAGCACCATTAACATAAGCCCCCGCTCTCCCAGCCAAAAATAGACAAGCACCTGCCACATCCTGCGGCGTTCCAATTCTCCCCAGCGGAATCGTTGCCACGATCGAGTCCTTGTGGTCTCTCAGAGTCTGCGCCATCATCTTGCTCTCAAAAGGCCCACAAGCTAACGTATTGCTGGTAATATTGCGTTTTCCAAGGTGGCTGGCGAGAACGCGAGATAGGTGATGTAAGCCGGCTTTCGAGGCACTGTAGCTGAATGTCTCTAAGGCAGGTACGCGGAGCCCGTCTACAGACCCGATATTAATTATTCGTGAGGGCGACTCTGGGCTTGCGGCGGCTTCGAGGAGGGGAGTTAGGAGTTGGGTAATTGTGAAGACACGGGTGAGGTTGAGGGTTAGGACTCGAGTCCAGGCACTGTCAGGGAACTAGTATGTGTCAGTTACAGAACGCGATTAAGAATGAACTTCATTGATGAACATGAGAGGTAGGTGAAAGGCTCTCACCTCGCTGAATGGAGCACCCCAATTACTACCAGAGTTGTTGACCAAGACATCCAATTTCGATTCCCTCTTAGCAAGCTCCGCGGCCATTTTCTTACAATCTTCAACCTTGTAGAAGTCGGCGGGAATGGCATGCGCACTTCCCTTGCCTAGCGCAAGAACTTTGTCAGTCGAGATTGGGTTCGTGGGAGGCCTTGAGAGATTCCCCGCATTCTCAACTCAGATTGCCTCTATCAAGAAAATTAATTATTCATTTACCTAATGCATTCAGCTCTTTACAAGCCTGCTCGCAAGCCTTTGCATCTCTTGACGAAATGTACACCTTCGCCCCATTGGTAACGAAGCCCTCGGAAATCATACGGCCAATGCCTTTCGCCCCGCCAGTGACGAGGACGACTTTGCCCTTTTCTCGAATGTCAGCATTGGAATTAAGACACTGCCATTGCAATGGGAAAAGTACCTTGACATCGAACAGCGTTGAAGTATCCATGATATATCCTCAAATTTCTACCGGCTTAATTCTATTAAGATATTCAGGAAAGAGAGAAAAGCATGCCGAACCATTTTTGAATTGGAGACTTGTGGTCTGCCTCAGCCGTGTGAACCTCGGCCCAAGTTGCGCCAATCAGGTGGAGATATCAAATCAACACTTAATAATCAAACAGATAGAATCACACTGCCAAATAAAGCCGAGACTTTCAGGGGAGAAGGCTTTCTGATTTCTCTTTGGTTTCACAAGATTTGGCAAATGCTTTCGCTTCTACGCGTCAATGAATAAACCTGAAGCCTTGGCAGCACTGACATGTAAACCAACTTATCGGAATGTGAAGTTGGTTTAATATTCTCGATATGTCATCTTTGATTACGTGACTCAAGATTTTAACCGAAACCCATTGGAATGGTACTGTTCAGTAAATATATTATTTTGCAATTTATCCTCTCGTTACAAATGTCTGCAATACCTGAATCAGAGCCCAATGCTCCAGGAAGTCTTGCAAGTCATTTTGACGGGTATGACACATCGGTCCATGGGAATAGATGGCACGCTTTATGGGAGCAGGCGTATACGCCATGGGATAGAGGGCAGCCAAGTCCAGCATTAATAGAGTTATTGGAGGAAAGAAAGGATCTCGTTGGAGAATGTTGGACGGTGGATCCCGCTCTGGGAAAGAGAAGAAAGAGAGCACTTGTGCCTGGCTGTGGCAGAGGATATGATGTCTTGATATTGAGTGCCTTTGGCTATGATGCGTATGGTCTTGATGTCTCGTCGGCCGCAATACAGGCGGCCGAAGATTATGAAAAGCTCATGTCTAGTGATGATGTGTATAAAGCTCGGGATCCCGGTGGCAAAGGACAAGTTCACTGGATCACAGCAGATTTTTTCAAGGATGACTTGTTGAAAGATATTAGCGGAGATGGGACTTTTAATTTGCTCTTCGACTATACGGTACGCTTCCCAGTCCCGTTGTAGTTGGGGCGCTCGGGTCCTAATAAGTGCTAGTTCTTGTCAGCGCTCCCAATCTCTCTTCGCCCGGCCTGGTCTGGTCGTCTAGCACAGTTACTTTCCCTTACGGGTGTACTTGTTTGTGTTGAGTGGCCTTCAACGAAGGATCCGAAAGCTGGAGGCCCACCGTGGCCCCTGCCTTCTTATATTTATACAGCTCATCTGCCACGACCAGGTCAGGAGCTGGCGTATAGCACGGATGATGTTCTGCTTGAAGAGAAATTAGGACCGGAGGCAAAAGATGGCCTGCAGAGGGTTGCTCACTTTCACCCAAAGAAGACGCACAGTGCTGGGATAACCAATGGAACTGTCATTGATTATGTCGGTGTTTGGAAGCATAAACCTGTAGCTTGAACTTCAATGCAAATTAACTTTTGGTGGTCGGAGAGCTTCCCCATACCTGCATTTCGTCGTGGTATTGGCTGATTAGCTCGAGATACGTTCATGGTGCCTTCCTTAGAGAATTATAGTGCTCACCCAGGCCATAACCATGACGGTAGTAAGCCAGCCATATCTTCTCTGGTTTCTGCCCACTCTCAGTTTCGGGCTCGAAACGATCTAACCTCCCATCCTGCAGAACACAAATTTCAATATTATAGCTCTTAGCAAGAGCGATCAGTTCCAGTTGTCCACCCCACTCAGCTGTATCCCGAATTTTATGCACGTATGTTCCCAGCGGCTCATCTAAGAAGCCCGCAAATTCATCCGGATGTCCCTCCATATACCTAGCTGCTGTCTTCCTCACCACTCTATATTTCGTGCTCTGTGCTTGAATAGGTTCTCCTCCCTCCGTCAGCGGTATGCCAGCCTCGGCCAGCTGGTCAGCGACTGCAGAGAACAAGCAATGACCATCTGGCGCTATTTCTTTCTCAACCAGTCCATGTTCTTTGAATGCCTTCACCATGCTACTTCGTTCTTGACGCTTCCAATTGGGCAGTTTTGCTGCTTCAGCTTCAGCTTCGATAGCAGCTGCTTCTTGTTCGGCAGCTCTACGGGCCAATCTCTCTTTTTGACGGTTGCGTTTTCGACCTTCGCCGTCTTGTGATTTTGGAGTAGAAGCAATAGAAGACTCCTGCAGCGCATCTGCCAGGCCATTCACGGGGTCTTTCGTAGAAGAACTGGAAGAAGTGGGTGGTACATTCTCATCGACTGGGTCTTGGTCCAGCCCAGGTACATCATCAATACTTGGTACAGAATCGCCATTGAGCACTGCCAGTTCCCGCTCTTGCTTGTCTTTCAACGTCCGCTCGAGCTCGTCGCATTCTGTGTTTACACCCTTGCGGTTCTTCTTCGTTGCGGCCTTTTTCTTTTGGGTGATACGAGCTTGTAGGTCGCGTTGTTCCTTCCGATGCCTGGCTTGAAGCTGCTCCAGCGTCTCCATTTCCAGACGTCCCGTTTTGGGGGTCCTTGATCTGATCTTTGCAGGCTTGTCTTCCGATTCGTGCATGCGGCAGAAAATATTTCGAAGCAAACGAAGCAAACATGCATGGCCATAGCCCTTATCACGCCCACCAACCAAACGTGCCGTACTTCCGATGAAAGCGTCTCCTGGGGATTATTAAACCGCGGTTCCCAAGAACCAAATCGACCCAAAAAGGAAATAAACTGGAGAGAGCCCCGCCGTTTGCCTCTTCTTTGAATAAAGTAATGTAAGCACACATGGATGGATGGTACCATCTTCTACCCCGCTGTTGATTTTATGTGAGTCCGAAAAGCATTAGAAGTCAGGCTTTTCCACCTCTTTTACATCCATTTCAAAACTAGGATCTAGTGTAGTGTGGTAGATCATTGACGTTCATACTTTACATCGCTCCTCATCTATCTTGTTCTATATTTCTTCTACTTCAACTCTCTAGTCTTCCTTAGCTCAATATATTAAAGAATGCCCTCCTAGCATTGGAGTTCTACACTTAAAAACTTCAACGCTGTGGCTTGAAGTTTGGGACTATAATTCCACTATTCGCCATTCGCCACCGCCGTTGCACTTTCCTTGTATAGGCCGTTATGGATAATCCTGACCCGGAAAAGGGTAACATACCGTTAGGTGTGGACGGGCCGCTTCATCATCCTAACGGGGGTACTGAAAACGATGACAAAGAATTAGACATTAGATCGCATGGAAACGAACGTTCGGAGCATTCTGAACGCGCCTTATCAGCTGACTCAATCGCGCCTGCGCCTGTTCAAGTAACACAACTTGTTGATCGCTCTAAGTCTCGATCATCATCAGTGAGGTCACGGCCACTTTCAATAGTACCGCGTTCCAAACGCAGAGGCTTATTGGGAAGATTTGCTATTATACCTGAGGTGGAGCGGCCGCATGAATATAGGAACGGTACAAAATGGGCAATCACAGCTATTGTAGCTTTGGCTGCTGCTGCAGCTCCCGTAGGCAGTGCAATCTTTTACCGTAAGTTTTCATATTCTTATTTTTTCTGGAAGAGCCTTGTCAGATGCACAGAGACTTTATCAGTTCATACATGTGTTAGCATCATTAGCCCTCTAATTTTGATGACGGCTTATGAGGAGAGTCCTTCTCCTGATAGACGTCGTCTCCCCTTCTAGGACATTACGCTGACTCAATGCAGCGGCACTTCTACAAATTTCTGAAGACCTCCGTGCTACTTCAACGATAACGAATCTTTCGGTTGCCTTGTATATGCTCAGCATGTCAATCTTTCCATTATGGTGGTCATCATTTTCTGAAACGTTGGGACGTAGGTCCATATATTTGATATCTTTTGCTCTTTTTGTAGTATTCAGTGTTATTTCTGCAGTCAGCACATCAATTGGCATGCTCATAGTCATGAGGGTACTTGGCGGGGGAGCTGCTGCATCTGTCCAAGCTGTCGGCGCTGGAACTATCGCTGATATATGGGAGTCAAGAGAGCGGGGTCGTGCAATGGGAATCTTTTACCTTGGACCACTGATGGGACCTTTACTTGCTCCAATCATTGGTGGATTGTTATGCCAAAACCTTGGTTGGAGAAGCACCATGTGGTTCCTTGCGATATACGGCGGCCTGCTTTGGCTTGTCCTCTGTTTCTGCCTGCCGGAGACCTTGAGAGCCAAGAAGCCACTCATCACGGACACTACTTTGCCGATACAAAACGATGACAAAGGTAACAAGCGTCCACCATTGACCCGCGTTTCCACTCGTCAGTCCGTTCAACAGAAGGCTCAAACCTTCGCCTCTGTGTTCAAGCGCTTCATCATCGACCCGCTCTCTGTCCTCGCCTATCTCCGATTCCCAGCTGTGGCCATAACAGTCTACTATGCCTCAATAACTTTTGGCTCGCTCTACGTCCTCAATATCTCCGTGCAACAAACATTCTCTTCAACCCCCTACAACTTCTCCACCACCATCGTCGGCCTCCTCTATATCCCCTCCTCCCTTGGCTATATCATTGCATCCGTCATTGGCGGTAAATGGTCCGACACCATCATGCACCGCGAAGCGCGCCGCGCAAACCGCTACGACGTCAATGGTAAACTCATCCTAATCCCCGAAGACCGCATGCGCGAGAATGCATATCTCGCAGCGGCCATTTACCCCGCAGCATTGATCTGGTATGGCTGGGCCGTCAAGTATCATCTCTACTGGGTCGTGCCCGCAGTGGCGAATTTCTTCTTCGGGCTCGGCTCCATGGTTATTTTCAGCGTTTCGACCACGATGTTAACAGAGTTCATGCCCAAGAGGAGCAGTTCGGGTGTGGCGGTGAATAATTTCATAAGAAACATCTTTAGTTGCGTAGGCGGTATTGTGGCGAGTCCGCTTATTGATGCTATTGGTGATGGATGGCTGTTTACCGGCTTGGGGGTTATAGCTTTGTGCAGTGGGTCGGTGGTGTGGGCTATGAGGCGGTATGGGCCGAGGTGGAGGGAGCAGATGGATAGGGCTTTGAACAGCTGACGGATGGATGGCTTTGGGTTTTGTGGTTGTACCTATACATATATATTAAAGCTTTGTGCATTGGGCTGGCGTCTTGTTCTAGACTGGAAATTAGAAAGATTTGGCTCTTCAGAGTAATGCCGCGCGATTTGGCTAGTCACTGTGAATTCATTGCTATGTTGTATGACTATAGTGGAGATAGCAATTGATTCGCATACATCTAGTTAGTTCTAGCTCCATGATATTCATTCAAATCAAGTAAGACCATCAGAACCAAGTAGAGGCATATGAAATCGAGTAAACATTATCGATTTCTAACATATCGCGCTCCGAATCACCCGAAGCCCTTAAAAGACCTTGTCATTTGGGATCATCGAAGTTTAGCATACTAAATAAGTACTCCAGAACATAGCTTCCTCTGCCTGGTTTTCCGTCTCGTCCGCTTTTAACTTATTGACAACCTTTGCTATCTCGATCAGACGACTTTTCGTAATTCTCGGCGCTCCTCGCTGCCGTTGTTGTGTTGTCCTTTGGCTTCATTGAGGGGCCATAGGTAATGCTGAAAATCACATCGATGTCTTGACGTTTCCGTCTCAGTTCGTGTTCCAGGCTGTGGACTGTATGAGGTACTGCAACATAAAAGAAAGCAAAAGAAGTGTCTAAAAATTTCAAGAGTTTATAGCTAACTAGAGAGCCTAAGGAGTTTTGCTTAGTGATGTGAAAAGCTTATGCCACTCTCCAGTACTCTGGGTATCCTTTACTGGATTCAGATTCAATACGAGGCGGCCCATCGCGGAAATGATGATGAATTGATCCATGTCAAAGCAGTCGCCAATTTTAATTACAAAACATGAAATAGTACTACCTCATGCATTTTAATCCCGAAATGCAGATACTGGACATTTAGAGATCATGCAGTCCTGCAAAACATGATAACTAGAAGTTGGAATGAAAGATAGGAGGGCTGCTTTAAGCGGTTCGCCCAAGCGTTGCGCTAAGCGAGAATCTTGCCCTGTAGCCGCACAACATTTCTCCTCATTTCAAAGTACACTGCGATAAGTCGACCTTCGACAACTCCAACAGTACCATCGCCGTTCTTCGGGATCTATCACGATGTAAGTTTTCATTATCCTCATTTAAAACTCGATGCACTGCAAATACTATGAAGCATCGTCTCTCCGTGGTCGAGATCGGAAGTGACGGCGTTTACGTTTCACACCCCGTCAATTTTCACCATCTTCTCATTCACGAAGCTGACATATGGTCTCAGGGTTAATCTTCGTACCCAGAAGCGCCTTGCGGCATCCGTTGTTGGATGCGGCAAGCGAAAGATCTGGTAAGTGATGATTCAAAGTGACCAATCCGCCGAGCAATAACTCATTGGCTTTTGAAGGTTGGACCCCAACGAGACCAACGAAATCAGCAATGCAAACTCCCGCCAAACTATCCGGAAGCTCGTCGCCGATGGCCTTATTATTCGTAAGCCTGTCACTATGCACTCTCGATCGCGTGCCCGGGACCTTCAAGCCGCTCGACGGATTGGTAGACATCGTGGTTTTGGTAAACGGAAGGGTACTGCTGATGCTCGTATGCCAAGGTATGCCATTTCCACATCAGAAGACTGCAGCAGGAGGCTATGTTAGATTTTGATATGGACAAGGAAATACTAATTGCCAAAATTTTAGCCAAGTCATGTGGATGCGAAGACTCAGGGTCCTCCGCCGTCTTCTTGTGAAGTATCGTGCCAGCGGCAAGATTGACAAGCACCTCTACCACGAACTCTACCACCTCAGTAAGGGTAACACATTCAAGCACAAGCGGGCGTTAGTAGAGCATGTAAGCACCTATCTTATCCTTCGTCGCCGGAAGCAGTGGAACTGACAAAGCTCTAGATCCACAGAGCAAAGGCTGAGAAGGCTCGCGAGAGAGTATTAAAGGAGGAGATGGATGCCAAGCGTGCAAACAAGAAGGCTGCCCGTGAGCGGAAACAAGAGAGAGTTATGGCCAAACGAACTGCTATGTTTGGTGGAGAGGAGACCGAGACAAAGTAGAGGTTGCATCTTTGGGAATTGTATCCGGAGTAGTGGCAAATGCCTTGTGAATAGGCTGGTCACTTTTCAATATACTGGGCTTTCTGTATGTCTTGCATGGACAACGGTATCATGAAATTCAAAAGAGTTGACTCTTGTGATAAATCTCTGTCTCCTTCCTAATGTGAGCCCTGTGACACGGGAAGCCAGACCAAATTGGCCATAAAAGGACATTCCCATAAGAATATATCGAGATTGTAGAGAGTACGCTGATTGGCAACAAGGTGGATGTTTCTATTGTGAAGTTGATGTCCAGATAGACGTATTATTGGTGTTTAACACCGTGGCGTCCAGCATGAACCACCAGCTCTATTACGATCGTGCTGAAAGCCTCTCTAACTCAGCTATTACATCAGGAGACAGATTTGGAGGTAAAAAGCCAGTTTAGCATGCAAAATTCTGAGTAATAAGATGCCGAGAGCAAATTGATGGAAAGATATTGACAGAAGTACACAACTATTCACCGATCATATGGTTTCCTTGTCCCTTTCAATGGTGGTGAGGGCGGCTCAGGAACATGAAGTCAACATCGCCCAACCGACCTGACCGAAGCCAAGTCAGTGAGTGCTGGAGCTGTCTCGAAGCCTTAATCCTTTCGGATGATAGTTGTGTGACTTTTTTCATGTGGCTGTCCGGGCGAAGGTTAAAAGCACACGGCAAAATGGCGCTAACGAAATTAGGATGGCGGGGGAATTTATCCGATCTGTGTCGTTCAATTCCCGAATCCAAGGTGAGAAGTTCAAGCTGGTGAACACAACGTGGCTGAGGTGAGTTGACGCAGAGCTTTTGAGAATGGTTCATTAAATTACTCCAGATCACGATGCCACTGCTTAGGCTGCCTCTCCGAGCGGCTGCTCGAAGAGCCATGCCTGTACGCCGCCATGAGATCATCGTTAATACCAGAAGAGCTGTGTCGTTAATGGTAGAGAGTCAGCAGAAGGTGGGGTCCCCTTGTACTGGATATATTTACAGTATTTAGATGACTAATTTTTCAATTGCAGTTACTATCTGCAAACCTTGAACATGCGGACCCTACAGTTTATGAGATTCTCAAAAAGGTTCTTGAACCTTTTCCCGGGCGTAGCCGACTGCTCAAGGTTGGGCACCTGCTAATGCATTTCTATTCAGGAGAAACGAAGACAAAAGCATTTCATCAACCTTATACCTTCAGAGAACTTCACTTCTCAAGCTGTGCTAGACGCATTAGGTAGTGTTATGCAAAGTATGTGGACATCCTCTTT
>Ga0335072_10016539_pt1 | contig 10455 bp, 2 predicted proteins | sample Lox_Sample_21_FD_206725 | JGI IMG/M metagenome (GOLD analysis project Ga0335072, IMG submission 206725) | Soil microbial communities from Loxahatchee National Wildlife Refuge, Florida, United States - Lox_Sample_2.1 | ecosystem: Environmental > Terrestrial > Soil > Wetlands | place: USA: Florida... | reverse complement strand
ATCTCGTCGCGCCGTACATCACGGAAATAGCGCTCCGCCGCTTGCAGCCTCTCGGATATCCTTCCACTACCCGTAACCAGCGCCTCAACTGCGCAACGCAGCGCCTCGGCAGAATGAATTCTGTTCACGTTGACCTCCAATAGACCAAACGGCCTGCCACTAGTAAGGTGGCCTATATTCTGCGCCATCGGCGCAATGCAAGCGTTTTGCCTTCATTCCTTTATAACTTTTTTTAAAGTAATAGCACGCACCGACGCTTACCCCAGTCGGGATTCCCGTATCAACGCCTAGTATCCCCAGCGTATGGAGTTCGATTACGCATCTATTTAGTTTGTTACTCTCAGTGGCTTCTCCACAGGTGAGTAGTTCTCTACCAAGCGCTTCAACCGGTCCGCTTTCCTCTAGAAAGTTTTCAATAAATTCACCCCCGCCTTCGAGACCCAGTTCTCCCAGAATCGCTTCGACTACTACGCCGACCGCATGGTCCACAGTGCAGTTACACAATACCTTACCCCAAGCAATCGCATTGCTTGGGGTAACCAACAGAATATTGTGAATCGGGTCTTCGTTGACCGGCGCCCTATCCCACGGCGGTTCTGCCCAAAATTCTTCTTCCACCCTAGTATTGACCGGCGATGGTTCAATTACGCCAGCGGCCGTGCTCGTATACTCACCCGTCGGTTGCGCTAGTCCCTGATCAGCCAGGTATTCATTCACCGGATCCTGTGACGCGCTGCCAGAAAGTTCTTCCGGTTCCAAATGCAATCCTAGCTGAGGGATATAGGCTCCGCCGGTGCTGCTCTGAATTCCGGTTTCCAAAAATTCCACCTGCAGCCCACCGCCGCCAAGCCATCCCAACTTTTCGATCCCGGTCGATGTCGGTACTCCGAACGCTGTCGGTTCGCTCTTGAGCGAAACCGATTCCGCGCCTCCGTTGTCTAATGTCGTTCCAATGACGTCCCCGTGCAGGTTGAGGAGCTCGATAGTTGGTTCGTCTTGGTTGGCCTGCGTAGCGACAAGCGTTCCGCCGATGCCCGTGATGTTGCGCGTCACGCTGCCTTCCGTTTCGGTCCAGCACGGAGTCGAGCCACCGCCACAATAATGGGAGATCGTCGCTTTCGAGCTCATGCCCTTGATCGTAGTCGTTTCGAGCGTCCGTCCCACCGGATCCAGTTCATACGTGTTCGTCTGACCGCTCTGGCTCTCCGAGTACAATCGTCCATTCGCGTAGTAACTGCTTTCCAGCGTCTGTCCACCGGCGTCGGCCGCCGGCAATACGGTGTCGGCGCCGAACGCTTCATAGGCCACGCCCGCATCTACCAGGCGGCCCGCTTCGTCGTACCCGTGTCCGGTAGTCGTGCCGCCTTCACTTGCACAGATACCGCCAGTCCCAGGTGACCGCTTGGTTTCGTTCGTCCGGTCCGATGCTGCGTCATACCCATACATATACGTGATGCAGCCCTTTCCGACGGCTTCTTCCTGTACTTTGCCGATCGCTTCTTCCTGAACCTCGATCATCCGCCCAGCGCTGTCGTATGTATAGCGGTCGTTGGCCAATGTACTCGACTGCGACAACCACTGGCCATGAATGGACAATGCAACATGATCTTCATACCATGTCGAGGAGCCTTTGACGTAGCTCAGCCCGGTATTCTCGCCCACAGAGTTCGTCGTGTAGGTCACCTTCATTCCGTTTGGGTACGTTTCACTAGCGATCTGCCCGTCGGTGTCATATGTCGCGGTGAAGGTGCCGGCACCAGAATCTCTCAGCGAGATCAACTCGCCTGTAATTTCGCTGTATTCCGAGACTTGGAAGCCCTCGCCGTTACTGACCCTCTTAACGCGACCATCTTCGTCGTATTCAAAGCTCGTAGTCTTACCCGCCGCATCCGTATACGACGTAATCTCTCCAAGGGCGTTGAATTCGCTCTCGACTGCCTCGTGCTTACCTTCGCTAGTCGTGCTCTGATCGATGAGCTCACCGGTCGTGCTCGAGTACGAATCGACAACCTTCGGCACCGGCTTACCTGTCGACGAGCTTACCGAGCTTTCCTTCAATCTGCCAGCCGAGTCGTATGTATTTGTAGTACTGCGCGTCGACGAGCCGCTTTTCTCATCTGTACTAACAGCCTCGCCCCACATGTTGTATGTCGTAGTCATCGTCGGAAGTTCCGGCAGATCGTCGCCGGGCTGCGTTGTCGGTCGCGACTGGCACGGTAGGCTCGCCCATTCCGGATGCTCCTCGCAGGCGATCACACCAGCTTCAGTTCCCGCACTGTAGTACACAGTCTGAGAGATCTCTGACCTCGTGATTTCTGGATCGAGCGTGCCAATTCTGCTGGTACCGTACTCAGCAAACCATATATGCCCTTCCGGCCCGGTGGTTATACCTCCCGGCTCGCTGCCGGCGGGCAAAGCGTATTCCGTGATGACGCCAGCTATCGTGAGCTTCGCGATCTTACTTGTACCGTACTCACTGACCCAGAGGTCGCCTTCGCTGCCCGCGGTAATGCCACGAGGCTCGCTTCCGCTTGGCAGCGAGTATTCCGTGACCGCGCCCGACGCTGTGATCTTGCCGACCTTGCCCGTACCATAGTCGGTGAACCACATGTTCCCGTCTGGGCCTGGCGTGATCCAGTACGGATCGCTGCCGGACGGCAGCGCGTATTCGCTGATCGCTCCCGCTGTAGTGACCTTGCCGATCTTGCTGGTACCGTAATCAGTAAACCACAGATTTTTGTCGGGACCCTCGGAGATACCATGAGGCTTGCTTCCAGACGGCAGCGCGTATTCTGCTAGCACTTCGTCTTTGACGTTGATCTTACCTACGTAACCCGTGCTTTCCTCAGTGAACCACAAGTTTTCATCAGGCCCGGCAGCTATGCCAACGTTGTAGGTCCCTGTGCGGGTCAAGGTGTAAACACTTAGCGTCCCGGCAGGTGTTAGGTGGTTGACGTGACGGATGCTGTGTTCTACAAACCATAGGTTTCCGTCTGGGCCGGATGTGATCCCCTCCGGCTCATCACCATCGCCGGCATATTCTGTGATCCCACCGCTCGGAGTAATCTTGCCGACCTGACCGCTGGCTTCGTCGGTGAACCAGAGGTTTTTATCTGGACCCGTCGTCATACCAAACGGCTTGCTTCCAGCAGGCAGCGCATATTCCATGATCGACGGCTGTCCGCTCGTCGGTGATCCCGTTTCCGTCACATCGCCGGTCTCCGGACTGTAGGTCGTTACCCGAGTTATAGGCTTTCCACTTTCTGGTTCGATCGTCACCGTCGTCGGCTTATGAATTTTCCAGCCTAGATTGTTCTGTCCCGAATACACATCCTTGATGGTGCGATCTTCTTCTTCTTTACCGTTTTCGAGCAAGGCGCCTTCGACAGTCTTTGTGACAAGCCGATACGGGCCACCTTCTGACGGCGCGCCTTCATCGTAAAAGTACTTCGTCTGTGCACGCGCCTCGACGTTGCTACCGCTGGCCAGTCGGACTTCGTGTTGTGGACCCAGCCTTGTCTTTAGCTCTGTGCCTTCGTTCTCATATTCGCTCTTTGTCGCAAGCAATTCGGCGCTCTTAGCAGGTTCGCTGCTTTCGATGGCTAGCTGACGGTTCCCCGGCGTGAGCGTCCATTCTTGATTGTCGTACGCATTGTACTGCGTAGTCGACACCCTTTCTCCCGGCGTCACAACATTTACCAGTCGCCCAAGGGAGTCAAAGTAGGACACCGTAGCCCTTCGATAGTTGTTTGCCGGCCAGCCTACGCTTTCATCAGGCGGAAAGACCGCCGTCGCTTCCCATGGGTTGTCTTTCTCGTTCCATTTGTCAACCGCTTCTTTCGACATGGAAGGTAGATCTTCACCCGAAAACGGCACGCGATACTCGACCGTCCACCGTGGCGCAGGCGCGTGTGGGATTTCGCCTTCGACGATTGGGACTCGCAGAGCCCACTTCTCTATAGTGTTGCCGCCGGGATTTGTCACCCAAACATCTCCATTGGCATCTACGCCGAGTCCGATCGGGTAACTAAAACCAAACTTCCCAGACCCAGTTCCGGCGCCGCCAAATTGCGTTATATATTCTCCTGCTTCGTTGAACTCCTCCACTCGGTTATTGCCGATGTCGGCCACCCACACTATTTCATCTTCGACAGCCAGCCCGTAGGGGTGAGTGAACTGGCCGTCGCCGGATCCTGTAACGCCGAATTGCCGAATGAGTTGGCCTTCTTCGTTATACTCTTGTATTCTATTTTGCGCCCAGTCCGCAACCCATATCTTTCCGTTAGATATAGCCAATCCCTCCGGTTCGCCATCGCCAGATCCAATTATTTTGCTAAATTCTCCTTTTGCGTTAAACTCCTCTAGGCGATCATTGTATGTATCGGAGACCCAGATATTGCCATGAGCGTCAACCGCGATTCCTTCCGGATCCTTCAGCTGGCCGTTACCTGACCCTGATGAGCCAAATGTTTTTACGTATCCACCTTTTTCGGTGAACTCCTCGACCCTGCTGTTACCGGTATCCGCCACCCAGACGTTCCCGTGACGATCCACCGTCAGGCTATCCGGCCCGCTGAGCTGTCCGTATCCCGTGCCAGGCGAACCAAATTTTTGTATGTATTCGCCGCTTTCAGAGAACTCCTCCACACGACTATTGCCATGATCTAGCACCCAGAGATCTCCTTTAGCGTCCACCGCGATATCACCCGGATGGCTGAACTGGCCGACCCCCGCTCCAGACGATCCAAACTCTGAAACGTAGAGCGGCGTTCCCGTCAACCACTCCTCGATTGAGTTGCCTTCCGAGAACGTAATCCAGATGTGGCCCTTGGAGTCCAACGTTAGTCCAGCCGGATAACTGAGATTAAAGTTTTCGGAGCCCTCGCCCGCTTTACCAAACTGAGTTATATATTCCCCGTCTTCACTGAACTCCTCCACACGATTGTTCCCTGTGTCTATCACCCATGTATTACCGCTTGCATCTACCGCGATGCCATATGGATTGGAGAGCTGGCCGTTGCCGGACCCCGCCGACCCAAACTCACGGACATATTCTCCGCTTTCGTTAAACTCCACGACCCTGTCGTTCGACCAATCCGCAACCAAGACGTCGCCCCGAGAGTCGATGGCAATACCCTCAGGTTCGCCGAGCTGCCCAGCTCCGGACCCTTTCGAACCGACCGTCTTTAGAAATTCGCCTTTTTCATTGAAGACATCAAGCCTTCCGTTGTAGGTATCGGACACCCATATGTCTCCGTTCGACGCAACGGCCACTCCTTCAGGTCGATTCATCTGCCCATTGCCTGAGCCCTCGGAACCAAATGCCTTTACGTATTCTCCTTTTTCGTTGAACTCCTCGATGCGACTGTTGCCGTGGTCGTCGACCCAAACGTTGCCGTGCGAGTCGATCGCTAGTCCGTCCGGCGTGTTGAACTCTCCGTCGCCTGACCCCGCAGAGCCAAAGCTTTTCAGATATTCGCCGTTTTCGCTGAACTCCTCCACACGATCGTTACCGTGATCGACGACCCACAGATCCCCTTTGGAATCTACCGTTACGTCCCCGGGATGGCTGAACTCACCTTCACCGCTTCCGGCCGACCCAAATGAGCTGATGTAGCTTGGCCCCGGTATAAACTTGCCCACTACTACGCTCGGATATGTTGATGCCATGACGGAACCAGCGCCGCTCGTGGCTGTGACGTGTACCACGAGGCGATGGCCTTCATCGCTGTGTACGACCTTATAGGTCGGGTTCGTGGCGCCGAGAACGGGCGAGCAGGCGGCGCCTGAAGCGTTACAATCCTCCCACTGATAGCTATAGGCAAACGGAATGCCACTCCAGGAGCCGTTTTTTACGCTCATCGTTATGCCCACCACGGGAGAGCCAGATAGTCTTGGGACATTGGTGTTTTCCAGCGGTTCTCCTTTCCAAATGCCCATTTCGGCGTTTGGCCTCGTGATGGATAGGAGTCTACCTGTGCTTGGGTCGCCAACGATTGTGCCGTAGTGAAATGCCCACGACTCCTGGCCGGGTGGACTGATCGCAGTCACGTGACCTTCTGCGTCGTAGCCATATGTGGTCTTCAATGCAGGTTCTATCCTAGGATCCCACTCAGCACGCAGCCTTCCAAGGGCGTCGTATTCGTATTTAGCTACCGAGACGGTAATCAGTTTGTTTTCTACGGTACTCCAAGAGGTAAACGCCACGCTTTCAAGCTGCCCCTTGAAACTTCCCCATTCATCCTCATTTTCACCATGGGCCGTCGTTGCAGATGTATCGTATTTGAGGGTTAGAACGCGACAGCCCCTGTGTTCTTCTTCTATTTCTCGTCCTTTCGCCCATTCCGATGGCTTTGTGGACGTACAATTCTCGGTGCCTGGCGCCGGCCCAACCACCTCGCTGGTTCTGCCTTCAGATAGGGTGTAGGTGATCTTATTTAGACCACCATTCTGGACGGCCTGAGCAACCGTAGTTGGAAGAAAAACACTTGACCCTGCGGGCTCGCTGAACTGAGTATAGTTGCCACCCGGTGCAGTGATTTGATATGTGACGGGATTTTTTATTGGCTCCGTCATAGCATAAGTGGCGAAGCCAGTAGGCGAAGTGTAACCTTCGTGGCCATTAGGCACGAATACGACCTTCTCTCCGGCCGTAGTCGTAGCTTCGATGCCACCTTCGGGCAATACCTGCAGGCTTTGCCACTGTCCACCGCCGGTGGCGTCGGGTAGCGAAAGCATCCATCCCGGTCCCAGGGGTCCAGCCGGTTCCTGGGACTGTGAACTGTAGCTGCGAGCCACGGACAGGGTTGCCGTACCGGCAGGCAAAGTAACATCGGTAGCGCCAAGCGTATAATCGCCGCTGAGGAGATTCAGCGAACCCGGGCCTACTGGTTGTGACTCGCCGACAGGATGGTCTACCGTGATATGAAAAGATCGTTCGGCCCAATTGCCCGCCCAGTCCTCGGCATGAATAGAGACGGTATGCGGGCCAACGCCGTAGTCTTCGCCGCGCAGCGTCCATTCTCCGCTGAGCCCAAAGCAGGCTTCAGTCTGGATTATATGGGCACCTTCTGGCTTCGGACAGTTTTCGAGGTCTTGCGACACATTTTGGACGTCTCTACCATCAACGTACACTTCCATCCATGCTACGCCGGATTGTGGCTCGCTCGGGGTGCCGTCGTCGGCTGAGAATTTCAGTACATGCGCACCGTCGCCTACGGTTTCGTTGTTCCACGATGATTCCGATATTGTCGGGGGCGTCTTATCGACATAGGCGCTGTATGTCTGCTCGTCTTGGAGCCCAACCGCGTCTTTGACCCACGCACCCAGGGTCCACACGCCTGTCGACAGAGATGCAACAAATTCATGTGGAAGTACTGCCCAGCAGAACGGATCGTTGCACGCGGGCGCATATGGTGACGTTCCAGGCGCCGGACTGGAGCCCGGCGCAGGCATTCGTTCTGCGGATACGATGCCCGAAGCAACATCAAGGCCTACAGATGACGCGCCAATGCCGCTATCTTCGCCTACTACGACTATCGACGGTGAACCTGATGTCCAGCCGCTCTGGATGTAAGATTTATTTGCCAGGGTCGGCGGAGCGGTCTGAATGTAGTGAATGGTGGCCGAAGAGATCCTGGCATAGTTATATACGGTTTGGGGTTCTTGCCAGAGGTCGTCGAGGAAATAGAAGACCTTACCGTCGTAGGCTTCGACGCACCTGGCTTCGCTCCACGTTTTGCATTCATTGCACAGTGGTTGTTCTCCTCCGTCATGACCACCCGCGCCGTCGGCACAGAACGCCATTGGCGTATCGTAGTATTCGTTAGCTGTTACCAGGGGCGCCGTCCCCATCGCCCCAGCGTAGCCATTTGAAGTCCAAATCTCATTTCCGTTGCTTTCCGTTATTCCGATTTGGAGTGATGACTGATTAGCCGGCTGATGGATAACGTTCGTTACGTCTACGCGAGTGATACCGGCGGAGTTGGAATTGGAGACACCTGTATACCACTCTCCGTAACAGCCGACGGCTCCGCCTGGGTTCGTACCGGTTTGGATGAGATTATAGTATTCAAGCGGACCGAAGCCGCACTCGTTATACTTCAGCCAATTCTGCCAGGCGTTGTCATTGCCGGCTTCGCCATACCATCCGATTACCTCGGGGTCGACCATGACAGGGAAGTCGATGTCGCCGGCCAGGCTCACATGTGTCATCAACCTATCGCCTTCGACGCGATAGGACGCCTGAATCGGCGAACCATCGGCCTGCTGGGCCGACGCGGGCGGGATCAAGAGCAATGGCCTGCCTTCCATCATCACTTCGGCACCACCGGGTACGGATGAACTCATTTGCAGCGACGCGCCGGGCGGGAGATGAAACACTAGGCCGTTTTCTTCGGGACTGTTCTGCGAGCGCAGCTGCCAGGAGTCCTCGATTCCGGTTCCTCCGGGCGCGGGTTCGGTCATGAAGTCCGTGGTGGCGGCGGTGTTCGCCCAGATCACCCGGTTTCCTACGACCACGGGTTCTTCGCGGGCGGCGGCCGAGAGAGGTACGACCGATAGCCCTGAAGAAAGGAACGACGCACCCGTCGCCGCTACCTTCGAGATCGATACTGGAACCAGCGGATTGCTAGGAACGTAGGCACTGCCTGTATCAACGAGAGCGGCAGACACCGGAGCCTCCTGCCCAGAGCCGTCCGCGACCTGGAGCGGAAGGGTCGATTGGACCAGGACCTGCCTTCCGCCGGGCCGTTCTTCGCTTGCGGTATCGCTGCTCAGATACCGAACGATACGGCTGCCTGGTTCGCTCCCCGGCGCGACCCACGAAGGCACTCCGATGTTGAATGTCCGCTCGGCGAGCGATACCACCGCTTCGCGATCGAGATTCACATAGACCGTACGAGATAGCGCGTCAGAGCTCAGCTGTTCGACCGATGGGACTTGGAGCTCGGCTCCAGCGGACGGTAGCGTCCCCAGCGGCGACCCGGATGAGAAGGGCAAGACTGGTGGCGCCACGGGAGTACCGGGTTCGGCTGCCTTCATGGAAGGCATCGCACCCTTGGACAGGTCGCCTGCTGTGGCTTCCGACGGGGACAGACTCCCGAGGTGTGTTGGACCTTCGTTGGGCGACCCGATCTCGCCTTGCGACCCCGATTTTTCGAGCGTTTTTTCGGACCCCTGGACCGCCGACGACGGTGCACCGCCGCCCAATGCGCCGACAGACGGCAGCACAAGCACCGCCAGGCAACACGCTAGTCCAGTGATGATTCGGCGCAGCCCCTTCAACGACCCACCTCCCCACTCTCGCCCTCCGTTGCCGGCCGGGGCACCGCTATTGCTCCGGCCGATGAAGACAACCGTATACGATGGGATGGACGTAAGTCAAGATGCTGAATGAGACGGGAAGGACGAACCATTTGGAATGTTGCTTTTTTGCACCGCTCGTTGTTTCAGGGCCGGCAGCGAAGCAGTAGGGGCCTCGATGAAGAAGAGACGCCGCGGAGGCCATGGCGCCTGCGGCATCCGGGGCGGACACGAACGGGAGGGCGTCGTCGCACGACCGCGCCGGTATGCCTGCCGGTCGGTGCTTGTGCAGCGCTAGCGCCTCACGCGATTACGCCCCGCTCGGGAGGGATGCCCCGCCGGCTCAGCTGACGCTGAGCACGGTCATGAGGCTCTCCCCGCGGGGCAGGGCGACGGCGACCTGCTCGCCGGCGGTGGCGCCGATGAGGGCGCGGGCGACGGGCGACTCGGCCGAGAGGCGACCCTCGGCGGGGGCGGCGTCGTGGGAGCTGACGATCTTCCAGGTGCGCTCGGCGCCGTTGTGATCGCGGACGACGACGGTCGAGCCGAAGCCGACCTCGCCCTCCCTGGCCCCGGCGCCCTCCTCGACGACGACGGCGCTGGTGATCTTCTCGCGGAGCCGGGCGATCCTGGTCTCGAGGTGGGCCTGGTCGTTCTTGGCGTCGTGGTACTCGCTGTTCTCCTTGAGATCGCCCCACTCGCGGGCGACTTTGATGCGCTCGGCGATCTCGCGCCGGCCCTCGCCCTCGAGCGCCTCGAGCTCGGCGCGCAGCGCGTCGAGGTCGGCGGCGGTCACCATGTTGGTGGCGTCGGTCATCGCCTGGGTACCCTAGCCGAGCGGGGTGAGGGGCGCGCGGCGGGCGGCGACCGGGAGGCGGACGTCGCCGACGACGTAGCCGATCTCGGCGACCTGCTGGGGCGTGCGTCGATGTTCGTTTTCGCTGGGTGTGCGCGCGGGCGCGCGCACGCGCGCACGTACGCGCGCGCACACCTCGCCAAATGAAGAACTGCACCGACGCACCTGGAGAACATGGCCGACTTCGTTCGATGTGGCCCGCCTCCCGATCGGGTCGGCGAATTTCACCTTCGGTATGTCAATGGCCGAATGTCGAGTCGGCGTGAGGGTCTCGGGGGCGGCGTGTCTCAAGGTCC
>Ga0335072_10016536_pt1 | contig 10456 bp, 9 predicted proteins | sample Lox_Sample_21_FD_206725 | JGI IMG/M metagenome (GOLD analysis project Ga0335072, IMG submission 206725) | Soil microbial communities from Loxahatchee National Wildlife Refuge, Florida, United States - Lox_Sample_2.1 | ecosystem: Environmental > Terrestrial > Soil > Wetlands | place: USA: Florida... | reverse complement strand
GCCGCGGCCCGACAGCGCTTCTCGCCCGAACTGCTTGTCGAAGACGCTGGCGAGAGTTCCGTCGTCGGCGATCTCGACTCGCAGGTGTTCGTTCTCGAGCGTCTGCGCTCGGACCGTCACGCTCGTGTTTGGCTTCGGCGCGATCACGGCGACCGACATCGGCGCAACGACGTCCGAGGCGGCCAGCACGAACCCATCCTCCGCCGCCTGCCCTCCTGGAATTGGCTGGGACGAAACCAGGCGCAAGGGGCGCGCGCCGGCGTCCGGGTTCACCACCAGCAGCGCTTGTTCGCCTTGGCCGCCAAGCTTCTGCGCCAGTCCATCCAGCGCGGCGTCCGAGGTGGCGCCCGCCGCGGCGACGACGCCGGCCAGCTCCGGTTCCGTCCGGGCATAGACCTCCGGGATGCTGCTGCCGGGCAGGATGTCATGGAACTGATTGATCATCAGCGTCCGCCACTGCGGCTCCAGCGACGCGGGTGCGGGTCCGCCGAGCACGTGCAGCGCCGCAGCGAGAAACTCGGCGCCGACCAGGGCCTGCTCCGCCTGGCGATGCAGCCGCTTGGTGCGGGCCTGGCTGGTCAGCACGCCGCGGTGGTACTCGAGATAGAGTTCGCCGACCCAGGTTTCGATTCCGGCCTCGACCGCCTCTTCGCGGGCCTTGGCGTAGTAGTCGGCCACCGAGGCGAAGCGGGTCGCCGGCACGAGTGGGAAGTCAGCCAACACGGCCTGCGCGGCGATCATCTCCGCGGTCGGCCCGCCGCCGCCATCGCCGAAGCCAATGGGATAGATGGTCTCGGAAGCCGCGTGCTTGTCGGCGTTGTTGCGCCACACGCGAAGCAGCGAGCGGGGCGTCACCTGGCCGTTGTAGTTGTCCTCCGGGTGGGTCATGTGGTGGACGAGCAGGCTCGAGCCGTCGATCCCTTGCCACCAGAACCGCGTATGCGGGAACCGGTTGGTCTCCGACCAGCCGATCTTCACCGTGTAGAGGCTGGTGAGACCGGCCCCGATCAGGATCTGCGGCAACGCCGGCGCGAAGCCGAAGGTGTCCGGCAGCCAGGCCGCGGTATGGCGTTTGCCGAAGGTCCTCTCGAAGTAGCGCTGGCCGTAGAGCGCCTGGCGCACCAGCGACTCGCCTGACGGCATGTTGATGTCCGGCTCGACCCAGAGGCCCCCGACAGGCTCCCAGCGCCCCGCCTCCACCTCGGCCGTCACCGACGCGAGCAGCTCCGGATCGTCGTCCTCCAGGCCGCGGTAGTACTCGGCGAACGATTGCACGTGCCGGAACTCAGGATGCCGACGCAGCAGGTCGGTCGCGGTGGCGAAGGTGCGGCGCACCTTGCGACGGGTCTCCTCGATCGGCCAGAGCCAGGCCGTGTCGATGTGGGCGTGGCCCATCAGGGCCACCGCGCCCTGCGGCGGGAACTTCGTTTGCATGGCCCGCAACTCGCCCTGCATCCACGCCAGCGTCGGAGCGATCGACGCGCGGGCCTCGTCGGGGAGCGGAACCGGGGCGAAGGGATTGCCTTCCATGGCCCGCTCATAGCCGGCGGCATAACGGCTCTGGCGGGCGACGACCGCGGCGGTGGCGGTCGGCCAGGCAAGCCGCGCCATGGCGTTCTCCGCGAGGTCGAGCAGCGGCCAGAAGAGCTCGTGGGTCTCGACCTCGGCGGCGAGGTCGATGGCGAGCGAGATCGTGCGGACAAGATCGTCGAGCCCGGTCTCGATCCAGGCGATCTCGGCGCGGGCGAGTCGCGGATGGGTGACCGGCGTCCAGAACGGACCGCGCGCCACCGACTCGATCTCCAGAGTCCCGGCGCGCTCGTCGAGCGGCAACTCGGTGTGGTTGACGTCGAGCCCCAGCGGGAGCCGCCGTCCGCTCGCGTAGGCGATCGTGAGCAGGCTCTCGCCGCCGGCGTCGAGCGTCAGCCGCGCCTCGGCGAGCGGCCAGCCGGCCGGAACCTCGAAACCGCCGCTCTTTAACTGGTGGACGCCGTTGCGGTCCGGCCAGGGCGCCCTGACCGCGATGAGCGCGCCGTCGAAGGTCCAACCGCCGACGGGCCGCGTGTCGCGAACCCGCCAGGCCGCGATCTCGTCCCGCCGACGCCGGGCGCGCGCGATGGCGTCGCGAGGTGAAAGTAGACGGTGCATCTAAACGCCTCTAGCCTGCGTGGTTCGAGACGCGCGCTTGCACGCGCTCCTCACCATGACGAGGATTTGTGCGATCCCCATGTTCCGTCATCCTGAGGAGCCCGCATGGCGGGCGTCTCGAAGGACGCAGGCGCGAACGTGCCACCCCGCGCTCAAGCCGCCAGTTTCGTCACCTCGGCCACTTCGTCGGCGGTCAGCTTCCAGCCGGCGGTGGCGGCGTTGGCGGCGACCTGCTCCGGCTTGGTGGCGCCGGCGATCACCGACGAGACCACCGGGTGGCCGAGCAGCCAGGCGAAGGCGAGTTCCAGCATCGAGTGGCCGCGCTCGGCCGCCCAGCTCTCCAGCGCCTCGACCTTGTCGAAGTTTTTGTCGTTCAGCGCCTGCGCGCCGCGCGGGCCCCAGGCAGCCAGCCGGGTGCCGTCCGGCGGCGCCTCGCCGCGCTTGTACTTGCCGGTGAGCAGGCCCGACGCCAGCGGGAAGAACGGCAGCATGCCCAGCCCGAAACGTTCGCAGGCCGGCGTCACCTCGTGCTCCACACGGCGCTCCAACAGCGAGTAGTTGTTCTGGGCCGAGACGAAGCGGTTCATGTGCTCGTTGCGGGCGATCCAGTCCGCGTCGGCGATCTGCCAGCCGGTGAAGTTGGAGTTGCCGATGTAGCGGACCTTGCCCTGGGTTACGAGGTCGTCGAGCGCGCTGAGCGTCTCCTCGATCGTGGTGTCGGGGTCCGGTCGGTGCATCTGGTAGAGGTCGATGTAGTCGGTCTGCAGGCGCTTCAGGCTCGCTTCCACCGCCTCCATCACGTAGCGCCGCGAACCGCCCTGCTTGTCCGGGCCCTTGCCCATCGGGCTGGCGAACTTGGTGGCCAGCACCACCTGGTGGCGCTTGCCTTTTAGGGCGTTGCCCATCAGTTCCTCGGACTTGCCCTGGCCGCCATAGACATCGGCGGTGTCGAAGAAAGTGACGCCCTGCTCGATGGCGGCGTCGATCACCGCGTGGGTGCCGGCCTGGTCGAGGCGCATGCCGAAGTTGTTGCAGCCGAGGCCGATCTCACTGACCTTCAGGCCGCTGTCGCCCAATCTGCGATAGTCCATCTTGAAATCCTCCGGATGAAATTTGCGAAGGGCGTCGGCCCACACCCGATTCCGGTCTTAGTCCGACGGGCTGGGGCTGTCGACGGGCTGGCGGCGGGCGCCGGCGAGGCCTAGGCTTTGGTGAAATTCAGGGAGAAACGCCATGCCCCGCGTCGAGGTTGAGAAGGAGGTCGTCTATGGCGGCGCCGGCGAACGGCCGCTGCGGCTGGACGTCTATCGCCCCGAAGCGCCGAACGGCGCGGCGGTGCTGCTGGTGCATGGCGGCGGCTGGTCGCGCGGCTCCAAGGACATGCTGGCCCCGGCCGCGACCCTGCTCGCCGAGCAGGGCTTCGTGGCGATGGCTCAGGAATACCGGCTGACCGGAGAAGCGCCATTTCCGGCCAACATCCACGACGTGAAGCGCGCCATCCGGTGGGCCAAGGAAAATGCCGCCCGCCTCGGCTTCGACCCGGAAAAGCTGTGCCTCGAGGGCCATTCGGCCGGGGCGCACCTCGTGCTGCTGGCGGCCGCAACGCCCGACAATGCGAGGCTCGCGCCGCCGGAGGGCCTGGGCGGCGTCTCGCAGGAGGTCGCGGCGGTCTGCGCGATCTACCCGCCGACCCTGTTCCACATGGGCGAAACCCGCCCCTCCGGCGCGTTGCCGGCCCGCGTGCTGCCGGGCGCCGACGTCTCCGAGGAGAGCGCCGTGCTGGCCAGCCCGATCGAGCACGTCACTGCCGCCTTGCCGCCGGTGATGCTGTTGCACGGCGACGCGGACAAAGTGGTGCCGGTCTCGGCCTCGCGCCGCTACGAGGAGCGGGTGCGCGCGGTGGGGGGCAGGTGCGACCTGCACGTCTACGCCGGCCTGCCGCACGGCTTTGCCAACCACCCCGAGATACGCCCCGCGATGATGGGCATGATCGGCGGCTTCTTCCGCCGCTGGGCCATCGCGCCGGAAGTATTTGCCCAGGCGCCCATGGCGGAGCCCGCGCCGGCGCCTAGCGCCTAGCTCTGCTCGTCGACCGGGACGCCGTAGAGTTCCAGCCGGTGGTCGACCAGGCGGTAGCCGAGCTTCTTGGCGATGGCGGTCTGCAGCGCCTCGATCTCCTCGTCGACGAACTCGATCACCTCGCCGGACTTCATGTCGATCAGGTGGTCGTGGTGGGTTTCCGGCGCTTCCTCGTAGCGTGAGCGGCCGCCGTGGAACTCGTGCCGGGTCAGGATGCCGAGGTCCTCGAAGAGGCGCACCGTGCGATAGACCGTGGCGATGGAGATGTGCGGATCGACGGCATGCGCGCGACGGTGCAGTTCCTCGACGTCCGGATGGTCGTGGGCCTGGGCAAGCACATGGGCGATGACCCGACGCTGGTCGGTCATCCGCATGCCCTTCTCGAGGCACAGCTTCTCCAAGCGGTCCAAGTCAGACTCCCGTGACGCGACGCAAAATAGGACGCCGGCGGCTAAGTGTTAAGCGTCCGGCGCATGACGATGGCGTCGACCCCGCCGCCGACGGGACGCGAGTAGTAGCCGGCGCGCCGTCCCACCGCCTCGAAGCCGGCGCGCTCGTAGAGCGCCATCGCGCCGGGATTGTCGGCAGCCACTTCCAGAAACATCGCTTCGGCACGCGGCGCCGCGACGCCCATCGCCGCCGCCACCAGCGAGCCGCCGATGCCCCGACGTTGCAACGCCGGACGCACAGCGAGGGTCAGGACTTCCGCTTCGGCGGCGATGACCCGGCAGAGGATGAAGCCGGCGGCGCCGGCGCGCTCGGCCTCGGCGACGATGGCGAAGCTCGTGTGGTCCTCGAGGAACTGGGCGAGGTCGGTGGCGCTCCATCCCGGGTCGAACGCTTCAGCGTGCGCTTCGGCGAGCAGGGCCGCGTCGGCGACTGTCGCCACCCGCAGCGTCACGCGACCATGGGGCGCGCGTCCGGCGCGCGCAGGTAGAGGGGTCGTATCTCGCCGCCGAACGGCGCGGTTTCGGCGAGACGACCGAGCGCCGCAAGATCGGGCGCGGGAAGCGGGCGGGCGCCGGCCCCGGTCATGATCTCGGCCAGCGCCTCGGCTCCGGAGCCGACGAGCGTGAAAGGCGCACTGGCCGCCTGGCCCAGCCGTTCCGCCGCGGCGGCCAGCGGCAGGACCTCTGGCTCGGTCAGCGGCCGCCCAGCGACAAACGCCTGGACATAAACCTGGCCGCGCCGTGCGTCGATCACGCCGGCTGCCGGCCCCTGCGTGGCGGCGCTGGCCGCCAGCGCTTCCAACGTCCCGACTCCCACGAGCGGGCGTCCTGTCGCCAGGCGCAGCCCCTTGGCGAAAGCGAGGCCAACGCGCAGGCCGGTAGACGAACCGGGCCCGACAGTGACGGCGATCACGTCGTAGCCACAGCCCGCCTCCGCCAGCACCGCCTGCGCCAACAGCGCCAGCCGCTCTTGGTGACCGCGCTCCATGGGTTCGCTTGCACCGGCGATCATCCGACCGGATTCGAAAAGACCGACCTGACAAGCCGAGAGGCAGGTGTCTATGACGAAGACGGCCACGGATGACCGCCGCGGCTAGAGCGTCTGCTCGACGCGCGTCACCTCTGGCACGTAATGGCGCAGCAGATTCTCGACGCCGGCCTTCAGGGTCGCGGCCGATGAGGGGCAGCCGGAGCAGGCGCCGCGCATATTGAGGTAGACGACGCCCGTGTCCGGCTCGAAGCGCGCGAACAGGATGTCGCCGCCGTCCTGCGCCACCGCCGGGCGGATGCGCGTGTCGATCAGGTCCTTGATCTCGGCGACCACTTGGGCCGTCTCGCCCTCGTAGACCTCCGCGGAGCCAAGGTCTTCGTCCTCGCCGAGCAACAGCGGGAGGCCGGAGGTGAAATGATCCATGATCTCCGCGAGGATCGGCGCCTTCAGATGGGACCAGTCGACGTCGGGGTGCTTCGAGACCGTCAGGAAGTCGTCGCCGAAGTAGACCCGGGTCACGCCGCCCAGTCCGAATAGCGCCTTGGCGAGGGGCGACGCCGTCGCCTCCTCGGCCGTCGCGAACTGGCGCGAGCCGCCGGGGAGCAGCTGGCGCCCCGGCAGGAACTTCAGCACCTGCGGATTCGGCGTGGCTTCGGTCTGAATGAACATCTCGTGACCTCCGGACGCCGTAGATGGGCCGGATGCGCCGGCCGCGCAACCCGACGCATGGTCACCTCGGAGACGCGCCTTGATTTCGCGGCGGCGTCGAGGCTCAAATGGCCCGATCGACAAGCGGGGGTTATCGAGATGATCAAGCAGCTTATCGGTCTGTCGGCTCTGGTCTTCGCCGCGTCGACGGCGCTGCCGGCCGCGGCCGTTCCCTTGGAGGGGGGGCTGACCGCCACGCAAGTCGCGCGAGTGCTACAGGACAAGGGCTATAAAGCGGTGATTGGGGTCGACGACACCGGCGATCCCAAGGTGACCAGCGCCGCCGAGGGCGTGAACTTCACCATCTTCTTCTACGGCTGCAACCACGGCCCGCGCTGCACGTCGCTGACCTTCCAGGCCGGCTTTCACATCGACGGCGGCCTGACCGCCGAGAAGATCAACGGCTGGAACCGCGACAAGCGGTGGCTGAAGGGCTGGCTCGACAACACCAACGACCCCTTCTGCGACATGGACATCGACGCGGAGCATGGCTTCTCCAGCGAACTGCTGGACTCCTACATCGACACCTGGGCGGAGATGCTCCCGGCTTTCAAGAGCTACATCGGCTATGACTAGGACGGGCTCAGCCCGGCCAGAAGCCTACGATGCGCTTGGTCTCGGCCAGGATTGGATCGGCGATGGCGCGGGCTCGTTCGGCCCCGTTCGCGAGGATGCCGTCGATCTGGCCGGGGTCGGCGAGATAGCCGCGCATCCGCGCCGAGACCGGCGCCAGGCGCGCCACCACGAGGTCGGTCAGCGCGGGCTTGAAGTTCTGGCCAAAACCTTGGCCGCCAAAGGTGGCGAGCACTTGGTCCTTGGTCTGGCCGGAGAGGGCGGCGAAGATACCGACCAGGTTGTCCGCCTCGGGCCGTCCCTCCAGGCCCCCGGCCGTCTCTGGCAAGGGTTCCGGATCGGTCTTCGCCCGACGGATCTTCTGGGCGATGGTGTCGGCGTCGTCGGTGAGGTTGATGCGCGAGGCGTCGGACGGGTCTGACTTCGACATCTTGGCTTGCCCGTCGCGCAAGCTCATGATCCGCGCCCCCGGTCCCTCGATGACCGGTTCCGTCAGCGGGAAATAACCGGGCGCGTCGAAGTCGTGGTTGAACTTGGCGGCGATGTCGCGGGTGAGTTCCAGGTGCTGCTTCTGGTCCTCGCCGACCGGCACGTGCGTGGCCTTGTAGAGCAGGATGTCGGCGGCCTGCAGCACCGGGTAGGCGTAGAGCCCGACGCTCTCGCGCTCCTTGTGCTTGCCGGCCTTGTCCTTGAACTGGGTCATCCGGTCGAGCCATCCGACCCGCGCAACGCACTCGAAGATCCAGGCAAGCTCGGCGTGCGCCCCGACCGCGGACTGGGGGAATATGATCGCCTTGGTGGGATCGACACCGGCGGCGAGGTAGGCGGCGGCGATCTCCCGGATCTGGGCGCGGAGCTTCGCCGGCTCCTGCCAGGCGGTGATCGCGTGCAGGTCCACGACGCAATAGAGGCACTGCATCCGATCCTGCAGGGCGACGAACTTCACCAGGGCGCCGAGATAGTTGCCCAGGTGGAGATCGCCGGACGGCTGGACGCCAGAGAACACGCGCTGGGGGCCGACGTAGGCGGCGGGTTTCGGGTCGGTCATCGGAAGGGCTCGCTCAAGGAATAGCGCGGGTGGGCGGCGCGTGGGCGCGCACCGAGCAGGTCAGTCGTTCGCCGACCGACGCCATCGCGCACTGCGGGAGCGTTCTTGAGCCATGCCGGCGACTTAAGGGTAAGAACCGTCAGGGGCAAGCGCGGTCGTCATGAGCGGCGACGCAGCGCCGCGCGCAGATCGGTCAAGGTGACGCCGCCGGAGGCGAAAAGCAGGGCCGCGTAGGCCGGCGCCGCGAGCGCCGCGACCACGACGACCGCCATCTCCTTGGCGTGGATCGGGCCGAAGCGGACATGGGCGACAGGCGCTTCCAGCACCGCGCGCCAGTGGGAGGCCGCGGCCAGCATCAAGCCCAGCGCCAGGCTGGCTGCCAGCACGCGCGCCAGGTGGGACCAGGCGGCGGCGCTCGGCGCATAGATCCCGCGGCGGGCGAGAATGACCGACATCACGATCACGTTGAACCACCAGGCGGCGCTGGTCGCAGCGGCGATGCCGGCGACCCCGACCAAGTAGAACAGCGTCACGCCCAGCACGATGTTCACGGCGATGGACGCCAGGGCCACCTGCATCGGCGTCCGGGTATCCTGCTGGGCGAAGAAGGCGCGGTTGGTGATCTGAGCGAGCACGAACGCCGGCACGCCCCAGCCATACTGCTGCAGCGCCTGGCCGGTGGCGAGGGCGTCGGCCACCTTGAACGCGCCGCGGGTGTAGAGACCGTCAATCAGGAAGAACGGCATCGCCACCAGCGCCGCAGCCGCCGGCAGGGTGAGCGCCATGGAGACGGTGATCGCCTGGTCGATTGCGCCCCGCGCCTGCGCCGTATCTCCGGCATGGACGGCCCGGGAGAGCCGCGGCAACAGGGCCACGCCGATGGCGACGCCCACCAGCGCCTGCGGCAGCTGGTAGAGCCGGTCGCAGACCGCCAGCCATGACCGCGCGCCGTTCTGCTGCGAGACCAGGATCCCGGAGATGAAGATGTTGATCTGCGTGGCGCTGGCGGCGATGGCGCCCGGGACGGCGCGGCCGATCAGCGCCCGGATCTCGGGGGTCAGCCGTGGCAGGCGCACGTCGACCCGAGCGCCGGACTTCCTTACCCCCCACCACAGCAACCCGGCCTGCGAGACGCCGGCGCAGATCACGCCGGCGGAGGCGTAGAACGCCGCCTGGGTCGGCGACTTGGACGGCAGCACCGTGGCCAGCGTCCACAGATTGAGCAGGATCGGCGCCGCCGAGGAGAGGATGAATCGGTTGCGCGCATTCAGCACGCCTGAAAGGTGCGCGTAGATCGCCATGCAGGGCAGGTAGGGCATGGTGATCATCGTGAGCACCACGGCCAGATGCACCTTGCCGGGCGTGGCCGCGAAACCCGGCGCGATCAGGTAACGCATCAGCCAGGGCATCAGCAGTTCGGCGACGACCGTGATGGCGAGCGTCGCGGCCGCCAGCGTCGCCATGGCGTCGGCCGCCAACACGTCGGCGATCTCCTCGCCATCCTGCTCCAACGACCGGGCGTACGTCGGTACGAAGGCCGAGGCGAAGGCGCCCTCGGCGAAGATGCGGCGGAACAGGTTGGGAAACGAGAAGGCGGCGTTGTAGGCGTCGGCGGCGATCGTGGCGCTCGCCCCCATGAAGTAGGCCAGCGCCAGGTCGCGCGCGAAACCCATCACCCGGCTGACCAGCGTGAAGGACGAGATCAGCATCGACGAGCGCAGCATGCCCGCCGTTCGCTGCGGCGGGGCGTTGGCGGCCTGTTGGCTGGCGATGGGAGCGGCCGATTCGGTCGTGGTCACGCCTCAGTCATCGTCGGGCCTTGGGGCGGGGTCAAGGCGGCCGAAAGCTCGCCCAGCCTAGGCCGCACGGCGGCGCGACGCCTCGTCTGTCTGGAACTGACTGATCAGGTCCGCGAGCGCGGCGGTCTTTTCGGTCATGCTATGGGACGCGGCGGTCGACTGCTCGACCATGGCGGCGTTCTGCTGGGTGACCTGGTCCATCTGGTTGATCGCGATGTTCACCTCGGCGAGGCCGCTGGCTTGTTCCTGGGCGGATGCGGCGATCTCGCCGACAGCGGTGTTGAGCTCGGCGACGCCGGACATGATTCGCTCGAGCGCCTGACCCGTGTCGCCGACCAGATTGACGCCGGACGCAACTTGCTGCTCGGACGTGGCGATCAATCCCTTGATCTCCTTGGCGGCGTCGGCGGAGCGCTGCGCGAGGGCGCGAACCTCCTGGGCCACAACGGCGAAGCCGCGCCCCGCCTCGCCGGCTCTGGCCGCTTCGACCCCGGCGTTGAGCGCCAACAGGCTGGTCTGGAAGGCGATCTCGTCGATAACGCTGGTGATCTGACCGATCTGGTTGGACGAGCGCTCGATCCCGCCCATGGCGTCGACCGCGCTCTTCAGGACCTCACCCGTACGCTGGGCGTCGGCCTGGGTGTGCCGCGCGACCTGCCGC
>Ga0335072_10016535_pt1 | contig 10456 bp, 6 predicted proteins | sample Lox_Sample_21_FD_206725 | JGI IMG/M metagenome (GOLD analysis project Ga0335072, IMG submission 206725) | Soil microbial communities from Loxahatchee National Wildlife Refuge, Florida, United States - Lox_Sample_2.1 | ecosystem: Environmental > Terrestrial > Soil > Wetlands | place: USA: Florida... | reverse complement strand
TGAGAGTCGTGTTTTGCTTGCGGAGTCTGTAATATACGGAAAGGAGTTTAAGCCTGTCCAGGCGGTTCCCATTCTTCTGAACTCGAAATGCAAGATGAGTCCTTTGCTGGCTTACAAAATTGCAGATTAACCATTATAGATCCATCTGAAGGTGGGAAAACCTTGAGATCCCGTCCAAACTTAGTTAGTCCTTTCAAGATTGTCACGTAGCACAATCGACTGGCTTCATTCCGCGGGCCGGATACGTTCCGATCCAATCCATTAACGAGAGGCAGACACCACTGTACCTCAGAAAAGCTCCGAGCGTATCAATAACTACGGAGTCTAGGCCTTTACAACCAAAAATAAGTTCATTCCTCCTTGTGCCCTAAGCCTAATAGGAATGCCGACTAATAGAAGCAGCCGTTGGGGCAGGCCACTGCAACTGAACTCACGGTGCTAATTGATCAAATAATTCGGTGCTATGTCTTGTATTTAGAAAAGACTACTTCTACATAATCATAGGATTCCCGGAAGCCATAATTCTAGAAGAAGTTCGGCAATCGGGAAGTATACCCTGAAAGTCAGATATCGCAGACTCTGGAACGCTGGTGTTAGCGATTTGAGCCCTGAGTAAAGGAAGATTTAGCGAAGACAAACGCCATCCCAGCAGCGTAGCACAAGGGTAATTAAGTCACGTTACCCATCTTCTGCAACCGTCAAAACACCTCTTCAATACGTGTGGATGAGGATTTAAATTAAGCCATCCACAAGCAAGATCTGCCTCTCAGTAGCTAGGAGACAAGATAGGCCGGCTTAATAATTCTGGCGTTTGTGAAAGTTTAGTTTGAAGAGCTGTAGAGTAAGATGATATCCATAGCAGATTTACAAGTTAAAGCATTTCATGTGGTAGCAGGTCCTCGACAAAAGCCGCCAAAAAGTTTGAATAACACCTTCGCGTAAATTTAGTAAGCGAGCTGTGGTCAAACTTTTGGCTTGGCACTGTGATCGATAAGGTTCAGATCGGCGAAATATGTGGTAATCTTCAACAGGCTTTCCATTTTCACAAGCCTAGACTAATGCACAAGCTCAGGTAGGCTTAGTCATTTATCCATAGCCATTTGTTCTCTTGCTCAGGGAAAAGAAGTAAACGCCGGATGTTCGCATGACACTGAGAACAACACAGCAGCACGCTAATTGGAAGACCCTGAGTGCCGGATTGGCTTGGTTCGGTTCAGCTGTGCGCCACCAATACTTTTTTTCCCCGTCGTCTACTTGGCAGCAACTTCGCGGCTCTGAACTTTAATTGTTCACAAATCCCTTCCACAACCCAGAATCCCAATGCTGAAGGCTATGGCATGCGGGAGGATCGGTCCGCTTGGGGTAAGAAGAAAAGATATGAAAGACGCGCAGAGCAGAGCAGGAATATTTCTAAAGACGATGACATCGCAGCTTCAGGGCTGGCGCATCGGGAAATTGCTGGTGGAACTCCAGCCCAACCTCGCTGGATCATATCCTGGGAGGAATCCAATCACGCCCTGCTTGCTGCTTGGGTTCTGGCTCCTTCAGCCTCAGTAGTTTACAGGAGATTGGCCCATCTACTTCAGCTCGTGGCCCTAAACTCTCCACAGGCTTTATCCGTCTTAAAGTCGGTGCCTAGTGGAATTGACCAATAATCAGCTCGCGCTCAAACTAGGTCTCTCTGCTTTCGTTCAATGATGCTTTACTTTTCTATCGCGTCTAGAACGTTATGTACATACGCGATCCTTCGTCTTCCTTTGCCGTTTCAATAAGGTTCTCACATCTTATTTTGTGACATTTGTGCTGCGGATTGTAACTAGTTTGTTCACATATCTATCAAATAAGAGTCTGCGTCGCTGGCTCTAGTAGTACTGGGCGACTCACTACAGCGCAAGAGGGTTCCCAAATTGAGCAGCGAAGCGCAATGGCTCACCTCATCCCTCGGCAGGTGGGCGTCTATACGAGTGCTTACTATTCTGGCTGTACTTCTTTTGTGAGTATTTCCGGCGTACAAGCTCCTGATATCAAAGCCGGGCAATATGCTGTTCACATGCGAAAAGGACATAACAGGTACTGACGGGCAGTATCGTAGGACTACGTCGCTGTTGACAGTTGCATCGACAGTGGGGTTGGTACGGCGTACCCAACGTGCTATGATTATTTGTCGGATAATAGTTGTTGCACCGCTTGGCTCAGCTGGGAATACAGTTATTTAGAATGCTTGCAAACTGCATACGACAACTGTTTCGATTTTGTCGGTAAGTGGGCAATCGACAGCATAAATACTTTCTAAAGATAATAGAGGCTGACTACTAAACCCAGACTATGCATCCTATGTCTCGGAGTTCCTCCCATGCTATACGAACGACCCCTTCACGGCACCGCAGTCAGTGGAAGCACAAGCTACTACTCCTGTCCCAGCTCTCATTCTCGAATCCATAACCACTGGCCCACCTACTGCTCCTCCAACACATTCTCCTGTTCCATCGTATAGTGGCCAGGGCGATCTCCTACAAGGCTACTGTGTCACTCCTGACTATGTACTTCTTGATGGACCAACCGCTTACTGGGCGCCTGTTGTGGGGTGCGCAGGTGATAAGATAGACTGCTGCCCCTATTCTGTGACAACAAGCGCTACGACGATAACAGTTGTGTCTACAATCACGGTGGATGTTGGACCTGGCGACGCAACTCAGGGGCCGTACGCCGGTCCCCCAGCCTATCCCGCTCCCGTATCTGCAAATCAAGCTACACTAGCACACTGCCCTGGTGACTACGTTTCTGTGTCAGGTGGATGTTGTCCCTCGTACGTATATAAGAAGTCAATAATGTAAAGTGATTATACTGATCGCATTCCCCATTTCTACAGAGGTTACCAGCTATGGAATGCCCCGCTTAGTGGCGAAGTTCCATGCTACAGCTCACTCACCAACACCCTCGTCCCACCTGCTGTTCCTGTCACTAATTACGATCAACAAATTGCTTTGTCGGCCAATATTACTGAGGCTGCAGCAAGTTCCTCGACAACAGAAGCCAACCAGAAGCCCACATCAGCTATCGTAAATATTGTCTATGCGGTCAAGTTCCCAGTACAACCTTCAGCAGGTCTCTCCACTGGAGCAAAAGCAGGTATAGGTGTGGGAGTGAGTGTTGGAGGAATAGCAATTATTGTCTTGTCCATTTTACTGGTGTGGAGGACACGGAAGCACAAAAAAGACAAGAAAACTCTCACTGATATGCAGCAATCTGGGGGGCTAGTAGCAAATGGCCAGAGTCAGAATGGCATGTCGGAAGCTACTTCGCCTAATGCCAATTCGCAGAATACGGGCTTTCAAACCGATGGCGCTCAGGCGATGCAAACACCAGGCGGTTTCGTGCCACAAGAACAGAATTCTTACTTTCAACAGCAGCAGATGCAGCAAAACCAACCTTTCCAGTATTATGCCCAACAACCAGGACAACAAATGCCACAAGGCCTAGCTCAAGGCTATTACGCCCAGCAACCAGGCCAGCAGATGCAGCAAGGTTACGGGCAACAGCTAGGACAGCAGATGCAGCAAGGTTATGGGCAACAGCCAGAACATCAAATGCAAGGTCAATCCCCTGTTCAACACTCGAGCCCAGTTGTCTCCACTGTATCTCCTCAACCAACCGGCTCGGATGGTTATGGCCAACAAACAGGCTATGCTGGAACAATTCCATCATCTTCCGGGTCGCCTCCACCACAGGAAGGATACGGATATCAGACCGGCTATGTTGCACCTGTGGCAGAACTCAGTCCAAACACTACAGGCAACGGCGCGCCCGGTTCTGCGACATATATTAGTCCGAATACAACTGGCTCGCCGGCGCCGGGGGAGGGGTATGGCTATCAGGGCGGATATAATCCGCCCGGGAGCGAGGCGCATCAATCCCAGCCGCAGGAATTGAACGCCCAAGGCGGACATAACCCTACTGGTAATGAGTTGCATCATCCTCAGGCGCAAGAACTGCAAGGTCATAATCCGCCACGTGAGATGAGCGTTTAGCGTGCTGGATTTATGTCATGGCGTCGGAGATGAGAAAAAGAAAGGATGACATTTAATGTATCATTGTGGATGTATCATGAGTTTTTTTTTTAGTATGTGCGGGACACCAGGCTTGTCCGTTATGCTGCCAATTGGAAATGTCGCGGGGTAATTGGTGGTATATCGTAATGATTTATGTATTTCACATCAATATATCTGGGCATGGTCTCATTTTTTCCAAGGTAGTCCTTAGATGCGCTTTACCGCATGCCTATGCGGAACTTTGCTGCGTCTCCACTCCACCTTAAAGGGCCTGCTCGCATCAAGTCTGGTCTGGGATATCCGAAAGCGGATGAGCATGGCGGAGACACGGAGGGATAAACATCGTCGAGTCGATGGCTAAGGGAAGGGCCGAGGTCAGCTTTTTTACAGCTGTGTTTTTTTTTTTTTTACGCCTGAGGCATGTCATAGACTAGCATTTAATTTGTCAGTAACTTTTGATTCTGGGGCTATTTGTGTATAGCTGTACATCCATTGCACTCCTTAGTCTTCGTCCTCCTCCCTCGCCCAGCCCCTACTCATCTCCACCGCCTGTTCCCACTTCTTAAACATCTTCTCGCTCTTCTTCGCGTCCAACTTGGCCCTGAACACCGTCCTGTCCTCCCTATTCAGATTCTTCAGCTCGTCGAATTCCTTCCAGATGCCGACGGCGAATCCTGCCGCGATTGCCGCTCCCAGCGCCGTGGTTTCGCGCATGACGGGTCGGTCGACGGGGATCCTGATGATGTCTGCTTGGGTCTGCATGCAGAGGTCGGAGTTCGACATGCCGCCGTCGACGGCGAGCTTCTCGAGTTTGTGGCCCGAGTCTTTCTCCATGGCGTCGAGGATGGCTTTGGTTTGATAGCAGGTTGCTTCCAATGTGGCGCGCGCGATATGTCCTTTTTGGGTGTGCTGGGTAATGCCAACTGTCCAGAACGTCAGCTATGTTCCTAAAAAGGGGCGCCATGAGTTACTTACAAAGTGTCCCTTTCGCGTCGTCGATCCAGTAAGGAGCAAAGAGGCCACTGAATGCTGTGACGAACACAACTCCTCCATTGTCTTTGACCGTCTCAGCAACTTCTGTAATCTTGCTCGAGCTCTCGAAGAAACTCAAATTATTCTTCAGGAACTGGACTCCTGATCCGGCAACAGCGATACTGCCCTCTAATGCATATACTGGCTCCCGGCCCTTCCCGAAGTCATATGCAACTGTAGCTAACAAGCCATATTTGGAAATAACGGGTTTGGTACCGACATTATAGAGCAGGAAGCAGCCAGTACCATAAGTGTTCTTTGCTTCACCTGGCGAGAATCCACACTGCCCGACTAATGCTGCCGATTGATCTCCGAGACAACCCGTGATCTTGATCCCTTTCAATGCACCGGATGTTATGGATCCAAATGCTCCAGCATCCGATGATGGTACGATCTTCGGTAGGATAATCTTTTTGGGGTCTAGCCTGAAAAAATTCAAAAGTTTCTCATCATATTTCAATGTGTGAATATTCATGAACATCGTCCTTGATGCATTTGTAGTGTCGGTCACGTGTACGTCTGCCTTTTCGCCGCCGTTCAGTTTATAGATGAGCCAGCTGTCTACTGTTCCGAAAGAGCATCTTCCTTCGTCATAAGCCTTCTTGACCGCTTCACAGTTATCGTACATCCACAAGAATTTGACACTCGATGGGTATGTAGATAGGGGTAGTCCGCAGAGTTGTGGCAGTTCGTCTGCACCCTCGCGTTTCTTGAGTTCCCGAACCAAGCTCGCTGTCCTCGTGTCTGGCCATACGATTGCATTGTACAGGGGTTCGCCAGTGTTTGTGTCCCAGCAGATGGTTGTTTCGCGCTGATTTGTGATACCCACCGCCTTTATCTGCTCAACCTTGTAGCCCATATCTAAGAATTTCTTTGTGGCCTCCTCCATGCATTCTTCCACTGAAGCGACGAGTTCGAGGGGGTCATGCTCATGCCATCTAAAAAGTTACGGTTAGCAAAAGCGACAGATGTTGTGAGAAGGAACCCGTCGAATACAGACCCCGGCTCAGGATATGTGTTTTCAAACTCAATCTGGTGACCTGCGATGGGATTTCCCTCGCCATTGAAGATAAGGAAGCGGGAAGATGTTGTTCCCTGATCGATGCTGCCTATAAACCAATGGTTCTGCATCTCTTCTTCCGTTTCTGAGATGCCTTTGGGCAAATATCCTTCATGCTTTGCACCGCCTGAACCTGGGATGTTATTGGCATGCTGTGACACAAACTGCGGTTTTTGGAGCTTCGGGTCGTCCGATTGGGAATTTGCTGTTGGGGTTGAGGTAGCCATTATGAAAGGGGTTCGAGTGGCGGGGTTGTGCTATCGACGTCATAAAATATTGACCAATGCCGAGGGAGCTTCTCGTGTGCACCGCGGGTTATAATTTCTGAAATTTGGCGACTGAACTAATAGGGAGAGGAGGCAATGAGCTCTGAAAAAGATTCAGGGCGAAATGGCAGGGTATTTTTTCAGTCGCATTTCCAGGTAGCCTAAATCAGGGAGAGGAGATGATGAATTGGCGGGACAAACATCATCGGGGCATTCAAATTATTGCGTCGCACCGCATGTGACCGACCTATTTACTCGTCCAAATTCGACAACCCAGATTGTGAAGGAAAGAGGTGCAGTGCTCTCCATTGGACGGATAATTTCATTCCGGGGGATGACTAATAAGTCTATGCTCCTCGAGGACCACGACGTTCTCTTCCGTTTCAAGAATGTTGAGCTCTGAAATCTGATCTGCATTGGCACTGTGTTGCTCCTCTGCAGGCTGTACTATGCTATGCCGTGCTGTTTAATCTACATGTGCAAGAGAAGATCAATGCGAGGTCTCAACCTTAGCGCGGTACACTACCCTACGTCATAGGCTACTATGCAGTATTTTTTTCCTAACCTCTACATCTACACCGTAGTCGAGGCTGCAGAAGGCTTTGAGCCAAGTGGCAAGACGATATCCATCACTGTCGTGTTATGTTAAACCACCGCCCTCGGCTTTGACTCCAGAGGAACTGAGGTTATGGCCTTGTTAACCTTAAATTGCTAGCTCAGGGGAAATCTTGCGCGCCATGGATCGGAAGGCGCATTCAGGGTCCTTCGAACTAATCGTAGCTTAATGGCGTCCGCTGCGCAAATCGATCCGTTAACGCAGGCCGACCTCATGACTCAGGTAAGGCGTGCCCTTTGTCATGTTGCATACAGTACGTTAAAAACCGGAAAAGGCCGCCCCCCCACGGAAAGGCTCTGTGCTGCATTACTCTACTACTCATTACTCACAACGAAATCAATTGCCAACTGAGACCAGAGCATTGAGTATAATTTTTCATCTTGCCTTTCCATTTCTTCATCCGGAGCCAAGTTAGCCCGCATCCGCGGGGCCGATGATTTGCTTACGGGAGGCTCACGATATGATAACAGTCAACATTGTCGCTTTTATGTCGGTGATAAGAGGCGGCAACATGACAAATAGCAAACATCCGCGTTGGCTGTCAAGAAGCGGAAATATGAACCAATGGGAAACTCTCCGCCCCATAGCATCGGAGGCTCGAAGCTTAGCTGTATCATGTAATACATCGTAATATGAGTGGTGGCACCAATCGACAAAGGGGAACAAAATAAGCAATGTTTGTAGTATAAAGAGGACCTGGGACCCGGGACCTGGGTCTTGAAACAATTTTTCAACATCAGTGATAAGACAACCTTTCTTACAGAAAAAATGGCCCCCATTGACATATCAGCCTTGGAGCAGCTAAAGGTCTCCTTATCAAGTACAGCTTCTATTGTGACGCCTGACTCTGAAGGTTATGAGCAGAGCATCAAGCGCTGGTCTGAAACTGCGGAAAGAAGAGCTGTACGTGTTCCACCCTCTCGATTGTGCATTCTTTTATGGTTCTCTGTAATCAGACAGTATACTGAACTGAACGTTACCGCAGGGTATTATTATCTATCCCACTTCCGCCCAAGATGTATCTGCTGCTGTCCTGTTCGCCAAAGCCCATGCGCTTGAGTTGGCCGTTTGCGGTGGAGGTCACTCCACAAGTGGATCCTCTTCAACAGATGGCGGAGTCTGTATCGACCTGTCTAAGATGCGCACCGTGGAGGTAGACCCGGAGCAGAAGACTATCACCGCCCAGGGAGGTGCGATCTGGGCTGATGTCGACTCGGCAGCTGGAGAACACGGTCTTGCCACTGTGGGAGGAACCGTAAATCATACGGGTATCGGCGGCTTGACGCTGGGAGGCGGCTATGGATGGTTGACAGGAGCTTATGGCCTTACTATCGACAACCTCCTCGAAGCTGAGCTCGTACTTGCTGACGGATCAATCGTTATGACGTCCCATACAGATAATCAAGACCTCTTCTGGGCGGTAAGGGGTGCTGGTGCCTGCTTCGGAGTCGCTACGAAGTTCGTATACAAAGCGTATGAACAGAAGAACCAGATCTGGGCGGGTCTGCTTTTCTTCCCTCCTACCCTACTTGAGAAAGTTTTCGAATTCGCGAACCAGCAAGTCGAGATCACCGGAGGCAAACATGCAATGGTTGTGGGATTTGGGGCTCCTCCACCTGCACACCAACCGATGATCATTGTAATCGCCATGTACAACGGTTCTGAAAGTGAGGGCAGGGAGTTTTTCGCTCCACTTCTCAAGCTTGACCCGCCTGTGGACACTACGGCGATGATGCCCTATTCATCTCTCAACGGCATGATTAATGCGATGGCGCCACATGGCGATCGTAAGACGCAGAAGGGATCAACGTTCTTGTACCCATTGGATCCCACTTTTGTTCAGAGCGTTCTAGACGACTATGCAGCATTCATCAAAAGAGTCCCAGATGCAGGCCGAACAGCAATCCTCTTCGAGTATCTTAGCCCCCATCAATGGATGAAAGTAGGCCCGACAGATACAGCATTCGCAAGTCGTGGCAATTACTGCAACGTGCTAATAGGGCCTACATGGTCGGCCAAAGAGAATGACATGATCATCCGAGAATGGTCGAGGGAAATGGCGTCCAAATTCCAGACGGAATTCGAGCGGAAGAAGAGTGAGAACGGCGTTGATAAGAGCACAATGGAGGCTGTGGCCCAGTACACTAACTATGCTGGTATGAGCTTCTCGACCCTTGATGTTGAGAGTATGAATATCTCTAACAACTTACAGGTTTGGGTAGCACAGCAAGAGGCGCGTTTGGGGTGAACACGGACAGACTGGTGACTCTAAAGAAGCGCTATGATCCCCAAAACATTTTCAACCGATTTGTGGACTTGCTGCCGACCACAGAATAACCTACTGTACAAGGTTATAGGAACTCGAAATCATATACTGTCTGCGCACTTGCATAGAACATGCAATAATCTGAATAGTTGGATGGGATGGTTCCGGTCTCTGATAGATATTCAAAAAAAAGTCATACCTTAGAGTCTCACATGACAAGGTTCATGATCTGGGTGATGCGATGTTGGTCCATGAAGCGTTTTCGCTGTCGCCTACATAAAGCGGGTACTCTCATCCGTTCGTGTTTCAATTGCTGAAGATAAGCCATGAGAATGGCGGGAATAAAGGACGCATCAGCATCAAATAAACTGCAGCCAAGTCTCACCACATTCATAGCCAACACTAGATTTTTGTGTTAAAAGCGCCTTAGGACATAAGGCATGCTGGCCGTATTTATCCGCTCGGAGTAAAGGCGAGACAAAATGACAGGATGAACTGACTGCACTAGCCTTGAGTTTTCAACTGCGGCCGTGTCATGTTAGGCTTTTCGTCTCTCCAAAAAGCTTGTTTCGGACAATTACAGCGGCAGATCTGACCCGGATTAGCATTGCCCAACTATGCGCACCAATGAGCTTCTAACCGCCAGAAAGCCCTTATGACGGCGTGCGACGCCAACAACCCACACAGGCGGACGAATTGCGCCAGCTTCTCCGCACTTTCAACTCGTGTTTTCCCATCCCCCCGTGGTGGCGCCGTGGCGGTATGATCCTCTCTCTCCATTAATCCAGCCAAAACGAACCCTCACGACGTCAGCCTCCCCCTCTTGCTCTCATATGCGTCCCTATCATCGCTCGTGTAGCAGCAGGGGCCAACGCTCCAAGGCGCCACCCGTTAACCCTCCTGCATGCAGGCAGAATTCATCGACAAAAGATATTGGATGGGCTTGTGAATGCTTCCATGTCCTTGGCCGTGCAAATCTTTGCCCCGAAGAGAGGTCTGTTATGTCTCTCATCAACAAGGACTGTCGAGGTTCATGTTGAACGGACCTGTCTGAGAGTAGTTAAAATGCGTGTAAAGGGTAGGGATGCTTCTTTTTGATCTCCCCGCGTGAACTTCTCCACTTACCCCAATGCTGGTCCTGTTCAAGGGTAGTCTACTATATGATTA
>Ga0335072_10016534_pt1 | contig 10456 bp, 9 predicted proteins | sample Lox_Sample_21_FD_206725 | JGI IMG/M metagenome (GOLD analysis project Ga0335072, IMG submission 206725) | Soil microbial communities from Loxahatchee National Wildlife Refuge, Florida, United States - Lox_Sample_2.1 | ecosystem: Environmental > Terrestrial > Soil > Wetlands | place: USA: Florida... | reverse complement strand
GTGATCGAGGGATATTTGTGCAGGGCGTCTTACAGCGGCCTGGAGAGCGGATTAATTCTCGGACATAAACGGCGCCTAAACATTAAATCCCCGCAAGAAAACATGTCCGCTAAGATGGCTGCGACAATCGTGCAGCAAAGCTGCCGCGTGTGCTTCCATTAAGGTTCACAACGGAACCCTTGGGGAGGATTTCAATGACCAAAAACTCGCCGATATTTTCACGCCGCGGCTTTATCGCAGGTCTCGCGGCGGCGCCGGCGCTCGGTGCGACGGCAGCGCCAGCACTGGCTCAGCAGACGCCGACAAGCGCCGCGGCGCAGGCGCAGGCCGCGCTCAAAGACGCCAAAGGGACCAAGCTTGTTCTGCTCGGCACCGGCGCCGGCCCGGTGCCCGGACGCACGCGGCGGATGACCTCGCACGCGATGATCAGCAACGGCGCGATCTATGTGCTCGATTGCGGGCTCGGCGTCACCGACCGCTTCGCGCAGGCCGGACTGCCCTTCAATGCCGTGCGGGCGATCTACATCACGCATCATCACTTCGATCACAATGTCGAATACGGCCCGTTCCTGTCGGTCGGCTGGGTCCAGGGCATGCCGCTTTCGGTGCGCAGCTATGGCCCGCCGCCGCTCAAGCAGATGACGGAGGATTATATCCGCTCGATGCGGGCGACGATCGATTTCTGGGCCGAAGACCTCAAGATGAAGCCGCTCGAAGCGATCGATGTCACCGAGGTCCCGCAGGCCGGGCCGGTGATGCAGGACGACAATGTCAAAGTCGCCGCGACCGTGGTCAATCACCCGCCGGTGAAACCGGCGCTCGGCTACCGCTTCGATTTTCACGATCGGTCGATCGCGTTTTCCGGCGACACCACACCGCTCGAAAGCCTGGCGGAATTCGCCACGGGCGCCGACGTGCTGGTCCACGAGGCGATGTATGTCCCGGCGCTCGTCAATTATCTGCATGAGCAGATCGCCAAGGGCCGGCCGGTCAAGTTCGACGCCTTCATGGCGCACATGAATGCCGATCATTCCCCGGTCGAGGAGGTCGGCCGCATCGCCCAGGAGGCCGGCGTCAAGACGCTCGTGCTGTCGCATCTGACGCCGGCGATCGACAGCATCAGCGACGAGACGTGGCGCGCGTCTGCGGCCAAGAGCTTCAAGGGCGAAATCATCGTCGGCCACGATTTTACGGTGGTGTGACGGGCAAAGCTCCGCCCTTTGGATGCAAATGCGCTCTCCCCTTGCGGGAGCGGGCCGCTTGGCGGTTCAACACCGAAAACGGGCGGGGGTACGGTGCCCCCTCACCCGGCCGCAGTTGTTTTGCTATTTCCCGCCGCGCTTGAGCCGGCGCACCAGATAGTCGAAATTGACCACGAATTGCTCCGGCCGGCTGATGTCGTGCTTGAGCTTTTCGATGTCCTCGCGCGGGAATTCCGGCGCGAGGTCGCCGGCGGCTTCGGCGAGCAACTGCACCTGCGCGCCGTTCTCCAGCATGATGGTGCCGATGACCGCTTCCTCGATGGTCGAGCCGGTCACGACGATGCCGTGGTTCTTGAGCAGAACGCCCCTGCCCTGGCCGAGCGCGCGCGCGACGCCGGCACCCATGGCGTGGCTGCGAATGAGATTGATGGTGTCGGCATAGGTCCCGAGCGCCTCGTAGAACAGTGCGCCGGGCTGCGAATACGTCTTCAGACTGCGATTGGTCGCCGACAGCGCCGTCGCGTAAGTCGGATGCGTGTGGATGACACAATTGACGTCGGGCCGCACCTTAAGAATCTCGGAATGAATATAGACCTCGCTGTGCCGCCGTGCGGTGCCGGAGACGACATTGCCCTCGAGGTCGATGGTGAGGATGTTCGCCATCGTGATCTCGTCGAGCCCGATGCTGTGCGGCTTCATGAAGAACAGGCCGGGGTCGTTCGGCAGACGAAACGAGATGTGGCCGCGGGTGAAGTCGTCCTGGCCTTCCTGCACCAGCACCTTGCCCGCTACGATCAGCTTCTGCCTGATCGCATCGTGCGCCGCCTTCGCAGAACCCTCTGACGTCTTGGTTTTTGCCGTCTTGGTTGAAGTCTTCCTACCCTTCGCTTTGGCCATTTTCCTCACCTGTTCGCGGCACGGCAATTCCGGTGTGCCGCGCGCAACAAAACAGGGAATGGCTGCGGGCTCAAGAGGCAATGGCGGCGAGGCGACGCCGCCTGGGTACGGCGCCGCCTCTCGAAAAGCGCCTGGGATGGGGGTCAGGCGGCCTTCCGATTCACCTGCGCTTCGGCCATCAAGGTCAATTTCCTGTCGGTCGCCTTTTCCTCGTCGAGCGTCTGCAAGAGCAGCGCCGCCACGTCATCGTGGCCGATCTGACGCGCCCAGGCGATGAGCGTGCCGTAACGTGTCATCTCATAGTGCTCGACAGCCTGGGCCGCGGCGATCAGGGCGGCATCGAGCACCCTCTTGTTCTCAACTTCGCCGGCAACTTCTTCGGCCTCATCGAGAATGCCGTCGATGGCCGGGCAGTCGACACCCGACGGCTTCTTGCCGAGAATTTCGAAAGCCCGGTCGAGGCGCTTCACATGGTTCTCGGTTTCGCGCAGATGCGTCTGGAAACCCTCCTTGAGCTGTTGATCATCGGCTTTCTCGATCATCTCCGGCAGCGCCCGGGTGATCTGCTTCTCCGCGTAATAGATATCGCGCAATTGGTGCACGAAGAGGTCTTCCATCGACTTGATGTCTTTTGTGAACAGTCCCATGGCCGTACTTTCTTTTCTGTCTGTTTGCTTTTCTGTCTGTTTGGGGAGCGGCGGTCCGCTTCCGGCCGCCGTGCTCGAACGTTGAGTAAACGTAGGCGTGCCCAAGAGGTTTCCGGCACCGTGCGGCGCTCGCTCGCCACGGCTCAGACGCCGAAAGAGTCAGACGCCGAAATAGGCCGCGTAAATCGCCACAAACGCGATCACGACTGCGACCAGGCTGAAGCCAAGCACATAGCGCACGTTATGGCCCGTCACGGCCTGCCTTGCCTGACTTTTCGATAGAACGATGCGATCGTCCGCCGATTGCTTGGAAGTCGGGGCGTTCATGTCGGCTCCTCCTTTCACGAAAGTGGCAACGCGGGGATGAGATCGCCCTCATCCCCGCGGCCAGGCGCCGGATCCTTAACTCTGCGCACGTCCTTTATCGGAAAGCCGGTGTCCACTTTTCCGGGACATGTCCGGGACATGCGGCGGCGCCGTGATTACGGCTGCGCCTTCAGCCAATCGTCGACGTTCTGGCGCACCGTGTCCTTGGCCAGGCCGTAGCGCTGCTGAATCCTGCCTTCCAGCTGATCGCGCTGGCCGTCGATCTGGGCAAGATCGTCGTCGGTGAGTTGACCCCATTTCTGTTTGATCTTGCCTTTGGCTTCCTTCCAATTTCCTTCAATGCGATTCCAGTCCATCGCGTTCACCTCTGATGTTCGCTTTCACCTCTGATGTTCACGACCGACAACGCGTCCGAACACCGACGCGTTCCACAACGCCGTTCAGGATCTCATGCAGCAAATGACATAGAGGGGAACCGGAGCGAAACCGGAACGGTCGCGGCGCGGCCGAGTTGGGGCATGAGTGTTCGTCGCCGCGATTTGTTCCGCTCAAGCAAATCTCCGCGAGTAGAGGAACACAACAGAAAATGAACCAAACTTCCGGAGAGGATGAAATGAGAAAACAAAGCCTATTGAAGACTGCATGGATGACGACGGTCGCGGCCGCGGCGGTCGCCGGATTCACAACGATCGCCGCAGCGCAAACAATGCAGAGCCCGCCCGCTGCCGGTTCAACAAAACCGGAGAGCGGACAGAGCGGCAAAACCATCGAGCAAAAAGGCGGCCTCGGCGGCGCGATGAAGTACGAGAACGGCGCGCAATCAGATGAAAAATCTCGCGGGCCGTCGGGACAGTCGGCACAGGAAGGCGCCAAGGAAGGCGTCAAGGAAGGCGCCAAGACGGGCCAGCGCATGGACCAGAATTCGGCCCAGACCGAGAAGAATCCCGGCGCGAAGAGCACCGAGCTGAAAGGCGCACAAACCGAGCCCGGCAAGTCCGGCGCAGGCGCCGTGCAGCAGAACGCGCAAGGCGACGTGCGTGGCGGCGGGCAAGCCGGCATACATGGCGGCGCAACATCCCACGGCGCTTCGGTGCAGTTGTCCCAGGACCAGAAGTCACGCATCGGCGGCATGATCGGCAAGAAGCCGTCGGCGCGGGTGACTTCGAATGTCGATTTTCATATCGCCGTCGGCGCCACGGTGCCGAGGACGGTGCATGTCGTGGCGCTTCCCGAGGACGTCGTGCAGGTTGTCCCGCAATACGAAGGCTACGATTACATCGTCGTCCGCGATCAGATCCTGATCGTCGATCCGAACGACATGGAAATCGTGGCGGTCATCGAAACCTGACGCTCCGCTCCCGCAACGGGAGCGCAGCCGGCGCCGGCATTCCGGCGCCGGCTATTTCGTTGCTCAACCGCACAACAGAGACCGCGGCTCATGCCGCCGACTTGTCCGGCGCGGGATTATCCGTGCCCGCGCCGCTCCCGAACGCCTTGTCGGACGCTGTCGCGCCGGCGGCTGCCTTTGCGGGAAGCGCGTTGCCATGAATGAGATCATGGATCGCGCTCAGCTTTTCCACGACCGGTGGCGACAGAATGAACGGATAGATATCCGGCAGGCCCATGGTGCGGTTGAGGCTGTTGAGCGCATTGCTCAACGGAATCCAGGTTTCGATCAAAGGCGAAGGTTCGCGCACCAGATAAGGATCGAAGGTCACATGCGCGTCGAGCTCGCCGGGCTCGGCCAGACGAGGATTTACATACATGCCGAAGGCGCGCGCCATTTCCAGCGCATCGACGATGTGCAGATAATGCGCCCAGGTTTCGGCGAAGTCCTCCCATGGGTGTGATGTTGCATAGGCGCTGATGAAATTGTCCTGCCAACCGGGCGGCGCGCCGTCGGCATAATACGCCTTGAGCGCCCCGTCATAATCCACCGTCTCGTCGCCGAAGATGCCGCGGCAGGCTTCGACATGTCCGCCGTCCCGCACCAGGATGTCCCAATAATAATGGCCGACTTCGTGACGGAAATGACCGACGAGCGTGCGGTAGGGCTCGTGCATGATGGTGCGCCGCTTCTCGCGCTCGGCATCATCGGCCTCTTCGATCGCAAGCGTGATCAGGCCGTTGTCGTGGCCGGTCATGATGCGGGGGCCTGCCTGATGCGGCGGGCTGGCAAGGAAATCGAAACGCAGCCGCGGCTTGCCGCTGTTGTCTTTTTCGTCGCACGGCAGGCGGAGCTTCATCAGCGTATAGAACAGCATGTGCTTGGCGAGTTCGATCTTGCGCCACGCCACGACATTTCCGGGGATGCGGGTATCGGGAACGGTGCGGTTATGGCGGCAGGCGGCGCAATAGACGTCGGCGCTCTCCGCGTCGATCATCCAGTTGCAGACACCGAATTCGGCATTGGCGCACGAGCGATAGAATTTGTTGTCGATGGCGAGCGCCCGCCAGATGCCGGGCCCGGCGTTCTCCGCGAGCTCCAGCGCCGAGAGGTTCGTGATCTCGGGGATGAAGCCGAGGCGATGCGAACACTTTACGCACAGATCGTTCTCGAAATAGAGCAACTGGCCGCAGTTCTGGCATTTGAAAAGTTTCATCGTCGTGAGTTCCCGGATCGCGCGTTGCGATGCCCTGCAGTGAACAGCATCGCGATGTACGAATCGTTCCGCGCCGGAAGCGAATTTTATCAGATCAACGGCCGCTGCGGCACTTCGTCGTCGAAGTGCTGCGCGACGCGCTCGAGCACGCGCGGGTTTGTCAGCGTCATCGTACCGTTGTGCTGCTTGAACATGCCCATGCGGCGGAGCTTCGCCATGGTCTTGTTGGTATGCACGAGCGACAAGCCGAGCGCGTCGGCGATGTGCTGCTGGGTCAGCGGAAAGGCGAAAGCTTCATTCTCGACCATGCCCAGCACCTTGGCGCGCTTGTAGAGCGTCACGATCAGCGCCGCGACGCGCTCCGCCGCGGTGCGGCGGCCGACGCTGGTGAGATTTTCGTCGACAAAGCTTTCCGAGCGCGAGCCGAGCCAGGCGATATCGAAGGCCAGTCCCGGCATTCGGCCGAACAACAGCCAAAGCTTCTTGCGCGGCAAGATGCAGAGCTGAACGTCGGTGAGAGCCTCGATGCCGAACAAGGCGGAGTCGAACATGGCGGCCTGCAGGCCGAGCAAATCGCCCGGCAGCATGAAGGCCAGAATCTGCCGGCGGCCGTCGGGCAGCATCTTGTAGCGAAACGCCCAGCCCGCATAGAGCGTATAGACCTCCGGTGCGTCGTCACCGATGCGGATGATCTCGGTGCCCGCCGCAATTTCCACATGCCCGCTTTTGATTTCCTGAATCCACGCGAGCTCTTCGCCGGTCACGCGCTTGAACAAGCCGTAAGCACGCAATTTGCAATCATGGCAGGGCACCTGCATGTCAGGAAACCTTCGGATCAAATGAATGAGAGCAGCGATGGCCGGCGGGTAGCGCCGAATCCGGCGCGGCGGCCCTAATTTGCCTTAACTCGGAAAACCTTCTTTATTCCGTTGCGTTAAAGAAACTCCGAGAGGCAACCGAAGGTTCCAGGCACAAAATAAGAGCATTGCATCAAATGACGTAGTGAGTTCCCCCAATGCGGGCTAGGAGTGTTCTTCACCGCCGCCACGGCGCCCGAGCTTGGGGCCGCTGAAGGCTCCGATTGGTGGGCTCCATGCCGTGTTGGATGAGAGCCCCGTCAACGACCGGGCGCGAAACTTGACCGACGTAAAAGCCGGGCCAAGACCTCTCACTCTGCTGAACCGAAGCTTATTGGCGACGACCGTGCTGGCGGCCCTGATCATGGCGGCCGCCTTCTGGCTCGGCAACCGCAATGAGCGCGATGACGGCTGGGTGCTTCACTCGTTCGAGGTGCGCGCGCAACTGACGCGCATCCTGAGCCTGGTGCAAAGCGCCGAGACCGGCCAGCGCGGCTATCTGCTGACCGGCCGCGATATCTATCTTGGGCCCTACGAACGGGCCGTCCAAGAACTGCCGCCAACGCTCAACCAGGTCCAGGATCTGATCAGCGCCAATCCGCAGCAAACGCAACCGCTCAAGCAGCTGCGCGCTCTCATCACCGCCAAGCTCGAGGAATTGCACGCAACGCTCGATGCATACAAGGCCGGGCACGACGAGGCGGCGCGGGCGATCGTCGACAGCGATAACGGCTTCCGCCTGATGCGGCAGATCCGCAACCAGATCGCAGCGATGCAGGCGGACGAGAACAGCCTGCTCGCCCGCCGCCAGGCGGCGGCCGAGCGCTCCGCAATGCTTCTTCAGATCGGTGTCGCCGTCGCCTTTCTGCTGATCTGCGGCATGGGCCTCTTGATCGCCCGCTTTACGCGGGTATCGTTTTCCGCCCTCACGGCGGCGCGCGACCGGCTGGCGGCTTCGAACGAGAAGCTCATCGAACAGATCGCCCGCCGCGAGGCGGCCGAAAACCAGCTCCGGCAGGCGCAGAAGATGGAGGCGCTCGGCCAGCTCACCGGCGGCATCGCGCACGACTTCAACAATATGCTGGGCGTGGTCATGGGCGCGCATGATCTCGCTCTGCGCCGCATGCAGAAAGGCGATTTCAATATCGGGCGGTTCTTCAAGGCCGCGACGATGGCGGCCGAGCGCGCGGCGGCGCTGACCCAGCGCCTGCTTGCCTTCGCGCGGCAGCAGCCGCTGTCGCCGCGCCGCCTCGACGCCAACAAGATGATCGCCAACATGTCGGACCTGCTGCACTCGACGCTCGGCGAGCATATCCACATCGAAACCGTCGCCGCAGCCGGCCTGTGGACGGTGCACGCCGATCCGCAGCAGCTCGAGAATGCGATCATCAACATCGCCATCAATGCCCGCGACGCCATGCCCGACGGCGGCAAGCTGACGATCGAAACCGCCAATACTCATCTCGACGAAGCCTATTGCCGGCAAAACCAGGAAATCCAGCCGGGCCAGTTCGTCATGATAGCGATCTCCGACACCGGGTTTGGCATGCCGCCGGAAGTCGCCGCGCGCGCCTTCGATCCATTCTTCACCACCAAGGCCGCCGGCAAAGGCACCGGGCTCGGGCTCAGCCAGGTCTACGGCTTCGTCAAGCAATCGCGCGGCCATATCAAAGTCTATAGCGAGCCCGGCTCCGGCACCTCAGTGAAGACCTATCTGCCGCGCCTGATCGGCGATGCGCAGGAGATCAAGCGCGAGACCGCCGAGCCGGTGCGGACCGGCGAGCGCAGCGAAATCATCCTGGTCGTCGAGGACGATCCGCTGATGCGGCGGCTCGCCGCCGATGCGCTGCACGAGCTCGGCTATACGGTGTTCGAGGCCGACACCGCCGCCAATGCGCTGACCACGCTGGACCGGGTCGCCGAGGTGAAGCTGATCTTCACCGATGTCGTGATGCCGGACATGAACGGCAAGAAGCTCGCCGACGAAGCCGTGCGTCGCCGCCCGGGTCTCAAAGTGATCTTCACCACCGGCTATACGGCGAATGCCGTGGTTCACGGCGGCACGCTCGATCAGGGCGTGAACTTCCTGTCCAAGCCGTTCACGCTCGATCAGCTCGCGGCCAAAGTTCGCGCGGTGCTCGACGCGTGAACCGGCGCATGTCCCGGCAAGGACGCGCGAACGAACAAGCGTCGATCAGTTGACGGCGACGGTGCGGCCGCCCTGTTTACGTTCGTCGCCGGCGAAAATGCGCTGCAGCGATTCCCGCTCGATCGGCTTCTGCAGCACCGGAATGCCGCTGAACCGCGCATCGATGCTGTCGGCGTCGTAGCCCGTGACGAAGACAAAGGGCACGCCGCGCCGCGACAGGATCTCGGCAACGGTATAGACAAGATCGTCGCCGAGATTGATGTCGAGCACGGCCGCATCGATGCAGCGCTCGCGCGCCGCGGCGAGCGCTTCCGACACGGTACCGACCGGTCCGAGCACCTCGAAGCCGAATTCGGTCAGCGTCTCCTGGATCATCATGGCGACGAGCGCCTCATCTTCGACCAGGAGCACGCGCGGCTGACCCCGGCCGCTTCGCGCCAGGCCGCCATCGTTCGGGGCGCTATCCCTGCCATCGGCGCGGCTGCGCAGCGAATGGACGGTGTGCGACTTCGCCAGTTCGCTGCGCGGTATCGAGAACACGCAGCGCAGGCCTTGCGGGTCCCATTCGAAATTCGCCTTGCCGCCGAGCTGCTGCTCGATGCTCGCACTGATGACCTTGAGGCCGAAATTGCGCATCGACGGCGGGGCGATGATCGGCCCGCCCTTTTCCACCCATGTGAGCGTCAATGCATCCGGCTGCAGGTCCCAGTCGAGCCGGATCTTGCCGGCGGGCGACGACAGCGCGCCATGCTTGGCGGCATTGGTCGCAAGCTCGTGCAAAGCGAGCGCCAGGCCCTGCGCGGTCGTCGGCTGCAGCGACACGTCGGGACCCTGGTATTGAATCCTGTCGCCGGTCCGATACGGCGCCAGTTCGTCGCTGACCAGCGCGGCAAGGTCGGCGCCGTTCCAGCGCGAATCCGACAGCAGGGTATGGGCGCGCGCCAGTGCCTTGATGCGCCCTTCGATGCCATGCACGTATTCCTTGACGGTGGTGGCGCGAGTCAGCCGGATGATCGACTGAATGACCGCGAGCGCATTGCGGGCGCGATGATCGACCTCGCGCGCCAGCAACACCTGGCGCGCTTCGGCTTCCTTACGGTCGGTGACGTCGATGGTGACGCCGGAAATGCGCACCGCCTTGCCGGCGGTGTCGACGCTCGCCGCCGCGGTGCCGATGCACCACCGGACTTCGCCGTCGAGGCGCACCACACGGAATTCGCTCTGCTGGGTGCGCGCGCCGGCCGCCATTTCGCGGCCGACGTCCTCCAAAGGCCGCCAGTCGTCGGGATGAATGAGCGCGCGAATACTGTCGGCGCTGATGTTGAAGGTCTTCGGATCGACGCCGAAGATGCGATAGGTGCCCTCGTCCCACTTCCACTCGCCGGTGACGAGGTCCCAATCCCAGGAGCCCATTTGCCCGGCGGCGAGCGCCAGGCTCCTGCCCTGCTCGGCCTGCGTCAGCCGCGCATGCGACGCTTCGACCTCGGCGGTGCGATCAACGACGCGACGCTCAAGCTGCAAATTGAGCCGTTCGAGCTCTCGCGTCTTGCGGAACAATTCGACAAAAACCTTGACCTTGGCCCGCAGCACTTCCGGCACCACGGGAACCGGCACGTAATCGACGGCGCCCATTTCGTAGCCGCGCAGGCGATCCATCTCGGTGAGATGAATGGCGGAGATGAAAATGATCGCGGTCTTGGAAAAGCGCGGATGCTCGCGGATCATCGCGGCGAGCTGGAAGCCGTCAAGCTCCGGCATGCACACGTCGATGAGC
>Ga0335072_10016533_pt1 | contig 10456 bp, 14 predicted proteins | sample Lox_Sample_21_FD_206725 | JGI IMG/M metagenome (GOLD analysis project Ga0335072, IMG submission 206725) | Soil microbial communities from Loxahatchee National Wildlife Refuge, Florida, United States - Lox_Sample_2.1 | ecosystem: Environmental > Terrestrial > Soil > Wetlands | place: USA... | reverse complement strand
TAAAACCGGGGACGAAGCCCACCGACTTACACTCAAGACTGTTAGCTATACAGAATAGTGCACCAAAATCGCCGGCGATGGCGGCCGAAGCCGGCGACAGCCGGCGGTTATTAACGACATATGCACTGGATTTTTCGCGCTTGCGCTTGAGTCTCCGGTTAGCCGCGGTAGCGTCATCGTGGCGACATTTGGCCATGACAATTGGCTAAGGCACTTGGCTAAGACATTTGGCATGAGCCCAGCAGGGAGGTCTCGATGAGAAAATTCGCCGTTCTGTTCGCCTTTGCAGCATCACTCGCTCTCACCGGAGCTACGATGTGGAAGGCCGAAGCGGCGCCGGCGGCCGGCGCCGCCCCGGTTGCGGTTAGCGCCTGGACCATCAACAACATCATGCACGCGGCCTGCAGGGGTCGCGGCGCACATTGCCCGCACGGATGGGTGTGGAACGGCCATCGTTGCCGTCCCTGCTGATCACAGCCTCTGCGGTCGATCTCGATCCGACGCTGATGCATCAGCAATCGATGATACGTCAGCAGTTTCTGATACGTGAGGAGTCTCTGATACGCGGGCAGTCCCTGTCCGTCGGCTGAAACGCCGCCGGACAGGGACCGAAGTTACGGGCAGCTTTGCGTGGCTACCCCGCGTGCGTATTAGCCGTTCTGTTCGATGTGACTGCGCAGCTCGGTAATGGAACCAAAGCGCAGCATGCCACCCGGCAGCTGTGCTTCAATCGAGCCGTCGGCGTAGAGCGTATAGGCCATGCCCTCAACCACCCCGGATTTGAGGACAGAAGCGACGGCGGGTTGAGGCTGGCTCGTAAGCCGGACGGGCACCGTTGGCTCTCCGGTTTCCGCGCGCTGGAGAGCGGGTGCCGGCGCCGGCGCAACAACCGATGCGGCCGGCGTTGCTTTTAATTCGGGCGCTGGCCGCTGTGTCTTCGGCCAAAGCGAATCGAACACCGAAATTTTCTGTTGCTGCTGCGGCGGCGGACCTGCCGGACGGACGGCAACCGCGGGAGCCGCTTTGCCGTGCGCTACGCCATTGGTTCGGACTGCGACCGCTGGGGCGATCTCGCGCTTATCCTCGGAACGAACCGGCGCCCCTGGCAATAGCGACACTTCGTTCTCTTCCACCATGACAGCGCCCTCAGCACGCTCGGCGGCAGGCATATGGGTTTGTACCGGCGTGACACCTTCGACAGCAGCGCTACGCGCGGGCGGGGTCGGCTGCGGCCGCGGCGCCGCTTTCGGCTTAGGCGGAAATGGGATGCGCGAGGTTTCGACCGCTTGGCTTGGTGCGATGGCAGCGCCGAGCGTTTCGCCAGCGCGAACCGCGCGCAGCATCGGTCGAGCGATGAGCGCCTGCTCGACCCGCAACAGCGCGCGAACGACCATGGCGAGTCCGATCAGGAGAAGGCCGCCAATGATTGCAACCGTTCCCGGCGTAACGTTGCTGAGGTCGAACGTATGCTCTTGGATGGATATGCCAGACGCGACCAGCGCCAATCCCGCTGTCGCGATGACAGAACCCAAGACTAGTAAAAACGCATACATACAACTGTCCCCGGCCACCCAAAGGACGCAAGGCGGCCACTTTTTTGGCTATTTTGACCGTCCTGCAGGATTGGCGCAAGCGCAAAGATTGTAGCCAGCCGGATCGACCCTCCGGCGCGGGTCTTCAAAGCACTCGGAGTCGCCTCAGACTTTGACTTCCTTGGCGCGACCAGGGTCGCTAATTTATTGCAGAATCATGACAATCCGCCCACCGGCAGACGCACAGCGAGACCTTTGAGCGCGCCCAAGCGGAGCCCAGTCAATGCAGGCCGATGATCCGACCACCTGTGCCGGGACGTTGCCGAATCCCCTTCGATGGGCCTATTTAGGGGAACTATTCTCTCGTCCCCGCGGTTTCACCGCCACATCCCCCGCCCGGTTCGGCTTCACATTGAGGAGTTACGTCAATGGCATTTACTCTGCCCGAGCTTCCCTATCCGTATGATGCGCTGGCCCCGTACATGTCGCGCGAGACCTTGGAATTCCATCACGACAAGCATCACCAGGCCTACGTGACGACCGGAAACAATCTCGCCAAGGGAACAGAGTGGGAGAACAAGTCGGTTGAAGAGGTTTTGCAGGGCACGTTTGGCAAAACTCCCGGCCTCTTCAACAATGCCGCCCAGCATTACAACCACATTCACTTCTGGAAATGGATGAAGAAGGGCGGCGGCGGCGACAAGCTGCCCGGCAAACTTGAAAAGCAGCTCAGCTCCGATGTCGGCCCGCTGGCCAAGATCAAAGAGGACTTCGCCCAAGCCGGGGTGACCCAGTTCGGCTCCGGTTGGTGCTGGCTCGCCGTCAAGGACGGCAAGATCGTGGTCATGAAGACGCCGAACGGCGAAAATCCGCTTGTGCACGGCGCCAAACCGATCCTCGGCTGCGACGTATGGGAGCATTCTTACTACATCGACTATCGCAACCGCCGGCCGGACTATCTCAAAGCGTTTCTCGATAACCTGGTCAATTGGGACTACGTCGCCGAAATGTACGAAGCGGCGATGAAGTAGCCGAGGCGCTGGCGATGCGCGCAACGAGCGGGGCCATCGGCCCCGCTTTCCGTCTGGCGCGCCGCCCAAGTCCGCCGTTTTGACACATTGCCATTCTCAGAAATGCCGGCCATGTGTGGAGGCTCCATGAGCCGAGCCTAGCGCAAGACACAGGTTGAGAGCCGGGACGATTGTGCTGCAATCGACAGTGAAGCCAATTACGCTGCGCTGGGGCACCGTCGATGTCGCGCGGTGGATCGATACGCTTGCGATCATCGTGCTGGCGGTGGTCGCAGCGATCGCGGTGGCGACTTTTCGCGACTACGGCCTTGGCTGGGATGATTACACGCAATCCCAATATGGCCAGCTCCTTGTCTCGCTCTATTCGTCGGCATTCACCGACAAGCGCGCGCTCTCATTCGTCAATCTCTACATGTACGGCGGCGGCTTCGACATCCTGGCCACGCTCGCCGCAAAGGTCCTTCCCTTCGGCCTGTTCGAGACGCGCCGGCTCGTCGGCGCGGCCGTCGGCATCGTCGGACTGTTCGTTACCTGGCGGCTGACCCGCCGGCTCGGCGGTCCGCGCGCCGGCCTGATCGCGCTGATCCTGCTCGCCGTCTGCCCGCTCTACTACGGGAACATGTTCATCAACTGCAAGGATGCCCCGTTCGCCACCGCAATGCTGATCGCGCTCTACGGGATCGTGCGCGCGTTCGAGGAATACCCGCGGGCAAGTCCGGCGACGATCGCGCTCTGCGGCATCGGCGTTGGCCTCGCGATCGGTGAGCGTGTGCTTGGCGGCTTCGCTGTGTTGGACGCCTTTCTGCCGCTTCTGCTTATTTTTGCCATCCGCGCGCGCGCGGCCGGGATAAGGCCGGCAGCCAGCGAATGCGGCTGGTTCCTCGTTCCATTCGTTCCGGCCGCAATCCTTGCCACTCTCGTTATGGGACTCATTTGGCCGTGGAGCGTGACCGCGCCGCTTAATCTGTTTCACGCCTTGAGGTATTTTTCCCAAGACTTCGAAAAACCGTGGCGGGAGCTGTTCGACGGTCAACTGATCGAGATCATCGCCATGCCGCGCAGCTATGCGCCGACGCTTCTGGCGGTGCAGTTGCCGGAGCTTATGCTCGCTCTCGGCATCGGCGGGATTGTCGGCGCCATCATCGCCACCGTCCGCAGCAGCAACGCCATCGGCCGCCGCGCAGCCTTGCTGGCGATCGTGCTCGCCGCGACGCTGCCGGTTTTGATGACGATCGTCATCCGGCCCTACATCTACAATGGCGTCCGTCACCTTCTGTTCATAGTGCCGCCGCTTGCCATACTCGGTGGATTGGCAGGCGGATGGATCGCGCCCCGTCTCGCAGAGTGGAGCCGCGTGGCGGCGGCGACGGCCGCTATCCTCTTTGTCGCGGGCATTGCCTCGCCGGTCGTCGACATGGTGCGGCTGCATCCCTACGAATATACGGATTTCAACCATATCGTCGGCGGCGTCAGCGGCGCGCGTCCGCTGTTCATGCTCGACTTCTGGGGGCTTTCGTTAAAGCAGGCCTCGCAGCATCTAATCGCCTATATCGCCAGTCACAACGAGAAGCCGGGCAACGGCAAATGGCGGGTTGCGGTGTGCGGACCGCATCCGCCGGTCAGCGTCGCGCTCGGCCCAGATTTTGATATCAGCTGGGATCCCAAGGGCGCCGACTTCGCCATGCAGCTCGGCGAATTCTACTGCGCCAAGCTCGATGCACCCCTGCTCTTTCAGATCGTGCGCGACGGCGTCGTTTACGCGCGCGTTTACGACCTCCGCGGCCGTTCGATCCAGACGCTGCTGACCGTGCCCGGGATTTGAGGTAAATACGATCAGCCGTTGGTCGCGTGCGCGTATGCCCAGTAGAGTTCGCGCGCCTTGCGATAGAACGGGCCCGGCTGCAACGGTCGCTCGTCGATACGGGCGACCGGCGAAACCTTGCTGTAATTGCCGGAGGAGAAGATCTCGTCCGCCGTCTCAAAATCGCCGTAACGCAACGTCTTCTCGACCACCGTAGTGCCGGCTTGCCGCAACAGTGCGATCACGCGGGTGCGCGTGATGCCGGCGAGGAACGTCCCGTTGGCGATCGGCGTGAACACCACCCCGTCCTTCGCCATGAAAATGTTCGCGGTGGCGAGCTCGGCGACATTGCCGAGTGCGTCGCAGGAAAGACAATTGTCGAAGCCGCGCGCGCGTGCCTCGATCAGCGCGCGCGCGTTGTTCGGGTACAGGCAGCCCGCCTTGGCCTCGACCAGCGCGCTGTCGGGCGTCGGACGGCGGAACGGCGAGAGCGTAATCGCGGTTCCTGTGGGTTTCGGCATCGGCACGACGTAGAGGGTCAAGCACCAGCGTGTGGTCTCCGGATCCGGCCGCACGGCGCCGCTGGCGGCATCCTCGGCCCAGTACATCGGCCGGATGTAAAGCTCAGCATCGCGCTCGAAACGCTTGCGGCCCTCGTGAACGAGCGCCAGCCAGGTATCGGTCGGCACGACCGGCTTGAGGCCCATCGCCGTGGCGGATGCGTTGACCCGCGCGCAATGCAAATCGAGATCGGGCGCCACGCCCTCGAAGGCACGGGCGCCGTCGAATACCGAGGTGCCTAGCCAGGCCGCGTGCGTGCGCGGGCCCATGATCGGCACGTTACCCTCGTGCCAATCGCCCTCGAAGAATGTCAGGGTTTTCGACCAGGCAACGGCCTTGCCCATGACAATGTCCTTCCGCGGGCTCGCAATGTGGCGCAATGTTGTTCGCCAAGCTTAACGACCGGAGATCGGAAAATGATTAACGCCACGGCGGACGCCTATGTGTTCGATGCCTACGGCACGTTATTCGACGTTCATGCAGCGATCGGGAGGTACCGTGAGCAGGCCGGTCCCGAGGCCGAGCGTTTCTCCGAAATCTGGCGTACAAAGCAGCTCGAATATACCTGGACGATGACGCTTGCCGGCCACTACGTCGATTTCTGGACGTTGACCGAGCGCGCGCTCGATTACGCTTTCGCCCGCATAGGCTCGGTCGATCGCACGCTGCGGCCAAAGCTGCTCGAAGCCTATCTGAACCTTGATGCCTTTGCCGACGCCCGCAGTGCGCTTGGCGCGTTGAAAGCGCGCGGGCTCCGGCTCGCCATTCTCTCCAATGGCTCCCCGCCCATGCTCGATTCCGCGGTAGCGGCATCGGGAATCGGTGGACTTCTTGATGCGGTGCTGTCGGTCGATGCGGTGCGCGTCTACAAGCCGCGGCCGGAGGTCTATGCGCTCGTCACCAAGCGATTTGCCATAGCGGCGGAACGCGTCGTGTTCGTCTCGTCGAACCGCTGGGACATCATGGGAGCGGTCGCGTTCGGTTTTCGCGCGGTCTGGGTCAACCGCGCGCGCATGCCCGACGAATATTTCGAGCATGCGCCTATGCAGGTCGTGAGCGAACTTTCCGCCCTGCCCCAACTGGCCCACTGAGCGCGTCTGCCGCAAACCGCTGCAGCGCTAGGCGGCATCGCCGCGAGCCTTGTTTGACTCCGGGTGATTGAGAGCCGCGACGATCTGCTGCTTCGTCAGCCGTGTGCCGTCGTCGCCCTCGATCAAGAGCGTGACGCGGCCGCTGCTGTTGACGTGGCGCGCCCAGCCCATCGCCTCGTCGAGAAGGGTGAACTCCTTGAACAGCTGGCGATCCTTCTCCGCCGGGGAAACGGATTGGGAGCCACGTGGGCCAGAGTAGACGCGATAAGTCATCGCCGTATCTCCTGATAACGCGAGCGGTCATCATCAACGCGCAGCAGCCGACAGGGTTTCATCGTCGATTTGGCGTCGCGTTGACGCGGCCGAAACCGCATCGTTAGGATTGCGCATAAAACCGAAAAGCGAGGGAGGAGTTCGTGCGCATCGCTTCATGCATGGCGCTCATCGTGGTGTTGATGGCGCTCACGTTCGCGCGATCAGCTCATGCGCTCGGCGATGCCGTTTATGTCGCCACCTATGTCGAGGCGATGCCAAACTCGGTCGCGTCCGCCGACGCCCTGCTTCGGCGTTACCGCAATGCAAGTCGCACAGAAGACGGTAATTTGCGCTTCGAGGTGTTGGCCGAAATCGCGCGGCCCAACCGCTTTGTCATCATCGAAGCCTGGAAGGACAAAGCGGCGTTCGCAGCGCACACGCAATCGGCCGGCGCTGCGCAGTTCCGCGAAAATCTCGAGCCGATTCAGGATGCGCCGCCGGACGTGCGCATCGACAATGCCCTCTATCTGGCACGAGGAGAAAGCGAGGGCAAAGCTGGCGCGGTATATGCCGGCGCGGTATATGTGGTGACACATATCGACGTCATTCCACCTGGTACGCAGGCCTGCATAGCAGCGCTGCAAGCGATGAGCGTCGACACGGCCAAGGACCCCGGCAACATTGAATACGAAGTCCTACAGCAGGCCGACCACGCCAATCATTTTACCGTCGTTGAGGAATGGACGGATCGAGCGGCCGTCGACGCTCACGCCATGGCGGCGCATACCCGCGCCTTTCGTGAAAAGCTCATCCCGATCCGCGGCGCGCTTTACGACGAACGCCTCTACAGCACGCTCGACTGATCAACCGTTCAGTCGGCTCGCGGTCGCGGCGATCACTTCACCGGCTCGAAGACCTGGTCGCTGTAGGGAAGCAATGTCGGCCGCTTGATCACGATGAAGGCGTGATCCAGCAGGTGGTGGCACGAATTGCAGCCGGCGCTGAGGCCATCGAAGGCTGCCGGAAAAGCCGCGCGGTTTTTGTCGTCGACGACTTTCTGCAGATCCTTGAGCGGAGCGCCGACCATCTTGTCGACGGTGCCCCCGCCAAGGAGCTTGTCGACATCATCAAAACCTTCGTTCAACTCGCCGATCTCGTAATTGGCCAGCGCCCAATTGCCGGCGTTGCCGGCGAACCAGAGTTTCATGTGGCGTAGTTGCTGCAGCGTCATGATCTCGCCGAGGCCGGGCACGTCCGCCGGATTGGCCGCCGGCGCAGGCGAAGAAGTTTTCTGCGCGCTGGCGGCCGGCGCTGCGAGACTAAGCGCGGTTAGACCAAATGCTGTGATCAGCGCTGCAATCGATGGCTTCATGGACTTCGCTCCATTCATGCGAGCCGGTGATCTACCCGAATCGCCAACTCGCCACCCGCGCAAATCACCCCATCGGCGCAAGCGTCGCGCCGCAAGCCTTGGGATAGGCGGCCCGACACGCGTGGTAAAGCGCCGGGCAAGCCTTCGCCGCGGCGAGGGCAGCGTCGATCGTCTTTTCCCGATCTCCCGCCGCGCGTGACTGCGGATCGTAGGTCAGGATCGCGTCATCGCGGCCAAGCCCGCGATCAGTGCGCAGAAAAGTCTCGGCGGCGGAAAAATACGCGGTCGCTATGCTGATCGCCTCGTTGAGCTTCTTGGTATACTCGGCATTGGCGTGCGGATCGGGCTTGACCACGCGGGCGCGCACCGCGGCGTCGGTATAGAGCACGTTGAGCTTGAAATAGATGCCGCCGCATTCGGCAAGCGCCAGCCAGTAGGGCCGACCGCTGAAGGCGCCCGGGGCGGCGACGATGCTGTCGCGCTTGTCGACCGATACCGGGGGAGTTGCCGGTTCGGCCGCGCGTGGCTCGCGCCGGCGATGGTGCTGCGCTTGCGCGCTTGTTGCGGCGAGGAGCACCAGAGCGACCAGCGCCCACTTTGCCAACGGTCCCGGCATGGCGCGATTATAAGCAGGCCAATGTGAACTCAAAGTGTCTGGACCATCAAAACGTCTCGACCCTCAAAACTTTTCCACCCACGGCCGCAGCTCGATCTCCCAGGCCCAGGCGGAACGGTCCTGGCGAAGAAGGCCGAGATAGCTCTGGGCGATGGCGTCAGGATCGAGCGTGCTATCGGGCCGCTCCGGCGGATCGGAGCGGCGAGCGCTGCGGATACCGCCGTCGATGACGATGTGGGCTACGTGGATTCCCTGCGGCGACAGTTCGCGCGCCATGCTTTGCGCCAACCCGCGCAGCGCGAACTTGCCCATGGCAAAAGACGCCGATTGCGCATAGCCCTTGACGCTGGCAGATGCACCGGTGAACAGGATCGCGCCATGGCCGCGCGGCAGCATGCGCTTGACCGCCTCCTGCGCCACCAGAAAGCCGCCGAACGCGCTAACCATTATCGACTTGGCGACTTCGTCGGGATCGAGACCGACGAATGGCCCCCGCGTGCGATAACTCGCATTGTAAACGACTACGTCGGGGGCGGCGAGTTCGGTCTCGACATCGGCAAACAGCTTCTCGACCTCGGCGCGGTTTGTCGCGTCGCAGGCAAAGGCCTTGGCTCCGGTCTCTTTGGCGAGCGGCGCAAGCTCGACCGCCCGCCGCGCGGCAAGCGCGACTTTCATGCCCGCGTTGGCGAAGATCCGCGCCAGCGAAGCGGAGAGCCCCGCTCCCACTCCGACGATGAGCGCTGTGTGATAGACTGGGTCGTTCATGCGGTCCTCCGCTCGGCTTGCAAGCCTCAACGGCGCATATGAGGAGGCGAACTGTTCTTGCCGTCAAGCGCCGAATTGCGCGGGCCTTGATCGTTTGCCGCGGCCTCACCACGTTCGAAACAGAGGGGTCGCTATGGATATGCAGCGTCTGCTGATCGGACTAGGCCTTTTGCTGCTGGTCGCCGGCATTGCGTGGCCGGTGCTGTCACGAATCGGGCTCGGTCACCTGCCGGGCGACATCGTTTTCCACCGCGGCAACACGACGTTCTATTTTCCGCTCGTCACCTGCATTATCGCCAGCATCGCGCTCAGCCTGCTGTTTTGGCTGTTCAACCGCTGACCGGCGTCCCTAAAAAGAAATGCGGCTAATCGATCACCGCAATGGCGTTGATCTCGACCAGACAGCGCGGGTCGGTAGCTAGCCGTACCACCTGGACGGTCGTGGTCGCCGGCTTGGCTTCGCGAAAATATTCGGCCCAGACGCGGTTGAGCGCATCCTGGTCGGACAGGTCTGTGACAAAACGGTCTGCGGTAACCACGTTGGCGAAACTCGCGCCAACCGCTTCGAGCCCGCGCTTTAGGTTTTCCAGTGCCGCCCTCGCCTGCCCGGCCATGTCGCTCGGCATTTTGTCGAACTCTTCCGGACGGTGCGGATGATGGTGATAGACCGGCGCCGCAGTGACGCCGGCGAGATAGACGGTTGTGCCGCCCCTGACCTTGATCGCCGGCGCATACGGCATCCACATGTCGGGCGCGTCGGGCCAATGGATGTGTTCGATGGTTTTGGGCATTTTTGCCGGCTCCGGGACAATAACGATACGAATGACCGTACAATAACGTCATAAGCGCATCATGCCCGCACTCGTTAATAGCGTCCATGTCTTGCAGCAACTGAGCCCGAAAGATGCTGATGGCCAGGACGAGCCCAGCCAGGACTGTCCGAATGCGAGAATCAAGGACAACAAATGCGTCCGCGCAACAAAACTCCCGTCGCAAGGACAAGGTCGGGAAGTTTTCGCTACAATCTCGCGAAGGCGGGCTCCAACGTGCTCAAGCCCCAAAGACCAAGAAGATATTCCCAAGTTAGCTGATGGAGATTTTGCACACACGACCACCTGCATTGGCGGCGTATCTGTATCGCCTGGCACCGGCATGCGGAGGCGTTTCGACCAAGCAGAGCGGAAGGCGGGCTTTTGCCCAAAGCAACTCGCAAGAAATTTTCGACCACTAATTGAACACTGTCCCTTTACAACTCTGGAAAATTCACCACGGGCAGCGCGGCTTTTTCCCGAATAAAATACATGCTCCGTCTAATAATTTCCCATGTCAGTGACAACATTCTCTTTCGCGCTTCCCAACTTGTGTTAATGAAATTGCCATGACGAAAATTATCTGCGAGCGTCTTTACATCCTCTTTTATGGTTGCCTCCTT
>Ga0335072_10016531_pt1 | contig 10456 bp, 7 predicted proteins | sample Lox_Sample_21_FD_206725 | JGI IMG/M metagenome (GOLD analysis project Ga0335072, IMG submission 206725) | Soil microbial communities from Loxahatchee National Wildlife Refuge, Florida, United States - Lox_Sample_2.1 | ecosystem: Environmental > Terrestrial > Soil > Wetlands | place: USA: Florida... | reverse complement strand
AGCAGATCGCTCAACCGAACCGTGCCTTTGAGTGTGACCGTAAAATAAGCGCTTTCTCCCCACTCCGGGAATTTCTCGTCGAGCGGATGACGCGCGGCCGCAACTTCGTAGCCCAGCGGTTCGAACAGGCGGCGCAACAGATCTTCACCCCCACGGCAAGGCAGCACGGCAATCCGCGTCTCCAGAAGTTGCGGCGCATCCGCCAATTCCTGCCGTTCCTTGCTTCGGCCCGTCATGGCTGTACCGAACGTGCGGGCGATCGCTACGCTCAGAAAAGAAGATGCGGCGTACGGCCGGTCATTAACATATTCCTCCAAAGCGCGCGCCTCACCGCTTGGGCCGCGCCGGTTTCGCACCAAACCAATCGGATCGACTTCCAAAAGCAGTGCTGCCGTACAGATCTCTGACGAAACCTCAGGATAAAAGACATGCGACCTTCCGAACACCTGCTCGAACGCGTGAACGCGGAAAGGACTCTTGTGCAGGAGATAGCCTAAGTCGGTCGCGGGGTTCTTCCTGATAGTAATAGTAAGAAGCATATGATTTCCGGTGAACTATTGTCGCAGCGCGAGCCTTGTTAGTCCACGGTGTCGAAGAACGGCGCAGAGTGCGTGCCGCGCGCGGTGTTTGTGTCGTATCCTCTTTGCCTAGGGAGACAATCGAAGCCCCTACGAAAGCTACCCGCAAAACACATCGCGATGCCGGACATCACGATCAACGGATACGTCACGTACTACGAGGGCGACGACTTCACCGATCCTTGGAAGCCGCGGCAGACGATCGTCATCCAGCACGGATTCGGGCGCAACTCGCAATTCTGGCGGCGCTGGGTGCCGATGCTGGCGGGCGACTACCGCGTGATCCGGCGCGACCTGCGCGGGCACGGCGGCTCGGGCGATCCCGGGCCGAGCGATCCGTGGTCGTTCCACGGGCTCGTTCGCGATCTCGGAGCCTTTTGCGACGCTCTCCATCTCGAAAACTTTCATCTGCTGGGCGAATCGACGGGCGGGATGCTGGCCGTCGGCTACGCGGCCAAGGCGCCAGGGCATGACCCGGCCGGGGCGCGGCTCCGTTCGCTGACGCTGTGCGCGACGCCGAAGACGATTGGTCCCGCGGCGCAAAAGCTTTTCTCTTTCGGCCGCGCGTCGTGGCAGGCTGCGCTGATGGAGATGGGCTCGGAGGGTTGGGCGCGCGAGCTGCTGTCGCGCCCCGGAACATTTCCGAGCAGCGATCCCGCGCAAATCGAGTGGGCCATCAAGCAATTCGGCCGCGCGTCCGCCGCGTCGCTGGCCGGCTATTCGACCGTGATTTCGACGACGGACATCACGCCGCTGCTGCCCCGGGTGAAAGTGCCGGCGCTGATTCTCGCTCCGACGCGCAGCGCCGCGACCTCGATCGAGGAGCAGGAAAGCATCGCCGCTGCGCTACCGCAATCCGAACTCGTCCAGATCGATGGCGCGGGCCACGAAATTTACATCGACCGCGCCGAGGATTGCGTCGCCACCCTGCGCGATTTCCTCGCCGGATTTCAGTAACGCCCTCCTGCGGTGAGGCTTCGGCGGGCGGACCCGGCCGACGGGCGGAATTTGGCGCGACTCGCCTCATCGCCGCGCGTCAGCGTGCAAAAACCCGCCAAAATCGGCTTTTGGCGGCCATTGAAGGCCCGTTTAACCTCCCGACGAGCGCAACATTGTTGTGTCTGTAGGAACAGATTTTGCAGGCGCTGAAAAGGCGAAGAATTCTGCGGCAAGAGCACGGACAGGATTGTCCGTGCCACTCGAATCTACGCTACAATTATGTGGTCGTGCTATCGATTAATAACATTACGATGCGTTTTGCCGGCCGCACTTTGTTCGAGGACGTGACCACCACGTTTCTCGCGGGGCGGCGCTACGCGATTACCGGGCCGAACGGCGCGGGCAAGACGACGTTGATGAAAATTCTGGCGGGCGAGCTCGATGCCACGAAGGGGTCCGTGACGCGGCCGAAAAAACTCGGCATCTTGCGGCAAGACCAGTTCGCATTCGACGAATACCGCGTGATCGACACGGTGATCATGGGCAACGCGATGCTGTGGAAAGCGCTGGTGGAGCGCGACGCGCTCTACGCGAAGCCGCACGAGCAGCTGACGGACGCGGACGGCATGCGCCTTGGCGAACTCGAAGGAATCGTTGGCGAGGAAGGCGGCTACACCGCCGAGGCCGACGCGGCGCGGCTGCTCGATGGACTCGACGTGCCCGAAGCGCTGCACGAACGGAAAATGAGCGAGCTGCAGGGCGGGCAGAAGGTGCGCGTCCTGCTGGCGCAGGCGCTTTTCGGCAATCCCGCGGCGCTGCTGCTCGACGAGCCGACGAACTACCTGGACCTCGATTCGGTCCACTGGCTGCAGGATTATTTGTGCGAGTACGAAGGCGTGCTGATCGTGATTTCGCACGACCGTCATTTCCTCAATAGCGTCTGCACGCATACCGCCGACATCGATTATGAAACCGTGATCACGTACAACGGCGGGTACGACGACATGGTGCTCGCGAAGACGGCCGTGCGCGCTCGGATCGAGTCGGAAAACGCGCAGCGCGAAAAGAAGATCGCGCAACTGCAGGAGTTCATCGCGCGATTCTCGGCCGGCACGCGCTCGGCGCAGGCCACCTCGCGCAAGAAGGAAGTCGAGCGGCTGCAGACGACCGAGCTCGCGCGGTCCAATATCGCGCGGCCGTTCATCCGTTTTCAGATGGACCAGCACTCGGGGCGGCATCCGCTCGAGATCAAGAGCGTGGCGAAGTCCTACGACGGCGCGCGAGTGTGGGCGCCATTTTCGGCGAGCGTGACGCGCGGCGAAAAAATCGCGCTGATGGGCCGCAACGGCACGGGCAAGACTACGCTGCTGAAGTCGCTGGTGCGCAACGCGACGGGCTACATCGAGGACGTGGACAAGGCGTTCCCGATCGACGGCGGAAACGTGATCTGGGGGCACAACGCGCTGGTGGGATATTTCGCGCAGGATCATTCGGAATCGATCGTCAAGGGCACGACGGCGATCGAGTGGCTGCACCAATTTAAGTTGCAGGCGACCCAGGAGGAATTGCGCGGCCTGCTCGGGCAGATGCTCTTCAGCGGCGAGGACGCGTTGAAACAGACGAGCACGCTCTCGGGAGGCGAGTCGGCGCGGCTGATCTTCTGCCGGCTGATGCTGCAGAAGCCGAATATCCTGGTGCTCGACGAGCCAACCAACCATTTGGACTTGGAGTCGATTAACGCGCTGAATATCGCGCTGCAGAAATACGACGGGACGATTCTGTTTGTCACGCACGACCACGACGTGATCGATGAAGTCGCGACGCGCATCTGGCATTTCAAAGGCGGGCGCATCGAAGACTTCAAGGGACCGTACTCGGAATACCAGACGTACGAGCAGGAAAAAGCATCGTAGCCCAGGGCCGCATTCGACGAATTCTTCTCCGCCATTACTACTAGAACCGCCACACACAAAAAAACCGCCGCGCTACGAGAGCGCGGCGTCGTCGTTTAACGGGTGCGAGCGATTAAGGCGTGCGTGAGCGTGGACGGGAAGACAGCAGAGCCGAACCGAGCAATCCGATCAAGCCGAGCGCGAGCATGGGGAGCGTCGAGGGTTCCGGCGCCGATACGGGACCTGTAGGAGCCGTGGGATCGCCGCTGGTGTCGTGCCGTCGATCCACTCCGACCCAAGTCCGATGATCCCAGCGCAGGTCGAAAAGCTCGAATCTGCTGGAATCAGCGGGTTTGGAAAGGGCGGAGAGGAACGGCAGGTCGGAGCGAAGCCGATATTCGGGTTGAGGGTTATGGGAATCGAACTCTCCGGCAGTTCCAACGGTGACCGCAGCGGAAGCTTGCCGGTTGACGGAAAGAGCATCCGACCACGCGGGCGCTGCGGCACAGAGGACTCCGGCAAGAACGAGGGCTGTGATTCTTACCTTCATCTGTCAGTTCTCCGTTACAGCTGAGACGCTGGGCATCAGGGCCGCGAATCCTTTCGGGTCCACGGTGCCAAGAAAAGATAGGCGCGACGAGCGGTGGGGACCATCGGAAAAATCCCGTATCGGCCCATGTGAATCGCTGTAGGGTTCTTTAGGCGCAAGAAGCGAACGCGGGAGCGATTGCGGCTCGAACGGAGGGCTGATGAGACATACGCGAAACCCGATTCTGTGGCGGATCATGGACCAGGGGCTCGAGCATCCGGCGCGGACGGCCGTCGCGGCGATGGCGTCGCTGCTGGTGGCGGGCGCGTTCAGGCTGCCGGAGGCGTACTGGGCCACGATCACGACGATCGTGGTGATGCAGTCGACTCTTGGCGCAGCGCTGAAAGTCTCGGCGCAACGCTTCGCCGGGACCGCGCTGGGAGCTGCAGCCGGCGCGCTGGTGGCGATGTATTTTCCCCCGAGCGCCATCGCCTTCGGCGCGAGCGTGTTTGCGCTGGGCCTGGTCTGTGCGGCGCTGAATCTCGACCGGGCTGCCTACCGGTTTGCGGGGATCACTCTGGCGATAATCTTCCTGATCGGACGCGACCGATCGGCGTGGTCGGTGGCCATTCACCGCTTCATTGAGGTGTCGATTGGAATTGCCGTGGGACTCGCGGTTACGGCGTTATGGCCGGAACGCGACAGGGCGCGAACGGCGTGAGGGAAGCGTGACGGGCTACGCGGCGGACTTTCATTTGAACTTCTCGCGCGCTCTAGAGTAGTCTGGCGCGTCGGGAGGCAAGGCTATGAGCGCGAACCTAAAGCTGACTCACGCAATCAAGTTTGTCGACGACATGAGTCGCGCGGTGAAGTTCTACCGCGACACCCTGGGGCTGCCGCTGAAGTTCGAGTCGCCCGGCTGGAGCGAGTTCGCGACAGGCGACGTCACGCTGGCGCTGCACCCGGCGAGCGAGAAAAATGCGGCGGGCACGGTCGAGCTGGGCTTTAGCGTGGACGACATGCCGAAATTTCACGAGGCGATGAGCGCGAAAGGCGTGCAGTTCCCGATGCCTCCGACGAAGCAGGAGTGGCGCGGAACGCTGGCGCGCCTGATCGATTCCGAAGGGGCGCACTGCATGGTCTCGGCGCCGTAGGCATACACTGAAGATTGAAGCAGAGAGGTCGAGATTGGCGACGCTCCCCAAACCGCCGGATCTGCAGCCGGAGCTGAAAGAGGACGAGGTTCTCGCGCCGTCGACCGGGGGCAGCGGCCCCGGGTTTCGCGGCGGGGACGTGGACGATTGGGACGACGATTGGCGCGCGCGATTCTATGCGAGGCATCGTCCCGTGCCGCCGGACGTGTACCGCACGGGTGTGTTGTACGCAATCGTTTCGATCGTTTCGCTGTTCGTGACGCTGACGGCGTTGCTGGCGATCCGCTGGGTGGCTTCGAAGGAATGGCGGCCGATTGAGCTGCCGGAAATTCTGTACGCGAACACCATCGTTCTCGTAGTGAGCAGCCTGACGCTGCAGGTTGCGCGCGTGCACTTGGACGACGCTCGGCGATTCAGCCGGTACGCGGGCATAACGTTGGGACTGGGGCTCGCGTTCGTCGCAGGACAATTGTTCGCGTGGCGGCAACTCGTTGTGGACGGCGTCTACGTGGCGTCGAATCCGGGCAGCGCGCTCTTCTACACAATCACGGCTGCGCACGCAGTGCATCTGTTGGGCGGAATCCTGGCGCTCCTGTGGCTCGTTTCGAGAACGCGCGATTTGCGGGCAAGGGGCAAACTCGGGCTGGCCGCTGAGGTCGTCGGAATCTACTGGCACTTTATGGATGGCCTGTGGGTGTACCTAATGGGCGTGCTGTTCCTCGGCGTGCAAGGCCACATGTTTGGGATTTCGCTTTAGCCCCTCGACCTGTCGTGGCGAGATGCCTCGGGGCGGGAAGAAGGAACCCTCCCGCCCAGGGCAGATACGTTTAACTAGCTGAGGCGGTAGTCGACCTTGACGGTCAGCCGGATTGCCACGGGCTGGCCATCAAGAATCGTCGGTGAGTATCTTCTTGCCGCCACTGCTCTCATCGCCGAGTCCGCGAGCATCGGGGGACCGCTGACAAAGTGCACCTGCGTCACGTTGCCCTGTTCGTCGATGATCGCTTCGATGAGCACCGTGCCTTCGATGTGCGCCATTCTCGCTACGGGCGGATAGACCACCGGAGGTTCATAGAGCGTCGCCGGCTCTTTCATGCCGGTTGTGATACGGATCGGACCTTTTGGCCTTGCGGCGGCGGGTGGCGGTGGCGGAGGCGCGACAGCACCGATGCCGCCGAGGACGTCACCCACGCCACCGGGCACTCCGCCCGTCATGCCTGCGACAGCCGGCGCCATCGAGCTTGCCTCTGCGATCTGCACGATTTTCTTCGGAATGACCGTCGGCGCGGTGAGTTGCGCTTTTATGAAGGTTTGCTTCGGCACGACGTCCGCGTGCGCCATCGGCGGCGGAGCCGCGGGTGGAGGCGGAGCGATCAGCATCACACTATCGACCTTGTAGAGATCGATACCCTCGGTGAAAAACAGGGGAATGAGAAGCAGGACGCCGACGAGGACGACCTGGATGGTGAGCGCGAGGCCTGCCTGCGCGGCGCGCTTGCCGCGCGAGCGCGCATCTTCCTCGATAATTGCGTTGGATAGGAAACCCGTGCGTGGCGTTGCCGGGGCCGGAACTGCAAATGGACGCTTGGCCTTGTCGGTGGAACCCAGACTGCTTTGCTGTAAGGCACCCTGATTGACCGCTGACATCTTTCATCTCCTTTTCCAACCTGGAAACATCCGGCCGTGCGGGATTAGGGGGAATCTCAGTGAGATCCAAATTGAGGCCCGCACTGCGCCGCCGCTGGACGAAAGCGGCGGGTAATCCCGTCTCCACGTGGAAAAGCGAGATGCTGTCAGTACACTAAAAACTCTCCATTAGTCTGCGGATTGAAGCTAAAAACCGCAAACTCAAAAAATCGATGGGTGACATCGGATTTACCGATGAATCCTCTACGCTGTGCGTGAATCGCGTTCTTGGGGCTTCGCGCTGCGGCGCAGCGGTGGGTCAGTTCACAAGTGCGGCGTTGCTCTGATCGAGAGTGACGGAGTTCGCGCCGGGTTTTAGCGCGATACGGAAGTCCCATTTGAAGAGTTGATTGTTGATGCCGCCGAGGCAGAAGAAATAGTACGTGCCGGGCGGCACGCCGGGAAGTTGCGCCTGTCCGTTCGCGTCGGCCCTCACGCCCGAGACCGTGGAGGCATTGGTCGCCGTCATTCCCTGCTGGCAGGAAGGCTGACGACTGGCGCACGCGGTGAGATAGGCGCGGACCGAAGACATTCCCGCGGGCGGCGCGAATCCGCTGCTCGCGAGCGCGCCTTCGAAACTCTGCTTCATCAAAACGAACGTGTGACCCGCGAGCGGGTTTCGCCCCGCAACCAGCGGCAACCCACTGGTGACGCGAAGCACGGCGTTCCCCGGAACGAGCACGGGAGCGGGCGCGGCGACGGCGGCGGGACCGGATGTTGTCGCGACGGCGCCCGAAGGAACCTGGCCCGGCGTGAGGACCGCGAGATTGCAGCTGGCGTTCAGGGGCGCGAAGGTGAAATCGTCATTGTCGTCTTGGCCGGTGATTCTCCGCCCTTGGACTTCGTAAGACGCGGAGCTGCCCGGATCGAGCGCGTTGTTGGGGCGCAGCGCGAAGAGCAGCGGAACGGGCGCATCGACTTTCACGGCGGCCTGCCTGCCGTCGGCGATCACAGCGTAGGGATAGGCTCGGGCCACATCCGGGCCGCACCCGAGAATCGCGGACTCGGGAAAGAATTCGACGCTGAATCCACTCGCCGCCGCGTAGGTGCCGTACATGCGGAGGCCGGGCGGCGTTGGAGCCGCCGTTTTTCCGTCGGAGAACATGGCCTCGAGAACGTTTTTCCCGGTGTCGACCACGCCGGGACCAGCGCCCTTCGAAGTGAGCGCGGGCCGCTCGCAGGTGCGCGTCACTGCGCGATACGCGTAAACGGTGACGGGCCTGCCGGCGTAATCGATGCCGTCGTGCACGCCTTCGGAAAGGCGCCCGACAACCGCGGTCGGGCCGGCTCCCGTGAGCGTATCGCCGCTGAGCGAGAGGACGATTTCTTTTGGCGAGTTCGCAATCGTGATGACGGCGCGGTTGTTGACGAAAGCGATCACGTAGGCGTGCGAATCGGGAATCATGTCCGCGCAGCTCACAGCGACGGAGGCTTCGTCAAATTCAAGACGCCAGCCGCCCGAGCCCGCAAATACGCCGGCCATTTGCGGACCGGTGACCTCCTTGCCGACGACGCCCGGCGCGACCGAGCTGAGAAGGCCATTGACCCCGCCCATCAGCGAATTCATGAGGCCGTTGCCCATGCACGAGGCGGGAAGGCGCCCGGCTGTGACGCAGCGGCGCATCTCGCGCGTCTGCGGATCCTGCGGCTCGGCGATTCCACCGGCGTTTCCGCCCGGGGCCGCGCCGCCGGCGGGATAGGGAGTCGGGCTCGGCTGCTGCGACTGCTTCATCGCGGCATCCTGCTGGTCCTGGATCTTCTTGTTGAAGTCGTGCGCGCGCTTGAGATCGGCGGCGGAGGGCTGCTTGCAGGCGGGAAGCAGTTTTTTCAGATCGCCGCGCGTTTCGTAGGTGTACTTCATCAGGCCGTTCGGAAGGACCGTGTCGGGATGGCCGACCATGCATTTTGAGGAGTCGGAAGTGTCGCGAATGTTGCAGCTATCGATGAAGATGCGCTCGCCGTTGCAGACGTAGTTCACACCGATCGGGAGGTCCTGCGCCGCCGCGACCGTGGCGAAAGCAAGGACCAGCAGGGCGATCGCAATGAAGGAACTGAGCCGGGCGCGCATCGCTTGTCCCTGAGACTGTGCTTGGCTGAATTCCGCTTGGCCCGAACGTGGTCGAGAATGTACTACATCGAGCGCGATTTGGGAACGGTTGTTAGGCTTCGGCGGTCGGCGATACAAAATGTCCCGTGCGTGTGCCGTCGCTTGACGACGACGCGGGGGACGTGAAACGATGCCGAGGCTTGCGATAGGAGCGCAAAAATGGCGACACAACTGGTTTCATCGTATGCGGATTTGGGGCTTTTCATCGGCGGCGAATGGCTCGGCGCCGAAGGGCGGAAAACCACGCCGGTGATCAACCCGGCGACCGAGGAAACGATCGGGCAGGTGCCGCACGCGTCGCCGGCCGATCTCGACCGGGCGCTGGCTGCGGCGCAGCGGGGATTCAAGACGTGGCGCGCGGTTTTTCCGGACGAGCGCGGGCAAATCCTGAAGCGCGCGGCGCACCTGCTGCGCGAGCGCAAGGAAGAGATCGCGCGGATCGCGACGACGGAATCGGGCAAGTCGATCCACGAAACGCGGATCGAAGTGATGATGTCGGCGAATATTTTCGAGTGGTACGCCGAGGAGGGGCGGCGAGCATACGGGCGAGTGCTGCCGCAGCGTGCGACGGGCACGCGCATGGCGGTGGTGAAGGAGCCGGTCGGGCCGGTGGCGGCGTTTGCGCCGTGGAATTTCCCGCTCGGAAATCCGGCGCGAAAAATCGGCTCGGCACTGGGCGCGGGATGCTCGGTGATTTTGAAGCCGGCGGAAGAGGCGCCCGCGAGCGGTCTCGCGGTGGCGAGGTGCCTGGTGGATGCGGGGCTGCCGGCGAACGTGCTGGCGATTGTCTACGGCGTGCCGGCGGAGATTTCGTCGTACCTGCTGGCTTCGCCGGTGATTCGCGCGATTTCGTTTACGGGGTCGATCGCGGTGGGCAAGCAGTTGATGAAGCTTGCGGCCGAGGGCATGAAGCGGACCACGATGGAGCTGGGCGGGCACGCGCCGGTGATCGTCTTCGATGATGTGGATTTGGAGAAGGTGCTCGACGCGTCGGTGACGGCGAAGTACCGAAATGCCGGGCAGGTGTGCGTTTCGCCGACGCGGTATTACGTGCACGAGAAGATTTACGCGAAGTTTGTCGAGGGATTCGCGGCGCGGGCGAAACAGGTGCCGGTGGGCGACGGGCTCGACGAAAAAAACAAGATGGGGCCGCTCGTTCATGCGCGACGACTGACGGCGATCGAGGGGTTCGTCGAGGACGCGCGCAGTCATGGCGCGAAAGTGCAGACGGGCGGGGCGCGCCTGCGCAGCCCGGGCTATTTTTTCGCGCCGACGGTGCTGTCGGACGTGCCGAATACGGCGCGGATCATGAACGAGGAGCCGTTTGGGCCCGTGGCAGTGATCAATCCATTCAGCGATTTCGACGCGGTGATGGAACAGGCGAACCGGTTGCCGTATGGCCTCGCGGCGTTTGCATTCACGAATTCGGCGCGGACGGTGAAATTGCTCGGCGAACAGCTCGAGGCCGGGATGATCGGGCTCAACACGTATCAGATTTCGGTGCCGGAATCGCCGTTTGGCGGCGTGAAGGAGAGCGGGCACGGTTCGGAAGAAGGCGTCGAGGGGCTCGA
>Ga0335072_10016529_pt1 | contig 10457 bp, 10 predicted proteins | sample Lox_Sample_21_FD_206725 | JGI IMG/M metagenome (GOLD analysis project Ga0335072, IMG submission 206725) | Soil microbial communities from Loxahatchee National Wildlife Refuge, Florida, United States - Lox_Sample_2.1 | ecosystem: Environmental > Terrestrial > Soil > Wetlands | place: USA... | reverse complement strand
GCGAAGGCGCCAAGGCCGTCATCTGCGCCTCCACCGGCAACACCGCCGCCAGCGCCGCCGCCTACGCCGCCCGCGCCAAGATCACCTGTGCCGTGATCGTCCCCGAGGGCAAGATCGCCCAGGGCAAGCTCGCCCAGACCCTCGTCCACGGCGCCCGCGTGATCTCCCTCGCCGGCAACTTCGACGAGGCCCTCACGATCGTCCGCGAGCTCGTGGAACGCCAGCCGATCGTGCTCGTCAACTCCGTCAACGAGTTCCGCATCGAAGGCCAGAAGACCGCCGCCCTGGAGATCCACGAGGAGCTGGCGGGCGGCCTCGAAGCCCTCTGCATCCCCGTCGGCAACGCCGGCAACATCACCTCCTACTGGCGCGGCTTCAAGGAAATGTCCGCCGCTCCCCGCCTGTTCGGCTTCCAGGCCCAGGGCGCCGCTCCGCTGGTGGAGGGCAGGCCGATCGCCCACCCCGAAACCGTCGCCTCCGCCATCCGCATCGGCAACCCCGTCCGCTGGGAGGACGCCATGGCCGCCGCCACCGAGTCCCGCGGCGCCATCCGCGCCGTCAGCGACTCCGAGATCCTCGCCGCCTTCCGCCTCCTCGCCTCCAGGGAAGGCATGTTCTGCGAGCCCGCCTCCGCCGCCTCCGTCGCCGGCCTGCTCAAGTACGGCCCCGAAGGCGCCCGCGAGATCGTCTGCGTCCTCACCGGCCGCGGCCTCAAGGACCCCGAGACCGCGATCGCCCACAACGACGGCAAAGTCATCCCCTGCCCCCCCGAGATCGCGCCCGTGGAGGAGGCCGTCCTCGGGGACGTTCCGTGAGCCGCCCCTCCGGCTACTCCCGCCGGCGCGTCGTCCGCGCCCCCGCGTCCTCCGCCAACCTCGGCCCCGGCTTCGACTGCATGGCCGCCGCTCTGGCCCTGCACCTGCGCCTGGAGGTCGAGGAGACCGGTGCCTTCGCCCTCCACACCTCCCTCCCCGTTCCCCGCGACCGCCAGAACCTCTGCGTGCGCGCCTTCGAGCGCCTCCATCCCGCCGACTCCTTCGCCTTCACCATCTCCTCCGACATCCCCCTCTCCGGCGGCCTCGGCTCGAGCGCCGCCGCCATCGTCGCCGGCCTCATGGCCGCCGACCACCTGTTCGAGCTCGACGCCGACCTCCTCGCCCTCGCCACCGACATCGAGGGCCACCCCGACAACGTCGCCGCCGCCCTCTCCGGCGGCTTTGTCATCTGCGCCGACTCTCAGACCACCCGCTTCGATCCGCCCACCGGCCTCGAGGCCGTCGCCGTCGTCCCCTCCGAGCCCGTGCCCACCGCCGCCGCCCGCGCCGTCCTGCCCGCCCAGGTGCCCATCGCCGACGCCGTCTTCAACGTCGCCCACGCCTCTCTGCTGACCCTCGGCCTCGCCACCGGCGACTGGGATCTGCTCGCCCGCGGCCTCCAGGACCGCCTCCACGAGCCCCACCGCGCCCACCTCTTTCCCCGCTCCCACGCCCTCGCCGCCCGCGCCCGCGAGCTCGGCGCGCTGGGCGCCACCATCTCCGGCGCCGGCCCCACCGTCCTCTTCTGGTGCTTCTACGAGCAGACCGGCGCCGTCGTCGAGGCTCTCGCCCCCGAGATCGAGGGTTGGGCCACCCTGCTGCGCACCCCGCTGGAGTCCCAGGGCGCCTACGTGGGCGAGCTGTAGGACGTCGCCGGCGGGGCGCGCCAGCGGTGCGCCGGCGGCCGCTAGCGGGTGATGCCGGCGCGCGGCGATGTATCCGAAACGGGGTCCCCGCGCGTGTGCGTGCCCGCGTGCGCCCGCGCGCGCGCCCGCGCGCCCGCGGGCAGCCGTTCGAGAGCTTCCTCCGCCAGCCCCTCGTAGTCCCGTCCCAGGTCCGGCCGGTGGTCGAGGATCGAGCTCGCCCGCTCCGCCGACTCCGCGTAGGCGATCGAGGAGCGGATCACCGTGTCGAACACCAGCCCCTCGAATCGCTCTCTCAGCGACTCCAGCACCTCCCGCGAGTGCACCGTCCGCATGTCCGCCAGGTTCAGCACCACCCCCAGTACCGACAGGTCCGGGTTCAGCCGCCTCCGCGCCAGCTCCACCACCGCCATCGCCTGCTCCACACCCTGCATCGCGAAGTACTGCCCCACCGCCGTCACCAGCGCGTAGTCCGCCGCCACCAGCGCGTTGAACGTCAGCAGCCCCAGCGACGGCGGGCAGTCGATCAGGATCAGGTCGTACTCCTCCGGCGCCTCCCGCAGCGCCCGCCGCAGCGTGAGCTCGTGCTCGGGCCGGGACCCCAGCTCGAGCTCCGCCTCCGCCAGGCTGAGGTTCGCCGCCACCAGATCGTCGTGGATCGCCTCCTCGAGCGACGCTCGACCGGCGATCACGTCCCCGATCGTCGGCTCGATCTCCGGCGCCGCGTCGAAGTAGTCCGAGAGGTTGCCCTGCGGGTCGAGGTCGATCGCCAGCGTTCGCAGGCCCATCCGCCGGAAGGCGTCCGCGAGCGTCCGCACGGCCGTCGTCTTGCCCGTACCTCCCTTCTGGGAGATGAACGCCACCGTGCTGGTCGCCATCACGCGATACTACGCACCCGCCGTCCCCGGCGCACCCCGGGGCGGCCGCTCAGCCGCTGTGCGCCTCCACGCCTCCCGGATTGCCCGCCCCCTCGCCTCCGGCGACGCTCAGGAAGCGCAGCCGGTAGCGCCCCACGAGGATCTCGTCCCCGTCCCTGAGCACCTTCCACTCGATCCTCGCCCCGTTCACGAACACCCCGTTGAGGCTCCGGTCGTCGAGGATCCGCACCCCGTCCGCCTGCCGCACCACCAGCGCGTGCCGCCGCGACACCGTGGGGTCGTCGAACCGCACGTCCGCCGCCAGGCTGCGCCCGATTCGCGTCCACTCCCGCGTGAGCCCCACCAGCTCGAGCTCGCCGTCCTGCTCGAAGGCCAGATACTCCCCCGGCTCCTCGATCAGCCCCCGTACCCGCTCCAGCCACTCTTCGCCGTCGATCTCTCGCGGCTCACCGAGCCGGCCCGCCAGCATCGTCTCCTGTGCCGCCACCGGCCGCGCCGGGCTCTCCCCCGGCTCACCCGCCCGCGCGCTGGCCACCGCCCCCGCCGCCATCGTCGCCCGGCTCCCCGCCATCGCCTCGGCGGCAATCGCGGGTGAGGCCCGGTTGGCGCTCAGCGCCGCGCTGAACAGCGACGCCCGCACGAAGTCTCGCCCTCCGCAGCCCGGACAGTCGCTCAACCTGTCCGTCCCCGTGAGCGTGAGCACGTAACCGCACCGTCTGCACCTAAACGAACCCGAACCGGCGATGGTGCCCGAAGAAAGCGATTCCATACGTGCTTCCCCTTTCTGCAGATGAATCCCCAGTGCTGCCCGTCAGGAAGCTGTACGCCCGAGCATAACAAGGCCGCCATCCGCCATGCGTTCCGATCCTGCTCCTCGTCCAAGTTCTGACATCCAAAAAAGCAAAAGGGCCCATTCAGCAGGGGAAACACAGCGGTGGCGACCGGGAGGGGGAAGGAGCCCGGCCGGCGACGGCGAACCACACGCCATGGCCAGAGACCCCAACGCCGACGTCGAGCAGCTCGAGCGCCTGCTCCTGGTGCGCGGCGTCGACGAGCTGCGCGCCGGCCGCGACCGCTGCGCGGATTGCCGCCGCACTCCGCTGGTGGGCGAGCAGGTCCACCTCTACGCCAACCGTTCCGGCATCGTCTGCGAGCTCTGCAGCATCCTGCGCCGCGACACCCCCGTGGCGAGCGAGCTCGTCCGCCACGCCGAGCACGGCCAGACCGTCCGTCTCACCCGCGCCGCCTGAGCCGTCCCGCCCGCCCGCCGACGCTCTAGACTGGCGCCCCACATGGATCCGTTCTCGGTCTCCGTCAACGTCGGCCGTCCCCGCGAGCAGGTCTTCGACTACCTCAAGGACATCGCCAACCACCCCCAGTTCACCGACCACTACCTGGTCGACTGGCACCTCACCCGCATCGACTCCGTGGGCACCGGCGCCGGCGCCCGCTTCCGCGTCAAGCTCCCGGGCCCCGGCTCCCGCTTCTCCTGGGCAGACATCGCCTTCGTGGAGGTCAAGTCCCCCCACCGCATCGTCGAGGTGGGCCGCACCGGCAAGACCAATCGCGTCCGCACCCTCGGCGTGTACGAGCTCATCCCCGGACCCGCCAACACCACCCGCGTGCGGTTCACCCTCGAGACCCAGCCCGTCACCCTCTCCGACCGCCTGCTCGAGAGCTTCGGCGCCCGCGCCTGGCTGCGCCGCCAGAACGCCCGCGCCCTGCGCCGCCTGCGCACCGTCCTGGAGCGCGAAGAGGCGCCCGCGGAGCGCGTCACCGTCGCCGGCGGCTGACCCCGCCCCCGCCCCCGACGGCTCTTCCCGGGCCCCGGACGGCCCCTCCCAGGCGGGACCCTTATAGACTGCCGCCCGCATGTCCTCTCGCCTGTCCAAGCCAGCCTTCGCGCTTTTCCTCGCCCTGCTCGCCGCCATCGCCCTTGGCGCCTGCGGCAACGCCGACACCCGCGTCACCACCGGCACCTACGCCGGCGAGTCCGGCCAGAACGCCCCCTACCTGAACGTCGGCCCCCTCATCTACGAGGTCCAGCTCTCCCGCGAGCTCAACCCCGCCAACATCGAAGACTCCTCCTACCTGCAGGGCCTCACCCCCGCCCAGCGCACCCTCCTGCCCGGCCAGGAGTGGTTCGCCGTCTTCATCCAGGTCTACAACCACAAGTCCGTCCCCCTCCCCGGCGCCACCAACCTCACCATCAGCGACACCCAGGAAAACGTCTACTACCCGATCCTTCCCGGCCCCTCCAACCTGTTCGCCTATCGCGGCGGCCTGATCCCCGCCAAAAGCATGGTCCCCGTCCCCGGATCCGTGGCCTACACCGGCAACACCCAGGGCGCCCTCGTGCTCTTCAAGATCAAAGTCCTCTCCCTGGACAACCGCCCCCTGGAGCTCCACATCGTCAGCCCCACCAACCCCACCCAGACCGCTTCGGCCGAGCTGGACGTTTAGCGGTGTAGCGCCGCTTCGATCACCTGACGCGCCACCGGCGCCGCCGTGGCGCCGCCGGCACCGTCTTTGACCATCAGCACCCCGACCACCACCCGCGGCGCGAGCGCCGGCGCGAAGGCCGCGAACCAGGCGTCCGTGTCGCTGGCTTCCTGACACGCCGATTCTTCGCTGTTCCCTTCCGTGGAGCCGTGTTCTTCGCTGCTCTGGTTGCTCGTCGAACACGGTCCCCCCAGTTCCGCCGTGCCCGTCTTGCCCGCCACCGTCACCCCCGGGATCGCCGCCGCCGTGCCCGTGCCCTCCCGCACCACCCCGATCATCAGTTTCCTCACCGTCCTCGCCACCGAGGCGCTCGTCGCGCTCGCCACCGGCGGGCGCCCTTCCCCGAACGCGAACGTCGGCTGCGGCCGCTGCCCGCCGTCGGCGATCGTCGCCGCCACCGTCGCCATCTGCAGCGCGCTCGCCTGCACCTGCCCCTGGCCGATCGCCGTCGAGCCCAGTTCCAGTTCCCCCTGGATCCGCGACGCCGCTGGCAGCGTGCTCTCCACCGTCCCGGGGATCCCGGTTTCGTGGTTGAAGCCGTACCGTTCCGCCATCGCCACCAGCCGCTCCGCCCCGAGCTTCACCCCCAGCGGTGCGAACACCGAGTTGCACGACACCGCGAACGCGAGTTCCAGCGAGCCCCCGCATTCCTCGCCGTTGGCGTTGCTCAGCTTCACCCCGTCGAGCGTCGCGTACGTCGCATATGGGAAGACGCTTTGGGGCGTGGCGAGCTTGGCCGCCAGCACCCCGCTCACCGTCACCATCTTGAACGTCGATCCCGGCGGCTGCAGATCGTCGATGCCGAGCCCCGCCACCGCGAGGATTTCGCCGTTGGGACGCATCGCCACCACCCCCCCCAGCTGGCCCCCCAGCGCGCTCACCGCCGCGCTCTGCACCGCCGGCGAGATCGTGCTCCGCACGCTCCCCGCCGCCCGCGGCTGGGCCCGCGCCAGCACCCGCGCCGTCGCCCCCGTCAGCTCCCTGCGCGCCAGCAGCTCTCCGCCTGGCACCCCCCGCAGCCGCCCGTCCAGCGCCTCCTCCGCCCCGCCCACACCCACGATCGCGTGCTGGGGCACCCCTTCCGCTTCCAGCGCCGCCGCCCGCGAGGCCGGCACCGGGCCCACTTCCCCGAGCGCCGCCCCCGCCGCCGCACCCAGCGGCGAGGTCCGCTGCCCCGCTTCGCTCGCCGCCCCCGACGCCAGCACCCCGCCTTCTCGCGTCAGCAGCGTTCCCCGTCGCGGCAGCGTCATCGCCCGCGCCAGCACCTCCCCCGGCCGCAGCCCCGGGAACTCCTGCGAGCGCGACCACGCCACCGCCGCCCCTTCCCCGGAGCCCCTCACCCGCACGTAGAAGGCCAGTCGCAGCGTCCCGAACAGCCGCGTTCGCACACGCACCGGCACCGCCATCAGCCCTTCCCCGACGCTCTGCGCCCTGCCCGTCACCTGCTCCTGCGTCGCCGTCGCCGTCCGCAGCGCCCGCCCGCAGCTCGCCGCCAGCTCCTGCGCCGTCAGCTCCCGTTTGGAACCCCCGTCGAGCTCTTCGTACATCCTCCCGTAGCCGCCCCTCGCCCACGCCCCCACGAACCTCCCCGCGAGCGCGCTCGCCGCGTCCTGGCCGCCGCCCGAGCCCACGATCGCCCCGATCGCGAACGACACCCCGGCGAGCGCCAGCACCGGCCACGCGCGACGCAGGCGCCGGGCTCGAACGCTGCCCACGTCAGTGCGGCTTGCCACAGTCCCGGAACGGTAGAACATGGTGTGGTGAACCGGCCCCTCGCCAGCCGCCCGTGACCGCCCTCGACTGGGTGATCGTCGCCTTCGCCGCCCTGCTGGCGAGCTTCGGCTTTCGCCGCGGATTCATCGTGGGGGTCCTCTCCTTCGCCGGCTTCGCCTTTGGAGCATTCCTCGGAACCCGCCTCGGTCCTCTTCTGCTCCCCGACGGATCCGCCTCCCCCTACGCCCCCGCTTTCGGCCTCGTCGGCGCCGTCCTCGCCGGCGCCATCCTCGCCACCGGCCTCGAGGGCCTCGGCTTCAGGATCAGGCGCACCCTCGTGATCCCCGGCCTGGGCCTGTTCGACGGCCTGCTGGGAGCCCTGCTCGGCGTCGCCCTCGGCCTCGGCATCGTCTGGATCGCCGCCGCCGTCGTCGCCCAGACGCCCGGCGCCGTCACCCTCCGCGCCGACATCCAGCGCTCCGCCATCCTCGGCGAGCTCAACCGCATGCTGCCCCCCTCTGGACCCATCCTCGACGCCCTCGCCCGCCTCGACCCGCTGCCCCAGCTCCCCGGGCCATCCCCGGACGTGGCCGCCCCCCTGCCCCGCGTGGGCCGTGCCCCCGGCGTCCGCGCCGCCGCCGCCAGCGTCGTGCGCGTGCTCGGCACCGCCTGCGGCCTCGCCATCGAGGGCTCCGGCTGGGTCGCCCGCGAAAGCGAGGTGATCACCAACGCCCACGTGGTAGCCGGCGAGCAGGACACCACCGTCGAGCTCCGCGGCGTGCCGCCGGAGCTGCCCGCCGAAGTCGTCCACTTCGATCCCACCAACGACATCGCCGTCCTGCGCGTGCCCGAACTACACGGCGTGCCCCCGCTCTCGCTCCTGCCCAACCCGCCCGCCGGCCGTGCCGGCGCGATCCTCGGCTACCCCCGCGACGGCCCCTACGACGTCCAGCCCGGCCGCATCGGCCGCACCCAGACCGTCCTCACCGACGACGCCTACGGCCACGGCCCCGTCTCCCGCCTGCTCACACCCCTGCGCGGCGACGTCCGCCCCGGCAACTCCGGTGGCCCCCTGGTGGACGTCTACGGCCACGTCCTCACCACCGTCTTCGCCGGCACCGTCGGCTCCGGCCCGCCCGGCGGCTACGGCGTGGCCAATTCCACCGTCGCCCACGCTCTCGCACTCGCCGGCTCCCGTCCCGTGAGCACCGGCGCCTGCGCCGCCGAATGAGAGGGAGCCGCCGGAGACGGGCGCTCAGGTGCCCGCCGGCGCCGGCCGGCCGGTGGGGCGGGGCCTGCCCGGGCGGTTGGCGGTGGCCTTGCCGTCCGGCTCGCCGGTGTTCTTCGAATCGGCCTGCCCGCGCGCGGGCGCGCGCGCGTGCGCGGCACGCGCCTTTTTGACGCTCCCGTTCGCCAGCGTGGGCTGCGCCTGCGCCTCTCGCGCCTGGCTGGCGCTCCACTCGTCGATCGCCGCCTGCACCGTCGCCAGCCGCCGAACCAGCCCCGAGCGCACGTGCTCGAGCTGCTCCGCGTCCAGCAGCGCCGGTCCCGCCCCCCGGCGGATGGGCGCCGGTGGCGGCGCCACGCCCGGGTGCTCGGCTTCGATCTCCCCGATCGCCCGCTCCAGCGTCGCGATCTGCGCCCGCAGCGCCCGCCGCCGGATCGCTGCCTCGTCGAGCTCCTGGCCTCCCGCCTCCTGTGCCGCCGTCCCGTCGCCGGCGCCGACCGGCCGCTCCGCCGCTTCGGCGCTCTCCGGCGCCACGTACAGGGCCGCCGCCACCTCCCGCGGATCCACCCCCGTGGCCTGCGCTTCCCGCGCCGCCTCCGCCGCGATCGTCGCCACCGCGGAGAGGGGAGAGGGGGCCCGTGCCACGAACGTGCCGCTGCCCTGCTGGCTCTCGAGCAGGCCCCGCCGCTCCAGCCGCTGGTAGACCGAGCGCACCGTGTTGACGTTCAGGCCGCTGTCCTCCGCCATCTCACGCAGCCCCGGCAGCCGCTCGCCGGGCCGCAGGCTGCCGTCGCGGATGCGCGCACAGATCGCCCAACCGAGCTGCAATCCGACGGGCACCTCCGCCTCGCGGTCGATCGCCACCCGCAGGCTCGCCGAGCGTCCGCCCCGCCCCGGCTCCTCGTGGCCTGGCTCCACCATGGTCCCTTCACGGTAGCGCCTGTCACAGCCGGACGACGGTGTTCTATCTGACCATTACATAGTGTGCTGTTGAACTAGTACACTTCTCGGCGTGGAGATGGAGGAGATCGCGGGTCGCGCCTTCCTGCCGACGAGGAACCTCCTCGAGGAAGTCGGTGACGTCGTGACCCTCACCGGCCGCACCATCCGCTCGGCCCTGCTCCCCCCATACCCGTATGGCGAGGAGTTCGTCGACCAGTTCCTGTTCGTGCTGCGCCTCTGCTGGCTGCCCCTGCTGCTTTCGACCGTGGCGATCTCCTACGGCGCCCCGGGCCTGGAGGCCGAGAACTTCCTCACAATCATCGGCTCTCCCGACCGGCTCGGCGGCTTCTTCGTGCTAGCGGCGGTCCGCGAAATCGCCCCTCTCATCACCGCCATCGTGCTCGCCGGCGTCGCCGGCACCGCCATCACCGCCGACCTCGGCGCCCGCAAGATCCGCGAGGAGCTCGACGCCCTGCAGGTGCTCGGCGTGGACACCGTCAAGAACCTCGTCGTGCCTCGCTTCCTCGCCCTGATGCTCGTCACCGGCCTGTTCAACCTCTACGCCATCCTCTTCGGCCTCTTCGGCGGCATCCTCGCCGCGAGCACCTATGACCAGCCGCTGGGACCGTTCTGGAACACTCTGTTCGCGAACGCCACCTCCACAGACCTGTGGGGTTCGGTGCTGAAGACCACCATCTTCGGGGCGATCATCGCGATCGTGTGCTGCTACAAGGGCATGAGCGCCTCCGGTGGTGCCGAGGGGGTGGGGCGAGCGGTCAACCAGGCGGTGGTCGTCTCCTTTCTGGGGATCGGCGCCTTCAACTACGTCTTCACCCAGACCCTGCTGGCGACCCATCCGGGGATCCTGGTGATCAAGTGAGCGACGCTGGCGCGATGCCCCGTGAATGGATCGCCCAGACCGGCGAGATCGCGGGCTTCGGCGGCAACGTCGTGCGCGACGTCTGGGGCCTGCGCGTGTTCCGCTTCTTCGGTGAGGCTCTGCGCCAGTCGGGGATCCTGATCGTCTCCTCCACGCTCGTCATCTGGGGGCTCGTGTTCATCGTCGGTCTCGGCACCTGCGGCATCGAGGGCGCTTACTTCACCGAGTCCCAGGGTGCCCCGGCCTACGCGGGCGTGTTCGCCGCCTGGTGCAACCTGCGCGAGGCCGTGCCCCTGACCTTCGGCTACATGATGTCCGCCAAGGTCGGCACTGGCATCGTGGCTGAGCTCGGCGCCATGCGCATCTCCGAGGAGATCGACGCCCTGGAGGTGATGGGCATCGACTCGATGACCTTCCTCTGCGCCACTCGCCTGCTCGCAGCGTGGCTGGTGCTCCCCTTCATGTATGTCTCCGCCATCGGCGTCGCATACCTGGGCTCCTACATCGCTATCGTCCAGCAGGTCGGCTACACCTCGGCCGGCGGCTTCTTCCTGGTGTTCTGGCAGTTCCAGAACCCGCCCGACTTTCTCTTCAGCCTGACCAAGGGCATGTGCATGGCCACCGCCATCGTGCTGG
>Ga0335072_10016526_pt1 | contig 10459 bp, 6 predicted proteins | sample Lox_Sample_21_FD_206725 | JGI IMG/M metagenome (GOLD analysis project Ga0335072, IMG submission 206725) | Soil microbial communities from Loxahatchee National Wildlife Refuge, Florida, United States - Lox_Sample_2.1 | ecosystem: Environmental > Terrestrial > Soil > Wetlands | place: USA: Florida... | reverse complement strand
CGGCGCCACCTATCCCCAGGAGCTGGCCGAGATCCGGCGGATCGTCGGGGACATGCCCCTGCTGGTGCCTGGCGTCGGCGCACAGGGGGGAGATGTCGCTCAAGTGGTGCGCAACGGTCAGACCGCGGCTGGAACCGGCCTCATCGTCAGCTCCTCGCGAGGCATTCTCTACGCTTCCTCCGGAGAGGATTTCGCGGCTGCGGCCAGGTCTGCGGCGCTGTCGCTGCGGGATCAGATCAATGCTCACCGCCGGCGGCGCTCGTAGGCGGCGTTGCAAATCGCTTCAGACGACTCAGTGATGCGTAGCACGGCCCGCGCGCTGGCCATCTCATTGCTCGTGCTCGCGGCTCCATGCGGCTGCTCTCGCTCTCATTCCGGCGGCGGATCGCCGGGCGCCGCGGCGCAGGGACCGAAGATCCTCCTGCGCGGCCTCGGGGCGGAGCCTGACTCCCTCGATCCGCAGAAGGCGCGCGCGGACGAAGCACAGCGGGTGCTGCGCGACATCTGCGAAGGACTGACGACCCTCGGTAAGTCGGGTGCTGTGGCGCCCGGCATCGCAGAGAGCTGGCAGGTCAGTCCCGACGGCAAGATCTACACCTTTTCGCTGCGCCATGACGCCAAGTGGTCGAACGGCCAGCCGGTGGTGGCCGCCGATTTCGTCGCCGGCCTGCGCCGCCTGGTCGAGCCTGACACCGCCTCGCAATACGCAGAGGTCGTCGACGTCATCGTCAACGCGAGTGACATCGTTGCTGGCCATAAGCCTCCAGAGAGCCTCGGCGTCTTCGCCCCGGACCCGTTCACCGTCATCGTGAAGCTGAACAACCCGGCGCCGTACCTGCCGTCATTGCTGTCGCACCCCAGCACTTGTCCCGTGGAGCCCGTTGCGCTCGTCAACGACAAGGATGCCTACTCGCGCCCGGGCAACCTGCCGTCGGACGGAGCGTTCATCCTCTCGCAGTGGGTGCCCGGCTCATATATCTATCTCACGCGAAACCACTATTACTGGAACGACGCCGCCACCCGTCTCGATGGGGCGAAGTATCTGATCACGCCCGATGACAACGGGGAGCTGACTCTCTATCGCGCGGATCAGCTCGATGTCACCGACATCATCCCGCGAGCCCAGTATGAGTGGATCCGCGCCCATCTCGGCGATCAGCTGCACATCGCGCCGGAGCTGGGTGTCTATCTCTACGGCTTCAATCTGCAGCGCGCGCCGTTCAAGGACGACGTCAAGGTGCGCCGCGCCCTTGCCATGGTGATCGACCGCGAGAAGCTCGCCCGACTGGTGCTCCGTTCCGGCGAGTTGCCTGCCTACAGCTGGGTACCGCCCGGGGTGGACAACTACACGACCCAGTCGCCGGACTACCGCTCACTCACCATGCCGCAGCGCATCGCCGCAGCCCGCAAGCTGTACGCCGAGGCCGGGTACTCAGCGGCGCACCCGCTCCGCTTCGAGCTGCGCTACAACACCGAAGAGATCCATACGCAGCTGGCCATCGCGATCTCCTCCATGTGGCAGCAGGCGCTCGGTGTGCAGGTGACCCTGCGCGGCGAGGAATTCCGCTCGCTGATGCAGGACATCGATCGCGGTGACGTACAGATGTTCCGCTCCAGCTGGATCGGGGACTACAACGACGCCTACACGTTCGCGCAGTACTTCAAGAGCGACTTCGGCGTCAATCTGACGCACTATCACAATCCCGCGTACGACGCTTTCCTCAACCAGGCCGCCGCCGAGGCCGATCCCGCGAAGCGCCGCGGACTGCTGGAGCAGGCGGAGCGGGTCATGCTGGCGGACCAGCCGGTGATCCCAATCTATTTCTACGTGAGCAAGCACCTCGTCAAGCCGCGGGTGACGGGCTGGTACAGCAACATCATGAACGTCACGTACAGCAAGGACCTGGGACTGCGGGCCGGCACGCCGTAGCAGACAGGACTGTTAGAGGCCGGCGATAGGTCGGAGACGGGCGATCACAATACTGAGTCGAGCCTGCTCTTCGGCGGTCGGTCCCATATGGCCCGGAAGACTCGCTAAGAAACCCGCGTTCCCGAGAAGATCGTCCAATTCCTCGCGCAAATACCCGCGCAGTTCCTCTGGAGCAGTCAAGGCTTCGTTGACAAGTTCGGCTCTCCCGTCGATCAGAGCGATCATATCCTCGATGTCATGGCTGGCCATGAAATCCCCGTTGCCACGGCCATAGAACGCTTCGATCTTCGTTGCAAGAAGCAGCGGAGGCGATATGAGTCGAATAGTCTGGCCGCTCGGAAGCTGCGCGGTTTTTGCCTCGCGGACAGCCAGGGGATACCAGCGGTTTGAAAAGCCCAGGACGTCCTGCTCTGTCGGCATAACGTCGATCTTAATATTTCCCAGCTTCCAGCGACAGATCACGCCACCCTGATCCTCAGCGAAGCCAGCACGTCGCAATTCGTCTGATAGTTCGTAATATTCAGCCCGAGTTGTGATTTCAACGAGAAGGTCGACGTCCTGTGTGGCGCGCACTGGCGGCCGCGCAACATCCGTAATCAACAGCCCTACAGCACAGCCGCCAACGTAAACTACGCGCTCGTTAATCGTTCCCAAGGCGCGGGCGACAGCCTCGACAAGTGCAACGTTTGGGTCCCTTGGATTCATGCCAGGAGCTTCATGAGCATAGTTGTAGCTAGTCCGCGTTCTCTCGCTGAGCCGATTCGTATTGCATCGAATAGCGAGAGCACGCGATATAGAGTTTCGTCATTCTCGGCCGCTTGCGGCACGGACGGATAGAGCGGATACAAAGCCGTCCCGCGAGTACCGCCCGTTGATTTTGGCCACACAGGCACAAGCTCCTCGCCTAACGCGAGCTCTGTTCGTAAATCCGGACCCGCGTAGGCAGTTGGCATGCCACGTGCCACAGGTCCGCTGACAGCCGGAAATGAGTACATCGCACCGTGCAAAACGAACTCAGTAAGTGCAGGCCGGATGACTTGCGGTCCGCTATCAACCGCAGTGGCAGCGAGCCGCGCAAGTTGAGCGCGTGCAACGCTTCCGTGTACCTCAGAGGCGGACATTTTCAATTCGCTGGCGAGCGAGGCGTAAGTAAAGTGCCGTGCCGCAGCCACAGCGATCTTAAGGAGAACTACCAGATCCTGAGGTCTGAGAGCGATCTGACGGGTCTTTAGACGTGGCACTAAAGTCTTCTCTATTCGCGAATAGCGAATATTAGCTCAAAGCTCGGGTCCGAGCACGTTCAAAGTTTATACCCGCGCTAAATCCGGGTCCAAGCCGCGACATTTCTATATATTAGTCAATGGGTTACGTTTGATATGAGTCGTAGATCATTGAAAAGCTAATTTAAAACTCCTAAGCTATTTAAATGAGCGACAGCCCTCGAAACAAAAGCCCCCGGGCGCCATCAATGCCGCTTAACGAAGCGATCAGCGCAGCGGTAAAGGTATACGAAAAGGAGCGCAGGCATGCAGCTCCAGTTGATGCCGTCGCTCAGCACATTGGATATAAAAGTGCCAATAACGGAGCTGCGATTCGAGCTCTCGCCTCGCTGCGCTACTTTGGATTGCTTGAGCGCCCACAGGACGGTCTTATGGCCGTGACGAAGGATCTTGAGTCATTCCAGTTCGCGCCCTCAGACCAAGTGCGCAGTGAGATCGTCCAACGGTGGCTAAGGTCCCCCCCTATCTTTGCTGAGATTCTAGACAAGTATCCGACTGGCCTGCCGTCAGATGCGACGCTCAAGTACGAGCTCATTCAGCGCGGGTTTCTGCCAGACGCTGCTGAGTCGGTGCTTGCCGTGTTTAAGGCTTCAGTGGAATTTGCGCATAAACACGAGTCACGGATTCCAGAATCGCCCAGCGAAGATAAAGTCGACACACCTTCGAAAGAGGAGTCGATTTCGGGTTCGGAGTCGGAACAATCTCCTCCACCTGCTGCTGTCGGTATCCAAATCGCAGCAAACGTAGACCGCATTCCAGTGCGGCTATCAGGTGGACGGCGCGCATGGCTCGAAATCCCGGCGCCTTTCTACGAGGCAGACAAACTAAGACTGAAGAGCCAGATAGATCTGCTTTTGACCGAAGAGGACGAGCAAGAAAGCGGAAGAGCCTAAGTCCGCTATACCGCAGCCCAACCCGGCCGCGCCCTACAGACATCGGCTACTTCCGCCAGTACGTCCTCGTAAACAGCACGATCACGCTGAAGATCTCCAGGCGGCCGAGCAGCATTGCTGCGGTGCAGATCCACGTCTGCGGGGCCGTCAGGGAGTGCAGGTTCCAGGCGGTGGGGCCGGGCAGGCCGAAGGCGGTGTTGTTGATGGAGGCGACGATCACACGGAAGGCCCAATCGAAGCTCATCCCCGTGAGGAGCATCGCGAACGTCAGCAGCGATACCGTCATGAAGTAGAGGAAGACGAACGCCAGCACCGCATCCGCGGCGCGCTCCGGCACGGGCCGGCCGCCGACCCGCACGGGCGCCATGGCGCTCGGATGCACGAGGAGCTTGAGCTCCCGCCCGGCCTCGCGCGCGAGCACCAGGGTGCGGAACATCTTGATGCCGCTGCCGGTCGAGCCCGTGTTGCAGACGATGCCGGAGAGGAAAAGCATCCAGATGGGCGCGAATACCGGCCAGGTGCTGAAGCCCGTGGGGCCCGTCGTCACCCAACCGGTCGTGGTCGCCAGCGACACCACGTTGAAGGCCGCATAGCGCAGTGAGGTGCCGAAGGTCGGATAGACCTCGTGCCACGTCAGCAGCCCGGCGATGAAGACGACGCTCGCGGCGATGAGAATGGCGGCCGTCCTGACCTCCGGATCGTGGCGGTAGGGCTTCAGCGACAGCCGCCGCAGCGCCGCGAAGTGGCGCGCGAAGTTGAGCGCCGAGATCAGCATCAGGACGATCAGCACGAGCTCGATGGCCGCCGAGTGGAAATAAGCGATGCTGGCGTCGTGGGTGGAGAATCCGCCGAGTGCGACCGCGGAGAAGGCGTGGCAGATCGCATCGAACCACGTCATGCCGCAGAGCCGCAGCGCCAGAACGCCGCTCAGGGTGAGGAGCGCATACACCAGCCACAGTGAGCGGGCGGTCTCCGTGATGCGCGGCGCCAGCTTCTCGTCCTTGACCGATCCGGGCGTGTCGGCCTTCGAGAGCTGCATGCCGCCCACGCCCAGAAGCGGCATCACGCCCACGGCCACTACGATGACCGCGAGGCCGCCCAGCCAGATGAGCGAGTGGCGCCAGAAGTTGATCGAGGGCGCGAGCGAATCGAGGCCGTCGAGCACGGTCGATCCGGTCGTCGTGAGGCCCGACATCGTCTCGAAGAAGGCGCGGGTAAAGCTCAGTCCCGGCATCGCAAGGAGCAGCGGCAGCGCCGCGGAGGCGGCCAGCAGGACCCAGCCGAGCGTCACCAGCAGGAAGCCGTCGCGCGCCTTGAGCTCGCGGCGGTAGCGGAAAGTGGCCCCCGCGAGCACGGCGCCGGCGGCCACGGTGATGGCGGCGGCGAGCAGGAACTGAGCCCAGAGCCCGTCGCCGGTGGCCAGCGAGCACCCGATCGGGAGGAGGTAGGCGAGCCCGAAGGCGGCCAGGATGATCCCCAGGAGATGCGCGATGCCGAGCATGTAGTTAGAAGCGCCGGATCCGGGCTCCTGCCCGGCCCAGCGTGCCGCGATCAAAAGGCTTGCTCACGGACGCAGCGCGCGCGTGAAGAGGCGCTCGACCGCCTCGATGTGGCGGCGGTCGGAGAGGAAGAGGATCACATGATCGCCCGACCGCACGAAGGTGTCGTGATGCGCCATGATCACCTGCTCGCCGCGCACCACCGCCCCGATGGATGAGCCTTCCGGCAGCGGGATGTCGCAGATGGTCCGTCCAACGACACGCGAGGTATGCTCATCGCCCTGCGCGACCGCCTCGATGGCCTCGGCGGCTCCGCGACGCAGGGAATGCACGCGCACCACCTCGCCCCGGCGCACGTGCGCCAGCAGGGAGCCGATGGTGATGCTCTGGGGCGAGATGGCCACATCGATGCTGCCGCTCTCGATGAGGTCCGCATAGGACGGCTTGTTGATCAGAGCCATCACCTTGCGCGCCCCCAGCCGCTTGGCCAGCATGGCCGAGAGGATGTTCGCCTCCTCGGAGTTGGTCAGCGCGACGAACACGTCCGTGCTGTCGATGTTCTCCTCGATCAGCAGCTCCTCGTCGGCGGCATCGCCGGCGAGCACGATGGTGTTCTCGAGCTGCTCCGACACGCGCCGCGCCCGGCGCACATCGCGCTCGATCAGCTTCACCTGGCTCGTCTTCTCCAGCGATCGGGCGAGACGGAAGCCGATGTTGCCGCCGCCTGCGAGGATCACCCGGCGCACGCGGCTGTCTTCCTTGCGCAGCTCACCGATCATGCGGCGGATGTCGTCGCTGGCCGCCAGGAAGAAGACCTCGTCGCCTTCCTCGATGACGGTCGACCCCTCCGGGGGAATGCTGCGGCCGCGGCGGTAGATGGCGACCACTCGCGCCTCCATCCGGGCGAGATGCTCCGGCAGCTCCCGCAGACAGTGGCCGACCAGCAGGCCGCCGCTGATGGCGCGGACGCCCACCAGGCGGACCTTGCCGGCGGCGAAGTCGAGCACCTGCAGCGCGCCGGGATGCCGGATCAGCCGCGCGATGTATTCCGTGACCAGCTGCTCCGGACTGATGAACACATCGACCGCGATCGACTGCTCGCCGAAGAGCTCCGGCCGCTGCGTGTATTCGGCGGAGCGGATACGGGCGATCTTGGTCGGCGTCCGGAACAGCGTGAACGCGACCTGGCAGGCCATCATGTTGACTTCGTCGCTGTTGGTCAGAGCGACGATGATCTCGGCCTCCGCCGCGCCCGCTGCCTCGAGGACCGGGGGATAGGCGGCGTTGCCGACCACGGTATGGACGTCGAGGCGATCCTGCAGATCGCGCAGGACATCCTCGTTGGCGTCGACGACCGTGACTTCGTTGGCCTCTTCCCGCGAGAGGTGCCGGGCGACGGTGCGGCCGACCTGTCCGGCGCCGAGGATGAGTATTTTCATGCTTCGATCACGCTGTCTCTTTCAGGCACAGGGACGTGCCCCGCCGCCGCAGGTGGCGGGATTTCGGGCAAAAACCACGCTTTTTGCACGAAATCGCGCTGGGCGGGGCAGGATGCCCCGATCCAGCGCCATCCTAAACAGGCTCCAGGTTGGCGTACTGCATCATCAGCCACTTGGTGCCCTGCTGCTCGAAATTCACCTGCACCCGCGCATGCATGCCGCTGCCTTCGACATTCAACACCACGCCCTCGCCGAACTTGCCGTGCCGCACCCGGGCGCCGAGCCGCATGCCGGGCGGCGGCGGCTCCTCGGTCCGGAAGCGGATGACGGGCGCCGCCGGCTCTTCCCTGCGGCCGCGGCCCGGCAGGGCACGGGAGACGTGCACGCGCGGCCTGACCTCCGCCACGATGTCCTGCGGCACTTCCTTGATGAAGCGCGAGGGCGCGGGATGAGTGTCCATGCCGTGCAGGCGGCGCTGCTCCGCATAGGTGAGGTAGAGCTGCTTCATGGCGCGGGTCATGCCGACGTAGCAGAGGCGGCGCTCTTCCTCCAGCGCTTCCAGATCCGAGATGCAGCGTTGATGGGGGAAGAGCCCTTCCTCCATGCCGCAGAGGAACACGAACATGAATTCGAGTCCCTTCGCCATGTGCAGCGTCATCATCTGCACGCTGTCATCTCCCGCGTCTGACCCCCGCTCGCCGGATTCCAGGGCCGCGTGCGCCAGGAATCCCTCGAGCGGTGTCAGCTCGACCTCGGTGCTCTCGGCGGCGAAGCTGCGGGCGGCGCTCACCAGCTCCGCCAGGTTCTCCAGCCGCGCTTCGTTGCGCGCCATCTCGCCGCGCGCCGAGTCCTGGCTGGGCTTCTCCCGGCCGTGATGCTCGATGAGCCCGCTCTGCTTCAGCACGTGATCGATCTGCTCGTGCAGCGCCAGTCCCGCGACCTCCTGCGCCAGCCGGTCGATGAGCTCGTGGAAGCCGCGCAGCGCGCCCGCGGTCCTGCCGCCCTGCTGCGCCTCGCTGCGCGCGGCGGCCGCCTTCCAGAGTGAGATGCCCCCGGCTCTGGCCTCCTCGCGGAGGCTCTCGATCGTCCGGTCGCCGATGCCGCGTGTCGGGAGATTCACCACGCGCTCGTAGGCCGCATCGTCGTCCCGATTCAACAGCAGGCGCAGATACGCGAGCGCGTCCTTGATTTCCGCGCGCTCGAAGAATCTCAGGCCGCCATAGACCCGGTAGGAGATGCGCGCGGCGATGAAGGCTTCCTCGAATGCCCGCGACTGGGCGTTGGATCGGTACAGTACGGCGATGTCGCTGCGCCGGTGTCCGCTCGCGACATAGTCGGCGATGCGCCGCGCCACGAATTCCGCCTCGTCGCGCTCGTTGAACGCCGCATAGAGCTGGATCGGCAGGCCCGGCTCACCGTTCGTCCACAGCGTCTTGCCGAGGCGGCCGGTGTTGTGCGCGATCAGGCCGTTGGCGGCGGCGAGGATCACCGCGGTGGAGCGGTAGTTCTGCTCCAGCCGGTAGAGCTTCGCCTGCGCATAGTCACGGCGGAATTGCTGCAGGTTCTCCACCCGCGCGCCGCGCCAGCGGTAGATCGACTGGTCGTCATCGCCCACCGCGAACGGGTGGCCGTCCGGGCCCGCGATGAGGCGCAGCCACGCGTACTGGATGGAGTTGGTGTCCTGGAACTCATCCACCAGCACGTGGCGGAAGCGCTGCCGGTAGTGCGCCAGCAGCTCCGGCCGGTCGCGCCACAGCTCGTAGGCGCGCAGCAGCAGCTCCGCGAAGTCGACCACACCCGTGCGCGCGCAGGCTTCCTCGTACAGTCCGTAGAGCCGGATCATCTGCGCGCGGGTCGGGTCGTTGCCCGCCTTCAGATCCTTCGGGCGGCGGCCCTCGTCCTTGTTCGAGTTGATGAACCATTGGACGTCGCGCGGCTCCCAGCGGGACTCGTCGAGGTCATTGGCTTTGATGATCCGCTTCACCAGCCGCTGCTGGTCATCCGAATCGAGGATCTGAAAGCCCTGCGAAAGGCCCGCCTCGCGCCAGTGCAGCCGCAGCAGCCGGTGCGCGATGCCATGGAAAGTGCCGATCCAGAACACCCCGGGCGGGGCACCGAGGATCTGCTCCACCCGTCCGCGCATCTCGCCGGCCGCCTTGTTCGTGAAGGTGACCGCCAGAATCGAATAGGGGGAGGCATGCTCCACCTGGATGAGCCAGGCGATGCGGTGCGTCAGCACCCGGGTCTTGCCGCTGCCTGCGCCCGCCAGCACCAGCACTGGAACGAGCGGCGCGGAAACCGCGGCGCGCTGTGCCTCGTTCAGAGGATTGAGAATGGGGTCGAGATCCATGAGGGGGCGCATTTTACGGTATGCCGGCGCCCCGCACCTCGGTCGTGAACCTGACCAGCGCCACCACGAAGCTGAGCAGTACCGGTCCGATGATCAGCCCGAGCACGCCGAAGGCCGAGACGCCGCCCACGGCCCCGACGAACACCGCCAGGGTCGAGACATGCGCCCGGTGGGCGGTGAGAAGCGGGCGCGCGACGTTCTCCACCACCACGAGCAGCCCCGTCCAGAACGCCAGGAAGAGCGCCGCCAGCCAGTGACCGCTCACGGCGAGATAGAGGATCGCCGGCACCAGCACGATGGACGCGCCCGCGGGCAGCAGAGCGGCGATCGTCGCCAGTACACCGAAGACGACCGCCGAGGGCAGGCCGACGAGCGCGAAGCCTACGCCGACGAAGACGCCCTGGATGAGCGCCGTCGCAGCCGATCCGAACACCACCGCGCGCGTGACCTGCGCCAGATAGTCGAACAGCCGCTCGCGCCCCGCGGCTTCGAGCGGAATCAGCCGTTTCAGATGCTCGAGAATCGTCCGCCCGTCGCGCAGCAGGAAGAAAAGCAGGAAGAGCATCATGAAGAAGCCGACGACCGTGCCGAAGAGGCCGAGCGCGAGAGTGCCGCCCGCGGCGGCGGCGGACTTCAACACGGATTGCATCTCGCCCGTGACCCACCCCTGGATCTGCGCCGCGCTCACCGGGAAGTAGGCGCTCGACCAGCGCAGCACGTTGCCGAGCAGCGGATAGCTCTCCAGCCGCGCGAGCAGCTGCGGATAGCCGAGGAAGCTCCGCCGCAGGTGCTCGACCAGGCTGGCGACCTGCCCGGCAAACACCACGCCGAGAACCGAGAGCGGCGCCAGCACCAGGAAAGGCGTCAGGCCGGTGATGATGCCGGCCGACAGCACGGCTCGCCCCTTCAGCCGGCGCGAGAGCCGCTCGTGCAGGGGATAGAGGAGGAAGGCCAGTACGGCGGCCCAGCCGAGCGCGCCCCGGAGCGGCTCCAGCACGGCGAGCAACAGGTAGCCCAGGACGACCGCGGTCGCGACGAGAAAGCTGCGACGGTAGAAGCCGGAGTAGA
>Ga0335072_10016525_pt1 | contig 10459 bp, 8 predicted proteins | sample Lox_Sample_21_FD_206725 | JGI IMG/M metagenome (GOLD analysis project Ga0335072, IMG submission 206725) | Soil microbial communities from Loxahatchee National Wildlife Refuge, Florida, United States - Lox_Sample_2.1 | ecosystem: Environmental > Terrestrial > Soil > Wetlands | place: USA: Florida... | reverse complement strand
GGGACGGTGTGGCCGGCAAGGCGCCGTGTGCCGCAGGAGCGGGTGCGCGCGCAGCGGGAGCTGCGGGCGTATAAGCCGGGTGGTGTTGCCGGCAAGGCGCCGTGTGCCGCGGGAGCGGGTGCGCGCGCAGCGGGAGCTGCGGGCTTATACGCCCGCTGCGCGCTTGGCAGGGGACCAGTTGCCCGGTGGCGGCGGCGGGGGGAAGGTGACGTCGATGGCCAGGCCGCCGCCGGGCCGGGGTTCGACGGTGATGAGGGCGGCGTGGGCGGTGGCGATCGCCCTGACAATGGACAGGCCGAGGCCGTGGCCGCCGTCGCGGCGGGCACGCCGCGGGCCGATCCGCTGGAAGGGCTGGAATAGCCGGTCGACTTCGGCGGCCGGGATGACCTGACCGGAGTTGGCCACCGACAGGACGGCGTGACCGTCGCTGGTCCAGGTGCTGATCTGGATCTCCCCGCCGGGGATGTTGTGCCGGACGGCGTTGTCGATCAGGTTGGCGGCCAGCTGATGGACCAGGAGCGGGTCGCCGTCGAGGGTGGCGGGCTGGATGTCGGCACGGACGTTCAGGTCGAGGCGGCTGATCGCCGGGCGGGCGGCGGCCAGGGCGGCGCTGGTGATGGCGGCCAGGTCGAGTTCCTCGCGCTCGCCGCCGTCGGCTTCGCTGCTGGCCAGAGTGAGCAGCGACTCGATGAGGCGTTCCTGCTCGGCGTTGGAGGCCAGCAGTTCCCGGCCGACGGCCTGCCAGGTACCCGGGGTGCTTTCCGGGTCGGCCAGCGTCACCTGGAGGAGAGTGCGTTCTCTGGTCAGCGGGGTGCGCAGCTCGTGCGAGGCGTTGGCGGCGAACCGCCGCTGGGCGTCAAAGGAAGCCTCGAGCCGCGCGAACAGGCTGTCGAGGGTGTCGGCGAGTTCCTTGAGCTCGTCGTCGGGCCCGGGCAGGGCCAGCCGCTCGTGCAGGCTGCTGGCAGAGATCCGCCGGGCGGCGGCGGTGATCGTGCTCAGCGAGTGCAGCACCCGGCCCGCCAGCAGCCAGCCGAGCGCGGCGGCGGCCACCACGAAAAGCACTAGGGCGACGACCGAGATGATCAGCAGTTGCTGCCGGTCGAGGTTGATCTGCCCGAGACCGGCCAGCGCCACGTGCACCCCCGGCGGTGCCTGGGAAGGCGATGACACCAGCGATGCCACTGGCGATGCCGCCGGCGATGTGCGCGTCAGGTGCCTGGCGGGCCCGGAATGCACTTGAGGGGTCACGTGCCCGTAGAGCAGAAGGGTGATGGTGAGCACGGCCGCGCCGCATGCACCGCACACCAGGAACGCCGCGCCGTAAAGGATCGTCAGGCGCAGCCGGGCGGTGCGCCGGGGCAGCCGCAGCCGGCCCGGGGGACCGCTGCGCGGGCGGGAATCAGGCATTACGGTTCTCCGATCCGGTAGCCGCTCTCCCGGACGGTGTGGATCACCGGCGGGTCGCCGAGCTTAGCCCGGAGCCGGCGGATGGTTGTTTTCACGGTGGTGGTGAACGGGTCGGCGGCTTCGTCCCACGCCCGTTCGAGTAGTTCCTCCGCCGGGACCGGCCGTCCGTCCGCGGCGAGCAGGCACTCAAGCACGGCAAGTTCCTTGGGAGTGAGCGGCAGCCGCCGCCCGCCGCGGACCGCGACGCGGCGGGCCGGGTCCAGGCTCAGGTCGCCCCAGGTGAGGCTGACGGGCAGCGGAGCGGTGGCGCGCCGGCCCAGGGCCCGGGTGCGGGCCACCAGTTCGGCGAAGTCAAAAGGCTTGGGCAGGTAGTCATCGGCGCCAAGCCCGAGGCCTTCGACCCGCTCCCTGACTGACCTGGCCGCGGTGAGCATCAGCACACGGGTCTCGGACCTGTCCGCGGCAAGGAACCGGCAGACGTCGTCGCCGTGCACGCCGGGCAGATCCCGGTCCAGCACCACCACGTCGTACCGGTTGACCGCCAGGTGCTCCAGCGCGGCGGCGCCGTCCATGGCCACGTCGACGGCCATCCCCTCGCGGCGCAGCCCGGTCGCCACCGCCATGGCCAGCACCTCGTCGTCCTCGGTCACCAGAACCCGCATCGCCTGCCCGCCGCCTCACGTGATCCGCCGTCTGCACCCAAGATCGCAGCTCGGAGGTGACAGCCAGGTGACATTTTCGGTCACCGTGCTGTCACCTCCCATTCTGTACAACGGGGGTGATCCCGGCTTTTTAGGAGACCCCGATGAACGGAAAGACCGGCAGTAACCTGAGTCTGCGGCGCGTGCGAGCAGTAGCGGTCGCGATGGCCGCCGCCCTGCTGGTGTCTTCGTGCGGCGTTGTCCATGTCCATTTCGGGTCTGGTGCCAGCTCCACGTCGACAAGTTCGGCGACCTACCAGCAGCGCCTTGCCTACGCGCAGTGCATGCGAGACCACGGCCTGCCGGGCTTCCCCAACCCCAGCCCGTCGCGGAACTCCAGCTTCAGCACGCATCTGACCGGCAACGCCAGCAGCACCGCGGCGCGGGCTAATGCCGCCTGCGAGCACCTGCTGGCTGGCGGCGGCAGTGGAACGGGCGGCGTCACGGCGCCGACGACGACCGCCGCGGCTGGTGCCGTGCCGGCCGACTGCCTGACCTCCCGGCCGCCGGTGTGTGACACACCCAGGCAGCTCCTGGATGCCTACGGCATCAAGCCGCTGCTTGATGGCGGGATCACCGGCCGGGGGCAGACCATCGTCCTGCTGGAATTCCCCCCTTCGGGGGCAGGACCGCCGTCGGCGGCTGCGGGCGGCCAGGTGCCGCAGGCCAGCGATATACGCCAGGACCTGGCGCGATTTGACGGCATGTTCGGCCTGCCCGCCGCGCGGCTGCAGGTGGTGAACACCCTCGCGCACGCGGCATCGCCCTGGCAGGCGTCCCCCGAGGAGGTGGAGGACACCGAGATCGTGCACGCGGTCGCCCCCGGCGCCGCCATCCGTGAGGTCCTGATCCCGTCTTCGGACACGGCCAGCACCGGCACGGTGAGCCCGGCCGCCGTCGCCGCCTTGCGGCTAGGCCTCGGCCAGGGTGGGGTCATCGAGTTCAGCGCAGGCGCGGGAGAGCAGTGCTTCACTTCGCCGGAGGTAGCTCAGTGGAACGCGGCCCTGCAGGCCGCGCAACGCGAACGGGTGACCGTGGTCGTCTCGGTCGGCGACACCGGCGCGGCCACCACACCCTGCCCCGGTGCCGGGACAGCGCCCGCCCCGGTTAAGGGGGTGGACCTGCCGGCCTCGGACCCGCTAGCGCTGGCCGTCGGCGGTACCAGCCTGGAGGCCAGCCGGACAACCGGTGCCTATGCCGGGGAGATCGCGTGGAACGTTCTTCCCCAGCCGGGGGAGCCCAGAGCCACCGGCGGCGGCTTCAGCCAACTGTTTCCACGGCCCGCCTACCAGGACGGCGTCGCCGGGATCGGGGCCACCCGGGGCGTGCCCGACGTGGCTGCCGACGCTGATCCTGATACCGGAATGGCCCTCGCCTTCAGCGGCGGCGGGCAGGACGACATCCTCGTCGGGGCGGGCGGGGCCAGCGCCGCCGCTCCGCTCTGGGCCGCTGTTATCGCGCTGGCCGACCAGTACGCCGGCCGGGACCTCGGCTTCGTCAATCCCGCCCTCTACCTGATCGGCGAGAGCGCCTACTACCACCAGGCGTTTCACGACGTGACCACGGGCAGCAACACCGTGACGTTCAGCACGCAGACCGTTAGCGGCTACCCGGCCGGGCCCGGGTGGGACCCGGTCACGGGCTGGGGAAGCCCCGACGCGCAGGTGCTCGTCCCCCTGCTCGCCCGCTACGCCGGCCCGTGACTCCAGCCCGCGAGTTGCGCTTACCGCAAACGACCGGAGTTTCACGAAAGCAAACGACCCCTATGGCACCAGGTCGCCCACGGAACACAGCAGGATGACCGGGTCCGGGAACGGAAGATAAGGTCACTCTTCCGAACCCGAGCGGGTACTTCTTAAAGCCAATCCGCCAGTCCGGCTGGCTGTGCCGCAGGCTGCTTTTTGTTTCTGCTTTTCTCCGGGACCAAAGGCGGAGCGCGGAGATCGTTGCCTTCCACAGCAGGCGGGCGGGAGCCTTGACGTGAGTGTTGCCTGGAAAGGATTCTGGGCTCACGCGTGCGGTAGCGGGGCCGACCAGTGTAGGAGGCAGCGCGGTGGCAAACGTGGTACCTGCGGAGGAGTTCGCCGAGCTTACCGGGGGGAGGGTGCACCTGCTGCGCGGCGGTACCGGGGAACCAGTGCTGTTCCTGCACGCGGCCGGCGGGGCCGGTGAATGGCATCCCTTTCACGGGCTGCTCGCCGCGCGCGGGTTCGAGGTGATCGCACCCGACCATCCCGGGTTCGGCAAGTCCGATGACTTCCCCTCGGTCGAGGCGATTGACGACCTTGTCTTCCATTACCTTGACGTGCTCGACGCGCTCGGGCTGCGGCGGCCGCATGTGGTGGGCGCGTCGTTCGGCGGGTGGATCGCCGCCGAACTCGCGGTGTACGCGCCGCACCGGATCGGCTCGCTGACGCTGCTGTCCGCCGCGGGGCTGCGGCTGCCGGAGCACCCGGTGACGGACCTCTTCCTGCTGCCGCCGGACAAGCTGGTCGCGACGCTGTTCCACAACCCCCCGCCGCCGGCGCCGGCGACGGGCGCCGCGCCGGACCTCGACGCGATCATCGCGGCCTACCGGGAGGCCACCTCGCTGGCGCGGTTCTCCTGGGTGCCGTTCCTTAACGACCCTAAGCTGGAGCGGCGGCTGGCCAGGATCACCGCACCGGCGCTGGTGGCGGCGCCGTCCGACGACCGGCTGATCCCGGTCGAGCACGCGAAGCGGTACGCGGAGCGGATCCCGGACGCCACCTACACCGAGGTTCCCGAATGCGGGCACGCGATGTACTTCGAGCGGCCCGCGGAGTTCGCGGCCCTCGTCGCTGACTTCCTGAGTTCGCATCCCCTTGTCATGGCAGAGAGCGGAGCCGGCCTGTGAAGTTCAGCTTCTTTCACCTGATGCCCTATCCCTACCTGCCGGACGATTTCGACGAGAGGTACGACTCGACCGCGCTGACATACCCGAACGCCAACTTCTCACCGGCGCTCGGGGCCTCGCTGTATGCGCGGTACCTGGACGAACTCGAGTACGCCGACCAACTCGGATTCGACGGCGTCGCCGTCAACGAGCACCACCAGTCGGCCTACGGGCTCATGCCGTCGCCGAACCTGATGGCCGCCGCGCTGACCCGCAGGACGTCGCGGGCGCGGATCATGGTGCTCGGCAACGCCATTGGCATCCGCGGCAACCCGCTGCGCGTCGCGGAGGAGATCGCCATGCTCGACCTGATGTCCGGCGGGCGCGTCGACTCCGGGTTCGTGCGCGGAATCGGCTGGGAGTACTTCGGGCACTCGATCAACCCGACGAAGTCCCGGTCGCGGTTCAACGAGGCGCACGACCTGATCCTCAAGGCGTGGACATCGCCCGAGATGTTCTCCTGGTACGGCGAGAACTACGAGTACCGGTACGTGAACCTCTGGCCCCGGCCGCTGCAGCAGCCGCATCCGCCGATCTACATCCCCGGGGCCGGGTCGACGGAGACGATGAAGTTCTGCGCCGAGCGGCGGTACACGTACATGTCCGTCTACGCGCCGACGCGTATCGTGCGGCGCTGGTTCGACGGGTACCGTGACGCGGCGGCCGACCTCGGCTACGAGCCCGACCCGGAACGGATCGCGTTCTCCGTGCCCGTCTACGTCGCGGAGACCGACGAGAAGGCGCATGCGGAAGCGCAGCCCGCGGTCGAGTGGCTGTACCGCAAGGGGCTGAAGCAGACCGCCGAGATGGTGACACCGCCCGGGTACATGTCGCCGGGATCGCTGCGGGGCGTGCTTTCCTCCGGCATGAGGCCGCTTGGCGGCTTCTCCTACGAGGACCTGCTCGCCCAGGGGCAGGCGGTGGTCGGGTCGCCCGCGTCCGTCGCGGACCGGCTCGGCAAGCTCTACGCTGACCTTGGCGGCTTCGGCCAGCTGATCGGGCTGTTCGCGATCGGCCCGTTGAGTCATGAGCAGGTCATGCGCAGTGCTGAGCTGTTCGCAACCGAGGTGATGCCGGTGCTCCGCCCGCTCGGTGTCATGAGAGACAAGGCAACTGCATGAGCGAACTGCGCGACGAACTGCTCGCGGGCATCCGGGCCAACCGGGAGAAGTTCGAGTCCGCCGGGGACCGCGCCGAGGAACTGCGCACGCTCCCCCATGACACCGTGGCGATCCTGCGGACGCTTGGCCTCTTCTGGCTGAAGACTCCGGCTGAGCTTGGCGGAACGCCGCTGCCGCCGGCCGAGTTCTGCGACGTGATCGAGGAACTCGCGTACATTGACGCGTCGACTGCCTGGGCCGCGATGATCGGTGCCGGGTGCGACGGCCTGGCCGGCGGATGGCTGCCGGACGACGGCGCAGGGCGGATCTTCACGGCCGCGCCGGATGGCGTTCGCCCCGTGGTCGCCGGGCAACTCGCGCCGCGCGGCACCGGCCACCCGGTGCGAGGCGGTTACCTGGTCAGCGGCCGGTGGGGCTTCTCCAGCGGCATCGTTCACGCGGACTGGCTGATCGGGGCGTTCAAGCCGGACGGCGACGAAGCGGACGCGTCGGGCCAGGATGACGGTGCGGCCGCCACCGGGTTCGGCCGGATGGTCGTCTTCCTCGTGCCCAAGAACCAGGCCGAGGTCATCGACAACTGGCACGTCGCCGGGCTCCAGGGCACCGGCAGCCTCGACTTCTCCGTCGACGGCATCTTCGTGCCGTCGGAACTGACCTACGACATGGGGACGCCCGCCGTCCGCGGCGGTGCCCTGTTCCGGCTCGGGATGCCCGCCTTCGTGTCCAACGAGGTGCCGCCGATGGTTATCGGCGTGGCCCGCCGGGCCCTGGACGACATGGCGGAACTCGCCACCCACACGGCACGCTTCCCCGGCGGCCCCACGGTCAGCGAGCGCGCCGTTTTCCACAAGGAGCTCGGCCGCGCGGAAACGCGGATCCGGGCCGCCCGCGCGGTCCATCGCGAGGCGATGACCCAGGCCTGGGAAAGCGCCGTCGCGGGCACCGTGCCGGGGGAAGAGATTCAGCTAGCCGTCACCACGGCCTCCGTCTACGCGGTCGAAACCTGCACCGACGTGGTGACTGACCTGTTCCGCTACGGCGGCGGCCGGGTCCTGGCCCTGTCCAACCCCATGCAGCGGCACCTGAGGAACGTCCTCGCCGCCCGCCAGCACCTCGCGCTGTCCGAAGAGAACTACGAAACGGCCGGCCGCTTCCTCCTCCAGTCCGCCAAGTCCCGCCACCCCTGACCGGCAACACCCATCCCCAGCCCCCGGGAGACGGCGGAACGGATCAGCCTGCGGCAGCGAAGTGAGAAGACGCTTCACCCCCGGGGCCTGGCGTCAGCCCCCTGCAGAGTCACCGGACTCGTAACGCTGGCGTCAGCCGCCGAAGAGTCTGCGGACGAATCAGGCAAGCGGCAGCGACCCTACGAGTCGGCCTGGCCCCATGGCTCGCGGCAGCGGGAAAAGGAAGGTGCGTGCCGGCTAGGTCTCCCCTACGCCTGCGCGGAGCGGGGCCGATGGGGTGAGTCCGCGCGGCTTCTTCGTGCCGATTCGCCCCGGGGTCCTGGGTGTCCCCGGGTGGGCACTGCATCGGTGCGAAGATCCGCGCGCGGACGATCCCCTCCGTCCCGGGCTCGCAGTGTCACAGGACGCGACCATGTGAAACACGGAACGTTCAGATTCAGTCTGACGAGGAACGACGACGGGCCTGCACTGACGTAGCGAGCGTTTCCAGGGCCGACGCCGTCATCTCGATGTCCATGCAGGCGTCGGTGACGGACTGGCCGTAGGTCAGGGTCTCCGGCTTGCCCGGCTTCTGGTTGCCTGCCACCAGGAAGGACTCGAGCATCACGCCGACGAGGCCGTGCTGCCCGCCGGACAGCTGCTCCGCGAGGGACGCGGCGACGATCATCTGCTTCGTGTGGTCCTTGCCGCTGTTGCCGTGGCTGGCGTCGACCATGATGCGCCGCGGCAGGCCCTTGGCCGAGATCAGGTCGAGCGCCTTGGTCACGTGCTCGGACGAGTAGTTGGGACCGCTGCGGCCGCCGCGCAGGATCACGTGCGTGTCGGGATTGCCGGCCGTCGTCACCACGGCGGCCGCGCCGAACATCGTGACGCCGAAGAACGTATGGCTTGCCGCGGAGGCACGGAGCGCGTCAACCGCCACCTGGACGTCTCCGTCGGTGCCGTTCTTGAAGCCGACAGGCATCGACAGGCCCGAGGCGAGCTGGCGGTGCACCTGGCTCTCCGTCGTCCGGGCGCCGATCGCGCCCCAGGTCACGGTGTCGGCGATGTACTGCGGGGTGATCGGGTCCAGCCACTCGCAGCCAACCGGCATGCCGGAGCTCACGATGTCGATCAGCAGACGGCGAGCGGTGCGCAGGCCGCGGTGCACGTCGAAGGACTCGTCCATGCCCGGGTCGTTGATCAGGCCCTTCCAGCCCGTCACGGTGCGCGGCTTCTCGAAGTACACGCGCATCACGATCAGCAGGTCGCCGGCGTACCTGGCGCGGAGGTCGGCGAGCCTGGCGGCGTAGTCGAGCGCCGCCTTCGGGTCGTGGACCGAGCAGGGGCCGGTGACCACGAGCAGCCGGTCGTCGGCGCCGTCGAGCACCGCACGGACCTCGGACCTGGTCCGCTCCACCGTCTCCTGACGCGCCGCACCGAGGGGGAGCTCGTCGAGCAGGGCAGCCGGGGATAGCAGCGGCTCGTAGCCGACAATCCTGGTATCACTGACGCGTGACATCGGGGTTTTCTCCTCCCGGGCGCGCCGTGCCCGGGGTATTCCGCGAGCCAGCAACGCCCATTGACTTGGACGAGGTCTGTGCGCCCCGCCCGCGGCTGGCTCCGGGTGATTATCAGCGCGCGTGACTACGCACGGCTCCACCCGGAGCCGTCGTAAAGCGCCAATACCACCGTGACACGCGATCGATCATACACGGCGGCTGGCGCGCAAGGGCACCACATCCCCTGTGGCATATCTCCGGTGACGCCGGCACGGCACACGGCGTGAAAGTGGTGTCGCAGCGACGATGCAGGCCATCATCTTCACCATGGAGAGCCTCGACCTCGCGGATACCTTCGTCACCTTCCTGGCATTGTTCGGGCCGCAGAAGGTCCTGCTCTCGTTCGCCCGGGTCGCCCGCAGCCTCGACGTCCGCTCGCTGCGGATCTTGGCCGTCGCCACCGCCACCGTCGCCGCGGTCATCGGCGCGCTGCTAGCACTGACCGCCCCCTGGATCGCCACGTTCTTCCATATCGGCCCGGCCGAAGTAGGGATCTCCTCCGGCATCGTGTTTTTCATCTACGCGGTCGGCCTCGTGCTCGGCATCCACTTCGACCCGGCAGAAGCGGCGCTGCACCTCAACGGCGAGAACGAAGATGCCGACGCCGACCCGACGCACCCCCTCAGGAGCGGGTTCCGGGCGATGCTGCTGCCATTCGTGGTGAGCCCGCTGGCTGTCGCCGCCGACCTGGAGGAGTCGCTTTCCGCCAGCCACTGGGGTGCCCGGTGGACCGTCGTGGGCGCGTTCGCGCTGGTAGCGGCCGTTGACGCGGGGTTCGCGCTGGTGTTCGCGCCGGTACTGCGCCACGCGCACGAGAGCGTGCTCGAAGTCCTGTCCCGGCTGCTAGGCATCCTGCTCGCGGCGGTCGGCGTAGGCCTCTTTCTCGACGGCCTGACGGTCCTGGGCGTCCTGCACTCCGGCCACTAGGACCAGGATCACAACCCGCCCTCCACTCGTGGGCAAAGCCACGCACCGGACGTCCGTTCAGCAGGGCGGAGAGGGTAACAATGCGGCACCCACAGAGGCTGTTGCTGGCAGCGCGGCAACCGGAAAGAGCTACCGTTCTTCCAGCGATATGTCGCACATGCGGCGAATGCGCCAAATCTGGGGTATCCGGACCAGCGCGAGACCCGCAGGCCGCCAGGCCGCCAGCCGGCTATCTGACAGGGGGGAGACGGACATGAACGAGACATGCGATCGCTGCGGACCGGCAGTCGTTGCTGTATACCGCGTGGACGGCGACGGTGAACTCTACCTCTGCACGCCTTGCTCGAGCCGGCTATGGACATCGCTGAACGAGCGGGGCTGGGACATCTCGCCCATCTCCGTGCTCCTGCAGGCACCGCAAGCCTGGTGAAACGGGGCATCCATGATGGCCAGCCTCGGCAGACGCGGCTAGCGGGCCTGCGCCGCGAAGGAACGTCGGCGGACGGGAAGCGCTTACGGCTCGCCGTCCGACGGGCGCAGCCCCCACCCGGAAGGTTCCGGGGGCGTCCCTGCAGCCAGTCAGCGATCGGGACAACAGGAGCGCGCCCGCGCCTCAGCGCCCTCTCGCGGGCGGAGCCTGCACAGGGGATTCCGGGGGCGT
>Ga0335072_10016524_pt1 | contig 10459 bp, 9 predicted proteins | sample Lox_Sample_21_FD_206725 | JGI IMG/M metagenome (GOLD analysis project Ga0335072, IMG submission 206725) | Soil microbial communities from Loxahatchee National Wildlife Refuge, Florida, United States - Lox_Sample_2.1 | ecosystem: Environmental > Terrestrial > Soil > Wetlands | place: USA: Florida... | reverse complement strand
CCCGCAACTGCTCGATCGCGCCCCCGTCGTCTTTCCAGCGCAAGCGTTTGGCGAAGCGACCGCCGAGGGCCTGTTGCTGCGCGACGGTAAGGTGCTTTAGCGACGCCGCGAGCGTGATGCGTCCTTTGCGCCCGGCGAGCAAGTCTCCGGCGGCCTTCAGCAAGCCGGCTTTCGCAATGACGATCCGAGCATTCTTAACTTCCTGCCGCGACTGAAAGGTATAGCGGCTGTCCGTGAATAAAGTGGAACGCGCAGGCTCTACAAGCAAAATCCCGGCGCTGCCGGAAAACCCGCAGAGGTAGAGAATGTTCGCAGGCAGAGTGACCAGTAGCGCGTCAGCCCGAAGTCCCTTTCGCAGCCGCGCCAACCGCTCGCCAAAATCAAAAGAGGGAGACTCGGCGTCTCCCTCTTTCATCGAAGTCCGTTTGCGTGCCGCGTTGCTGGTCGAAACCCTCTCCGCCATCCTCCGATATTAACTCGGAAGAATTCGAGGAGTAAGGAAGAAGAAGAGCTCCTGTGAAGTGGTGCTGACCTGCGTGTGCTTGAAGAGATTGCCGATAATCGGCAGCGAGCCCACGACCGGCACATCGTTGATCTGGGTCTGTTGGTTGGTGATGTACATGCCGCCGAGGACCACGGTGGCACCGTCATTGACGGTGACCTTGGTCTCGACCGATTGCGTGTCAATGGCCGGAATTCCCTGAACGCGGGGGATACCGTTGTCGATTTGATCGTTTTCGACGGTCACGTCCATATAGACCGTGCCATCGGCTGTGATTTGCGGAGTCACGTCCAGCTCGAGCACGGCGTCCACGAACTGCACGGAAACGGTGTTGTTGACCACGGTCTGCACAGGAATTTTGGTTCCCTGCTTGGCCGTGCCCTTTTCGTTGTTCTGGGTGATGATCTTGGGCTGTGAGAGCAACTTGCCGACGCCCTTGCTCTCGGCCGCGTTGATCACAGCGTCGAGAGCGAAATTCGCTGACTGGAACATGTAAGAGATGCCGCTGGTCGGCGCAGTCGAACCCAAGTTCGTTAAGAGCGGAATCTGCACGAGATTCGGGGTCGAACCAGGAGTCGGCACGGTGCAGCTCGTTCCAATGAATACTGGCGGGCAAGGGCCGAAGTAGCCAGGGCTCGCACCGACATTCCCATCACCAGAAATCAGATTCGAGCTACCGCCGCTGTAGGCGCCGGCTGAAGCTCCAAGGATGGAGCCAATCTCACGCGCGAAAGAGCGGTTGGCGGCAACGACGCGCGCTTCGATTTCGACCTGCTGCGATTTGCGATCGAGCTGCCGCAGAAGATTGTCGATCACGGGGAACGTGCTGGGAATGTCGCGAATGATCAGCGTATTGGTACGGTCATCCGCGAGCATGTCTCCTCGCGAGGAAAGGAATTTTTTCAGAGTAGCGGCAACCGTGGTGGCCTTGGCATAGCTGAGCACGCGGGTGGTGGTAACCACGTCGGTGGCCTCCGCCTGCGCCTTGGCAAGATCGGCCTCTTCCTGTGCCTCGGCCTTCAGGGTCGCGCGCGTGGCGATACGAAGGACGTTGCCATCAAGCTGCTTATCGAGATCATTGTTCTTCAGGACGATGTCGAGAGCCTGATCCCACGGCACATTGTCGAGAACGATGGTGAGCGTGCCCTTGACGGAAGGATCGACCACTACGTTCAGTCCGCTGATTTCATGGATCAGGCGGAAGAAATCGGCCAGGTCAACGTCTTTCAAGTTCACGGAAATCGGCTCGCCGGTGTATCGCGCAGAGGTCGGAGGAGCGCTCTGGCCCCCGGCGAAGCTCATGCCCGAATCACCCGCCGGTGCTGCGGATGAGGCCGGCACAACCGCCGGATTCCCTTCCGGAACGCCGCTCGGCGCCGCTCCCTGGGATTGCGCGGCAGCCATTGCGCCTGCAACGCCCTGCGGCTGAATCTGACCGCCGTCCTGCGATGCGAGCGCAGCCGAACGCTGCGTCAGCTGGCGCGGCAGTGCGACAGAAGGCGCAGGAACATCGCTAATCCGACTGAACTTCGGCGCGTTGTGGGGAGGCAGGTTTTGCGTCGTGGTCACGTCCGAGGCCGGCGTAATGACCGGCTCGGAGGTCGAGTTTGACGCGAACGTGATCGTTACATCGTTGCCGACGGACTGAATGTCGTAGGTGGCAGCCTGGCGCATATCGACGACGACGCGTGAAGTCTCGGGCGTGAACTGCGCGATTCGCACGTCGCGGACCGGCTCAGCATCGCTCGGCACACGGCTAACTCTCGTTGCCAGGTGGGCGGAAGGAAAATCGAGCACCAACCGGTCGGGATTCTGCAAGCGCATTGAATGAACATCCAGCGGAGAAGATCCGGTCACGGTGACCTGCGTCTTCCCGCCATTCTCGCTGATGGTGACATTGCGAATGAGGCTGGGTGAAGCGGGAGCTGCCTCGGTCGCAGCGGCGGGCACGACAACCGGCGCCGGAGGCGCTGTTGCGCTGGAATCGCGGCTAACCGTAAGAACCAAATCCTGCGAATCGGTCTTCTGGACCTGAGGTTCGAGCCCCTGGGCGAGAAGCACCTCAAGCCGGACCATCGATTTGTCACCTTCGGCATAAGGCACGAGCCGATAGCTCTTGACCAAGTCCGAAGGCACCATTTGCGCGCCTGCCGAATCTCCCGCCGTAACGCCGCTCATATCGAGCACGAAGAGGTTGCTGCTCGGGCGATACGTCGTGTAATCGAACGGGCCGGTCGCCTGAGCCTCCAGACGCACGCCGCCATCCTTCACCACGGTCTTCACGTGCACGACCGGCTGGTCCGCCGCGCGAAGATTTCCGCTAGAAACCGCCAGGCTGGCCGCAACCAGTGCGCTCAACCCCAAGCCCCGCCAGATCATCCTCATTGCTGCTCTCCTGCACTCGCGTAGATTCGTTTCGTCACTTGGCGCACGACCGGCTTCCCGAAAGCGTCTTTGGAATCTTCCTGAAATGTGACGCCGTCAAGATCGATCCTTTCCACAGTTCCGTCGTAAAGCTGGTCCCCCTGGCGGACGAAATAAACGTGCCGCTCGGGATTGGAGACCACTGCAATAAGTTCGTCGCCGGACTTGACTGTGCCGTCCACACGCACCGTGGCCACCACGAGACCGGCTTTTCCAGGAGGCAGAGCGGGTCCGCCGCCTTCCTTCCTGTCGTTCACCAGCGAAACAAAGGGGTCGCGCCGTCCCGCGATTACGTCCGCGGGTGAAGCCGCGGGCGCCTCGTCGGGGCTTGCCGTCATTCCGGGCGAGGGTTCGGCCTTTGCCACGGGCTTCTCAGGCGCCGGCTTAGGTGCAGCGGGCTTGGTCGCCATATGGGAAGCGTGAGCCGCGTGCATCGCCTTGTGGCCCGCTGCCGGAGCTTTCGCCGTTGCGGCCTGCGGAGGCCTGTGAGCCGCGGGAGTAGCCTGCGACGAGGCACCACCCGCAAGGCAGAGCGCCATCGTCAACGCCGTCGAAACCATTGCGATCGCTTTTGCAAGTTTCATCATCACTACCGCCCTAATGTTTTGCCGGTGCAGAGCCGGCGGGTTGCTGCTGCGAAGACTGCGTGAAGAAAGTTGTGACCGTGAAATTGCCTGTGATCGACGTTCCGGGCGTCATGTGGAAGCCGCCGGAAATGCCGCCTTCAGGAACGGCTGTCAACTTCAAATCGCCGATGTTGATGATTCTGGAGAGCCGCCCGAGGCGCCCAAAGAAATCGAGCATGGCAAAATAGGGTCCATCAGCCGTGACCTGGAAAGGCATCTCGAAGTAATACGGCTTCGTCGCGATGGGCTGAGAGGTAAGGGTCCGGATCGAAACGCCGGAGGAAAGCGCCTCACGCTGCACCATCAGAATGAACTGGTCCGCCTGCTTGTCTTCCGGGACGATCGTTTGCAACGTCGCCAGCTGCTTCTGCAGGGCATCCATTTCGGACTGCAGTTCCGCTCGCCGCTGCCTGTAAACGCGAAGATTCGCCACTTCATCATTGAGCGGCTTCTCTTCGGCTTGCGCCGCTTCCAACTGGCTGCGCACGGTCGTCACGGGCGAGCCGGGAACGTATAGCCCAACCAGCACGAGGGCGAATGCTCCCACGAGATAAAGAAGCGCCTGAAGAGGCCAGGGCCATTCACGAAAATTGCTTGCCATGGCTAGCTCCTCCCTTTCGCGGGCGCGGGAGCCGGCTGCGTCGCGGACGCGTTCTGCGCCTGAGCGCCCACCGCCGCGAGTCCGGCTGGATTGATCGTTGCAGACATGCTGAACGAATAGGTTTCGACGCCGGGCCGGATGTCGTTTTCCTTTGCGTCCTTGATCTCGACGTTGTCGAAGTAGCCCGAGCGCTTCATCTGGGTGATGAAGTCCGCGACGGCATCAATGCTTCCAGCCTCGCCCTCGACGTCAATCGAATTGCCCGTGCGGTTCAGAGAGGTGAGCCAGAGTTCGTCCACGCGGACCACGGTGTTGGCGACCATCTGGAGCAGGTCCTGACCGCCGCTGCGATTCTTCTGCAGGTCTTCGATCACGTCGATGCGCTGCTGGAGCGTCGCTTTCTGGCTTTCGAAGCGATCGACGTCCTGCTTCACCTGCTGGAGGCTGGCTTTTTCGGCCTTCAATGCGGTGATCCGGGCTTCGGTCTTGTTGAGCTCGCTGTTCTGCTGGTAATAGATGATCCCGAGCACCACGAAGGCGGCGGCGAGCGCTACCATGGCCATGATGACCTGCATCGCGCCCTCGACGGGAACGGAGCTCTTGGTGGCCTTCGGGCGGGCCTGTCCTAGTAAGTTGATCCGAATCATGGCGTGTCAAAACTCCTCAGCGCCAGGCCAACCGCGATAGCAAGGCGCGGCGCCAGTTCGCGAAGCTGATTTTCGTCATGGCGCCCGGCGTTCACTGCAACCTTCCGGAAGGGGTAGAGCTCCTCGACCGGCATCGCGAACTCTTCCTTCAGCAATTCGAGCAAGCCGGGAACGCGTGCCGTGCCTCCGGCGACGTAAATCCGGCGGATGTTCTCGCCGCTGGCCGTCGCGCGGAAGAAGTCGAAGGTCTTTTGAATTTCGAGGATCAGAATGTCGGAGACCGAGCGAAGGATCGAAGTCCGCTGCTCTTCGCTGACGCCGGGCAGCGTGCCGCCCATCTTGAGTTTCTCGGCGTCCTCGAAGCTCAGGTCGAGCTCCTTCTGCAGCGCGTCTGTATATTGATTACCGCCGACCGAGACGTCGCGGGTGAAGAGCGGCGTCCAGCCACGGACGATATTGATGTTCATCACGCTCGCGCCCACGTTCAGCAGGGCGACGACTTGCGAGGGATCCGAGTCATAATTGACCTCGAAGCAGTTCTGCAGGGCGAAGGCGTCGATATCCACGACCACCGGGGCCTTGCCCGCCTGCGCGAGCACGTTCGTGTGGTTTAGGATCTTGTCCTTCTTAACTGCCACCAGGAGGACGTCCATCTGGTTCTCGGTCGCCTCGAGGAGCTGATGGCTGAGGTTCACGTCGGCAATGTCAAAAGGAATGTACTGGGTGGCTTCGACCTGGATCCGGTCGTAAAGCTCTTCCTCGGTCATCAGCGGCATCTTCACCGGCTTTACGATCACCGAGTGGCCGGAGACGGAAGTCGCCACATCCTTTGATTTCGTCTTTTGCGCGTCGAAGATCGATATGATCTTTTCGGCTACGGAGGGCGCGTCCATGATGGCGCCATCCACCACTGTGTCCTGGGCGAGGGGTTCCAGCCCGAAGCTGACCAGCTCGTAACCGTTCTTGGTCTTCTTCAGCTCGACGGCTTTAACTGAACTGGAGCCGATATCCAGGCCGACCAGTGATTTCGTTTTACCCAGATTGAACATCGTGCGGCCTCTCACTCCTTCTATCGACTGCCACGCCGGACGCATGACCGGCAAACGAATCAAATCGCCCGCAAAGTGTCCTGAAGACTAAGTGAAACCCAGCGCTAAGGTCCGCTTCGGAATCACGCTTTCCGGACGCGTGAGCAAGTACTAGAAGTTCTGGTACTCACTCTCCCCGTGATTCGTTTATTGCATCCGCCTTTAGGAGTGTCAAGAAACCGATTGCCGTGGTGTGCTGTTGGTAAAACCCCAGTACTATGGGCAGGTGCTTCGAGCGATTTGCCCGAAAGTACAGGTTTTTCTGTAGGTTACGGGACAGAAAAGGAGCATCTTGCGAGGCGCCGCGGGGTTCGTGAGTTGTCTAAACGTTTACCTTTTCTTCGTGAAATTCCTGGCGATTTCCGGCCACAGCGCGTCCACTTTGCGCTTGGTTTGGGCGTCCATTTTGATTTCGTCGGGCCAGCGGCCGGAGTATCCTTCCTCGGGCCACTTGCGCGTGGCGTCGATTCCCATCTTGGAGCCGTAATCGGGGCGCCGCGCTGCGTGATCGAGCGTGTCGACCGGACCGAGCATGAATTGGATGTCGCGCTCGGGGTCGATTGCGCAGAGAGCCTTCCACACAAGCTCGCGGGAATCCTGGATATTCACGTCGTGGTCGACGACGATGATCACTTTCGTGAACATCGCTTGGCCGAGCGACCAGATCGCGTTCATGGTCTTGCGCGCATGGCCGGGATAGCTCTTGCGGATCGAGACGATCATGAGGTTTTGAAAGATTCCTTCGGCCGGCATAGCGACATCGACGATTTCGGGATGCTGCATCTTCATTACGGGCAGGAAAATGCGCTCGATCGCGTGGCCGATGAAATAGTCCTCCTGGGGAGGCGGGCCGACGATGGTGGTGAGGTAGAGCGGCTCCTTGCGATGCGTCACGCAGGTGACGTGGAATACCGGGAACTGGCCTTCGAGCGAGTAGAACCCGGTGTGATCGCCGAAAGGGCCTTCGGTCCGCAGCTCGCCTAGATCGACATAGCCTTCCAGGACGATTTCCGCATTGGCCGGCACTTCAAGCTCGACCGTCTTGCAGCGGACCAACTCCACGGGGTCGCTTCGCAAGAATCCTGAGAAGAGGAATTCGTCCATATCGGGCGGGACGGGCAGGATGCCACCGAAACAGGTGGCTGGATCGGCCCCAATTGCGACGGCGACTTCTAGCTTGCCGGCGCCATGCTTTGAACGGGCGTTGCGGTAGTGCTCGGCGCCGTGCTTCTGCGTCTGCCAATGCATGCCGGTGGAACGCTCGTCGTAGACCTGCATGCGGTAGCAGCCGACGTTGCGCTTCCCTGTTTCGGGATTTTTGGTGATCACCATGGGCCAAGTGATGAAGCGACCGCCGTCCTGCGGCCAGCACTGAAGAATCGGGAAGTCGAAAAGCGAGAAGCCCTCGGTTTTCACGACGTCCTGGCAGGGGCCGCTGCGCACCGTTTTCGGGAAGAAGGAACCGATCTCGGCCAGCTTGGGCAGCATCTTGACCTTTTCGAGCAGACCCTGCGGCGACTGCATGTCCAAGAAGGACTGAATTCGCGTGGCGACGGCCTCAAGGGAATCGACCTCGAGGCTCAGGTTCAAGCGGCGCTCGGTGCCGACCAAATTCGTGACGACCGGGATCGACGAGCCTTTGGGCCGCTCAAAGAGCAGCGCCGGGCCGCCGGCCTTCACGCAACGGTCCGTAATTTCCGTGATCTCGAGGATGGGGTCGACCTCGGCCGAAATGCGCTTGAGCTCGCCTTCCTTTTCCAGGGTGCGCAGAAAATCCCGAAGATCGCGATACGCCACTTACCCTCCGCCGTTCAGGTGAACTTTGCCGTTTTCGAGCAGGCCACTTTAGCACGAACGGGACGGATCGCATGGCGGCAGTCCGCTAACTGCCCCGGAGCACGTGCAGGCAAGGAGGCAGCTTTTATGCATTTCTAATCGCAACGCTGGTTTACCCCCCTTCCTGACCGCGATTAGAATTTTTTCCGTCGTTTGTTTTCAATGACTTAGCTCGATTTCTAATTTTATTCATTTGCGATTAGAAAAACTGCATAAAAGTGAATGGCGGGCGGCCCCGGAGTTGTCCGGTTGTCCTGGACGGATACGATCCATTTCATCGTTCAAACCTGCGGAAAGAGTTTATCACACGTATACTTAAATGTCAATGGAAATCGGGGTACCAGGACTAGCCCGCTCGGCGCTCGCTCGTTTGCCTGGCAAGGAAGCACGGAACCTCACCCTAGCATCCCGTTTGCGTCACATGAGAAAATCAGATTCAGCATGCTGCTCGCGCCATTACTTCTGGCTGGAACCGGATGCGCCGCAGGGACATATTCCTGGGCCGCGTGCGTGCCTTCCTCGCAGCTTTTTGGCCGCACGATTCGCCATACGGGCGACACGGGCACGGTCGCGCTGACTTTTGACGACGGCCCGAATCCCGCCGTCACGCCAGCCTTGCTTGATTTGCTCGACCGGCATTCGGTCCATGCGACATTTTTCCTGGTCGGGGCGCATGTGCGGGCGTGTCCGGATCTTGCGCGGGAAATCGCGCAGCGCGGCCACACCATCGGCAATCATACGGATACACACACGGCGCTGCCGCTTCTTTCAAGGCAACGAATCTCCGACGAACTCGCCCGCTGCGACGAATCGATCCGTTCCGCCACGGGCCAGGCGCCCCGGTGGATGCGCCCTCCCTACGGCTTTCGCAGTCCGTTGCTCGACGGCATCGTGAGGCGCCGAGCCAGCGTGGTGATGTGGTCTCGCCTGGCACGCGACTGGAAACCGCAACCCACTGCGCCGGTGATCCAGCGCTTGCGCCGGGTGCGCGGAGGCGATATTGTCCTGCTTCATGATGGCGACCATCGCGCTCCCGGCGGCGATCGACGGCACACGGTGGAAGCACTGGCGCACTGGATTCCGCGCTGGAAGGACGCGGGCCTGCGCATGGCCGCGCTGGACGAAATCGGCTCAATCGATCAAGTAAGAGTTGGAAACTCACAAACCGTAGAATGGGAAGGCCGAAAATCCTAAATGGACGACAAACGCTTCTACACAGAAAAAGAAGAAACCAAACAGCTTCAACTGATCTGCCCGCATTGCCGACAAGAGAATTCGTATCCTGTGCGCTGGATGGTGCGCACGAAAAAAGATAAATTCCCGGGCGGCAACGAACAGGATCGCGAGCATTATGCCAAGGCCCGGTCGTACATGGTTCGTATCGATAATCTTGTTGCTTGCCGCAACATCAAGTGCAGGAAGCGTTTTGACCTGACCGGCCAAACTGTTTTTCTGATTTAGGTTTGATATTGGGGATTGGGGCGAAGCATCATGCATCGGAGTGCCGTCGGGCATCCCAAGGTCAGCAGGTAGCATCTTTTGCCGCATATAGGGGGCGCATATGACGATTCGCATGTGGGTTCCGGCGGTCGCACTGCTCTTCGCAACGGCCTCTTTCGGCGCTCAATTGCAAGAACCGGTCGGCCCGATGAACGACACCGCTCCGGCCGCCGCGCCTGTGACGGAGCCCTCGGCGAACGCTCCAGCATCCGCGCCCGAGGCATCTTCACCGGCGGCGAGCAATTCCGCCCCAACCGCCGCGAAACCCGCGCCCGAGGCGAAAGTCACCGTCCCCACGGGCACGCACCTTCCGCTCGTGCTGCACAACGCGATCTCGACGCGGAGCGCGCGGCCCGGTGATCCCGTTTACTTCGAAACGGTTTTCCCCGTGATGGTCGACGGCAAGGTCGTGATTCCCGCCGGCTCTTACGTGAGCGGCGAAGTGACGCAATCGAAGCGCGCGGGCAGAGTGAAGGGCAAGGCTGAAATTGCGATCCGGCTCACCACGATGATTTTGCCTAATTCTTACGAGGTGAATCTCGCGGCCATGCCCAGCAATGCGGGCACCGGAGGCGGCGAAACCACAAATAACGAAGGCACGATCATCGGCGACAGCGACAAGGCCGACGACGCAGGCACCGTGATTCGCACCACGGAGGCGGGCACGGGAATCGGCGCCGGAGTCGGCGCGGCTTCGGGTCACATCGGCGAAGGCGTAGGGATCGGCGCCGCTGCCGGAGCAGCCGCCGGGCTGGCGGCCGTCCTGCTGACGCGCGGACCCGATGCTGAATTGCCGCGGGGCACGACGCTAGATGCGGTTCTCGATCGGCCCATCGTTCTTGACGCGAGCAAAGTCCAGTTCACAAATCCTGGCACGTCCACGGCAATATCCGGTCCGCCCAACCGCGAGCCGCAACGCCAAAGACTCCCGTTCTAAACACAGATTCACCCGCAAGGCGTGAAGCTTTTCACAGCCAGCTCGTCTGGTTCAAAAAAACCAAAGGCGCCCATCGAGAAACGCCCACCTACGGGCAGGCAGGCGCGCAAACTTCGCCCGCCCCGGCCGCGGAGCGGACGATTGACTTTACTCCATATTTCTGGAATTATCGAAATATGACAACGGCCAAGAAATCAGCCGCAGACGTTCTGCGTTACGCGGACATGTTTTCCGCCATGGGCACCGAAGCGCGGCTGCGCATCATGCAACTGCTCCTTACGGCGCATCCGGAGGGCCT
>Ga0335072_10016522_pt1 | contig 10460 bp, 6 predicted proteins | sample Lox_Sample_21_FD_206725 | JGI IMG/M metagenome (GOLD analysis project Ga0335072, IMG submission 206725) | Soil microbial communities from Loxahatchee National Wildlife Refuge, Florida, United States - Lox_Sample_2.1 | ecosystem: Environmental > Terrestrial > Soil > Wetlands | place: USA: Florida... | reverse complement strand
GATGGGTGTGCGGGTGAAGATGGTAACCGGCGACCAGCTGGCTATCGCGAAAGAAATGGCGCGCCAACTGGGATTGGGCTCGAATATCGTGGACGCTGGCGTCCTCACGGAGACAAACGATCTGGCAGCCCAGCCACGGGCCGAGGTGATCGACAAAGCAGATGGCTTCGCGCAGGTGTTCCCCGAACACAAATACCGCCTCGTCCGCACGCTGCAACAAGAAGGACACATCGTCGGCATGACTGGCGACGGCGTCAACGACGCGCCGGCGTTGAAACAGGCAGACGCCGGAATCGCCGTTTCCGGTGCCAGCGATGCCGCTCGGGCCGCAGCCGACATCGCGCTTTTGATGCCCGGTCTTTCCGTAATCATCGACGCGATAAAGGAAAGCCGGAAGATGTTTCAGCGCATGAACAGCTATGCCCTCTACCGGATCGCCGAGACCATTCGTCTCCTCCTGTTCATGACGCTTTCGATTCTCGTTTTCAATTTTTACCCGGTAACCGCTGCCATGCTCGTGCTGCTGGCATTGTTGAACGATGGCCCCATTCTTGCGATTGCTTACGATCGAGTCCGCTACCGGAACGCTCCGGAGTCCTGGGACATGTCTCGGGTGCTCGGAGTATCGAGCGTTCTGGGCGTGGTCGGGGTGATTGCCACGTTTGGCCTCTTTTACTTAGCCGAGCGGATGTTTCATCTCGACCGGGCCACAATTCAGACAGTCATATTTCTCAAGCTGGCCGTCGCCGGGCATCTGACCATTTTCGTAACCCGCACACGTGGGCCATTTTGGTCCATCCGGCCGGCGCCGATTCTGTTCTGGTCTGCCGTGGGCACGAAAGCGCTAGCCACCTTAGCGGCTGTTTACGGCGTCCTTATGGCCCCGATTAGTTGGCATTGGGCGCTGCTGATCTGGGGCTACGCGTTGGCGTGGTTTTTTGTCAACGATTGGGTCAAGCTCGGCGCATACAGGATTCTTGATGCCCACCGCGGCGGTTTGATGACGCATTTTTGGAACGCACATATGCGACGGCAGCCGGCGGCCCTGATTCACAGAACGAGCGAATAGGCGGGAACCTATGACGCCCGAGAATATCGCGACCGGCGATACGACGGAGGATCTTGCGAGCGCGTCTGAGAGAGGCGAGGTTCGCTCGGGAAGTCCTCTGCCATTTGGCACCCACCAACGCGGCGACGGAGTCAATTTCGCGCTGTTCAGCCGCAACGCTACCCGAGTTGACCTGGAACTCTACCGATCTCCAAATGATTCTTCAGCCTACAAAATTATTCATCTGGACCCCGCGCGTAACCGAACCGGCGACGTATGGCACGTATGGGTGCAGGGGCTTCTTCCAGGCCAACTGTACGCCTATCGGGTCGAAGGTCTATATCAGCCAACCCGAGGCGAACGCTTCAACGCACATAAGCTGCTTCTGGATCCGCATGCGACGGCAGTCACCGGCATAGCTGAATGGAACTTCCCGAACGCCAGGGGCTACGATCCCCGCAGTAAACTGGCGGATCTGTCCTTTTCCACTCTCGACAACGCCGGGACCACCCCGAAATGTGTGCTCACCGATCAGGATTTCGATTGGGAGGGCGATCTCCCACCCAGGCATCCGTCCTCAGAAACGGTCGTCTACGAGACGCACGTGCGTGGTTGCACATTTCATCCGAGTTCCGAGGTGGCCAATCCCGGGACCTTTCGAGGTTTAGCGGAGAAAATTTCCTATTTCCAGGATCTCGGCGTAACCGCCATCGAGTTGATGCCAGTTCAGGAGTTCAACGAAAACGAATTGGTGCGGCTCGACCCGCTCACAGGAAAAACGCTCAAGAACTATTGGGGTTACAATCCCGCGGCCTTGCTCGCACCCAAAGCGTCCTACGGTGGCCGGGGATCGCGCGGGGATCAAGTGTTCGAATTTCGAGGAATGGTAAAGGCTTTCCATCGCGCAGGCATTGAGGTCATCTTAGACATCGTGCTGAACCACACTGCGGAAGGGGACGAACTGGGCCCCACCATTTGCTTCCGCGGAATTGATAACTCGCTATTCTATATGCTGCAGGAGAACGACCGCCGTTATTACAAGAATTATTCCGGGACCGGTAACACGGTGAACGCAAATCATCCCGTAGTGCGCAACTTCGTGATGGGGGTCCTCCGCTACTGGGTGATGTACATGCACGTTGACGGTTTTCGCTTCGACCTCGCTTCCGTACTGGGGCGCGATGAACATGGAAACGTCCTTCGCAACGCCCCTTTGCTCGAACGCATCGCCGAGGACCCTATTCTGCGGGACGTGAAGATTATTGCTGAGGCCTGGGACGCAGGCGGCGCCTATCAGGTGGGAAGTTTCTCGGAACGCCGATGGATCGAATGGAACGGTCGTTTTCGCGATGACGTCCGGCGGTTTTGGCTCGGTGAGCCAGGCATGACACCCGTTTTTGCCAGCCGAATCTGCGGAAGCGCCGATTTGTACCGGGCGTCAGGGAAAGGGCCTGGAAGCAGCCTTAACTTCATCACAGCCCACGATGGATTCACTCTGAATGATCTGGTTTCATACGAGCAAAAGCACAACGAGGGAAACGGCGAATTCGGCCGCGATGGCAGCGATGCGAACTACAGTCAGAATTGCGGAGTCGAAGGCCCCAGCGACACACCCGAAGTCGAGGCTCTTCGCGCGCGCTTGATTAAGAACTTCCTTTTGACGCTTTTTATTTCCCGTGGGATCCCAATGTTGCTCGGCGGAGACGAATTTCGCCGGACGCAGAAAGGCAACAACAACGCTTATTGTCAGGACAACAACATAAGTTGGTTTGACTGGAGTTTTCTTGAACGCCACAAAGAGACCCATCGCTTCACTCGAGGTATGATCGCGTTCCGCCGTGCTCACTCGGTTTTGCGAAAAGAAGCGTTCTATACCGATTCCGAAATCATCTGGGTTGGGCCGCATGGCGGAGTCCCGGAGTGGTCCAATCCTGCACGGAATGCATTCGCGTGCTTGATTTTCGGGTACTCGGATCCCGATCTGTTCCTCATGTTCAACGCCGGATCGGAAGCGGTTGAATTTCCGCTTCCGGCCGCGATAGGAACCCCAATTTGGCATTTGGCGGCCGATACCTCCCGTCCCGCTCCCACCGACTTTAATGAAAACGGGCAGGAGCCCGCCCTGCAGGATCAAACACGTTTTCACTTGGCACCACGATCGAGTGCGATTCTCTTGCGGCGCACGTAACGATGGTCGCCAAACAGAGTGAGCCGAGAAAGCGACTTCGATTTCGACACCAGCCCGCGCCAAACTCGTCGTTCGTTTATCTGCTACCTGAACAAGCCTTTCAGTGCTGACCGCCCCTATTTCTGATCCCTTTCTTTCAGGAAAGTGCCCTCGCGCAGTTCCGTGAATGCTTGCTGGAGTTGCTCCTGGGTGTTCATCACGATGGGTCCATACCAGGCCACCGGCTCTTGCAGCGGCTTGCCTGAAACCAGCAGGAAGCGGATGCCGTCTTCTCCTGCTTCCACCATCACCTCGTCGCCTCGATCGAACAGCACGAGCGACCGATTCTCGGCTTCGGCGGGAGGCGTCGTGTCCAGCCAGCCGACCGGCTCGGTTGGCACTGCCAGCGGACCCGACGCGTTGCAGAACTTCCCCGAACCAGCGAAAACGTAGGCAAAGGCGTGCCGCTTGGTCTCGACGGGCAGGCTTTTTCTTCGACCCGGCGGCACCGTCACGTCAAGGTAGACCGGATCGGCCGCGATGCCGTCTACTGGGCCCTTCTTGCCCCAGAACGTTCCGCACACGATTCGAACTTCGGTGCCGTCGTCGTCTTTCACTTCAGGGATGTCGCGCGCCTTCACTTCCTGGTAGCGCGGCGGAGTCATCTTCAACGAAGCGGGCAGGTTGGCCCACAACTGAAACCCGTGCATGCGCCCGGCATGATCCCCTTTCGGCATTTCCTGATGGATGATGCCGCTTCCCGCCGTCATCCACTGCAAGTCTCCGGAGCCTATCGTTCCCGCGTGACCCATGCTGTCGCCGTGCTGGACTGTCCCGGCCAAAACGTACGTAATGGTTTCTATGCCGCGATGAGGGTGCCAGGGGAAACCCGCCAGATAATCGGCCGGAACGTCGTTGCGAAAATCGTCAAGCAGAAGGAAAGGATCGAAGTCCGAGGTACCTCCGAAACCGAACGCGCGGCGCAAATGCACCCCCGCGCCCTCAAGAGTGGGCTTCGATTGGATAAGCCGCTTTACCGGCCGAATCGACATGTCGCCTCCTTTCGAGTTGCAAAGTGCCGAACTGCGTTCGACCCCGTGTGACGTTTAGCGCGCTGCGAGAGCGAAACGGGAGGCGTTTCGCCCAGGGGTCACCGCCATCCCGGCGAATCCTCCCAAAGGATGTAAGAGGCCTCCAGCGGCACGAAGGCGCCATCATGGTCCGGAACAATCCGCGGAGTGTAGTCAACTGCGGGGCGACTGGCTGGAACCCGAGCCGTATATATGAATCCGTTCACCGACCCAACGAGCCGCTCTCCGCGATTCATGCGCTCCCTCACCGGAGCGTCTCCGTTCTTGCCTTCCGCATAAAGCTCGACGCTCACGCTCTCGGGATCGAGATCGTCGAGGAAGACCTGAACCTGAAAGAAATCCTCGCCTCCCTTTTGTTCAACTGTCGCCGAGCCAAAACGCAGTTTCGCCCAGTGCTTCGCCAGCTCCGCTTCCCAACGGAGCAACTGCGCCCCCAGCGAACCTTGGCTCCCCAAACGCTCGCGAAAAGCATTCGCCAATGGAATGTAGTGCTGCTCAGTGTACTGACGAACCACGCGGTCCGTGGAAAACTCCGGAGTCAATCGCCCCATGCTTCCCCGCATCCGGCGAACCCATGCGCGTGGAATTCCTCGATCGTCGCGTGCGTAGAATTCGGAAATAATCTCTTCCTCGAGCAAGCGATAAAGCGTTTCGGCCTCGGCCGCGTCCCAGGCGGGATCATCTCCGTGTTCGCGCCCGTCGCCGATGGCCCATCCAACTTCCGGCGAGTATGCTTCCGCCCACCAGCCGTCAAGCTCGGATAGATTCAAGCCGCCGTTGACGAGCACTTTCATGCCGCTCGTCCCGCTGGCCTCCCATGGGCGTCGCGGCGTATTCACCCACACATCCACGCCCTGAACCAGGTGCTCCGCCATCAGCGCGTCGTAGTCGCTCAGGAAGACCAGGCGCGACCGCACCTCAGGCCGGTATGCAAACTCGATCCACTGCCGGATCATCGCTTGGCCGCCGCCATCTTGCGGATGAGCTTTGCCTGCCAGAACGAGCTGGACGGGGCGGTCTCTATCGGTGAGTATGCGCACGAGCCTCTGCGCGTCGTGCAAGAGAAGGTTCGGCCGTTTGTACGTCGCGAAACGGCGCGCAAAACCCAGCGTCAATGTATTGGGATCGAGCACTTCGGCCGCCCGTGAAAGTTCTTCGGCAGAAGCGCCACGGCCCGCCAGCTGCCGCACGTGTAGCTTGCGAACGTAGTCCACGAGATCACTGCGGCAGTTAGCCCGAAGTTGCCATAGATCGGAATCGCCGACGCTGCGGAAACAAGCCCCGAGGTTCTCCTTCATCCCGTGCCAGCGTTCTTTTCCGCAAGACGTCTCCCACAGCCGATCCGCTGCCGCGGAATCCCACGTGGGCATGTGCACGCCGTTTGTAACATGCGTAACCGGTACCTCGTTCTCCGGCCATCGCGGAAACAGCGTCTGAAAGATTCGCCGGCTCACCTTGCCGTGCAGTTGACTCACGCCGTTCACTGCGCCGCTGCTTCGGACGGCGAGGTAAGCCATGTTAAACGGCTCTGAAGAATCATTTGGGTTCTGCCGTCCCAACGAGAGCAGATCGTAGAGAGAGATCGAAAGCTCCTCTTCGGCATACGTCTTCAAATACTTCCCCATCAGTTCCGGCGCGAAACGGTCGAAGCCTGCGGCAACGGGCGTGTGCGTGGTGAAAAGATTTCCAGCTCGCGTTATCGTCAAAGCTAGGTCGAACGGTTGCTTGCCGCTTGCCATCTGCGACCGCGCTCGCTCCAGCACCGCAAACCCGGCGTGCCCTTCGTTGAGATGACAAACCTCCGGCTGTATGCCGAGCGCCTCCACCAGCCTCCAGCCCCCGATCCCAAGGACAATCTCTTGTTTCAACCGCAACTCGGGACCACCACCGTAGAGTTCACTTGTGATTCCGCGGTGCGCTGGGAGATTTGCGGGATCGTTTGTATCCAGCAGATAGAGCCTCGCCCTGCCCACTTTCACTTGCCACGTGCGAATCCACAGCTTGGAACCGGCAAAGTCGATCGATAGGCGCAGCCATTCGCCATTGGGTTCGCGCAACGGTTGAATCGGCAGTTGCCCGGGGTCATTGAACGGATAAAGAGCCAGCTGCTGTCCACTCGCATCGATTTCCTGGCGAAAATATCCCTGCTGGTAAAGCAAGCCTATCCCGGTGACAGGAACGCTCAGATTGCTCGCTGCTTTCAGTTGATCGCCCGCAACGTTCCCGAGCCCGCCCGAATAAATGGGCAAGGCCTCGCTCAACATGAACTCCATCGAGAAATAGGCGATCGCGGTGAGGCCCGAGTCCGAATGAGTCTTTTGAAACCAACCGTCGGACCGCTCCGCCGTTTGTTTCTCGCGATGCAAACCGGTAATCAAGGATTGAAACTCCGGATCGGCCGTGACGCCCTGCAGTTTCTCTCGAGACATCGTCTGCAAGACCACCCATGGGTTATGCGTCAAATCCCAGAGTTCGGGAGCCAGCCGCTCCCAGAGTTTGTCCGCGGAGTGATTAAACGACCAGCGCAAATCGAGGGCCAGCTCCGTGAGGTAATCCAACGTTTCTTTCTCGGAAGGACGATTGGCTTGTGCCGGACTGCTCATGATTGATTCCCTTCTGCGGCTCAACCGCCTGCCGCTGCCGAACCGCTCTGGGCGAGCGCGTTTGATACGATGGTCTGTGCTTCCTCCTGGATTCGTCGCAGGTGATCTTGGCCCAGGAAGCTTTCCGCATAAATCTTATAGATGTCTTCGGTGCCCGAAGGACGCGCCGCGAACCACCCGTGTTCCGCGGTTACCTTGATTCCGCCAATCGGGTTGCCGTCTCCGGGCGCTGCGGTGAGAATTTGCTCCACTTTCTCTCCCGCAACCTCGCTAACGTGGACGTTGGCCGGAGACAATCTCTCCAGAGCAAGTTTCTGTTCCGGCGTTGCGGGAGCTTCGGTCCGCTCGTAGATCGGGTCTCCCAAATCGCGCGTGAGTTCGCGGTAAACTTCGCCAGGGTCTCGCCCGAGACGCGCCGTAATCTCCGCCGAGAGCAGAGCGGGAACGATTCCATCCTTGTCGGTGGTCCACACGCTTCCGTCCCTGCGCAGAAAAGAAGAACCCGCGCTTTCTTCCCCCGCGAAGCCTAACTGGCCCGCGATCAGTCCCTCCACGAACCACTTGAAACCGACGGGCACCTCATACAATCGGCGTCCCCGGCGCGCTGCCACCCGATCGATCATGCTGCTGCTGACCACGGTTTTCCCGACGGAAACATTCTTGCCCCACTCCCCACGATTAGCAAACAGGTATTCAATGCACGCCGAAAGGTAGTGGTTCGGCGGAAGCAAGCCGCTTCCCTTTGTGACCACTCCGTGCCGGTCGTGATCCGTGTCGCAGGCGAACGCGATGTCGAATTTATCCTTCAGCCCGATCAACCTTTGCATTGCATAAGGCGAAGACGGATCCATGCGAATCTTCCCGTCCCAGTCCACCGTCATGAACCGAAATGTCGGATCGATCGACTCGTTCACGACCGTCAGGTTCAGACCGTACCGCTGCGCAATCACCGGCCAATAATGAATCCCCGCGCCCCCCAGCGGATCGACGCCCAGCCTGATACCGGCGCCGCCAATCGTCTTCATATCAACCACGTTCTCAAGATCCTCGACGTAGGAGTGCAGGTAATCGTGCTTGTGTGTGGTCGGCGCGCGCTGAGCTTTCGCGAACAGCGTTCGTTTGACGCCGGCAAGTCCGACACGCAGAAACTCGTTCGCGCGGGATTCAATCCAGGTCGTCACCGTCGATTCCGCCGGCCCGCCGTTCGGCGGATCGTACTTGAAGCCGCCATCGTCGGGCGGGTTGTGGGACGGCGTGATCACGATGCCGTCGGCCAGCCCTGCCTTCCGCTCGCGGTTGTGCGTCAGAATCGCGCGCGAGATCACCGGAGTCGGCGTGTACGGCGAGGACTCCGAGATCATCACGTCGATGCTGTTCGCCGCGAGCACTTCCAGCGCGCTGGCAAATGCGGGCTCCGACAAAGCGTGCGTGTCCATTCCCAGAAAGAGTGGCCCGTCAATTTTCTGTGCTTTCCGGTAGTCGCAAATCGCCTGTGTAATTGCGAGGATGTGCCATTCGTTGAATGCCGCGTCGAACGCTGATCCCCGATGGCCGGAAGTGCCGAAGACGACTCTCTGCCGTGGCTCGTCCGGATCGGGCCGCAGCACATAGTAGGCAGTGACCAGTTTTGGGACATTCACCAGAATCGACGGTTCAGCAGGCTTCCCTGCCGCAGGGTCAATTTTCACTGCTCACCTCCACAAGCAAATCTGGACGCTCGACCGGGCTCACGCCCAGTATGCACCCTAAGCAGTCCCCGAGCGCCCCCCTGAGGCCACCTGATCGATTGTCCGCGCATAGTCACAGCCTCTGATGACCCCGATGTGGCTCCGAGCGTCCGGCGAAACTGGCCTCCACCGCCCATTTCCAATCGCGGTCCTATCCTCACACTCTCTGATGCAGTCGCGCTGTTCAGAGAGTCTAAGATTAAACGCGTCGACTACATTCGCGACAGGTGCTCGGCAACTGCTCTGAACGTAACATTTCGAGGGCAGTTCGTGTTCCGAGTCGGCAAATCGCTTCTCGCACCGCCCTTTCTCTGGTAGCATCGAAGTTCTGGAAATACGATATTTATTGATGGGAGCAACTCAAAGATGGCCTTAGCATGTGAAATCTGCGGAAAGAAACCGAGCTATGGCAATGTGATCAGCCACGCTCACAACGTTCGGCGCCGGCGCTGGAACCCCAACTTGCGCCGCGTGAAAGCCGTCGTCAAGGGAGTGCGCAAGCACGTCCGCGTTTGTACATCGTGCATTCGTTCCGGCCGCGTCACGAAAGCTGCTTGAGATTTTCCCGCCGAAGGAGTGCTGGTTGAAGCCCAGGTTCCTGATTCTCGCGGCACTCCTCGTCTGCGCTCTTGCATCCTGCAGACGGGAGGTTGCTCCGGGGCCTGACGTTTGGGCCGTCGTCAACGGCACGGAGATCACGCGCGCGGAAGTCGACAAAAATTTTCGCTCGCGCCTCACTCCCGATTCGCCGCCTCCTTCACACGAAGAGGCCTTGTCCCTGAAACTGACGATCCTCGAAGAGCTGATCAACAGCGAAATCCTCCTTCAGCGCTCTGAAAAAATGAATTTGGTCGCTACAGACGCCGAAGTGGAGGATAAATTCACGCAGTCCAAGAGCCCGTTTACGGAAGACGAATTTCAGCACAAGCTCGCGGATTCCGGCCTCACCATCGATGATCTGAAAAGCGACATCCGCCAGCAGATCTCCATTCAGAAATTGCTGAATCGGGAGGTGGTGGCGAAGATTTCGATCACCGATCAGGACATCGCCGACTTCTATAACCAGAATAAATCTCAGTTCGATCTCCCCGAGCCCCAGTATCACGTCGCGGAAATCGTCATCACGTCGCATCCCGATCCCACCATTCACAATCGCAAGAACGACAAAGCCCTGAACGAAGCCCAGGCGGGCAGGAAAGCCGCTATGCTCTCCCAAAAGTTGAGCGCAGGAGGAGATTTTGCTCAGCTCGCCATGGACTACTCTGAGGACTCAACCGCTTCCACCGGAGGCGATCTCGGTTACCTTCCCGAATCCTCGTTCAGCCGTTCCGATCCTCTGTTGAAACGCACTGTTCTCGCCCTGAAGCCCGGGCAAGTGAGCCAGCCGCTCCAGATGAAAGACGGGCGCTACATCATTTTGAAACTGCTCGGAAAGGAACCGGCGGGACAGCGCGAACTTTCAGACCCGCAGGTGCGCGAGGGAATCCGCCAAATGCTTCGAAGCCGCAAGGAACAGCTTCTGCGCGCCGCCTATCTCGCCGAAGCGCGGAACGAGTCCCACGTCACGAATTATCTCGCCCGCGAGATTCTCGAATCCGCAGGCAAGCTTCCCGCTGACTAGCTCCGCTCTAACTGACGATCGCGAGCACTTCTCCGCCGTTCACCGACTGCCCTTCGGCAACCAGCAAACTTTCCAGCTTTCCAGATTTCGGCGCGCGCACTTCGTTCTGCATTTTCATGGCTTCGATTACGACCAGTCCCTGCCCCGCCGTCACCGTCTGTCCCGCGGCCACCAGTATGCGAACGATCTTCCCCGGCATCGAA
>Ga0335072_10016520_pt1 | contig 10461 bp, 7 predicted proteins | sample Lox_Sample_21_FD_206725 | JGI IMG/M metagenome (GOLD analysis project Ga0335072, IMG submission 206725) | Soil microbial communities from Loxahatchee National Wildlife Refuge, Florida, United States - Lox_Sample_2.1 | ecosystem: Environmental > Terrestrial > Soil > Wetlands | place: USA: Florida... | reverse complement strand
CCAGCTCTCGAGCTGGTCCGGGTCGGCGCACTCGACGATCCGGGCCCGGGTCTGCTCGGGAATGGCGATGCCGCGGGCGGCGAGGATCGCGAGTAGAACGTGCGCGACCGCGTCGGTTCGGCCGAGGCGCTTGCCTTGCTCTATCCCCTGCTCTATGCCTTCCTCCCTGCCCTGCTCGACGAAGCGGTCGATGAACGGGTCCTTGAATAGGTCTTCCATGAGGTCCTCCAGCTCTTGTCGTGCGGCTCTCGGGGTGAGCACGAGAATTTCGGACGGGAATTGTGTAATGGCTGTTCAGGGTGCTTATGTTGGCACGGCCACCGTGCCGTTTCGCTCATCATAAGTCGTTCTGGCTATCTGGTAGGACGATTGGGGCCGGAACGGATTACGGGCGAATTGCAATTTGGAAAATGGCACGTAAATGCCAATGGCAAATAGTTGCGAGTTCGCCACGACAATGGTGGCGTAAAATCGCTTCGGCAGCCTCGACAGGAGCGGGAGCGGGAGCGGGACGGGCGCTGGCCGCCCGCTCGGTGCGGAGCCTGGCCGCACCGCGGCCGCGCTCACCGAACGTCGCGAACCCGGGTAGGGGTCCTAGTGGGAGATGGTGCCGAAGGAGACGGTGTCGCCCGCCCACAGGTAGGACTGCCACTGGACGTCAGAGCCGGGGTGTACCTGTTGAGCTGCGGCTTCTTCCGGGGTGACCATCGCTGCCAGCCACGCAGGCGGTTGACAGCAACGTTGCCAAAACGGATAAACGTTAGGTGACTGCGCAGACGACGATGGTGGAAGCGGGACGGCACCGGATCGAGGCGAGCGTGCGCGGTACGGGCTCGCCCGCGGTGGTCATCGAGCCGTCCTTCGGCGGGTCGGCGGCCGAGTGGAGGCCGATCGCGGAGACACTGGCCGGGCAGACCACGGTCGTCACCTACGACCGGGCGCCGTACGGCGCCAGCAGCCGGGCGGCCGACGGCAGAACGCCGGCCGACATCGCCCGCGACCTGCACACGGTGCTTGAAGCGCTCGACGTCGCCGACCCGGTCGTGCTCGTCGGGTTCTCGGCCGGCGGCCTCTATGTGCGCAAGTACGCGGCGCTGCACCCCGACCAGGTCGCGGGGATGGTCCTGGTCGAGTCGAGCCACGAGGGCCAGACGCCGCTGCTGAACGAGGTCTTCAGCTGGAAGGTCAAGCTCGCGGGGCTGCTGTTCGTCCCGCAGGTGCTGTTCTCCCGGCGCAAGGCGCGCAACGGGGCCGACCGCCGGTCGATGCTGCGCGAGTGGCGGGCGTTCCGGCGGCTCACCGCGGCCGACCGGCCGCTCGCGCCGGGCGCGCTCGGCGACAAGCCGCTGCTCGTGGTCACCCGCGCGGACGGCGGGCCCTACGGCGGCAGGCAGTGGCGGCTGTGGCACGACTTCCACCGCGAGCAGGCGCAGCTGTCGGCCAACAGCAGGCACGTGATCTCAGAAAAGGCCGATCACGCGCTCAACGAAAGCGACCCTGACCTGGTCACCGCCGCCATCGAGGCGGTCGTGAGCAGCGCACGGACCGGCAACCCGCTGGCGAGGGGCGGGCCGGCGCGTACATTTGCGACATGACGGGTGCGCACGTAGCCACGCTTGACGAGCGGTATCAGCGGCAAGACGGAACGATCTTCCTGACCGGCATCCAGGCCCTGGTCCGGATGCTGATCGACCGGGCCAGGCACGACGAGCGGACCGGGCTGCGGAGCGCCGCCTACGTGTCCGGGTACGAGGGCTCGCCGCTGGCCGGGTACGACCTCGAGCTGGCCCGGCAGTCGGCCCGGCTCTCGGAGCACCGGGTCACCCACCAGCCGGGGGTGAACGAGGAACTCGCCGCCACCGCCGTGTCCGGCACCCAGCTGCTCGGACGGCCCGGACAGCCGGGCGGGGTCGGCGACGCGGTCTACGACGGCGTCACCGGGGTCTGGTACGGGAAGGCACCCGGGCTCGACCGGGCGACCGACGCGCTGCGGCACGCCAACCTGATCGGCACCTCCCCCACCGGCGGGGCGGTGGCGCTGGTGGGCGACGACCCGGCCGCCAAGTCCTCGACCGTGCCGTGCTCGTCCGAGCTGGCGCTGGCCGACCTCGGGCTGCCGACGTTCTACCCGGCCGACGCGGCCGAGGTGCTGCTGCACGGGCTGCACGCGGTCGAACTGTCGCGGGCGAGCGGCCTGTGGTCGGCGATGAAGGTCGCGACCGCGGTCGCCGACGGCGCCGCCACCGCCGACGTCGCCGCGAGCTGGCAGCCGCCGGACCTCACGGACGGCATGCCCGGCGGCCTGGTCGCCTACCGGCACCGGCCGAGCGCGCGGCTGCTCGGCCCCGAGCTGGCCGAGCTCGAGCGGGGCCAGCAGCTCACCCGGCTGCCGATCGCGCTCGAGTACATCCGCCGCAGCGGCCTCAACACCATTCACGGCGCGCTCGGCCGACAGGCCCGGATCGGGCTCGTCGCCGCGGGCAAGACCTACCTGGACCTGCGCCAGGCGCTCGACGCGCTCGGCCTGGCCGACCTCGACGCGGCCGGCCTCCGGCTGCTCAAGCTGGGCGTGATCTTCCCGCTCGAGCCGACCGTGGTGGCCGAGTTCGCCGACGGGCTCGACGAGATCATCGTCGTCGAGGACAAGCGGCCGTTCATCGAGGACGCGGTCAAGTCGGTCCTGTACGGGCGGCCGGGCGCGCCCGCCGTGCACGGCAAGCGCGGCCGGGACGGGTCGCCGCTGCTGCGCGCGTACGGCGAGCTCGACGCCGACGCGGTCGCGGCCGGGCTCGCCCGGCACCTCGAGCCGCTGGGAGTGCCGGTCGTGGCCCCGCCGACCGCGGCCAGGGAGCGGACGCTGCTGCCGCTGGCGGCGCGGACGCCGTACTTCTGCTCCGGCTGCCCGCACAACTCCTCGACCAAGGTCGCGCCGGGGACCCTGGTCGGCGGCGGGATCGGCTGCCACGCGATGGTGCTGCTGATGCCCGAGACGCAGGTCGGCTCCGTCACCGGGCTGGCCCAGATGGGCGGCGAGGGCGCGCAGTGGATCGGCCTCGCCCCGTTCGTCACCCAGCGCCACTACGTCCAGAACATCGGCGACGGCACCTTCACCCACTCCGGCTCGCTGGCGATCAGGGCGGCGGTCGCGGCCGGGGTCAACATCACGTTCAAGCTGCTGCGCAACTCGGCCGTGGCGATGACCGGCGGCCAGCAGGCGATGGGCGAGCTGCCGCTCGGCCGGCTGCTCGACCTCCTCAAAGCCGAGGGCGTCGGCAAGATCGTGGTCACCACCGACGACCCCGCCCGGCTGCGCCGGCAGCTCGGCCGGTCCGGGGCGGACGTACGGCACCGCGACGACGTGCTCGACGTGCAGGCCGAGCTGGCCGCGATCGAGGGCGTGACCGTGCTCGTGCACGACCAGGAGTGCGCGGCCGAGAAGCGCCGCAAGCGCCGTCGCGGCCGGGTGCAGGCGCCGGCTCAGCGGGTGTTCATCAACGAGCGGGTGTGCGAGGGGTGCGGCGACTGCGGCGCCGCCTCCAACTGCCTGTCGGTGCAGCCGACCGCGACCGAGTTCGGCCGCAAGACCGCGATCAACCAGTCGTCGTGCAACCTGGACTTCTCCTGCCTGGCGGGCGACTGCCCGTCGTTCCTCACCGTCACTCCCTCCGCAGCGACCGGGAAAGCCGCCCGATCCCGGCCCGCGCCGAAAGCGCAGGTCGAGCCGCCGGCCGAGCCGGCCGCGCTGTTCGACGCCGACGGCTTCACCCTCCGCATCACCGGCGTCGGCGGCACCGGGGTGGTGACGATCGCGCAGATCCTCGCGACCGCGGCCGCGGCCGAAGGGCGGCACGTGCGCACGCTTGACCAGACCGGACTCGCGCAGAAGGGCGGCGCGGTGGTGTCGGACCTGAAGCTCGGGGCCGGCCCGGTCGCGCACGCGGCCAAGCTCGCCGACGGCGAGTGCGACCTCTACCTCGGGTGCGACTCGCTGGTCGCCACCGACGGCGGCAACCTGCGGGTGGCCGACCCGGGCCGCACGGTCGCGGTCGTCTCCACCACCGAGGTGCCGACCGGCCAGATGGTGGTGAACACCGCCGCCAGGTTCCCGGCCCGGGGCGCGGTGATGGCGGCGGTCGAGGGCAGCGTGGCGTCGGCCCGTTTCCTCGACGCGGCCGGGCTGTCGCGGCGGCTGTTCGACGACGAGCAGTACGCCAACATGATCCTGGTCGGGGTCGCGTACCAGGCCGGCGCGCTGCCGATCGGGGCGGCCGCGATCGAGCACGCGATCGGGCTGAACGGCGTCGCCGTCGACGCCAACGTCGCCGCGTTCCGCCGCGGCCGGCGCTCGGTCAGCGAGCAGGCCCCGGACGAGCCCCGGCCCGAGGCCGCCGACGGCGATCGGCCGCCGTCGCTCGAGCACCTGCTGGCGGTGCGGGTGCCCGAGCTCGCCGCCTACCAGGACCAGGCCTACGCCGACGACTACGCGGCGGTGGTCGAGGCCGTGCGGGCGCGGGAGGCCGCCGTGACCGGCACCGACGCGCTGGCCGCGGCGGTCGCCGCGAACCTGTTCAAGCTGGCCGCGTACAAGGACGAGTACGAGGTCGCCCGGCTCAGCCTCGACCCCGCGCTCACCGGGCGGATCGAGCAGCAGTTCGGCCCCGGCGCCCGCTACGCGTACCGGCTGCACCCGCCGGTGCTGCGCGCGCTCGGGATGGGCAGGAAGATCAGCCTCGGCCCGTGGTTCCGGCCCGCCTTCGGCGCGCTGGTCGCGATGCGGCGGCTGCGCGGCACCGCGTTCGACCCGTTCGGCCGGACCGAGGTGCGGCGGGAGGAACGCGCGCTGCTGGCCGAGTACCGCGCGGTCATCGCCCAGCTCACCGACGGACTCACGGCCGCCAACCACGCCCGCGCGGTCGAGATCGCCGGCCTGCCCGACCTGATCCGCGGCTACGAGGAGATCAAGCTCGGCAACGCGCGCGCCTACCGCGCCCGGCTGGCGGAGCTGCTGGCCGAGTTCACCGCCGACGACGTGCTGGCCGCCCCGGCGTCCTGAGCCTGACTAGAAGTCGGATGGCACGTCGAGTCATGCACGGCCCGTTCGAAATTCAAAATCTTTTTTCCCCGAACGGTCCCGGGTTCCACTCCCCCGTTTAACTGGTTGCGATCGGCGTCGATATGCGACAAAATCGCCCGGGCCTGGACGGAGGACGATGGTGACGGACACGGCGGACGACGTACGCAAGCCCGGCTCGCGGTTCGGCGAGGCGGTGCGGCCGCTGGCGATCAGGCCGTACCGGCTGATGTGGCTCGGCTCGACGACGTCGGCCCTCGGCGACGCGGTGGTGCAGATCGCGCTGGTGTTCGCGGTGCTGCACATCGGCGGGAACGCGACCGACATCGGGGTCATCGAGGCGCTGCAGACGGTCGCGCGGGTGACCTTCCTGCTCGCGGGCGGCGTCTGGGCGGACCGGCTGCGACGACAGTTCGTGATGCTGGGGGCCGACGTGCTCCGGGGCGGGGTCGAGGCGGCGCTGGCGGTGCTGCTGCTCACCGGGCACGCGCACGTCTGGGAGATCGCGGTCGGGGCGGTGCTGTACGGGATCGGCGCGTCGTTCTTCGGCCCGGCCTCGACCGGGCTGACGCCGGAGACCGTGCCGGCCGACCTCCTGCAGCAGGCCAACAGCCTGCTCAACCTGCCGCAGAGTTTCTTCAGCGTGGGCGGGCCCGCGGTCGGCGGGGTGCTCATCGCGGTGTTCGGCCCCGGCTGGCTGTTCGCGTTCGACGCGGCCACGTTCGCGGTCAGCGTGGTCTCGCTGGCGCTGCTGCGGGTGCCGGACCGGCCGCTGCCGAAGTCCGGGTCGTTCGTGGCCGACCTGGCCGAGGGCTGGCACGAGCTCGCGATCCGGCCGTGGTACTGGATCAACCTGCTCGCGCACGCGTGCTGGAACTTCGCGATCCCGGCGTTGCTGGTGCTCGGGCCGGTCATCTCGGCGCGGTCGCTCGGCGGCGCCACCGCGTACGGGCTGATCTCGGCCTCGTTCGGGGTCGGGGCGGTGGTGGCCGGGATCTTCGTGCTCCGGGTGAAGCCGCGACGGCCCCTGGTGGTCGGGAACCTGCTGCTAACGCTGGGCGCGCTGCCGATGCTGGCGCTCGCGTTCACCCGCTCGGTCCCGCTGATCTGCGTGGCCAACGCGATCAACGGATTCGGGCTGATCGCGCTCAACGCGCTGTGGTCGTCGACCATGCAGGTGCTGATCCCGGACAAGGTGCGGTCGCGGGTCGACTCCTACGACTGGCTGGTGTCGCTGGTCATCATGCCGGTCGGGTACGCGGTGGCGGGGCCGCTCGGCTCCTCGATCGGCTACACCGCGACCCTGGTCGCAGCCGCGATCGTGATCGCGGTGCCGTGCGCGCTGGTGGTCCTGGTGCCGGGCGTGCGCTTCGTGCACCGGACCACCGCCGGCGAGATCGTCGGGCCGCCTACACGGGACTAAGGTCCCTGGGGCGGGCTTGCGCGCCAGGAGAGCGCGACGGCGGTGCCGACGCCGGCCAGTGCTAGCAGCGGGACGATGACGGGGGCGGCGTCGAGCAGGGCGGCGCCGGCCGCGGCCCCCGCCACCAGGGCGAGGATCACCGCGACCGCCTCTGGGTCAGGTCGGCGACGGCCAGCCAGGCTGCTGATCAGGGACGTCAGGGTGCCGGTGAGGTAGGTGGTGCCCGCGTTGGGGTTGCCGAGCTGCCGGGCGGCCGCGCTCTGGCCGCCCATCGCGAACGCGATGCCGCCGAGCAGCGCCAGGCGGGCCCAGCCGGCCGGGCGGGCGTCGACCGCCAGCCACCAGACCGTGTAGGCGACCAGCACCGCGAGCTCGCCCGCCAGCAGCAGCGTCAGCGGCCGGGTGCCGAGGCGGTTCTTGTCGCCGCTGGGCGGGGCGACGGCGGAGCCGACGGCGACGCCGGCGATGTAGCTTCCGATCGCGACCGCGCAGCGGACGCCGAACGCGGCCTCGTGCTTGGTCAGGGCGACCCCGACGAACACGAGGTTGCTGGTCATGACGCTGGCGAAGACGCCGCCGAGCCGGAAGAACGCGGTCACGTCGAGCGAGGCGGTCCCGGCCGTGAGCGCGACCAGCGCGATCCGGGCGCGCGTGCGGGCGCGGTCGTCGCGGTCGGGGCCGGCAGCGCTCACGGACTCGTCTCCTCACCGGGAGTAGCGGTGATTCTCCTGTCCGGTAAGGTACTGCGGCCGGGTCAGAGCGGGCGCGACCAGGTCTGGCTCATCATCCGCTGGCCGAACGCGTCGTCGAGGTGCTCGGCGGCGAGGGTGAACCCGGCCGCCTGGTAGATCTTGCGGGCGGCCGCGAGCTGGTCGTAGGTCCACAGGGTGATGTCGGTGTAGCCGACGTCGGCCGCGAACGCGAGGCAGGCGCTGACGAGCGTGGCGCCGAGGCCGAGACCGCGCGCCCACGGCTCCACCAGCAGCAGCCGGAGCCGGGCGGTGCTGTCGCTGTCGGGCACGCAGAAGACCGACCCGGCCGGGACCCCGTCGACCTCGGCGATCCAGCCCGCGGTCCGGTCCGGGTGGGCGTCCCTGAGCGTGGTGTACTCGCCGAGGATGCGCGCGCAGACCTCCTCGAAGCTCGCGTCCCAGCCGAACTCGGCCGCGTACACGGTCGCGTGCCGGTGCAGCACCCAGCCGAGATCGCCCGGCCGGGCGGGCGGGCGCAGCGTGACCTGGCGCCGGGCCGGCTCGGCTGGGTTCGCCCGCTCGGCGGGCACGGTCGGCGGGCTGAGCTCGGGCGAGCCGAGTTCGTCGGCGATAACCCGCATAGCGGTGAGCAGCCGGTCGCAGTCGGCCCCGCGCAGCAGCTCGGCGACCTGGTCGGCCGAGCGCCGGTCAAGGTCGGCCGCGGCCGCGCGGCCGGCCGCGGCGATGCGGACCTCCTGGCGGCGCGCGTCGGCCGCCGACCGGTGCCTGGTGATCAGCGACTCGGCCTCGAACCGGCTGAGGACCCGGCTCAGGTAGCCGGCGTCGATGTCGAGCGCGCGGCGCAGGTCGGACACCTCGACCGCGGGCTGCCGGGCGATCTCGAACAGCAGCCGCCCTTCGGTCAGCGTGAACGGCGAGTCCAGGTACAGGCCGTGCAGCACGCCGATGACGTTGGTGTAGAACCGGTTGAACGCGCGGACCTGGGCCACCTGCTCGGCGGTCGGGTCCGACGTCCCAGCCTCGGCGAGGATCGAGCCGGCCATCCTTGGCCTCCTATCGTTGACTGGGTCAACGATAATTCGTTGACCCAGTCAACGGCAAGGGCTCGGCGTCGCCCGGCTGCCCGGCCAGGAAGGCGGGGCGGGTGCGGCCAGCGGCCCTGGTTTGCGTTCATCGCCAGCATGCCGACGGTGGCGACGACGGCGAAGGCGGCGAAGTCGCGGATGAACAGGTAGCCGAGGGCGGAGAGGAACTGGACCAGGTAGGTCAGCCTGACTCCCGTCCGCGGCCCGTGCCGGCCGGCCAGCGCGCCGGCCGGCGTTAGCTGGCGCCGGCCTTCGCCGCCAGCTCGGCGAGCTGGGCCCGGGCGGCCGCGACGAGCTCGGCGTTGGTGTGCGCGTGGCCCCACAGGCCCCAGCCGCCCTCGGGCGCCTCGGTCAGCAGCACCCAGGTGCGGTCGGCCAGCGCCGGGTCGCCCGCCGCGGCGGCGACGATCTCGGTCAGCTTGCTGACGACCGCGAGCTGCTTGTCCCGGTCGAGTGCGCCCGCGTTGGTCAGCACCTGCACCCGGACGTAGCTGCTGTCGCCGTCGACGTTGGACAGCGCCCCGGCCGGCAGCTCGTGCACGAACGCGGCCGTGTTCTGGCGGAACATCGGGATGTCGGGCACCCGCTCGATCGTCATCACCGCGGTGGCCAGATCCTGGGCCAGCCGGTGCGGGTCAGCGAAGACGCCGGCGGTCGCGTACACGTCGATCATGGGCATGGTCGTCCCCCTACGCGTTTATGATGATCGTCATAATTACGGTCGCCAGCCTGCCCTATGACGACCGTCATAGTCAAGGGACGGGACGTGAGCGGTAGCAGCCGGGTGAGCATGATCAGCAGCGCGGCCGCGCTCATCGGGGCGCGCGGGCTCAGCGGCACCTCGTTCTCCGACGTGCTGGCCGACAGCGGCGCGCCGCGGGGGTCGATCTACCACCACTTCCCTGGCGGCAAGAAGCAGCTCGCGGCCGACGTCATCGAGTGGACCTCGGGGCAGATCCTCGGCTATCTGCGGGAATGCCCGGCCGACACCCCCGCGGGCGTCCTGGCCTGGTTCGTCGACCTGTGGCGGCAGTCGGTGCTCGCGTCCGGCGGCTGCGGCGGCTGCCCGGTCGCGGGGGTCGCGATGGACGCCGACGACGAGGAGCTGACGACGGCGGCCCGGGCCGCCTTCGCCGCCTGGACCGACCTGCTGGCCGCGCAGCTCGAGGCGGCCGGGCTGGCCGCGCACCGGGCCGGGCCGGTCGCCTCGACCGCGCTCACCGCGATGGAGGGCGCGCTGGTGATGTGCAGGGTGCAGCGCGACGTCGGGCCGCTGGAGACGATCGCGGCCGAGCTCATGCGGCTGGCCGACGACTGAAGTTCAGCCGAGGATGCGGCTGAGCCAGGCGCGCTGGGCCGCCACCGCCGCCTTGGAGAGGGCCGCGTCGGGCACCATGCCCGCGAAGCCGTGGAAGCCGCCCGGCCAGACGTGCAGCTCGGCGGCACCGCCGGCCTGCCAGATCCTGGTCGCGTAGGCGACGTCCTCGTCCCTGAACGTCTCGGCCGAGCCGACGTCGATGAACGCGGGCGGGAGGCCGGACAGGTCGGTCGCCCGGGCCGGGGCGGCGTAGGGCGAGACGTCGGGGCCGCCGCGGGCGTCGCCGAGCAGCGCGGTCCAGCCGACGTCGTTCGCGCCCCGGTCCCAGACGCCGAGGCCGGCCATCTGATGCGAGGACGGGGTGTCGTTCCTGTCGTCGAGCATCGGGCAGATCAGCAGCTGGGCGAGCAGCGCGGGACCGCCGCGGTCTCTGGCCAGCAGCGCGACCGCGGCCGCGAGCCCGCCGCCGGCGCTGGCGCCGCCGACGATGACCCGGGCCGGGTCGACGCCGAGCTCGCCGGCGTTCTCGATGACCCAGGCCAGGCCCGCGTAGCAGTCCTCGACCGGCCCCGGATGCGGGGTCTCCGGCGCCAGCCGGTACTCGACCGACACCACCGCCGCGCCGAGCTCCTGGGCGTGCGCGAACGCCACGTCGGCGCCGCCGCCGCGGTTGTCGCCGAGGATCATCCCGCCGCCGTGGATGAAGTACAGGCACGGCACCGGGCCCGCCGCGCCCGTCGGCTGGCCGATCAGCAGCGACACGTCGGGGGCCCCGGCCGGGCCCGGCACCAGCCGCTCGGTCACCGTGAAGGCACCGCCGCGGCGCAGATCCTCCAGCGTCGGTGCCGGCA
>Ga0335072_10016519_pt1 | contig 10461 bp, 10 predicted proteins | sample Lox_Sample_21_FD_206725 | JGI IMG/M metagenome (GOLD analysis project Ga0335072, IMG submission 206725) | Soil microbial communities from Loxahatchee National Wildlife Refuge, Florida, United States - Lox_Sample_2.1 | ecosystem: Environmental > Terrestrial > Soil > Wetlands | place: USA... | reverse complement strand
ATTGCAGAGGGAAAACGGTGAAAGGAGTTGCACCACTTACCAGCAATCCTAGGTCCCGGTATTTTGGCTAAAGGGTGAAAATAGAGGTGATACAGTACGAGACAGATAGCGTAGCCAATAGCAAGCCCCAGAACTAAAAACAGCCTTCCAACAAGCCCAGTGTCCATGAGGTTAGTGAGGATTAAATCGGTCGCCATACTGAGGTGGAATATGTTGCGACAAAGAAATTGACATTGAAAGAGTAAAAACGAGACTGATGAGGAAGTTTATATAGACATCAGTGCTTGTCGGCAGTCAGAGACGTATGCAAAGCGCGGGAGAGGCTGAAGGCCCTGAATGGCTGGGCTTACGAAGCTGACGGCACTGGACACATTGGCAGGAATATCAAAATCGCTATATAACTGGAGACATATAATTCCACAACAACAATATAGAATCAGCTTATATTCATAATTTAAAATTACATTTAACCAATAAATCCAAACCGTCAATTTCGCGAAAATTCATTAATAGGTTATATCTTGACATTGTGGTAATTGTTGGTAAGTTTTTTGCTTCATTACAATCTGTCCAGACAACCTGCTTCGTAGTACGGTCAGATCATACCCTTGTTACTTAAGCGTAAGCATAGCATTAAAAATCATGGCCAATCGTCTTCTTCAGCTCGCACTTTTAATTCCATACATTTGTCTAGAAATTAGCTTGCAACAAAGTCCCGATCGGATCTTCAGGCTATGATACGGAATCCCTGCCATCGCATATGTGAATTTGACGCCAGACTTTCACTTCTATGAAGATGCTTGGGCGAACAGTGTTCTGGTTGGGTGGATCGCGAACTTCTGGTTAACAAGAGATAATTCTGCGCTGCAGCGGTATTAGGTGCTAATTAGTGTTTAGACGTAGTGTGATCGGTTGATGAGCTCGGATGAGGGGGCACTTTAACATCTGGTGGAAGACTGCCTGTACCAGTTGGCCAATCACCTGAGATTATGATTTGGCGAATTCATCAAATTCGTTTGTCCGGTCTGATATACAATACATGTGAATTGGCGAATTCGGATTCGCCAGTTCGGTCTTAAGGAATGGAGAGCAAGGTTGTTGATACAGCCAATATGTATATTCATAACACATGCTTCCCTCACTACTGTAGTCTTGCTCTCCTCTTATAAAGCTGCAGTCGTGTCAGCTTTGTCCCTAGTCAAGTTTTAGTTTCTCGCCGATATTGTCCACATCATGAAGGCGACAAAGTACAGCGCCCATACCTCATCTACTATATCATACTCAACAAGATGTGTGGCCTTCACTATATGGCGAGTTTGGGCTTATGTCGCTGCGTATTATGTAGCGACGACCGGTGCCGAGCATGATACCAGTAAGGACAGCTATAAGGTGCTTAACAGAAACCGAAGGCTCAGACTGACGTAATATGTAGTAAGTGAGGATCGCAACTCAATTAAACTTCGAGAAAGACAGAAAAGAGACGACACTTCTGTGGATGAATGAGCGCGGTTGCATTTCAGAGGAAGAAACCTAGCTCAATTCCTTAACCACATCGCAGCAACCGACTCCAGGCCCTTCTTTCCATAGTTTTCAGCACTTGAATTTCCTGCTACGCGTGTCAAGCTTGTAGGAGACTTGCTCCTTTTTCTCTGCCACGGTTATTATCTTAGTTCACAAGCTACTCCAACTAATCTGTATGGAAGATGAGATGGGTAAAGCTTGAGTGACGTGGTGATGTCGCTGGGGTATTTCCCATAAACTCAAGTTCATAAGGAAGACTGCTCTGTGTCAGCGAGAGGAATGAAAGATAACGGATAAGATTGCCTCGTGCTTGGCTTATAAGTTGAAATGTAATGAAGTCTTGAAAGGAAATGCAAAAAGAGGGAGAAAAGAAAGAAGAACCGTACATGCGAGGTATCTAGTAGGCCTCAGTCAAGCAATAACATAGGTAACAAGATATCGAAAAGCTTTCGGGTGCTGTCTAACACCTATTCGGTATTTTGCCTCCGACTTGGTTGGCTGCGATCCAGTAAAACACAATTTCTTAAGCTAGTGGACTTGGATGAGGTTCTTACCGCTCTAGTGTTGTCGCCACACTGTCCTCTGTCGCGATGAATATGTCTGGCCATCTTCTGTTTTTCTTGTTGTCCACGGATGGACCCAGCAGGTGTAACTCTCCGGACATTCTGGCGAGACAGATGATCACAATCCCACAGGCCGGCTGCCCCTCTGAGAGAGTCCAAGCGGCTTTGGCTAGGTCGAGCTTTAGATCCGACAACAGAGGCAATGTGTGACAGTGTGCCGATAGTTGTGGTTTCTGTGTTAGCCTATGCTTTAGAAGCTCTTAATACTGGCTCGCTATATCTGCCCGAGATGTTATTCTGGTTCGAAAATCAGGCGACAAACTGCAGTCCCGAGTCGAATAGAACCCAAGAGACGAGAGAAAACCGTTGGCACTTGCTGCAGGCTCCTGATAAAGTGATTAGATTCTTAGCCAGCAGCAGGAGGCAGATGGTTAGGGAAGTCTTCAGATAAGAGTGATCAAGTAGCTTAACGATCACCTCCATCCTCAGCTCCAAGGGTTAATTCGGAGTCATCTTTGAAGGTGTCTAAGGTTAAGGCGTTCCTCAGGTTGCTCTCTTTAATTAAGCCCACGGTCTCAAGGAGCTTGCCATGCCTACGATAAATATAGAAATCGCGTTCTATGAGGAGCTTCTGACACAAAGAAATAGGTATTGTACCTCGGTTGAGATCTGGTGCAACGATGAAACCCGTCAGCGGTACCCGACTTTTTGGAGCCTGGAAAATGAGGCTTTCAAGCACGTGATGTATCTCTGATTTAGCCAAGTTGAGGTAGTGGATGAGATTCAACTGTTTCATATGATTGAACACCATGGCCGAGGAGCTTAGTATCCCATGCCAAAGATTCCCTGATACTAAGCGATGCGGGGTCGGACATCAGGGTTGCAGTTGATTTTACCTTGTGGCTGTTGGTTGAATCCTAGATTTGGCTAATATCACCGACTGCCCGAGCAATGTCGCCTAAATATCGAGGCAGAAATGAGAGGTGGACACGTGCTGCCTTGGCTCATTAAAGATTCTATCCTTTACGCCGCACCGCCCAACAAACTGAAATGGAGCCTTGCACCCAAGGAGGACCTGCATCCGCTAATGTCTTGGTTTAATGAAGAGGGGCATCCACGAGGATACATGCATTTGATGTTGGGTGGAGAACTGATCGACTGCACTAGCATCGTATTTGAAATTGATGCCAAAGCTAGCGTAAGAATTCGAAAATGGACGGAGAAGCTCGCCTTATCTCGGTGCATTCGGGGAGCTTCGGAAATAAGCATGTGCTGCCCCTTTGATGCTTGGATGCTTGAGCAAACAAAACTTTGCAGGAGACGCCGGATGAAGCTGAACCTGAAGCTGGAATAGGGAGAAGCAGATCCTTAGTATTTCTTTATTCTCTGCTCTGATCCACTCATCTAGCACGCCACCGCGATTCCCGAAATCTTCACTAGCCACAGAACACCACAGACATTTACCGTTAGAATTGTGGCTCCTCCTATCCGCTTGTGAGCCGGGCGCCCGTTGACAAGCTCTGCCGGAGGAGCCGCATGTGCCAGCACGCCATGATGCAGTTGACAATGATAATTGGACATAGCCTGTTCATACCTGTTCATTCCCTGTTCAGCTCGGTAATTGCACATGAAAAGCAGCATAAAAGCAGGTTGCGAGTGGCTACGGGTTGAGGCCCCTGTTGAACCGCTTACGGCGATAACCTTCCTAATTGGGCCCGACGCCCCGCGACACCTCGGCAGCAAGCGGTGACTCGCTAATCCTTTAACATCTGATTGTCGGCTAACAGGTACTCTCCGTAGCATCCACAGGCTCCTCTACACAGTTCCTGACGCCACCGTTTTGCGAGCCCGTCTGACCCGCAGCGGCAAAGCAAGATTGGTGATCGACTTTGCCAATAGGGGCAATTCTTTATACCTTAATACGGGCCTTCCAGCAATCACGGCCTTCGCCCACTGTTGTGGTTTCAGCTGTTAACGGCTGCACTGCCCTGTATACTACTCCATATAGAATCGGGATCGCGCAGGGTGTGTGTGTGTGTATATGTGTTGTCCTCTCGGCATCTTCCTCTTTAGCCGCATTTCATGTGCATCCGACCCTCTTTGCTTTTCGCCATCCTACTTCCCTTCCTCCTCGGTTGACGGACAAGAGGCAAACCAAAGATAGCCCAACAGAGACTTCAAGGACGATCATCAAGCCATCAGACGGAGCAGTTGCCTATATCGTGAAGTCGTCGATCCACCTGGTATCCTGGCCCTCGATTCCTCCAACCTTATCGCGTGTCATAAAGTGTCTTTAAAGCCCCAGATCTCAGAGCTCCACACTCCCACATCTCCATCATCACTCCAGATTTCTCCAGATTTCACTGGAACCCTCCTGCGCGGTATCCTCCTCCTCGAGTGTCGGCCTGACCGGATCAGTGTCATACAGCAGCTTTGCTGCCAACCTACGGGTACTCATATACTTTATCCGACCACCAAAGCATTGAAATATTCGGCCCCCAACTATTCAAAATGAGCCAATTTGAATCACGGGATGCCTTGACGCACGATAGCGAGAAGAAGGTCGATTTGGAACAGATTGAGGTGGGACCATCAAATATCGACCAAAAGCCATCGTTTCGGCAAAAGTCCAAGAGACACTGTGCGCGGTGGTGGTGGCTGCACTTAATTATTTTCTGCGCCAGTTTCCTTCTCATCGCGCTCCTCCTGTAAGTCCACCAGGCGGCACCAAAACGATCAATTGGCTAATTATTCTAGGGTCTACGTTGCCATGCCTAAAATAGCTCAAAACGGTGTCAATGATACTTCTCTGCAATTTAATTACTTGGAATTCCTTGATCCAACAGAAGGATCTATCACTTTAAACCAGAGCGCAACCCTCTACAGCCCCAGCATTTTCACGCCAACGCTGGATCCATTCAATGCATCATTATATCTCGTGACCAACGGCGCTCTTGCCGCAGAGCCAATGATGTACATCCCCATGCCATCCATCCACGCCATCCACCCACAAGGAAACATCACTATCAATAACCAAGTTATCCCAATCGCGAACCTGGACCAAATTACAGACTTTGCCACTGCGGTGCTGGCTAACGAGTATGTCACTACTGCCCTTTCCGGCAGTACGAACCTACATGAAGGTGCTCTGCCTGTGGTTAACGTGAACTACAATTCTCAAACCACCTACAAAGGTAATCACTGTTTTTACACAACTGCTATGAAAACCAGCTGACAAGTGAAGGACTCAACGGGCTGGCTGGCTTCAATGTTACCGGCGCGAAAGTTAACCTGACAGCCGTGGCTGGAGAGCCAAATCTATCTGGCTTTGCATATATACCTAACCCGTCTGTCATGACCATTGCGATGGTGAGTGACAACACTCTGTTTGGTCTTTTAATGCTAATCCAAACAGGGCAACGTAACGCTTTCCCTGTCAACAGCTCAAAAAGGGGTCATCGGCAACAGCACTATCTACGACATGACCTTAGTGCCAGGAAACAACACCTTACCCATGACCGGCATTCTCAACCAGACACTTGTCTTAGCAAGCACCAACTCATCTGGCTTTATGGACTTGATCATTACCGGCCAATCCGCCATCTACAACGGGCAACATTTGACATACTATGTTAGTTATCTCGTAATTCACCGCTGTAGGAATAAGATGCTGACTGTACTCAACCATAGGAATCAGCGCTTGCGAGCAACAAACTCACTCTGACATTGAACGTGGCTGCTATCATCGCGGATAGTATATAATCCGCACAGATATGAGGCTGAGAGGCTCATGTGTAATGTTTTAGCCATTCGGTCAAGGATAGTAAGCTGAGTTGCGATCAAGTAAACTAGATGGCAGAAAGCATTATAATCGTCGAGGCAAACGAACGCAAGGGCAGGCCGGCGTGGGATGTTACGACTTTGTTTTGATCTTACGAAACTAAGCACTCGCAATGCACGGCATGGCATGGTACGACAATTAGAATGGGATTCAATCTGGGCAAAACTGTTCACATGGGATATATATAGAAGATGCTAGAAATCAGGTTCGCTCACTCATTCAGGAAGATAAGCGCACACAGCGGAATATACCACATTAAGGATTCGTCCTAGTGACCCTGTACAAGACGGTGATGGAGAATCTAAACGAACTATTGCTCGTGGCATACTCCGAATGCTACCTCATGACGTGCTGTGCCACACATCGCCACCTAAGAGCAACCTCGACATGAGGCACTATATCACAGCCTCGCCTCGGTCTTAGTACTTACAACGAGGGTAGCTTCCAAAGCCCTCTTGTGATACAAGGCGTCAGCAAGGTGATGCTCAGATTAGCGGGGTTGTTGGGAAGGATTTCGGCTGGTGCGGGACAGGATGGAGGGGCGACTGGGGTTACATCCTAGCTGATCGTTTATGAATGGCGAATTGTGGCTTCAGAGGACTATAAATAGACACTATAGTAAATTTACCTGCATCTTCAAAATTGCGCTTAGCAGAAACTCTAGGGAGTCGGGCGAGTTTACAAAGCCGGCGTAAACTTCCGGGAGAGTTGTCGCGCAGAGCTAGACTAGACAGGAAGACGCACTGAATGATATTCGGACATCTTGGAGGGGAGACGGAGGTTTGTGGGCTCTGTAATATATTTCTGCTTGAGAATTACGAGATTGAAGACTTCCATAAAAAAGGCTATGACGACAGGAATATAACCACAGTACGAACTCCACATGATGAACTCTTTAAGGATATCCGCACGAAAGCAACCAAATAGTGTTATCTCTGGAGAACTCTTGGTTCAAGGAACCAGACATTTGCATCAAAAATCTAAACGCAGTTGCCGCAGAGGCATGCTATACTGCTTGTGCATTTGCTTTAATCGAGAAGCTAACGCTCTTTGATGGAGTTAGAGTAAGCTTCATAGCAACTTATTAGCGTCGCAAATTTAAGCCCAGAATATCTTGCAAAAAGGGGTAAGATGGGAGTGAAATGATGGAGCCTAACGGTTAGCGGTACTAATGCTAGCGGACTCGTTGTAGAGTCTAGCGCTATCTAGTGTATAGATGTAGTGCTTATCATCATTTTTCCTGCTATATTACTAGTAAGAAACGTCATTTACCACGCGGAATTAAATTAAAGAATAAGGAGCATTTCCTTGACGCCTGTCCGCTGCAACTTTTCGGGATAGGCTTCAAAGGAGATTCACATCGGTCCGCTCTCTGGGGGGAAATAATGGCAGCCACTAAGTAATGAGATTGACAAAAAGTTAAAAGAGACCTGTACGTTGTCCAGAATCTCTTAAAAATGAAGACTGTTCATGAGACTCGCACGCTTATCCAAGAGCTGCTGTTACGGCAACGGCTACGTTCATCGGAGTTGCAGAGTAGACCTAGTGAATGTAATCTCAATGGTCAATTAGGGTCATTAAACTTGTAAATCATCTTTCAGAAAGGAAACTGCGTTAGTTTTGCAGGATAGGGCCACAAAAGTGAACGCATCGTCATAGATAAGACCTTTGGGACGCTAATAAAAGCCCTCAGTCCAGGTCCTACAAGATTTCAGCGGAAAGCGATGGATAAATTGCTTAGATTGCTATTTTAAGGTTACAAGTGACCGTCAAATCTTAAAAATCTAGAGTATACGGCAAGGTGGTTTTCTTAGAAATGGGTCACGTGCCCACGCACATTAACTGCGGCAAGAGCAACGCGCGACGCGTCACACTGCTTTCCCCTCGCCCAAGCAACGCACAACGAATAAAATCAGTACACAAACGACCAGCAACACATTTTCTTTCATCTAGAATGCCCCACGAAGTCAGTGATGGCGAAATCTAGCATCATTGAGGATTTTATGTCGCCTGCCGAGGATCAGGCGAAGAAAAAGTCGGAAATGAAGCGTTATGGCCGTCGGCAGCTCCTAAAAGAGCAAGCAGGCAGAGAACTGATCACGAAGAACGTCGTCGGAGCAGAAATTAACGAAACTGAGGCTGAGGAAGAGGAAATGGGAGAATCTGATGGGAAGATACTCTCGACCGGATCCGATTCTGACAGCGAAGGGGTTGACAACACCTATGCCTTAAAAGCTCTCGTTGATAATTTCACCGTTGGAGCTGCTGATAAGGACTCTGTTATTGAAGAAACTAGTGAAAGATCTATGATGAGACAAACAACTGGTGACATCGATCAATCAGGGCTCGTTGAATCATCCGATGAGGACGAGGAAGCAAAGGAATCTAAAAGCCTCGCTGCACCGGAGGATGATATGTACTATATTGAAGCAATAAGGAGCTCTCGGATCGGTAAAGCTGTATGTTGCCTTGTCCTCGTAGCCTTTAGCAAGTGATTCTTTCCGGAGAGTCGTGTTAACATTTCTCTCCTTATAGGGCAAGCTCGAGTTCCTTATCAAGTGGCAAGGCTATGAGAAGAAATCAGATCTTACATGGGAGCCTGAGACAACCTTGGTGTAAGTCGTGTTCTCCTTTTGTCATGATGTTATTGTGCAACCGCTAACAGCAGATTCTCTTAGGGAGAGCGCTCCCGAAATCTTGAGCGAGTACTTTGAGAAGGTTGGCGGCCGCGAAACAATTGGCGCAAAGCGAAAGCGCGGCCGATCTTCAAAGACTGCTGCTGGTGACAGCTCTGAGAAACTTCCAAAGGTGAAGAGGCAAAAATCGGAGTCGGCGCCGGTAATTGAGAAGGTTAAGATCGTTTGGAATGAGGGAGAGAGCCCAGGTGTGTACTCAGCTAAGGGAGGTAAAAGCGGCGGGGGAGAGGGTGACGCTGAAGAGATCATGCCAAAGGCCCCTGCCGCTAAAAAAGGACGAGGCCGTCCCCGGAAGAGCAAAGCCTCCGAGACTTCTTTAGAAGACAATGGTATTTCCAAGACTATTCCTGGAATCGCACCAGCTGAAGTCCAACCTCCCTTCCCAGCTAAGCCTTCAAAGTCTAAGAAGAAAGAGGCGGTGAGCAAGGCCAAGCAGGAAGAAAAGATGGAAAAGCTGAGAAAGCTGGAAGAGCTGTTCGCACCCCAAGTGGCTCCTGATGACACTGATGATGCACATGCCGGTCCTACTTTCTCTTCTTCTAGCAATAATGTTTCAAAGCAAGGCCAAGGTCGCCCCCCGAAGAGCAAAGTATTTGAGACTTCTCAGGAAGGCAAAGATGCTTTCAAGAATGCTCCTGGCATTGCCCCAGCTCAAGTTGAATCTTTCCATCTGTCACAAGCGTTGATGCCGAACAATGATGAGCCGATGAGCAAGATAGAGCAGGAAAACAAGATGGACAAAGTGGATGGACTGAAAATGCAGTCTGATCGCCAGCAGTTTGATCGCCCGGGCTTCATTCCTATTAATGAACCTAACGAACGTTCTGTCACTCATTCCAGCAATGATGTTGCAAAGGAAGGCCTAGGCCATCAACCTAAAGCTCTAGGTCAGGTAGCTCCATCGGCCGATCCAGTTTTGCCGGGCGATGACGATGCGAGGAAGGGATCAGGTTGTCCACCAGTGAGTTCCTGTCAAGTGTCATCTCAGGAGAAGCCTACCTCACTTGAGGAGACCAGTACTAAGAAGGCTCTGGGACGTCCACCCAAAAGCAAAGAGCCTGCACTTGCTCAGGCCGATGAAGACTTCGCGGGAGGTGTTGCCAGAAAGGGTCCAGGTCGTCCAACAAAGAATTCCAGCTCTACACTGTCGTCCCTTGTCAAGTCTACTCTTAAGGACACGCCTGCGAAGCGAGGTCCTTCAAAGACCAAGGGACCTCACAGCACTACAAAGGAAAGCGAGGAGAACGATGACGATCGTGAATCTTCAGCCCTGGATTGAACTTTCTCGGCTCTGCCCTTGATTGGCCTGCTATAGATGGGTGGATCGTTGATAAAATTGAATGTGCTGGATAACTTGGCTCCTGCAACATAAATATCGTTAGGTTAAGCAATGCTTCGACCATATATTATGTAGCCGTTATGGCTCTCCTGTTGATGAAGCATATCCCATTGAAAGTAGCGGAATCCGTAGTCTGGTTGAGGAGGACGCTAATCGATGCAATAGCCTTTGGCTAAGGGAATTGGCAAAGAAAATGCAAGGAAAGAGATAACGCCGTCCTCGAAGGCTCAATTGTAGGCCTAGCAGATAAAAAAAATTGAAGAAGCTATATTGAAATTCAAAGGAAAAACTCATCTCTGTGAATAATTACGTGTCTCTCCAACATAGCCTGTAAATTAAGGGGTGTCACGTGCTAGCGTGTTAGCCTATTAAACGCGTCGCATGGCGCGACCCGCCTTTGCCACGCGACTCTACAAGCTCAACCCTTCTATTCCAACAAACCCTTCTGAAGGTAGTTTTGGCCATTGTTACCGCGTTGCAATGATGCATGATCCCTCTTCC
>Ga0335072_10016517_pt1 | contig 10463 bp, 6 predicted proteins | sample Lox_Sample_21_FD_206725 | JGI IMG/M metagenome (GOLD analysis project Ga0335072, IMG submission 206725) | Soil microbial communities from Loxahatchee National Wildlife Refuge, Florida, United States - Lox_Sample_2.1 | ecosystem: Environmental > Terrestrial > Soil > Wetlands | place: USA: Florida... | reverse complement strand
TTCTTTTTGTAGGGCGGAGAAAAAGTCGGGGCTGCCGTTGGAGCGGAGGAATTCGTAGTCTTCGATCATGGCGGCGGTGCCGATGCGCAACGAAGGGAGTGGCGACTCGACGCGGATCACGCGGGCGCTGAAGCGGACGCGGACCGCATCCGTCAGGGTGACGTGAGGAGGGAAGGTCAGCGTGACCTCGAGTTTGGTTCCTGCTGCGACAGGACGATCGAGATAGAAGAAGACGCCGCGGGCGCTGACGTTCTGGGTTTCGGTATGAAAGTCGCTGGCGCCTTCTAGGCGCACGATGGCGGGGAGGCGCATATCAAAGCGCCGCATCATCCGCCGTTCTTGTTCTTGTGAATCTGTTTGCATGCGTGAGCGCTCCGGAGAAGCGGAGAATCCAGAGAAAAGCGACATTCGAGACCACACCAGCCCAATCTCAAGGCCCGAGGCTGCGCAAAAATGCGGCCTCACAGCCCTCAATGTATAGAACAACCAGCAGTTTGCAACAGCAAAAGCGCCGGTAGGAGCCGATTCGTTACTCTGTTCGGAATTCGGAACAGCCAGCTGCGTCCGGGCCTGGGGGGAGGAGCACTCGTGGGAAAGACTCGATAGCAATTGTGCAATCCCGGTGCCATGGAGGCTGGGAGGAGTCGTAAGTTTTCCGCCCGGAATCAGGGCTTTCCGCGGGCGCGTGGGAGTCGGGTGAGGACTCGCGCAAGAGATTGCAGAAAGATTGCGATCTTGGGGTCAGAGTGCCTGCATTGGCCGCTCACTTTTCTGGCGGGGTCGGCATCTTGGGGAACATCCCGGTGCATCTGAGGAATCTTGGGGAGCGCGCGGACTTCCCAGGTGCGCCGACCAAAGGCTTAAACCACAAAGGGCACGAAGGTACACGAAGGAAGACATTCAGCAGCTTGAGTCGAAAGAGCGTTGGGGCCTGCAAAGATTCCAATTGCCCGAGTATGGGGCGGAGGGTCGCTTGACTTGTGTATCCTTCAGATGTTTAAGTAGTTATTTAATTTTTCCGCCAGTTCCAGTGACAAGCAAGCCGCGGGCAGGCTGGCCAGTTGAGATGTGCCGGCGCGAGGCTGGGACTGCTTGTGCGCCGCCTCGAGTCTATCCACTGATCTGAGCGAAAACGACCTGAAGCGAAGTGATCTGAAGTTGCATCGGAGGAAACGCGTGAACGTAGATCGCCGTTGGTTGGGAACGTCTGCAGTACGAGTACGTCTTCTAGTCGCCGGGCTGGTGCTGTTGGGGACAGGATGCATGATTCTCGGGTGGGGTTCCCGCTCACGCTCTGTCGTTGGGACCAATCCTTCTTCGATCCAAACCTTGTCGAGCCAGAGCCTGTCGAACCAGAGCGCGCTGACGGCAGTGTTTGGCTCCGCACCGCTGAGCAGGACGAATCCCAGCGAAGCGAAGCTCGGCGTACAGGCCCGTTCGGTGTTCGAAGGGCTGCCACTGATGTTCGAGCCCAACCAAGGGCAGGGGAATCTCGATGCGGCGGACCCGCGCGTGAAGTTCGTCGCCCGCGGCTCGGGATACAGCCTGTTTCTCGGCGCGGAAGGAGCGATCCTGAATCTAAAGTCGCAAGCGCCGAAGAATGTGTCGAAACGCATGGCGAAGCCGGTCTTGGCGCGCGTTGATTCGCTGCGGATGAAGCTGGCTGGATCGAATCCCAACGCCGCATTGACAGCGACCGATCTTCTGCCGAGCACGAGCAATTATCTTCTGGGCAACGATCCGGCGAAGTGGCGGCGCGGCGTTCCACAGTTTGCGCGTGTGCGCTATGACAGCGTTTATCCAGGAATCAATCTGATCTTCTACGGACACCAGGGACAGCTGGAGTATGACTTCCAGGTCGCGCCCGGGTCTGATCCTTCGCAGGCGGAGCTGGAGTTCGATGGCGCGAAGCGTGTTGTACTCGATCACGGAAGCCTCGTCATCAAGAGTGAGGGTGGCGACGTGCGGCTCGAAGTTCCGCGGGTATATCAAGAAGTGGCGGGTCGGCAGCAGCCAATCGAAGGCAAGTTCGTGTTGCGGGCGGCGAACCGCGTGGGATTTGCGATTGGGCCCTACGACCATTCGCGAGAGCTGGTGATCGATCCAGTCTTGAAGTATTCGACCTATTTTGGCGGCAGCGGCGATGAGCATGCGACGTCGATTGCGGTCGATAATTTTGGCGACATCTACCTGGCGGGGTCGACAACCTCGGCGAATCTCCCCACCGCGATCGGGGTGGACCAGACGGCCCTCGTTGGTACGCAGAACGTTTACATCGCGAAGATCAATATCGGTTCGAATCTGCCGGCGGCGAATCAGCTGATCTACGTGACTTACCTTGGAGGGGACGGGATTGATAGTCCCGTCGGCATTAGCGTCGATGGAGCGGGTAATCCGTATGTCGCTGGGACGACTACCTCTGACAACTTTCCCACGTCCGCACTCGCCTATCAACACGCGCCCGAGGCGGGAAGCACCGGCACGAAGCACGTGTTTGTGACAGAACTCAACAACGTGAATGGGATTGCAAGTTCGCTTATCTATTCTTCCTACTTGTCAGGCAGCGGCGACGACATTGCGAGCGGAGTGGCGATCGATGGCAGCGGTTATATCTACGTGACCGGGACAACGACATCGGTGGAGACCTCGACGTCGGATATGTTTCCCGCAAGCAATCTGCCTCAAACGTTGCCCTTTCAGAACACTTCGAAGGCACCGGGGCTTCCGCAATTCTTTGTGACGAAGGTCTACACGGTTGGCGCAGGCACATCGAGCGTTCCGTACTCGACGTATTTTGGCGGAGGGAGCTTCGAGACGACGGTTCCGATCGCGGTTGGCGGCGGCATTACCGTCGATCTGAACGGGAACGTGTACTTCACGGGCACGACGAATTACACGTACACAGGTACTAATTCGACGACCGATTTCCCGATCCTGAATGCGTATCAGCCTTGCCTTGATACACCGCCGCCGCCCTCTCCCTCCAACCCAGAGACTTGTTCGCCTGCCTCCTCCGACAGCGGGTCGGATGCTTTTGTAGCGAAGCTGAATCCGACGAAGACGCCGGGCCAGCAACTGCAATGGTCAACCTACTTTGGAGGCGCCAACACGGATTCTGGTACGGGGATTGTGGTCGACCCGGGCGCAACCAGCGTCTACATAACCGGGACCACGAATTCGGGGCAGTTGTCGCCAACAACGACCGCGTTTTCCGGATACGAAGTTTGTCTTAATAATACGCCGGCGAACCCGAGCGGAGGGCCAGCAAGTTGTCCCACCGTAAGCGGCACGCCCCCGACCGACGCGTTTGTGGCGAAGTTTGCGAACGCGGCCACGAGTACGACGATTCCCAACATACCGCTGACATATTTTTCCTACCTTGGCGGCAGTGGCAATGAGACCGGAAACGCGATCTCTGTGGATTCGAGCAGCGGTGCTTTGGTGACGGGATCGACTCAGTCGACCGACTTCCCCGTGCTTCCCAATCCCAACACGATTCAGAGCCAACTGAATGGCGCACAGGACGCATTCGTCGCCCGCTTGAACAGCGTCACCGCGACAGGGCAGAACACATCTGCCTCGTGGGCAAATTATTTCGGTGGGAGCGGCATCGATGAGGGCACGGGGATCACGATCGATTCCACCCAGGCGATCTACTTTGCGGGCGACACCAATTCAACGGATCTGCAGGCTGCCGGGGGCTATCAACTCCACAACAATGGCGGCTATGACGCCTTTGCCACACAACTGGTCACTGCTGCGAACTTGTCCATTTCAGGGACTCTGCTTGCGAGCAACCAGGGCTACGTCAGCGCGGGTAATCAGGCGACATTTACCTATACGCTGACCAATAACGGTCCTGACCTGGCTAGCTCTATTACGGTGACCGACGACATCAGCACTGCTGGAGTGGGGATTTCGGTGGTGTCTGCGAGCACGACCTCCGGCCCTCCCTGTAGCGTTGGAGGTTCGACCACTCTGGCGGTGTCGTGCAGTATCCCGTCACTCCAGGCGGGTTCGACGGCAACCATCACCATGATTTTGGTTCCGACGGCAACGACGAATGGAAGTTCGTCGAGCTTTAACGGAGGAGCCGTGACGGCGACGGCCGCAAACAGCTCGCCGGTCCAGACGACGGTGTTTGCGCAGATGTCGGACTTCACCATGACAGCTGGGCCGAACAGCTTCGCGATTAATAATGCCGGGGATTCGGCTCGCTATACGATACAGTTGACCCCTCATCCCATCTACAGCGGGAGCATCGCACTTACCTGCACCGGACTGCCGAATGCCTCGAGCTGCCCGTTTACGACCAGTCCAGTGACGCTGCCCACGACCAGCCCGGGGGCGACCACAATGACGATTACAACCACAGCGCGGCCCGTTGTCACGACTCGTGTGAACCGGTTGAGTGGAAGGTTTTTCGCGATCTGGCTTTCGCTGCCGGGATTGGCGCTGGTCGGTTTTGGAGCGGGAGGACGGAGGCGCCGAAGGATTGCGGGACTGTTCTTGATGTGTTTCCTTTGTGGACTTCTCCTGTTGCAACCTGCGTGCAGCAACCCGACGCAACAGGTACCGCCGAGCGGAACGCAAGCGGGGACGTATTACGTTACGATTGCAGCGACTTCGGGAAGCGATACGAAGAACTACACGGTGCAGTTGATCGTTCCGTAGAGCTTGCTGCTAAAGGCGAACTCCTGGAGCCCACGCAAGAAAAGCGTGGGCTCTTTTGTTTCCCAGCGTTCTGCTCATTGCGGGAAAGAATCAAAAGCTTGATCGCGAAGGACTCCAAGGATTCGCGAAGGTCGCAAAGAAGGGCGGGCCGGGCGAGATATTGCGTCGACGAGGAAGATGGTTGCTATGCGCCTGCTGAGAGCTTGTGGTGGCTCTTGGCTTCGGCGATTCCGTACTGGCGAATCTTGTAGAGCAGCGCTTTATAGCTGATCTGGAGAATCGCAGCGGCCTGCTTGCGATTCCAGTTGGTCTCTTCCAGGGCGCGTGCGATCGCTTGCGCTTCGGCTTCGTCTTTTGCAGTGCGAGCGAGCGATTTCAGTCCGGCGGGCTCCATGCCCCGGGCTCCGGAATCTCCGTGGACTCCGCCGTTGCCGTCATTACGGGGCAGCAGTTCGGTTACGGCGAGGGCCTCGTCCCCGAGAATCAGATAGCGTTTGAGGAAGTTATTCAGTTCGCGCAGGTTGCCGGGCCAGGAATGGTCCTGGCAGGCCTTCAGCAGAGCAGGAGAGAGCGGAAGCGGAGCGCGCGCATAGCGCTCGGCCATGCGAGCCATGGAATGCTTCAGCAGGACGGGAATCTCTTCCTTGCGCTCGCGCAGCGGGGGCAACTGCAGCGTGAAAGCATTGAGACGATAATAGAGATCCTCGCGCAGGCGCTTGGTGGCGAGGGCTTCGGGAATGTTGATGTTGGTCGCGGCAAGAATGCGCACGTCGACTTTGATGACGGAGCGGCTGCCGAGGCGGGAGAACTGCTGATCTTGCAACACGTGCAACAGCTTCGCCTGCAGGAGCGGAGGCATCTCGCCGATTTCGTCGAGCAGAATCGTGCCCTTGTTGCAGAGTTCGAATTTGCCGGGCTTTGCGTGCGTGGCGCCGGTGAATGCACCGGGCTCATAACCGAACAATTCGCTCTCGAGCAGGTCGGCGGGCACGGCCGCGCAGTTGACCTTGAGGAACGTGCGATGTGCGCGCGGCGAGAGTTTGTGGATGAGGCGTCCAAGTACTTCTTTGCCGGTGCCGCTTTCACCCAGCAGAAGCACGGGGATATCGACGTTGGCAACGAGCGCCGCTTGCGAGCGAATCTTGCGCATCTGCGGGCTGGCCGCGATGAAGAAGACGTCGTCGGCGAGTTCTTCGACCTCGCCGCTATACGTTTGTTTTCCATGGCCGAGGCTCAGGTCGATGACGGCGTCGAGCTCCGCCTTCTGAAAGGGCTTGGTCAGGTAGTCCTGCGCGCCCAGTTTCATGGCGTGGACAACCTTGCGCGTATCGTTGACGCAAGAGAGCATGACGACTTTCACACCGGGCTGCATCTGGCGCAGCTGTTCGAGCGTCTGCAGGCCGTCGATGCCGGGCATGAGAACGTCGAGCAGAACGAGATCGGGTTGCAGGCCTTTTTCGACCCGTTGCAGAGCTTCTTCGCCGGTGGTCGCAGTTTCGACCTTGTAGTCGTCCACTTCGAGCAGCGTCTTGATGTAGCGAAGCATGCCGGGTTCGTCGTCGACCAGCAGGATTTTGGCGGTTGGCTTCATCGGTTTTTTCCTTTGCTGGCGGCGGCAGATGGAGGCTTCTCCGCGACGGGCTTATACGGGCCGGGTTTATAGGGGACAAGGAACGAGAATTTGCAGCCCGCGCCCGGATCGCTCTCGACCCAGATCTTTCCGCCCATGCCTTGCACGAGGCGGCGGGCGATGGCAAGACCGAGGCCCACTCCCTCCAGACTCTCGCTGCTGGGAAGCCGAAAGAAATCGTCGAAGACTTCGAGATGGAACTCTGCAGGAATGCCCGGGCCAGTGTCGGAGATGCTGACCTTGACGGAATTCGGATGGCTTAGATTTTGCCGGCGTCGCTCGGCGCCGGAGGGCACAGCAGCCGCGCGACGATCCCACATGTGCGGCTCGGCGTGAAGCCAGACCGTTCCGCCCTGAGGCGTGAACTTGAATGCATTCTCCAGCAGATTCGAAATCACGCGCTCCAGCTTCGGAGAGTCGAAGGGAAATGTCGGGAGTTTGTCGTTGGCAAGAAAATATAGTGCCAGCCGCTTTTCCTGAAAACGGTTCGACCAGAGGCGGCACATTTCCGAGAGGCACTCGTTAATGTTGCCTTGCTCGAAGTGCATGCGCAGGCCGCCGGTCTCGAGCGCGCTGAAGGTCAGGAAATCCTGAATGAATTGTTCCAGGCGTTTGCCGCTGGCCTGCATGTCGCGCAAGACTTCGCGTTGGCGGTCGCTGAGCGGGCCGAGTTTTTCGCTGGAAAGAAGATCGACGTAGCCGTTCAGAATGGAGAGCGGCGTTTTGAGATCGTGCGCGGCCGAGCCCAGAGCGTTCGTCGTGCGCTGGAAGCGCGCGCGGAGTTCGTTGTACTCCTGCAGCAGGTTCTCGGGGCTGGGAACGTCGCCGTCGGCGCGAACCGGGGTCAGAGTCGGCTCCTGGGCCGATGCTTCGCCAGCGCCGGGCGCACACGTATTCTTGTGGGCAGTAGCCATGTAGAAAACCACAGGTCTAATGGGAGGAGGACACCGCACTCGCCCTAGTTAGGAGGGAATGCCAGTGACAAAATCGTATGCCAGCTGGTATTTCATGTCAACGGAAAATAGCAACGGAATTACCCAAGTGTGGCAAAACGTTGCACTTTTACCAAGAGGACGCGAGGGCGCGCCTGCTCGAAGTGCCCGAATGGAAAGCGAATTCAATACCCGCAGACTCCTTGTCCAAGGCGGGTTTTGCAGTCTGCGATGGCGAGGGTTTCGGGTTCTTGCCGGATTTCACCCGATTCTTGCCGAAGATTTGGCCATTTGGGTGCTCCTATGCAAGCGGCTCAGGATGCCAGGGAGAGGCCTGCATGCGTACAGCGAGAACGGGAAGAGAGCGGCGAAAGTGGGCTAGGCTTCCTCTCGCGATCCCTGTTTTTGTGGGCAGCCGTGACGCAAACGGGAAAGAGTTCCTTGAGTTCGCCACCGCATTGAATGTCAGCGCGGGAGGCATGCTGGTAGCGATGCGGCGCGCACTGCCCGCGATTGCCCAGATCCGACTGGAGATTCCCAGTGCCCCCGTGGCCGCATTGGCTTTGTTACCAAGAGCTTCGCGGACTCTCCGGGCCAGAGCCCTGCGCACCACGCCGGCAGACGGCTACTATCTGCTGGGACTGAAGTTCTCGCGTCCCTTGCTGCATCCGTCGAGTTCAAACGGCACACGACGGAAGTTGGCTTCCGCGGTGTGAATACTTACTGGTCGGCTCGCCGCAATGATTACCTTGGGAACCTCTCCCAGATTACTCGAGTGCGCTGATGCGGCTCTTTGGTAAGTTGATCGGCCTCAATTACATAGATTAGATTTGGTAAGATCGCGGTAGACTTGCTCGGTTTTGGCGCTCCGGATGCAGGTTAAGTGGACTCCCCCTGAGAAATCCGCTATGACAACCAGCAGTGTTAGTACGCTCGTCCAGCCTCTGGGAGAAATGCCGCCGGAATCCGTGGTGTTTGGTCGCACCGGGGCGATGCAGGCAGTGCGGGACCGCCTAACGAAGTTGGCGGGCGCGAATGTTCCTGTACTGATTCAAGGAGAGAGCGGGACTGGCAAAGACATTATCGCGCGCATGATTCATGTGGCGTCGCCGTGGCGCACGGGGCCGTGGGTGAAAGTGAACTGTCCGGCGATTCCGGGGACGCTGCTCGAAAGCGAACTGTTCGGCTACGAAAAGGGAGCTTTCACTGGCGCGTATGGCATGAAGCCGGGCCGGGTGGAGATGGCGCATCGCGGGACGCTTTTTCTGGATGAGATTTCTGAACTCGACTTAGGACTGCAGTCGAAGCTGCTACAGCTTTTGCAGGATGGCCAGTTCTGCCGCATCGGCGCACAAGAAGACAAGAAAGTCGAAGTGCGCGTCGTGTGCGCAACGAATCGGAAACTGGAGCAGGAAATTGAAAACGGCACTTTCCGGTCCGATCTTTTCTATCGCATCAACGTGGTGAACTTGCATTTGCCACCGCTGCGTGAACGCGCGGCCGATATTCCCGAGTTGGTCACGTACTTCCTCGACTATCACAACCGCAAGTACAACTGCCGCGCGAAGATGCTCTCCACCGAATTGATGACGGTGCTGCGGAAATATCATTGGCCGGGGAACATCCGCGAGCTGGAGAATCTGATCAAGCGCTACGTGATTCTAGGGAATGAGGAAGTGATCGCCAGCGACCTGACGCCGCGGGATCCGGACTTCTTCAACGCCGAGATTCCGGTGGATGGGCAGATTTCTCTGAAGAAGGTCACTCGCCAGGCGGTACGCGAGTTGGAGCGGAAGATCATTCTGAAAGTTCTGCAGAATTGCCACTGGAACCGCAAGCAGGCGGCGCGGGCGTTAAGCATCAGCTACCGGGCGCTGCTGTATAAGATTCGCGATGCAGGGCTGCCATCGAACCGTGTGGCGAAGCAGCGCGGGTTGGAAGGTCCTAAGGACGTTGCGGCGGACTGAGCGTAGGTCCCCACTAAGTTCGGCCCTTTTTCTATCTCTTCTTGTAATCCGGAGTATTGCCTTAGCCGCCGCGCTTCGCGCTGGCGGGACTGCCGAAGGCGGCTGTCTCCGCATGGTCTCGGCTGCCACTCTCTCCGGCCCCCGACCACATAGAAGCTGTTCAGCGGCGGCATGCTGGTGACAACCTTATCAGGAATGTCCGGTCACGACCGCGCGGACCGCGGAGTGGCCGGCTCGATATGGCCGTCGACAACGGCAAGAAGTTCGTCGCGCAGATTCGGCCCAGAGGCCAATAGACCAGAAATCAATGGGTCCTGGTTATTGCAGCGCAACGGGGCGTGATCCAGGGTAGAGACGAATCCTCCTGCACTTAGAACCAAGGCTGCGCCGGCTGCTACGTCCCATTCATTTTTCGGCGTAAGCGTGAACGTGACGTCGGCGAGGCCTGCCGAGACCAGAGCCAGTTTGTACGCTACGGAACCCATCGCGCGCACCTGAAACGGACCGCCTTCGAACTGCTTCCACTCGCCGCGCTTGACCTCACTGCGGCTCGCCAGCACAGAGGCCCCCGCCAGACTGCTGCGCAGGCTCGCGCGTGCGGGCGTGCCGTTGTAGAGCACGCCGCTGTCGATCGATCCCAGAAAGGTCTCCTTCGTGGCGGGATTGTAGATTCCGCCTGCGACCGGTTTGCCATCCTCAATGAAGCCAATGGAAACGCAGAACTCGGGCAATCCCATGACGAACTCGCGCGTGCCATCGAGCGGATCCACGATCCAGACGCACCGCTTGTCGAGGCGGGAAGGATTGTCGGCAGTTTCCTCCGAGAGCCACCCTTCGCCATCGCGCAACAGATTTTCGCGCAGAACGGCATCAACCGCCCGATCCGCTTCGGTCACAGGATCGTGCCCTATTTTGTACTCCGTCTCGACCGCGCCGGGAGTGAAGCGATCGAAAACTACGCGGGCAGCGTCTAAGGCAGCCTGGATGCGCTGCAGGATGTCACCGTAAGTGGAGGTGCTCATGCTTGTGAATCCGTTCTCCTGAATCAAGTGGGGTAGGATCGTGTGTGATCAAGCCCACAACATGCGGGCTCCGGTGAGCAAAAGCAAAGCGCAGAGGATGCGGCGCAACCACAACATGGGCACGCGGGTCGCCAGGTGCGAACCCAGCAATCCGCCAGGGATGGAGCCAATCAGCAACGATACGACCAGCCCGGTGTCTACGTTGCCCGATCTGAAATGCATGAACCCTGTGACGCCA
>Ga0335072_10016516_pt1 | contig 10463 bp, 8 predicted proteins | sample Lox_Sample_21_FD_206725 | JGI IMG/M metagenome (GOLD analysis project Ga0335072, IMG submission 206725) | Soil microbial communities from Loxahatchee National Wildlife Refuge, Florida, United States - Lox_Sample_2.1 | ecosystem: Environmental > Terrestrial > Soil > Wetlands | place: USA: Florida... | reverse complement strand
CAGAAGCTGATTTAGGCTCAGCAACTACATTATGGCTGATGCTGAAGCAAAGGCAAAGGCTGAAAGGCTTGCAGCCGCGAGAAAGCGCGTACGTATCTGTCCGGGGCCAATTCAACAGTTGCGTAGTTTACCACAGCTCTACTAATGGATGTTTGAATACAGGTTGAGGCATTGAAGCAAAAGGCCAAGAAAACCGGGGCCAAAACAGATGATGCCCCAGAGGCTACAGCTAAGGTTTCTGCGGAGGAAGGCACTGAAGAAACGCCGCTGCTTGAGAATGTTGCAGAGGTTAAAGATGATGCCGGCGCAGCGCCCCACGTTGAAGATACCAAATCTCCTGAAGAGCCTGCTGGAGAACCTCCTGCAACACCACACTCTCATCAACGAAAACCTTCATTATCAGTCCAATCAAAGATGAGGTCGTCCTCGTTTCGACAGTCACTTACAAGCCCGTTGACTACCCCTGGCAGCAAAGCGCCGTCCTTTGACCCTGAAGAAGATACTGCTCCCGAGATTTACCGGAAACAGGCTGCACGGATTGAAGAGCTCGAGAGGGAGAATAAACGGTTGGCTAAGGAAGTTGCTGAGGGAGAAAAGCGGTGGAAGAAGGCGGAGGAGGAATTGGAGGATCTACGGGAAGCTGATGGGACTCGGTCAGAACTTAGGGCCGGATCACAAACATCTAGAAGCTCAGCGGATGAACTAAGTAAGCTAGTAAGTAGTCTGAATGGAACCCGAGATATTCAAGAGTGTTTTTGACTGTCTGTTAGCGAACAGAAATTGCGGCCCTTCAACGCCAAAACACACAACTCCAAGCACAAGCATCTCGAACAGGCCGGCATGGTCCTTCGCCCTCTATATCCGTAGGCTCAGTCCCCAGTGATGATATCTCAGTTCTTCTTGCTTCTAAGTTCTCTACTATTGAATCTATGGAAATTGAAATTTCCAATCTCCGCGCCCAGCTTGCTCGTACCGCCTCCGGCTCCACTGCTGAAAAAGAGCAAATTGCTGCACTTGAAGAGAAGCTCTCGCGGACGCAACGGTCCTTCGACACCTCGCAACGTGAACTCCTAGATCTAAAGAGGAATCTTGAGCGCACAACGGAAAAGGCAGTCAAGGAAGGAAGCGAGCGAACCTCCGCAGAAACCAAGCTCAGGACTCTAACCCGCGAGGCCGAAGAAGCTAAAGCCAAAACCGCTGACCTCCAAAAGAAAGTCGAAGCTCTCGAAAAAAAGGTGTTAACCCTCACAACCCTCCACAAAGAACACGACGCCCGCTCTCAAGCTCTAAAGCGCGAACGCGAAAAAGCCGATAAAGAGGCCTCTGATCTCCGACACCGCCTCGCAAACATTGAGAACGAGAACCTCCGGCTGCGCGAGGAGCGTGAGCGTCTTAAGAAGCGTGAAGCTCAAGGCATAGACGACGACGGCGTCGACGAGCTCGAGAACGAGGAACGCCAACGTCTCGAGGCGAGATTGCGGGACCTCGAGGCCGAGAATTTCGAGCTGAGACGCGGGGTGTGGAAGGAGCGTCGCTCGCAAATCGACGGTGAAGAGTCGTCGGGCGTGACGAGTCCCGGTGCGAAGTTCACGGATATCGATCTTGGGGGCATGAGTCCTAGCCGGCGAAGGAGCATTGCCGGTAGCGGAGCAAAGGGCTTAGGTGACCTATTCGCGAACTCATTCAGTGCTTTCACGGGCGCCGTGGCAGGAACTGCTGGGGGCCTTGGAGGATCAGCTGAGGAGCCGCTCCTCGAGGATGATGGCGAGATGGACTTCGACGAGGAAGCGTTCCGGCTGGCGCAGGAAGAGGAGGCACGGAAGAGGATTGAGCGGGTTAAGGAGATTAAGCGGGCGTTGAGCGATTGGAAGGGCTGGAGGCTGGATCTGGTGGAGACGAGGAGAGCCGGCGGGGAGGGGGTGGGGGAGATTTTCGAAGTTTGAATCCTGTGATGCGAGGAACAAGGGAGGCCGGCCGACTTGAAATTGGAGTATATGTGCAGGGATCTTCTGTACGATTAGAACTGTACTATGATCTACACCCGGAATCCACAATGCTCATTCACACATTGGAGAAGGCAGTCTACCACCGTTGCATGGGATATGTGCAATCTATCGTCTATTTGCCTAGAGAAGTATTACAGACACAGAGGTCAGCTACCTTGCTGCTAACAGGTTACCAGTGAAAGGATACTTATGTAAGTATGCAAGCGTCAAAAGGCTTAGATCCCGATCCCTTCCTAATTGAGGTTTATAGACCTGACTATATTGCATGGTAGATTGATTTATAGACTAAGCGATAGATCGCTACCTATTTTGCATTCTCACAATATCTATATCCCTATCCCATCCAGTCCAGTGATATGGAGCCCGATTAGTACAGCTTTGCCGCATTCAGCTCAATTTTCATTCCCCAAATTCCAGCCTGAGGTGAATTTCATAATCCAAATATGCTGGATATAACATTATATTAAAACAAGACGCACGGCATTATGCTAGTGGCATAGTCGATAGATTAAACTCCCATAGAGGGCCTTACTAGCCCTTTTATCCGTTTGATGTGAAAGCTCCCAAATTTTGTCTTTGGCCTGTGACGCCGACGATGCATGTATACGCCCATTTCCGGAATTACGTGCGAGTCCATATAGTTTGAAAACAATAGATAGAAATGAAATCTTCAAGGAGTGGGATCAGAGTTTGATGAGACGCCGTTCACCTCGACGATTTCTTCTGAAGCTTTTTCAGAAGGGACAGCAGAGTCGGGAGCTTTGATACTCAAATTTTCCAATGTGTTTCTTCGAGAAAGAGTGCCGGACTCTGACTCTTCCGGTATGGTTGCGAACTTTTGAAGAACTTGCTGAAGAGCAGGTCGTCGGATAGGTTTACTGTAATTAAGCAGTATTCATTAGCTTCTGAATGACAAAATAGTGAGAAGAGAGGGAGAAGGGTAATTACCTAAGGAACATATCCATCCCAGAGTCCATACATTCTTGAACATTACTTTCTTCCGCAAATGCAGTCAGAGCTACGATGGGCGCAGAATAACCTATCTGCCGGATAAGTCGTGTGCTCTGTAATCCGTCCAAATTCGGCATCTACCATTATTAGTAGGTTTATAAACGATATAACGACACTTGTCATACCTGAATGTCCATGAAGATCAAATTATACTCTTTCCCATTCTCCATACTAGCTTTGACCATATCATACGCTTCTTGTCCGTCCTTGGCAACTGTGACGTTATAGATATCTTCAAGCTTCAACATACTAGGTACTATCAGCAAATATCTATAGCAATATATGAATCAACGTACCGAAGCACTACTTCTTGGTTGACTGGATTATCCTCTGCAACCAGAACCCGGATCTTGTCTGTGGAGCTCTTACCAGCCGCAACACAGTCAAGTATATCCAATTGGTTCTGCGAGCTCAAATCCGTTGTCGTAGCCGGTCCACTTGCGAAAAATGGCTGGCTCAAACCGACAAGTCGCGGCTGAGGATCTTTCTCGAACCCTATAGCCTTAGTATTTTTTACTACGGTAATGGGGCTTGCGTCCAAGGACACCCTTTTTAAGGCTCGGTCATCTCCCGATAACAAACTTGGTGTATGTGAAGGACCCACATCAGAGCTCGTCGTACTAGGTGCTCGTGCGCGGACAAACTTCAACGGGATTCGCATGGTGAAGGTTGAGCCAACACCAACTTTGCTTTCTAATGTGATTGTCCCACCCATCAGCGTTGCAAGTTGAGAACAGATACTAAGACCTAAGCCTGTACCGCCATACTTCTTACTCAGACCCAAGTCACCTTGTACAAAGGGCTCAAAAACCCGCTGCTGGAGAGCTGGCGGTATCCCGGGACCTGTATCTTCTACCTCAAATTCAAAGATTAGTGTTGTAGCACTAGCTGGAGGAGGTGTTGGTGAACGTTCCCGCACATGCAAATATGCCTGTGCAGTCTTCGGCGCCATTGGATTGATCAGCAAGGCGGTACCAACCGGCTTAGAACCACCTGCTGAACCTGGTACAGCTTTGGAAGACACAGATGTATTAGAACCGGAACCGACCCGATGACGGGTTCGCGACATCCGCTGCGATCCCTGCCTTGAGCCAATTGATTCTTGCCTACTTCCCTCGGATGATTTGTCTACTTCTCCTATGCATTTAATCCTGACCTCGACCTTGCCACCTTCAGGAGTAAACTTTAGACTGTTGCTGACAAGGTTTATGATGACCTGCAAGATTCGGTGCTGGTCACCCCAGAGCCTCATATCCTTCAGTCGCCCAGTACCTTGAGGGCCGATAGCTGGTAATGTCATTTCGGGAGACTTCTCGGCGTTTCCATCAGGGCCCAATTCAGGGATGTCAGTACTGATGAAATTCACCCCAAAATTGATATGTCCTTCCTTGACTTGCTTGTCAAATATTGTCTTGATTTGAGACCTTACGTCAGACAAGCTGAACTCTTTCTCTTCCAAGCTGAGGCTTTGACCAATCTGGTTCTTGCTAAAGGTCAATAGGTCGTTGAGGAGATGAAGAAGTAGATCGCCTGATTTGTAGACCACTTGAAGGGACTTTTTGATTCTGTCAAGGTCGTCTTCGCCCATACAGACAGCGCACATGCCAAGGATACCGTTCAGAGGAGTTTTCAGTTCATGTGAAATATTCGCGATGAATAAGGTCTTGCTTTCGTTGGCCGCCTCCGCTGCTTTTTTACTGATTTCCAGTTCCCGTGTTCTCTCGGCCACCCTCTCCTCGAGTCTTGCGTATTGCATCATCAACTCATCGGACATCTCATTGAAAGTGGTTGTAAGCTCCGTTAATTCGTCTTTGACGATGTGTTTTCTATCCTTGACCTTGCCAGGTATTTTGAATACCCTCCTGCGCGCATCCTCAGTTCGCTCAGCTGCAGATTTGGACCGCCCGCGCCGCAACCTTCGCAGTCGCATCAGCATACCGTTTCCTCGATTGGATTGGTTACTAGAGCTACGGGGATTTTCTTCATCGCCAGACGCTTCTCCTGGATCCCCAGATCGTATACTACCTTCTGGCGTATATCCTGGAGGCTGCACTGACTTTTCGGTTGCCTCTTTGAGTCTGCGAATGGGTAAAACACTATAATGAGCCACCGGTATCACCAAGATTGCTATTCCTCCTGCTGTACCAAATACACAGGCCAATAATATATTACGAAGTTGTATCACAGGTGCCCACGCCTCGTCATGGGTTTGCTCAACAAGCAGCACCCAATCCACAATATTACTCTGTAGCCGAGCCCATCCTACGGCAACACTCGCTCCTTGCTCATTTGTTGTTGTGAGGTCGCTGCTCGCATTGTTGATAGCAGTGTTTACGGTAGAGAATGCAGTGAAGATTGCGGGGTAACTCCCTATGGTAAATGTGGCGTTGGTTTCGCTGTCGTAAATACTATGTCTGTCCACTTGTCCGGAGATTGGGGTTGGCATGAACACATAGCTTACCGCAGCGTCACTTATGGCCGTAGAGTTGACAGAAGTATGAGTGGGACTTGCAGGCTCCTCGTCGTACGGGAAAAGGTTTTCCGTATTCGCCGGTCCGACCAAGAGTACAATACCTGTATTATCAAGCCCTTCACGAGAGGCAAGGACATTGTTTAAGTTTGAGGAATCGGCAACCACTGTCATGAAGCCGAGAATGTCGACATCGGACGTATTGTTGATAATTGGTAAACTCAAGGACAATAAGGAGTATGAATCATTTATTTGTAGTGGACCCAATAGCAGCGAACTTGAAATGTTCAGTTGGAAGTTCGGGAAGGCATATACTTCGGTAAGATTGGTTGTGTTGTCTGTAGGGTCAATCTTGTCCGTAACAATGTATGTGAGATTCGGGTATAACATTGGAGGATATCCAGCCCCGACGTCGCCCAACATGACAGCCTAGATACTCTGTAAGCGCTGGTTTAAAATACTTTCAGTAAGCATTCATGAACTCACAGTGCCATTGCTATAGTTGTAAGGAAGTGCAATCGGTTCAATACTAGTACCAGTTATGTTAAGCAAACCATAGGTGTTCCCAGTCTCGTTCCTAGGATATACGATGACCTGTAATAGGGAAGAGTAGCCTCCACTGGCGAGTGCCGATTGAATATCAGATACAGCACGCACCCAGTTTGAATCACTTGTGTTGCCCTGGTAGAACCGCTGTAATGCCGACTGGATCAGAATTCGGGATGCAATCGTGCCGCAGGTCGACTGGAGGAGTTGGAGATCGGAGTTTACTTGAGCAGCTTTGAGCGACGCGGTGAGTGCCAAGCCCTGTGACCTTCTCTAAATCAGTGTGCATGTTCTGACTTGGTTGAGCAGTGCCAATTCCTCAGCTGCCACAATCAGGAAACATTGGAGAACACGCTACAACATGTTGGCCAGATTATATCAGTTAGCCTTGTAGAAATATAGAACGCGACTTACTTGATATTCACCACGAAGTTAAAATTGTTAACCCACTTAGAACTGTGTCAGCACGCATCAATATATGAGACTAATTTAAGTCTCACAGTTGCAATAGAGACGACAGCCAATGCTACCATGGAAGTCAAGAGAACCAAGAGAGCGAGCTGCTCTCTAATTCCTATTCGCATAGTGCGCTGATTGCCCCGGGGCCCGGGGGCTGTCGGGAGGTTCTCAGGATCTATCACGTTCTGTCCTTTCCATCTCCCTTTCCGTCTTCCGTTGAGGCCAAGTCGCTTGGAGCTATTTGTCCTACACGCAGCATGTGCCGTTCTATGTGTCTCCGAGTTGTGTAATCAGCAGCTCTTAGCCATTGCGATTCTTTGAGGTCCTCAATCAATGCATGTCGCGGCAATTCCTGTTGATTGTCGATCAGAGTCAGGGCTGCAAGGGCTCAGAGCGGCTGATCGGCGAAATCGCTTATGGGACAGCGGGCGGTCGTAGATCTGTCACCCCGTGGAGCATAGATTCCTCAATGATGCTTGAGGAGACGGAATATTCAATTAGAGGTTCAAAGGGCCTTCTGAAGACTTGAAGTTAGGCTAGCAGTCGTTCGGCGTGAGGCGGCGAAGTTCAGCTGTCGTAAGGACAGACCGGGGTGGTTAGAAAGCTAGGGTCGAAATAAGCGGACCTTTTTTACCGGCATGTTACTGTAGTACTGTAGAAGCACGGTCCAAGCGACCACTAAGATAGAAATAATATTCAGCGGGGGGAAGGCCGTCTATATATTCTTAGGAAGGGCCAATAATCTTTGCGTGCCTCTCGGTAATATCAAGCTATGCCTCACTCTTCTTATTCATTTATATACTATGATCTCCTTCCACATCTTCCCTCCCATCTTTCCTCGTTCTTTTGATTACTGCGCAAATCTATCGGTCCAGCTAGGAAGAAGGCTTTATCCGATGACTGAGGTACTAGATTCATGGTCTATCCATCCAGTCGGCTTTTTTATAGAGCAGGGGATGCAGCCATCGCTTGGTGCCAACGGCATTCTGACAGATGCCCATGACAAAGAGTGCCCAATTTTGCGCGTCCTCCCTCGCGTAGAGATGGGGATTGAGGACAATTCCTCGGGTGACACGTTCACGGGTCACGACTCATGACGCCTGCTCGATAAGCTACGCCTTGCCAAGAGATCACAGTCTTTTACCCAGATTTCGCCAGTGCCTTTCTAGGTCATATCATGGTGAGATCCTTGTTTTGGGCTTCAGTCTTCTGCAAAGCATCCTTCAGAGGGGCAAATTTTGAGCAGCGAATAAAGCTAGATGCTGAACCTAGATGGGAACACGTCCACGCCGTCTACCTATTATCTTAGCTCGCAGCAGCATCTTACGGTGATGATCCTCAGTTCTAGACCATGGTTCGTTTATGGCGACGCGACACCCTTATGGGATTTGGGCCTATCAGCATGCCTAGCGAATCTTCTATCAGTACTCCACCCGTTTGCCCGAGTGGCGCGCACTGCATTTTATCTTTCTTCTCGATCTCTTCTCATGGCAATGCCGTCTGGGGCGCATCCAAGCTTCCCCAGAAGTCCCGTGCTTTCGTGCACTCCCGGTACTCACACGCGCGTGTTTCGCGACGACAGGTCAGACCATGCCCAGCCATTCATTATCGTCGATGGGCGTTAACCATGCACCCCTCGACCTTCCATATGCACGCCCGGCTTGGCTCGCTGCAGCATTTATGTTTCAAGTTCTTCCATTGGCTCCTGCGATTAACCCTCGAAACACTGCCTCCTTACTATGCATGCCCAACCTCTGTCAGCAGTCCCCGCCACGGACCTAAAACCTCGCTCAACCCACTCATCACGTCGAGTTTTTCTGTCGCGATCGCGACACTTTCGTGTCGACTTCTTTTTAACCCTTCACTACATTTCTTAGGCATCGTGAAGTGACTCACTGTGCATGGTCACGTGCTTTTGTTATGAGGGATTAATCCACAGAACATGTAGGAAAACGCCCTGCCTGGGTATAACAAGGCTTCTTTTTATGTTTCGTTTCCTCAGTCTTCTCTTTTCCCTACTCTTCAGTGTTTCGTGGTGTGTTACCTCTGCCTTAGATACTCAGATGCTTTCACAACATCGACTATTATCACCGTAATAGTGTTCTAAGTTGAAGAACTTTCCTACTATTCAAATACACAACTTGTGACGAAACGACTGTTGGCAGCTTCGTGTCCACACGTCATTTAGGCAACCATCTAGCCTCTGTCCTACGTCGACATGCGCAAGTTATGGCCACTTCAATCCCCACATTTCTCAATATCTGGGGGAACGACAAGATTCGAGCATGCATTCTATCCCAACTGGATGAGGAGGCATTGTGTACCCTCCGTCTCACGTCCTCAGAGTGTTGTCGGCTTACAACTCCGATCCTTTTCACCAGAACCCGTTTGACTTTCACACCAAGCGCCTTGACAAGACCATCCAGAGTTCAAGCATTATGTCGCATTGGACACCATATCCAGCATCTTACCTTTTCGATGCCGCATACCGAGTCTACATTTTTACCGCCGCTGCTCAATCCAGTGACCGGCCGAGAAGTTACCTTTCTATATACTCCCCATACCTCACTTGCCTCCGAGTCTCAACGACCCAAGTATGGTACCCAGGAGCTAGGCAATCTTCTGACGCAGCAATATCCTCCCATCTTTCACGCCGCTACTAATGTTCCAGCCTTTATCCGTGCTCTTTCATGTATGCCTAACCTGCGCCATTTAACGGTCACGTGCCCTGGACAAGACCCCACTCAGCGCTACCGTCGCGACTCTGTTGACTACGCTTTGATATCACTTCGCATCGCCGTTGAGCGGGCCTCTCTTCCGAAATTAGTCAAGCTTTCGTTAAGCTCTGTTCACCCCTCAGCGCTTCTTTATTTCCGTTCTCAACCTGGGTTTGGCGCGTCCCCCGCATCTTCGAAGAGATGGAGGCAGATCCGGAAACTGAAGCTTACTGTTGAAGCTTGGGACTTCAATGGTCCAAGACCAGGATTAGACCATCTTAAAATTATCGATGACTACATTCGGTCGTTTTCATCGAACCTGGAGAAAGTGAGCTTTACGTGGAATGGCCTTTCAGGTCCTTGCCCCTTTACGCTTTCAACGTCTCCGCTCTTCGCACCGCCAAGGGAGACGGCTAAACTTTTCGGTGAAGTCACATCACCAATGTCACCTCTTCCTGCTGCGCCGCCGAGGTCAGACATGCATTTCCCAAAGCTTCGCTATATGCAGGTTCGGAATTGCTTAATGAGAGCGCAGCAAATTGCAGATCTTGTTTATGCCCATCGACATAGTGTACGGGAGTATGACTTCGAAAAAGTATCATTACTGAACGGAGGCACCTGGGAAGAGGCACTTGAGCCATTGTCAAGGATGACCGGCAGTGAAGCATGGCAGTCATCTCAAATTGGCTCCGGATCCGAGAGTGAGGGTTATAGTGGCTGTGCAGATCACGTGTTGCCTGATTCGGCCATAGATGTCTCGGATCCCACAGAGCTGTCGCCTGCTTCGTGTAACTATGGCAATGAGATTCGTAGAAACTCAATAGTCATCACGAAGCTCAAAAAGCGACGTCTTCGCCGCCGCCGCAAGGTGAAAGAAGGTGCAAGCCTAGATCCTCCCCCATCGTCACCATGTCTGGGTATCTCATCACCTATTATGTCCTCGTCTACTATTTTCGCTGAGCCAGTGCCGCCGTTGTCGCCTCCGCTCCCCATACTACAGCCAACTACCTTCTCACCGTCTGCTAATATACAAGGCGTTCAACGTAACGCTCTTCTAGATAGTACCCACCAGCTGTTGGCAGATGATATCGACAGGCGTGTCTCTACTTTGAGGAAGGCAAGAGAAGCAGTCCTGACTAGACTTGGCAGCCAGTTCTCCAAGCGAAACGATAGTAGGGAGAACCTGAAAGGGCTCTTCAATCGCAAAGCCGGTGGAATGGGGGGGAATAACGGGATGGAGAAAGGGACACAGTT
>Ga0335072_10016515_pt1 | contig 10463 bp, 10 predicted proteins | sample Lox_Sample_21_FD_206725 | JGI IMG/M metagenome (GOLD analysis project Ga0335072, IMG submission 206725) | Soil microbial communities from Loxahatchee National Wildlife Refuge, Florida, United States - Lox_Sample_2.1 | ecosystem: Environmental > Terrestrial > Soil > Wetlands | place: USA... | reverse complement strand
CGCCGCGGTGACAGGCTTGCGGGACACCGGGATCCGCGCCGTGTTCGGCTACGGCTTCTTCGAATCCAGCCCGTTCGCGCCGCCCCACTTCGCCGCCCACGCCGACCGGCTCGCCGACTTCGCCAGAGTCGCCGACGACTGGTTCGCCAGCAAGGACAACCTCGTGACGCTGGGTGTGGCGCTGACCGAGCCCGAGTTGGTGCCGCTGGAGGTCACCCAAGCGGAGGTGCTGGCCGCGCGCGAACGCGACGCGCTGATCGTCACCCACACCGGCTGCCTGTGGCAGTTCCCGAACTCCGTCACCGCCATGGACGACGCCGGCCTGTTGGGCCCCGACCAGGTGCACGTGCACTGCAACACCCTCACCGACGACGAGTGGCGCAGGTTGGCGCGCAACGACGCCAAGCTGTCGATCTCGCCGGAAACCGAACTGAACATGGGCATGGGCCGGCCGGCGTTCGCCGCTGCCGCCCGCCACGGCATCAAGCCCACCCTGTCCTGCGACGTGCTGTCCCTGAACACCGGCGACCTGTTCACCCAGCTCCGTCTCGGCGTGGCGTTCCAGCGCTGGGCGGACACCGAGTCGGTCAACCTCGCCGGCGGCGATCCGGAGGCGGTGACCGTCACCGCCCACGACGCGCTGGAATGGACCACGGTCAACGCGGCGGAAGCCGTCGGCCTCGACGACCGCATCGGCAGCCTGACGCCTGGCAAGCAGGCCGACGTGGTGGTCGTCGCGAATCCCGCGAGCCCCCAGATCGACCCGGCCGGAGCCCTGCTGTTCCAAACCACCGCCGACAACGTGCGCCACGTGCTCGTGGCCGGTCGTTTCGTCAAACGTGACGGCACGTTGGTGGGCGTCGACATGAATCGGCTCAACGCTGACGCCGCGGCCAGCGCACACGACATACTCGCCGGCGTCGCCGCGAGCGGACGTCAGCTGCCCGGCACCCCGCCGGGCGGGTTGGCGATCATCAAGGCGATGGTCGACTGAAGCGTGCCGAGCCCTAACGGTCGCGGTAGACCTCGCGCCGGTGGGCCACCCGGATCACCAGAATCGTCAGGATGTCATCGTGGATTTCGTACAGAATTCGGTAATCGCCCACGCGTACACGCCACCGATTGCCCTGTCCCACGAGCTTTGCGGCCTTCGGTGGCCATGGGTTGTCGGCCAGCAGTGCGACGGCACCCTCGATGCGCAGCCGGTCACGCTTCTCGATCGTCTCGATCGCTCGTTGAACGCTACGGGTCTTTCGGACCTGATAGCTCACGCGATGCCGAGGTCTCGCTTTACCAGCTCCCACGGAATCGTGTCCTGGTCTTCTGCCGCATCATATTCCGCCAGCGCACGGTAGTCGTCGGCGTCGTCGAGATCGTCGAGCAGCTTCTCGAATGCCTCGTAACCCATCAGCACAGCGATCGGTTGGCCATGCCGCGTCAGCTTCACCGCCTTGCCGTGCGAGCCGAGTTCGTCGATCACCGCGGCCAACTGCTCACGCAGTTCCGACACTGGGATGCTGCCCGAAGTCATGGAGATATTGTACAGTGCCGTACGAAAGCTGCCCTGCTAGCTATCCGGCAACAACAGGGCGCTGTCGCCGAACTCATGCCACAGATAGCCGTGCTCGACGGCCGCCTCGTACGCCGCGGCGACCAGGTCCGGCCCCGCGACGGCCTCCAGCAGCAACAGGTGTGAGGCGCCGGCGTCGTGCCATCCGGTGATGAGGCCGTCGACCACGCGGGTCGGGCGACCGGAGCCGAGCACCAGATCCGTCCAGCCGACCGCCTGCTCAACGACGCCGTCGGGATTGGCGGCTGACTCCAGAGCTCGGGTCGCCGTGGTTCCGGCGGCGATCACACGTCCGCCGGTGGCGCGGGTGAGGTTCACCAGTCGCGCGGTGGCGGCCGGAACCTGGTACCGCTCGGCGGCCGGCGGCTCGCCCGCCTCCGCCGAGGCGACTCCGGCGTGCAAGGTGATGGGCGCGATCGCAATGCCGGCGGCCACCAGATCGGTGACCAATTCGGTGCTGAACGGTCTTGCGGCGCTGGCCATTTCAGCACTGCCCGGGCGCCGGGCGAATACGGTTTGGTAGTAGCACAGCGGCCAGCGTCGCGGCACGTACGAATACCGGATGGGCCGGCCGTGCCGGGCGAGGTAGGACACGAAGTCACCCTCGAGGGCCACCCGCGCCGTCCACAACCGCGCGCCCTCGACCCCGGAGTCCGGGTAGGAGGAGCGGACGACGATGGCGGCGCCGCCGGGCATCTCGATGCGTTCGCCCGGTCGGACGTCGGGCAGGTGCCCGGTCGCATTGCCGGCCGGCCGCAGTTCGACCACCCACAGCTTCTCGGCGCGCTCGGTGGAGAAGTGGATGGTGACCGGACGGCCGGCGCGGCGGCCGTCGATCGCGGCGGGCAGGGTGGCGGAGTTGTTCACCACCAACAGGTCGCCCGGGCGCAGATAGTCCCCGAGGTCGGCGAATCGGGCGTGGCTGATCCCATCCGGCCGGGCGACCAGCAGCTTCACCGCGTCCCGGGCGACGCCGCGGGCCTCCGGCGGCTCGGTGGCGTCGGAGTCCGGCGCCCGGCGGAAATGCGTGTGCGGAGCCGCGAGCATCATTGGCGTGCTCCCGCCAGCAGGTCCGCGGCGCGGTAGCGCCCTGCGGCGGGCTGGGTGTCGAGCAGGTGCAGCAACGCCGGCACGACGGACTCCGGCTCGGCGCGATCGGAGATGTCCTCGCCCGGGAACGCGGCCTGATGCATCTCGGTGCGCATGTCGCCCGGGTCGAAGGCGTAAACCGGAACCGCGGCAACCTCAGCCGCCAGGACCGCCGACAGCTGATCCAGCGCGGCCTTCGACGAGCCATACCCACCCCAGCCCGGGTACGGCTCGACCGCCGCGTCGGAGGTGAGGTTGACGATCACCCCGGCGTTGCCGGTAAGCGCCGGCAGCGCCGCCTGGATCAGGGCAAGCGGCGCAAAGAGGTTGGTGTTATAGACGGCCCGCAGCTCCCCTGCCGGGTAGTCGGCCAGGACGGGTTGCGGGCTGGGGCCCAGCCGGCTGGCGTTGTTCACCAGCAGCCGAAGCGGCCCGGCGTCGACAGCGGCGCCGACCAGCGCGTCCCGATGCGCGACGTCGGTGACATCGCCGGCCAATGTGATTAGCCGCGCTGAATTCAACTCTTGCGCAGTCGTTTCCAGATCCTGAGTGCGACGGGCATCGCCGACGACGGTCCAGCCGCGGTCGAGCAAGGCGGCGGTCACCGCTCGGCCGAAGCCCCGCGATGCGCCGGTGACAATCGCCACGGAATTGGTGCTGTGTGATTGGGTCATAAAGCCATACTGATAGTTGAAGTTAACTTTAAGTCAAGTGATAGAGTGCAAGAACATGGACAAGAAGGATCTGCTGACCGTCAGCGAAATAGCGAATCGCAGTGGCTTCGCGGCGTCGGCTATCCGGTTCTACGAGAGCCAAGGGCTGATCAGCGCGACCCGCACGTCGGGCGGTCAGCGCCGGTTCGAGCGCCAGATGCTGCGCCGGCTGGCCTTCATCCGGGCGGCCCGCAGCGTCGGGCTGAGCCTCGACGAGGTGGCGGCCGCGCTGGCGAAGCTGCCGGACGGACGTAACCCGACGCGCGCCGACTGGGCTCGGCTGTCCAAGGACTGGCGCGGCCGCCTCGACGATCAGATCGCCGGTCTGATGGCGCTGCGCGACAACCTGGACTCGTGCATCGGCTGCGGGTGCCTGTCGCTGAAACGGTGCGCCATTTCCAACCCGGCCGACTTGGCCGCAGGCGCCGGAGTGGGTGCGCTTTACCTGCCGAGGTCATTGCGGCGGTGACTCTGCAGCCAGGTAGGGGTTTCGCGAGTGAGGCCCACCCCCACCGCAAATCAAAGCCCAGACCGCCGAGCGAGAACGCAAAAGCACCCGACACGCTGGGCATGCGGGTGCTTCTGCTGGTGCTTGTTGCGGCTCGCGCTATTTAGGCGAGGCGCTCTTTCAGGGCCTCGAACTCGTCGCGGATGCTCGTCGGGAGCTTGTCGCCGACAAACTCGAACCACTCCTCGATCAGCGGCAGTTCCTGACGCCACTCGGCGGGGTTGACCAACAACGCCTGGGTCACGTCGTCGGAGTCGACATCGAGACCGTTCAGGTCCAAGTCGTCGGCGGTGGGCACGATACCGATCGGGGTGTCCTGGCCGCCGGCGTTGTGCTCGATGCGGTCCACGATCCACTTCAGCACCCGGCTGTTCTCGCCGAAGCCGGGCCACAGGAATTGGCCCTCGGCGCCGCGGCGGAACCAGTTGACGAAGAACACCTTCGGCAGCTTGGACTCGTCGTTGTGCTTGCCCAGGTCGATCCAGTGCTGGAAGTAGTCGCCGACGTTGTAGCCCAGGAACGGCAGCATGGCCATCGGGTCGCGGCGGACGGTGCCGACCTTGCCCTCGGCGGCCGCGGTCTGCTCGCTGCCCATCGTCGCGCCCATGAACACGCCGTGCTGCCAGTCGCGCGCCTCGGTCACCAGCGGCACCGTGGTCTTGCGGCGGGCACCGAACAGAATCGCGGAAATCGGCACGCCCTGCGGGTCGTCCCACTCCGGCGCCAGGATGGGGCACTGCGACATCGGCGTGCAGTACCGCGAATTCGGGTGCGCCGCTTTGGTATCCGTCTCGCGCAGGATCCAGTCGTTGCCCTTCCAGTCGATCAGGTGGTCGGGCTCCCCTTCCAGGCCCTCCCACCAGACGTCGCCGTCGTCGGTCAGGGCGACGTTGGTGAACACGGTGTTGCCCGCGGCGATGGTGCGCATGGCGTTGGGGTTGGACTTCCAGTTGGTGCCCGGCGCGACGCCGAAGAAGCCGAACTCGGGGTTGACGGCGTAGAGGCGCCCGTCCTTGCCGAACCGCATCCAGGCGATGTCGTCACCGAGCGTCTCGGCCCGCCAGCCCGGGATGGTCGGCTGCAGCATCGCCAGGTTGGTCTTGCCGCAGGCCGACGGGAATGCCGCCGCGAAGTAGTACGCCTTGTTCTCCGGGGAGATCAGCTTGAGGATCAGCATGTGCTCGGCGAGCCAGCCCTCGTCGTGGGCCATGGCCGAGGCGATCCGGAGCGAGTAGCACTTCTTGCCCAGCAGCGCATTGCCGCCGTAACCCGAGCCGTAGCTCCAGATCTCCCGGGTCTCCGGGAAGTGGGTGATGTATTTGGTGTCGTTGCAGGGCCACGGCACGTCGGCTTGGCCCTCCTCCAGGGGAGCACCGACGGAGTGCAACGCCTTGACGAAGAAGCCCTCGTCGCCGATCTTCTCCAGCGCGGCCTTGCCCATCCGGGTCATGGTGCGCATCGAGACGACGACGTATTCGGAGTCGGTGATCTCCACCCCGAGCTTGGGGTCCTCAGCGCCCAGCGGGCCCATGCAGAACGGCACCACGTACATGGTGCGGCCGCGCATACACCCGCGGTACAGGTCCGTCATCAGGGACCGCATCTCGGCGGGGTCCATCCAGTTGTTGGTCGGGCCGGCGTCGACCTCACGCTCGGAGCAAATGAAAGTCCGGGACTCGACGCGCGCCACGTCGGACGGGTCGGACAACGCCAGGTAGGAGTTCGGGTGCTTCTTGGGGTTCAGCTTGGTGAAGGTGCCCGCCCCGACCAGCTGGGTGGCCAGGCGCTCGAATTCCTCTTCGGAGCCGTCCGTGAAAACCACCCGGTCGGGCTGGGTGAGCTCGGCGACCTCCTCCACCCAGGCCAGCAGTCCGGGGTGATTCGTAGGCGCGGTATCCAGTCCGGGAATGGTTGCTGAGGTCATCGAACTCTCCTGAATTCATCTGCTTACTTAACGGGCATCTGTGGTCGCGTATGCAGCCGCCCTCGCAACTGTCCACACGGTAAAGCTTTCTATACAGGTTATCGCGGGCAACTTGTCGCGGAAGGCTTGGGCGGGTATAAGACTGCTCACAACAACGATTCAGAAGCCTCAGAATCGTCCAATTACGACGCCGGTTCGCCGAGTTCCGCCCGCACGGCGTCCAGCGCGGCTTGCACCGTCGGCATCTCCCGGTCCCGCACGGACGCGGCCCGTGCCGCCGCGATGGCGTATTCGCGCAGTTCCGTGTCGATAGCGCTGACCTGGTCGGCCACCTGTGCGTTCTCAGCCTCGTCGCGGGCACTCAGCGCGGTGTTCAGCAACGTCTCGGCCATCAGCACCCGGGTGGCGACCAACTCCTCCACCACCGACCGCAGCGACTCGGTGACCTCGCCTGCCCAGCGGTCCAGCACGGCGCGGTCACGCAGCAGGCCGCGGATGCTCACCACCAGGACGGTGAGGAGCAGTCCGATCAGCACACACGCCGCGTACCCGGCGATCGCCAGCCACGGAGACAGCCGAGGGGCCACGCTGGCCAGCAACCGATTGAGCGTCACCGCGACACCCAGGCCGAAGCCGACGCCCAGCAGGATCATCAGCCAGGTTTCCTGACGCCGCGATTTCAACGGTGGAGGGCCCACCTCGACGGTGGGCAGTCGCTGCAGCGCCGGTAGCTCCACCGGCACGCCCATCACCTGTGCCATGTCGGCGAGGTGCGCGGCGGTGCCGTCGCTCACCTCGACGACGACGTCGTTGGCCCGGTCGCGCGCATGGGCCTCGAATCCGGGCATTTTGCGCCGGGGCAGACCCGCGGCCTCCTCTTGCAGCTCGCCACGCACCGACGAACTACGGTTGCGCGCGAAGTGGGACAGCTGGACCCGGGCCTGCTGGATCTGCCCGCGCGCCATGATGGTGTGCTCGGTTTTCGACTGGCGGCGCTGCCGCAGGGCCGAGCTGCGCTGTTCGCGCAGCGCGTCGACCCGTGCCCGCCGGCCGGCGCCGTCGGCATCCCGATCGAAGCGCTTGGCGACCGTCTGGAGCCGAGATTCCCACGCCCGCAACCTGTTTCGGCGCGCGATATCCGGCCCGGAGAGTTGCGCCCGGACCGCGTCGACCAGCTCGTCGACGCGCGGCTCACCGACATCGGGCACCGCGGCCACGCCGACCCAGGGCGTCGCGAGGTAGCGAGGCGCGTGCGCGGCCAGCTTGTCGCGGTTGGCGTTCAGCACGTCGTCCCAGTTCAGGTGCACGTCGATCTTGGACACCACACCGATCACCAGATCGGTGTGCTCGGCGGCGGCGTCCAGCAGCGTGCAGTCCGATTCGGTCAGGGGGGCGGCGGCCGAGACCACGAACACCACCGCGATCGGCGCGTCGCCGGGACCCAGGTCCGTCGACTCGACGAACTTGTGCTGCGGCAGCCGTTCGCGCAACGCCGTGACCACCCCGCTGACCCCGGCCATCCACGGACCGGTGACCAGCACTACGTCGCGGCGGTTGATGGCGGGCGCGTCCAGCCGGGGCCCGATCGCCGCCACCAGCGCGTCCACCTGGCCTGCCGGATCGTCGTGTGCCACGTCTGTCACGGTAAGTCCCCATGCGTGGGGGATTGCAACCACAGCCGCAGCGACCCTCTGGCGATGTCGACGGCGAAGGCGCGATGCACCTCGCTGACCGGGCCCTGGCTGTAGCGTTGCCAGCGCACCGCCCGCGACAGGTGCGCAGCGGAATCGGCGCCGTCCCCGACCGGGCCGAGCTCAGCCTCGGCCAGGTCGGTGGCGGCGGCCATCCGCGCCAGCACCGTGTCGTCGTGGGCCAGGAACTCGCTGATCCGCGCGCCCAAAGCGTCGTCGGCGACGGCCAGCGCCTCCAATGCGGCGACGGCGTCGAGCACCCGCCGGTAGCGCACCTCGGCGCCGACGGCGTGGATCTTGCCGATGACGGCGTCGACACAGCTCACTCGGCGCAGCAGGGCTCGCAACTGGGCCGGCGTCGCACCGTTTCGGACCGCGGCAACCCCCAGCGCGGCGCCGAACAGGTCGAGGGTCTCAAGTAATCGCACCCGGTCTTCGGTCGGCACCGAAACATCGGCCGCCAGAAACCCCTCGAAGGAGCCGTCGAACAACGCGCTGTCATGGTGGCCGGCCAGGCCACGCAGCGTGTCCCACACCGGGTTTTCCAGCACGTCGACCGCGGCCACCGCGAGCAGCCCGATGATCGGCTCGACAGGTACCCCGACCAGCTCGGCGAACCGCGCGCACCTGGCCCGCGCCGCGACGATCGGGCCGTCCCCGGCGAAACCGGTCAGATCGGCCTTGTTCAGCAGGGCCACTACCGGAAGCTGCGCCGCCGCTATGGCCGCCGCATCCTCCGGCTTCATCACTTCGGCGGTGACGTACACGACTACGTCGGCGACGGATTCGGTCACGCGTATCCGCGCCGCGACGCCGGCCCGGTCCAGAGCGCGCGCGACCGTGCTGCAGCCCACCCCCGCACGCCCGCGCACGGCCACCCGCAACGGCGCGGCAGCAGTTTCGGCGATCGTCATCAGCCGCGCATCGGCGGCGTCGGCGGCAAATCGCGCCAGCTCATCGACGAAAATTCTGGTGCCCCTGTCCTCTAATATCCTGCGTGCCCGATCCGACCGACTCGGCTCGCTTTCGCAACCGCATCGTGGCACTTGCGGCCCGGAGATGCGAGCCAACCGTCTATCTGTTACCAGCTGAAGGCAACTGTTGGGTATCAATCTGGACCACGTGCGGCTACATCGGCGGTTCATGGGCCACCATGGACAAATGCATGCGCAACCCGGCATCGAGATCCCGGAGGGGATTTCCGATCAGGGAGTCGCCGGGCGCTACGCCATGTCTGGTGGTCCGGTCACCGCGTTCCGCTCGCGGCGTTCGGCCCTATCCAACGCTCAGCGCGAGACCTGGGAGCGGCTGTGGCCGCGGCTGGGCATGTCGGTGGGGCCCACCTCAGCCGAGCAACCCCGGCTGGACATCCGCGAGTGGTTTGGCCGTGCGGCGCCGCTGGTGCTCGAGATCGGCTCGGGTACCGGCACGTCGACGCTGGCCATGGCCGCCGAGGAGCCGGACATCGACGTGATCGCGGTCGAGGTCTACAAGCGGGGGCTGGCGCAATTGCTGTGCGCGATCGACCGCGAGCAGGTGAGCAACATCCGGCTGATCCGCTCCGAAGCGACCTACGTGCTGCAGCACCTGATCGCGCCTTCCTCGCTGAGCGGTGTGCGGGTGTTCTTTCCCGATCCTTGGCCCAAGGCACGCCACCACAAACGGCGCTTGCTGCAACCGGCGACGGTCGGCCTGATCTGCGAACGGCTCCGCCCCGGCGGCGTCCTGCACGTCGCGACCGACCACGCCGGGTACGCCGAGCACATCGCCGAGGTCGGCGACGCCGAACCCCGGTTGCGTCGCGTTGAGCCCGGCGCAGTGCTGCCGATCTCGACCGTTCGCCCCACCACCAAGTACGAGACGAAAGCCCAGGACGTGGGCAGTGCCGTCGCCGAGTTGATCTGGAAGAGACCCGGGAACTAGATGCCTATGAGCGTGACAGAAGAAGCAGCAGCAGCAGAGGTGCTCGCCTCCCCGGTGTCGACCACCGAGGACCTGGCGGGCCTGCCGGTCTGTGCCACTCCGGTTGGGCGCGTGCTGCTGGTGTGGGATGCCCCCAACCTGGACATGGGACTGGGCTCCATCCTGGGCCGTCGGCCCACCGGTGTGGAACGCCCGCGTTTCGACGCGCTGGGGCGCTGGCTGCTGGGCCGTACCGAAGAGATTGCCGCAGGTCGTCCGGGGGATTCGATCGAACCCGAGGCCACCGTCTTCACCAACATCGCGCCCGGCAGCGCCGACGTCGTTCGACCGTGGGTGGACGCGTTGCGTAACGTGGGATTCGCGGTGTTTGCCAAACCGAAGATTGACGAAGACAGCGACGTCGACCGCGACATGCTCCAGCACATCGCCCTGCGACACAGCGAGGGCCTTGCGGCGCTGGTCGTGGCGTCCGCCGATGGTCAGGCCTTCCGTCTGCCGCTCGAAGAAATCGCCCGGACCGGGGTCGGCGTGCAGGTGCTCGGATTTCGCGAACATGCCAGTTGGGCGTTAGCGTCGGATACCTTAGAGTTCATCGACCTGGAAGACATCGCAGGTGTATTCCGGGAGCCGTTGCCGCGAATCGGCCTGGATTCGCTGCCTGACCAGGGCGCTTGGCTGCAGCCGTTCCGGCCGCTGTCGTCGCTGCTGACCTCGCGTGTATGAGAGCTGACGTGTGGTGGACAACCGACAAGTACGAAAACCGAGAAGCCCGAAGGCAAGGCCCGGGTCGCTAGAGATCCAGTAAGGAGTTCACGTGTTCGCCTGGTGGGGTCGAACTGTGTACCGCTACCGGTTCATTGTGATCGGGGTCATGGTCGCTCTGTGCCTCGGCGGCGGCATCTTCGGGATGAGCCTGGGTAAGCACGTCACACAAAGCGGTTTCTACGACGACGGCAGTCAATCGGTCAAGGCGTCAGTCTTGGGCGACCAGACCTACGGCCGCGACCGCACCAGCCACATCGTCGCGACCTTCACCGCTCCGGAC